>Ga0194132_10002297_pt1 | contig 36331 bp, 41 predicted proteins | sample TA2KigOf80mmetaG_FD_148612 | JGI IMG/M metagenome (GOLD analysis project Ga0194132, IMG submission 148612) | Freshwater microbial communities from Lake Tanganyika, Tanzania - TA2015054 Kigoma Offshore 80m | ecosystem: Environmental > Aquatic > Freshwater > Lake | place: Tanzania: Lake...
CTGCGACGGGTCGTTCACCACGACGTCGATGCGGCGGCGTGCGCCCCAGATCCGGCGGCCGACGTAGACCTCGGTCTCCACCTGCAGGCCGAGGTCGCGCGCGACGTCCGCGCACGCGGCGGCGAGGCCCTGCCAGGTCGCGGGGGCGAACATCCGGCTCTGCTCGCCGTCGCCGGGCTTCGCGCGCGGGGGCATCAGGACGCCGGCAGTTCGGGCGCGGCTACGCCGAGGGCGGCCCCGGCCTCGACCGTCTGCTTCCACGTCTCGTCGTCGAGCGGGAGGCCCTCGCGCAGCCGTTGCACCATCGTGCGCCGCTCCGGCTCGCCGGGCAGCAGCACCTCGGTCACGCCGGGCTGGTAGGGCGGTTCCTTCACATGCGCGCCGAGGCCAGCCATCAGGCCGGTGAAGGCGGCGAGCGGCGTGAAGCGCGCAACGTCGATCGCCATGATGAAGACGCCGTTGGTGCCGCGCGGGCCCTCGACGGCGGTCCCGGCGCCCGAGAGCATCCCGCCCAGCGCCTCGACCGCGAGGTTGAGGCCGAAGCCCTTGTAGCCGCTGTACGGGCCGCCGACGGGGAGCAGCGTGCCGGGTTGGGCGTTCGACCCGCTGCCGTAGAAGTCGCGCGGGTCGGTCGAGGGCTTCCCGTCGCCATCGAGGATCCACGCCTCGGGCACCGAAGCGCCCTTGTTCACGGCGACCTTCAGTTTGCCCTCGGCGACGACCGAGGTCGCCATGTCGAGGACGAACGGCGTCTCCGGCGTGTCGCCGGGGAAGGCGAACATGAGCGGGTTGGTGCCGGTACGCCGGTGCCCGCCGCCGAAGGCCGCGACGAGCCGCGCCCCCGGCGTGTTCACCCCGCCGATCGCCGCCATCCCGGCGCGCACGATCTGCTCGCCATACGCGCCGACGCGCCCCGCGTGCATCGTGTTGTGACAGACGACGAGCGCCATGCCCGTCGCGCGTGCCTTCTCGATGGCGATCTCGGTCGCCCGCGTCGCTACGACCGGGCCGAGGTTCCACCCGCCCTCGACGACGGCCATCGACGGCGCGGCCTCGACGACACGGGTGGGGGCACCGGGCTTCGTCACGCCGTTGCGGATCTGCGTCAAATAGCCGGTGGTGCGGATCACCCCGTGCGAGTCGTGGCCCTTGAGGTTAGCCTCGACGAGGTGCTCCGCGACGATGCGCGCCTCGTCCTCCGGACAGCCGGCCGCGCGGTAGACGCGGACGAGGTAGTCCGTGAGCAGCGGCGCGGGGAGCGTGATCGTCATCGCCGGTCTCGCGCCTATGCCTCGGGCAACGTGGTCGGGGTGCCGGTCTCGCCGCGGGCGGCGGCGAGGTCGGCGCCGGCCTTCGCGCGCATGAAGCCGGCGTCCGAGCCGAGCGTCACCATCTGGAAGCCCGCCTTCAGCCATTTGTTGGTGAACTCCAGCGAGCTGGTGTGCATCCCCGGGGCGACGCCGTGCCGCTTGCACGCCTCCATGATCTCCATGCACACGCGCTGGTGGCCCTCGTCCCGGTTGTCGCCCGTCGGCTTCAGGCCGAGCGCGTAGGCGAGGTCGGACGGGCCGACGTAGGCGCAGTCGACGCCGGGCACCGAAAGGATTTCATCGAGATTGTCGATGCCCTCCTTCGTCTCGATCATCACGATCAGCGCGGTCTCGTCGTTGGCGTGGTCCTGGTAGTCGGCGCCGGCGTAGAGCGTGGCGCGTGCGGGGCCGGAGGACCGCCCGCCCGCCGGCGGGTACTTGGCGGCCCAGACGGCGCGCTCCGCCTCGGCCCGGTTGTTGATCAGCGGGACGACGACGCCGTACGCGCCGGCGTCGAGCACCTTGCCGATGATCGAGGGGTCGTTCCACGGGACGCGGACGAACGGGATCGTGTCCGTCGTGGAGATCGCGCGCATCATGTCGACGGCGTCCGCATAGTCGATGATGCCGTGCTGCATGTCCACGCACAGCCAGTCGAACCCCGCGTGTGCCATCGACTCCGTAGCGTGCGCGGAGGGGATCGAGAGCCACGCGCCGATCGTGGACTCCCCGGCGCGCCAGGCTCGAAGGGTGGTGTTGGGTCGCATGCGGCGGCCTTTCGCGCGGTCGGACCGGGTCCGGATTCCGAGTTGGCGTGGGTCGGCGGGAGTATAGCCCGCCGGCTCCGGCGGGCCTCGTCGCTGTGCCGGAGGACGGGGGATCGCAGGGGGCGGGCGGTGTAGGATCGACGCACGACATCGCGATGAGGAGACCCCCGTAAACGACACACTGCACGCCCGGCTGACGGAACACCTGGACCCGGACCACGAGTGCTCGCCGTACAACGGCGGCTGCGACATGCCGCACTACCGTCTCAACTACACCCTCCCGCGCTACCTCGCGCAGTGGCCCGAAGCCTCCGACGCGCTGACGCAGCTCGACGAGTTGCGGGAATTGCGCGACATCGAGGATGAGTAGCCCGGCGGCGTCTCCCGCGGCGGCATACGCCTGGTACGAGTTGCTGGACTCGCCGGTGGGGATGCTGTTCGTCGGCGGCTCGTCCGCCGTGGTCCATCGCGTCGAATTCATGAATGACCCGCGGGACGAAGAGCGGTTCGCCGTGCGGCTGTCCGTGGACGCGGGCCTGCCCGCGCGCCGGGACGCCGAGGCCGCCTCGACCGCCCTCGGCCAGTTGCGCGAGTACTTCGCCGGGGCGCGGACGCAGTTCGACCTGCCGCTCGCACCGCGCGGCACCGCGTTCCAGCGCCAGGTGTGGGAGGCGCTCCGCCCCATCCCGCACGGCGCCACGACCTCCTACGGCGCGATCGCGGCCTCGATCGGCCGGCCGACGGCGTCGAGGGCGGTCGGCGCCGCCAACGGCCAGAACCCGATCGCCATCGTCGTGCCGTGCCACCGCGTCGTCGGCTCCACCGGCGCGCTGACGGGCTACGGCGGCGGGATGGACCGCAAACGCTGGCTGCTCGACCACGAGACGGCCCTGCGGCAGTCGCGCGTCGCGTAGCGCGACATCGACACGAATACCTCGACCACAGGCAGGGCCAAGCCATGAACGAACGGGCGCTGTTCACCGCGGACCGCTGGTTCCGCATCCTGGGCGCGGGCACGGTGATGGCGCTGATCTCGACGGGGATCCTGCTGTTCGCCGAGGGCAACGCCTGGCGCGTGATGTTCGTCATCACGCACCTGGCCGCACTGCTGGCGCTGCTCCCGCTCGGAGTGGTGCTCGTCCTGCGCGCCTACCGTCACGACGGCGGCCTCGTGGCGATGACGGCACGCCACCCGCTGGTCGGGGCGCTGCTCGCCTGCCTTGCGGTGACGGTCACGATGTCGCTGCTGAACTTCCAGGGCGACCGCGAGATACGACGGATCGCCAACCTCACGACTGTCGCGATCGTCCTCGCACTGGTGGTGCGCTACCTGATGTGGTCGAAGGAAGCGCGCACGTAGCGCCCTGCTAGGAGGCCCACTGGAGGAACGCCTCGGTGTCGGTCTCTTCCAGCGCGCGGAGCGCCAGCGGCGGGTACGGGTAGAGCTCGCTCCCCTTCATCCGGTGACCGACCTCGACGACAACCTCGAAGTGTTCGCGACGCAGTTCGCCCGGCGAGCGGAGGCCGAGGGCGCGCGTGACGACCATCAGATACTCCTGCACGGCACGGGCGTAGTTCGCGACCCGCGGGGCCTTCTGCTCGGGGACCAGCTCGCGCTGCCGCCACCTGCTCTGCGTGGCCACACCGCTGGGGCAGGTGTTCTCGTGGCAGCGCAGCGCCTGGATGCAGCCGAGGGCTAAGAGGAACCCGCGTGCGACGTTCACGAGGTCCGCGCCGAGCGCGAGCGACTGCGCGGCGTCCGCGCCGGTGATCGTGCGACCGGCGGCGATGACCACGATCCGGTCTCGCACGCCGTGGCGGCGGTACGCGTCGTCCACCTCGACGATGGCATCGTGCAGCGGCAGCGCCATGTGGTCGGAGAGCGAGAGCGGCGCGGCGCCGGTGCCACCCTCCGCGCCGTCCACTGAGATGTAGTCCGGTCCTCGCCCTGTCCGCGCGCGTTCGGCGGCGAGCTCGTCGATAAACCCCGTCTCACCCAGCGCCACCTTCACGCCGACGGGGACGGGGACGAGCGCCTTCACCCGCTCGACGAAGTCGACCAGGCCGCGCACGTCGGAGAACTCCGTGAACCGGTTCGGCGAATGCGATGCCTGTCCGGCCGGGATCCCCCGGATCGCAGCGATCTCCGGCGTCACCTTCGCGGCAGGGAGGATGCCACCATTGCCCGGCTTGGCGCCCTGGCTCAATTTCACCTCGAAGGCACGTACCTGCGGGTGCCGTCCCCATTCCTCCACGCGCGCCCAGTCAAGGTCGCCCTCGGGCGTGCGTACACCGTACTTCGCGGGACCGATCTGGAACACGACGGCGCCGCCACCGGAGAGGTGGTACGGCGACAGGCCGCCTTCACCGGTGTTGATGTAGACGCCAGCTTCCGCGGCACCCTCAGCCAGCGCGCTGACTGCCGCGGCGGAGAGCGCCCCGAACGACATCGGGGCGATGTTCACGCGGGAGCGCACGCCGAACGGTCTCGGACGGTCGGGGCCGATGATCACCGGTTGCGGGTCCGCAGGCGACTCCTCGGTGAGGGTGGGGAAGGGCGAGGGGAGGAAATGGAAGCTGCCCGGCGCGGACGGGTCGCGCTGCGTGCCGAAGCCGACCGCGGCGTCGACGCCCTTCGCTTTCTGGTACACCCAGGAGCGCTGCGCCCGGTTGAACGGCCGCTCTTCGAGGTCGCTCGTGACGATGTACTGACGCAGTTCAGGCCCGACGCGCTCAACCAGGTAACGCAGACGTCCGACCAACGGGTAGACACGCCGGACAGCTTGACGCGGCTGCAGGACGTCCTGCAACGCCAGCAGGCCGAGCAATCCCACGACGAGAAGTACAACCGCCCAGACTGGCATGGCCCGCCCCTACCGCGACCCCGAGCCAACGGGGACCCGCTGTCCGGAAGTATCGGAGTGCCGGCATGGGCCAAGAGCGGGAAACCCCTACGTATCGACGTCAGAGGGAGTTCGGACGCTACCGCCAGCCGTCGATGATCGGAAGGAGGTCCGCCAGCGTCTCGATGGTTGCATCGGGCGTCACGCCCTCGTGCGAGGGGACGCCAGGATTCGGGCGGTGGACGGCACGCATCCCCACCAGCTGCGCCCCCAGGACATCGTCGAACAGCCGGTCGCCCACGTAGACCGCCGCGGCGGCCTCCACACCCAGCGTCTCGAGGGCGTGCCGGAACGCCTCCGGATGCGGCTTCATACGCGTCATTTCGCTGGTGTAGCAGCGCGTGTCGATGTACGGCGCAAGCCCGTCCCGTTCGAGGAAGTGCTCGTGGTAGGCCTTTGGCCAGTGCGTGTTCGACAGCATGCCGATGCGCAGCCCGCGCTCCTTGAGCGCGGCCAGGGTCGGGCGCGCGTCGTCAAAATGACGGATGTGGGGCGTCCACGAGTCGAGGTAGTGCGTGCCCGCCTCTTCGATGATCACCTCGGTGAGGTCGATGCCCAGTTCCCGCGTCGCCTCACGCAGGATGTCGGGCAACGCGTACGCCCGCGCGTCAGCCGCTGTGCGTTCCCACAGCCTCAGGTCGACCTCGACCAGCCGTTCGAGGACGGTGTCAGAATCGCGCGCGCTGTGTTCCGCGATGCGGCCAGCGGCGAGCCGCCACATGTCGAGCAATTCGATGTTGGCGTAGTGGGAAAGCGTCCCACCCCAGTCGAAGATGACGCCCTGCACAGTGGGCCGTGACGTCACGCGCCGGCCTCGGCGGGGACGCGGTCGATCGCGACCTCCGTGATACGCCGCTCGTCCGCAGCCACGACCGTGAACCGATACCCGTCGTAGTCCGCGAATTCGCCGACCGCCGGGAACCGCCGAAGGAGCGCGAGGACCAGCCCGGCGACCGTGTTCGCCTCGATCTCCTCGAATTCGAGGTCGAGGTCGCTTTCGAGGTCGGCGAGGAGCATGGCGCCGTCGACCACGTTGTGCCCCTCCGCAGTGACAGGGGTCTCTTCCGCCTCGAAGCCGGACTCGGAACGGAGTTCGCCGAGCACCTCTTCCATGATGTCCTCGATCGTGACGAGTCCGGAGGTCGCACCAAACTCGTCGACGAGCATCACCATGTACGAGGCGCTCGCCTGCATCACGTCCAGCACCCGGGCGATCGAGGCGTGCTCGGACTCAAACGGGACCGTGCGCATCAGGTCGCGGGCGCGGCGTCCGGGGAGCCCCCGCACCAGCGCGGCATTCAGGTCGGAGAGGTGCAGGTAGCCGACAATGCGGTCAGGCGTGCCGTCGTAGACGGGGACGCGGAGGAAGCCCGCCTCGGCCAGCGTCCGCGCAGCTTCATCGGTCGGAGCGTCGGCTTCGACGGCGACCATGTCCACGCGCGGGACCATGATCTCCTGCACCTGGCGGTGCTGCAGCGTGAGCGCGCCCAGCAGGTGCTCGGACGCCTCCTCCTCCAGCGCGCCCGATTCCGCCCCCAGCCGGATCGCCGTCCGCAGCTCCGCCGCGGTCAGCGCCGCATCCGCCTCGTCCATCCCGCCCCCAAACAGGCGCAGTGCCCCGCGGGCGATGAGGTCAAGCAGCCACGAAGCGGGGCGGGTGACGATGACCCAGACGGTCATCGGCCAGACGAATACCCGGCTGATCGTGAAGGCATGCGAGAGCGCCAGCGTCTTCGGACCCGCCTCGCCGAAGACGACGAGGGCGAGGGCGACCACGAGCGTGGCGACGAGGATCGCCCGCCCGTCGTCCGTGATCAGCTGCGTCATGAACGCCGTGCCCACGGATGCGGTGGCCGTGTTCGTGATGTTCTGGCCGAGCAGGATCGCAGAGAGCAGACGCCGCGGGCGCTCGACCAGGGCCTGTACCCGCGCGGCCCCGGGGACGCGCTCCGCCACCATGTGGGCCAAGCGCATCCGTTGAAGGGAGAGGAACGCGGTCTCGGCGGAGGCGAAGAACGCGGAGAGCGCGATCAGCACGACCAGCAGGATGACGTAGGTCACTTCAGACTCCGGCTGTCGCGCGCACACCAGCGCGCCGTCCGTAGCGTATCAGAGGCCCTCCGTGACCTCAGGCGGGCTTCGAAGCACGCAGCGAATAGGTCAGCGGGACCAGTTCCGCGTGCTCGGGCAGGATCCAGGTCCGCGGCTCGTCGCCCGGTACCATCCACGGCAATGCCTGCCACGGCACCTCGTGGTGTTCGTGGACGAAATCGACGTGCAGGCCAGCCTGCAGCAACGCGTCGATCGTCTCTCCGAGGCCGTGATTCCATTCATAGGAGACGGGCGACTCCGTCAGCAGGGGGCCGTCCGTGTACGTCTGCGCGTCCCCCGCGATGAAGCCTGGTTCGACGGTTTAGAAGTACGGGTACCTGAGGACGAATGAACCCTCCGGCTGTGTGTCGTCGAGCGACCACAGCACCGGGTGACACTCGAGGATGTAGAAGAACCCGCCCGGGGCGACGCAGGCCGCGATCGTGCGCGCCCACGCCCTGATCCCGGTGTACACGATGTCGAAGGTCTCGCCAGCCAGCGCCTCCGGCGCGTCGTACACATTCGCCTCGACGAAGCGTGTGTCGGGGATCTCCGCGTACGTCGCGAGGCGACGGGCGGCCTCGATGGCTGCGGGAGAGAGGTCGAGCCCGGTCACGGTTGCGCCGAGACGGGCCCAGCCCAGCGTGTCCATGCCGAAATGGCACTGCAGGTGGAGCAGGCGTTTCCCGCGGACGTCGCCCATCTCCTCGCGCTCGATGCGCGTGAGCGGCTTCTCGCCACGCAGGAACCCGGTCACGTCGTACGACCGCGAGGCGAGGTGGATCGGGACGCGCTCGTCCCAGTTCGCGCGGTTGCCCTCGAAGTAGCGATCGTATTCCGGCCCGGGTCTTGTCATCCACGCATCATGGCATGAGCCCGCGCTGGCGCAAGAAATCGATCAGGATCGATCGGAACTCGTCGGGCGCATGCCGGTACACGCCGTGGCCAGCCTCCGGCAGGATCTCCAGGCGCGCGCCGGGGATCAGACGCGAGATGACCACGGAACCGCCAGCCCCGGCGACCTCGTCCTTGCCGCCCGCGACGACGAGCGTGGGGATCGCGACCTTCGACAGATAGGGGGTGAGCGGGTGCTCCCGAAGCGCGGCGACCGTGCGCGCCTGCGCCACGTACGACTCCAGATGTTCTGGTCTCACGCGCACCTGCGTAGACGAGACGGTCGCGTGACCCTCGAAGGCCGGAGCGAGCGACCTCCCCTCGAGCGCCGCCGCACCCAGCCGGGCGACCTCGCCACGCATGTACCAGTTGTCGCTGGCACGCGGATTGCTCTCGCTGGAGGTGGAGTCGAGCACGATCGCAGCACACATTTCCGGGTAGTCGAGGGCGAACCGCTGCACGACGACGCCACCCCAGGAGACGCCCATGACGACAGCCTGCTCGACCCCGAGTTTCCTCAGCAACCCCGCCAGGTCCGCGGCATACAACGGCAAGGAGTACTTGGCGGATGGCGCGGAGCGACCGAGGCCTCGGTTGTCCCAGGAGATCGTGCGGAAGTGCCGGGCGTACCAGTCCATGTCGTCGCGCTCGAAGCCCTCGCCGCTGCCTCCGAGGCCGTGACAGAAGACGAAGGTCAGCGGGCCCGCACCCCGCTCCTCGTAGTGAATCGTCGCGTCGCCCAGGTCCATCAGTGGCATGGCAGTCCCCCGTCGCCCGATCCGCCGGGCGGTTCTACGCCTCCCGGTCGTGCCTCGCAAGTCCACACTCCTCGGCCACCAGCGCCTCGTATTCGGCGCTGAGCCGGGCGATCGCTTGAGGCGGCGTCGCGGGCGGGTGCCAGTCCACCGGCTCAGGGGACGCCGGGCGGTCCCCGACCACGGCGGCGACGGGCATGATGCCGGCGATGCTGTTCGTGAGCAGCACCGCGTCCGCACGCCCCAGGTCATGGAGGGTCACCCGACGCTCTTCTACGGGGATGGCGAGTGAACGCGCGACTTCGATGACGGCCGTTCGCGTAATGCCGGAGATGGGGCCGGCATCGCTGTCCGGAGTGACGAGGACATCGCGCAGCAGGATGAAGACTTCGATGTCGCCGCCTCGGCGACATCGCCCGCGTGGTTCAGCAGAATGGCGTCGTCCGCCCCCGCGTGTCGCGCCTCCCGCCGTGCGATGAGATAGGTCAGGAAGTTCGCCGTCTTCGCCTCGTGCAGTGGTCGCCGCTCGTCGAGGCGCACGGAGACGATCCGCAGCCGGGGTGGTTCGGGAGGCAGCGTCACCGGGCCGGCAGTGAGCGTGAGCAGCGGCCCGGTGGCGGCATCGAGGTCGGGTGTGTGCCCGGAGCCGGCGCTCACCTCGAGCCGCAGCGACGCGTTGACGAGGCCGTTTGCGTCGAGCGTCGCCTGAATCGCGGTGCGCACAACGTCGGACGCAGGGGGCTCGGCACCCATGCCTAGCAGGCCGTGGGCTAGGCGCGCGAGGTGCGCCTCCAGCCGGAAGACGACGCCGTTGCGGGCGAGCATCGTCTCGAAGCAGGCGGCGCCGTAGCGCACGGCGAAGTCATCGAGCGGGACGGTGGCCTCCGCACGAGGGACGATGCGATCGCCCACCCAGGCCATCGACGGCCGGCTGCTCACTGGAGGTGGACCTCGGCGGTCGCGACTTCGTCCGGCAGCGCCACGCCGAGCGCGCGCGCCATGCCGCGCGCCTTCGCGAGGGTCTCGGCGTATTCAGCCTCGGGGTCGGAGTCGTGGACGATCGCGCCGCCGACATGGATGTGGGCGACCCCGTCTACGAGGGTAATCATCCGGATTGCGATGTTGAGGTCAACCGGCCCGTGCACGGAGACGTAGCCGATACTGCCGCAGTAGACGCCACGCACGGTCGTCTCCAGTTCGTCGATGATCTCCAGCGCACGTACCTTGGGCGCACCGCTGATCGAACCGCCGGGGAACGTGGCGCGCAGCGTGGCCTCCAGTCCGACAGTCGGATCGCGCTCCGCCTCCACCGTGGAGACGAGGTGATGGACCTGGCGGTAGGACTCGAGCGCAGCGAATTCGGGCACACGCACCGTGCCCGGCACAGCGACGCGCCCGAGGTCGTTCCGCTCGAGGTCCACGATCATGACGTGCTCGGCGAGGTCCCTTCGCGCTGCCGCGCAGTTCCGCCGCGAGACGTGCGTCCTCGGCCAGCGTCGTCCCGCGCGGGCGCGTGCCCTTGATCGGACGCGCCTCCATGCGGGAGCCGTCCACGCGCAGGAACCGCTCCAGCGACGACGAAAGCACTTCGACGCCTCCAAACACACCTCGTACGTCGAGGTAAGCCGCAAAGGGGGCGGGGCTGACGGCGCGCAGCCGGCGGTAGAGGTCGAAACCATCGAAGTCGGTCAAGGTGGAGAACCGCTGCGTCAGGTTGACTGGTAGATTTCCCCCGCAGCGATATAGGCCTGTGCCCGCTGGACGGCCTCGAGGTACGTGCGACGTGTCATGTCGGCGCGCAACAGGCCCACGGAGCCCGCACCTGCCGCACCGGCCTTCAGCCCAGCGGCTGCCTCTGGCGCGCGCGGAGCGCCACCACCGCCTCCGTCCGCCCCACGAGCCAGCCGCGCTGTGCGACACCGTCCCTGACGAGCGCCCGCGTCGTACCAGCCGAAGGCAAGGACGGGCGCCCCGGTGTCGTTGCGGGTCGTCGCCGGGATACGTTCAATCTCACGTCCGAGTTCGAATCCGAGATTGCCGATGGCAACCCCAGCGAATGGGAGCACGTCCGGCGCATCCGCGGGGAGCATCGCCCTTGGCTCGCGCTCCGTGAGACGGGCGAACACATGCAGCGCGCCCGGACCGAAGCGGCGCGGCGCGCCGGCGCATTCCAGCAACACGCCGTCCTCGTAGCCGGTCAGCGTCCAGCGCGGATCCGAGGCGATGATCGACCAGCGACCGAGACGTCCATCGACCAGCGACGAATCCAGCCAGGCGAGGCCGGGGCGGCCGCGGAGGCGCGCGGCCGCGGCCGCCGCGTCACATGCGAGCCACGGTTGGACGGTCAGGACGGCAATCATGGTCGTCGTTCGAGCGGCTCCGCATATACGCGGAAGCCATAGTCGTTGTACTGCCGGTCAGGCCCGAGTGAAGAACGCGCGGCCACACGCGACACTTTCACATGGTGCCGCCACGAACCGCCCCGCGACGCGCGGCGGACGGTCTCTTCGGTGTATTCCGGCGATTCGGAAGGGTCGCCCTCAAAGGAGCCGTACGCCGTCGGGGAGTACCAGTCGCGGCACCATTCGTGGACGTTGTCGCCCATGTGGAAGATGCCGTAGCCATTCGGCGGTGTGGTGCCGACCGGATGGGGCCGGTCGTTCCCCGCCGGGCCCAGGCCGTGGACACCTTCCGTCCACGGCTCATCGCCCCACGGATAGCGCGTGGAGGCCCCGCCTCGGGCTGCCCACTCGCGTTCCGCCTCGGTCGGGAGGCGGCACGGGCGTCCGAGGAGTATGGAGAGCCACGCGCAATAATCGACCGCCTCGTACCAGGATATGCCCACGACGGGACACTCCGGACCGTTGAAGCGGGGGTCAAGCCAGAACCGTGGAGGCTCGTGGCCGGTAGCCTGGAGGTAGTGCCCGTATTCCGCGTTGGTGACCGGCACCAACGCGGCTTCAATCGTGCGGACACGGACACGACGGAGAGGCTGCTCGTCCGCTCGTTCGTGCGAACCGAGGATGAATTCGCCGGCCGGGACCGGCACGAAGGCGGTCGCGGCGGGCCCCTCGTGGAGGAGACGCTCAATCCGGGAGTCGGGCGCGGGAGTCAACGGGCCGGTCATGGGCGAAGCCAACCAGGGTCGTAACTCAGGACGAATCTATTCTGTCATGCCCGTGAAATTGCACGCATGCAGCCGAGCGCGCATGATCTATGCGAGTGCGCCTAGGCGGGGGTGGACGTGCCGATCGAAATCCCTGACGTCGTCGTCGACCGGTTGCCGCTCTACTACCGGCTGCTCTCCCGCCTCGATGCGGAAGGGCGGGCGGTCGTCTCGTCGCAGGAGCTGGGCGAAGAACTCGGCGTGACGCCGGCACAGATCCGCAAAGACCTCTCCTATTTCGGGCGGTTCGGCAAACAGGGCCGCGGATACTCCGTGTCGCGCCTGCAGGAGGAACTGAAAGCGATCCTCGGCCTTGACGGCCGGTGGAAGGTCATCGTCATCGGGATCGGCCGTCTGGGCCGTGCCATCGCCTCGTACCCGGGGTTTGAGGGACAGGGCTTCGACGTCATCGCCCTGTACGACGCCGCCCCGAACCTGATCGGTACCGAAATCGAAGGACAGCGCGTCCGCGACGTGACCGCGCTGGAGGACGACCTCAAGAAGACTGCAGTGGATATCGGCGTCGTCGCCGTGCCGGGCGAGTTTGCACAGGATGTCGTGGACACGCTGGTCGACGCGGGTGTCAACGCGATTCTGAACTACACCCCGAACCGAGTCCAGACGCCGCCAGGTGTCGAGGTGCGGCACATCAATCCGGTGCTCTTCCTGCAGAGCATGACCTACCACCTGAGGCAGCGTCGCAGCAGCTAGGTCTCCGGCTTCGCCTAGCGGGCGAAGCCCTCGATCAGCGCCTCTTCCTCCGTCGGCAACGCCCGCTCGATCACGTCGATGTAGTCGAGGGCGATCCCGGCGCCCTTCGCCACGCAGCGCAGGGGGTCGTCCGCGATGTGCACGGGGACGCCGGTCTCCTGCAGGATCAGGTCGTCGATCCCGCGCAACAGGGCACCCCCGCCGGTCAGCACGATCCCGCGGTCGATCACGTCCGAGGCGAGCTCGGGCGGCGTGCGTTCCAGCACGCGGCGCACGGTCGCGACGATGGTGCCGAGATGCTCCTGGATGGCGGAGGTGACCTCCGACGAGCGCAGGGAGATCGTGCGCGGGAGGCCGGTGATCTGGTCACGGCCCCGCACACCCGCGACGAGTTCCTCGTCGAGCGGGAAGGCGGAGCCGATCTGGATCTTCACCTCCTCGGCAGTGCGTTCGCCGATCGCGAGGTTGTGCCTGCGCTTGATGTACTGCGCGATCGCGTCGTCCAGGCGGTCGCCTGCGACGCGTACCGACTCCGCGGCGACGATGCCGAACAGCGAGATCACCGCGGCCTCCGTCCGGCCTCCGCCGATGTCCACGACCATGTGGCCGCGTGGCGACCCCACGGGGATCTCGGCGCCGATCGCCGCGGCAAGCGGCTCCGGGATGAGGTGCGCCGGACGCCGTGCGCCCGCCGCCTCGGCGGCGTCGCGGACGGCGCGCTGCTCGACAGAGTTCACGCCCACGGGGACGCAGATCATGACCTCGGGACGCACGACGGTGAAGCGGCCGATCACGCGCTGGATGAAGAACCGGAGCATGGCCTCGGTGATCAGGTAGTCCGCGATCACCCCATCTCGCATCGGCCGGATGACCTGGATCGAGCCGGGGTGACGCCCGACCATCGCCCGTGCCTCTTCACCCACGGCGACGACGGTGTTGTCGCGCTCGGCGATGGCGACAACGGCCGGCTCGTCGAGGACGACGCCCTTGCCGTGCTCGACGACCAGGACGTTCGCGGTGCCAAGGTCGATGCCGATCCGCTTGGTGAACATCCGGTGGCGGGCCAATCAGCGCCGATCCGGCGGCGGGTGAAATGGAGGCTGGTGGATCACTCGGGAGGCCCGCAGGCTAAGGCGAGCGTACCGCTCATTGAGGCGCGACTCAACGAGGAGCAGTGACTAGCCGGCCTGACGGGTGATTTCCGCCCCCAGCAACCTCAGGCGAGGCTCCAGGTCGGCGTACCCGCGGTCCAGATGGCCCACGTCCCGCACCGTGGTCTCGCCCGCAGCAGCAAGCCCTGCCACGACCACGGCCGCGCCGGCCCGGATGTCAAGCGCCCGCACAGGCGCGCCGGTGAGCGGTGCACCGCCCTGGATGGTGGCAATGCCGTTTGCGCCCACATCGATCTTCGCCCCGAGCAGGTGCAGCTGCTGGACGTAGTCGAACCGGCGCTCGTAGACACGCTCGTGGACGGTTGAGGTGCCCTCGGCACGAAGAAGCGCGGCGGTCATCGGCGCCTGGAGGTCCGTCGGGAACCCGGGATACGGGACGGCCTGCACCTGCGTGGGGCGCAACATGCTGGCGCAGCGGGCCCGGATGCCGGTCGTGGTATCGATCTCAACACCGATCTCGCGCAGCTTCGCGATCAACGAGTCCATGTGTTCGGGGCGCGCGTTCGTCACGCACACGTCGCCGCCAGTCGCCGTGCCCGCCAGCAGGTAGGTACCCGCCTCCAGCCGGTCCGAGATGATCGTGAAGTCGGTCCCGCTGAGGCGGTCGACGCCGTCGACCTGGATGGTGGCGGTGCCCTGCCCGGCAATCCGCGCGCCCATCCCGACCAGCATGTCCGCGACCATCTCCACCTCGGGCTCGGCCGCGGCGTTGATGATGGTCGTCCGGCCCTCGGCGCGCACAGCCGCGAAGAGGACATTCACGGTGCCGAGGACGCTGGGGTAGTCGAAGAAGATGCGCGCGCCCCGGAGCCGGGACGCGCGCACCAGGTGCTGGCCATCCAGTTCGCTCACGTCCGCGCCCAGTGCGCGGAACCCGGTGAAGTGCACGTCCAGCGGGCGGCTGCCAATCACGTCGCCGCCCGGGCTGACGCAGGTGGCCTCACCCGTCCGCGCGAGCAGGGCCCCGACGACAAGGAAGGATGCCCGTAACTTCGCGACCAGCTCCGGGGGCGCGACGGTCGTCGTGAACGTGTCCGCACGGAGCGTCACCGTCTCGCCGTCGATGGCCACTGCCGCACCGAGCGCGCGGAGGACAGCCGCCATCTCCTCGATGTCCGCGATGCGCGGGACGTTCCGCAGGATGACGGCGTCAGGCGTCAGAAGCGCTGCCGCCAGGGCGTAAAGCGCGGCGTTCTTGGAACCCGAGACGGCGACCTGCCCGTGCAACGGGCGGCCTCCGCGGATGACATATCGATCCCGGTCAGACATGCGACCCCTCGCGTGGGGCTCGACCCCGCGCAAGGATACGGGCGAACCGCCTATTGGCGCATGGCCCGCCGAGCAGAGCCGGAGACCGCCTCCAGCAGGCAATGGCCGGACGCTCCCAGGGCGATGGGAAGCAGCCCCACCGCCGCCACGGCGTACCCGCCCCCGCCGCCGGCGCGAAGCCCAATCGCGACCAGCACCAGCCCGAGGAAGACGCGGGCAAGGCGTCCCACCATGCTGTTCATGAAGCGAGTGAGGGTGACCACGCTACCCCCCATCTGAGGCTGCAAAGCGGCCTCAAGAAGAGGATCGCGCCGGGCGGTCGGCACCCGAAGTGCCGAAGGTCACAGATCGAACAGCCGGATGTCCCGGGTCTCGACGGGAGCGGCTTCCCCACCCGACAGACCTACGGCCGGGAGCTGGGGACGCCCGTCGCGCGCCGGCGACGCACGATGGTGATGCGGATCATCGAACGCTGGAGCGCGGCCTGAGCGCGCAGCACGTCCAGCCCGCCGGGGGGGATGCCGGCGTCGCGACCGGTCAGGCGGGCCTCGGCGCGATCCCGTGCCGCTTCGGCGCGCTCCAGGTCGATCTGAGCCACATGCTCCGCTGCATCTGCCAGCACAGAGACCTGGTCGTCCACGATCTGGAGGAACCCGCCGTGGATGGCCAGCGGCTCGGTGCCCCCCGGGTGGGTGGCGAGCATCTCGCCACTGCCAAGCGCCGTCATCAGGGCGGCGTGGCTCGGGAGGATGGTGATCTGCCCTTCCGACGTCGGCACGACCAGCTTCGTCACATCGCCTCGTTCGAGGACGGTGCGCTGCGCAGTGACGACGGAGAGTGTGAGCGGCATCGGGATCCCCTCGGTGCGGGACGGCGAGACGGACTAATCCGCCTTCGCCATCTCCTTCGCCTTCTCCACAGCCATGTCGATCGTGCCGACCATGTAGAACGCCTGCTCCGGCAGGTCGTCGTGCGCGCCGGAGAGGATCTCCTTGAAGCCGCGCACGGTCTCCGCGATGGAGACGTACTGGCCCGGCGTTCCGGTGAACTGCTCCGCCACGAACATCGGCTGCGAGAAGAACCGCTGGATGCGGCGGGCGCGCGCGACCGTGCGCTTGTCGTCGTCCGACAGCTCCTCGATGCCGAGGATGGCGATGATGTCCTGCAGGTCCTTGTACCGCTGCAGCGTGCGGACGACGCCGCGCGCCGCGTCGTAGTGCTCCTGGCCCACGACCAGCGGGTCGAGGATGCGGGAGTTCGAGGTCAGCGGGTTGATCGCCGGGAACAGGCCCTGCTCGACGAGGCCGCGATCCAGCGTGACCGTCGCGTCCAGGTGGCCGAACGTCGTCGCCACACCCGGGTCCGTGTAGTCGTCCGCGGGGACGTAGATCGCCTGGAACGAGGTGATGGAGCCCTTCTTCGTCGAGGTGATCCGCTCCTCGAGCGCGCCGATCTCCGTGGCCAGCGTCGGCTGGTAACCGACGGCGGACGGCATGCGGCCGAGGAGGGCGGACACTTCCATGCCGGCCAGCGTGTAGCGGTAGATGTTGTCCAGGAAGAGGAGGACGTCGCGGCCCTCGGCGTCACGGAAGTACTCCGCCATCGTGAGCCCGGTCAGGGCGACGCGGAGGCGCACCCCCGGAGGCTCGTTCATCTGGCCGTAGACGAGGGCGGTCTTGTCCAGCACGCCGGACTCGCGCATCTCGTGCCAGAGGTCGTTGCCCTCGCGCGAGCGCTCGCCCACGCCTGCGAAGACGGAGAGGCCGCCGTGCTCCGCAGCGAGGTTTCGGATCAGTTCAGTGTTCGTGACGGTCTTGCCGGTGCCGGCGCCGCCGAACAGGCCGACCTTGCCACCACGAGGCAGCGGGGCGACGAGGTCGATGACCTTGATGCCCGTCTCCAGCATGTTCGCGGAGGTCTCCTGGTCGGCGTAGGTCGGGGCGGCGCGATGGATCGGCCAGCGCTCGATGTCCGCCGGCATCGCCTCGCCCGGGTCGAGCGGCGCGCCGATGACGTTGAAGATGCGGCCGAGGGTCTTCGGGCCGACGGGGACCGAGATCGCGCGGCCGGTGTCTTCCACCTTGGCGCCACGCGCCAGGCCGTCGGTCGTGTCCAGGCAGAGCGCGCGCACCCAGTTGTTCCCCAGGTGCTGCTGCACCTCGGCGACCAGCGTCTTGCCGCTCAGGTCGATGTTCACCGCGTTAAACAGGTCCGGCAGCGCGCCCTGCGGGAACTCGATGTCCACAACGGTGCCGATGACCTGGCGAATGGTTCCGGTTGCCATGTCAGCCTCCTGAGCGGTGACCCGAGGTCCCGCGATCCCTACTTCGCTTCAAGGGCGGCAACGCCGCCGACGATGTCCAGCAGTTCGCCGGTGATCGACTCCTGCCGGGCCTTGTTGTAGGCCAGCGTCAGGGCGCCCACCATTTCGTTCGCCGCGTCCGTCGCCTGCCGCATCGCGACCATGCGCGCGGACTGCTCGGAGGCGCGAGCCTCAAGCACCGCCGCGTAGACCTGCATCTCCACGTAACGCGGAAGCAGCGTCTCCAGCAGCCGCTCGGGCGAAGGCTCGAAGATGAAATCAGCACCCTGCGCCGCACTGTCCTCGCCCGCGGGCGGGGCGATCGGCAGGATCTGCCGGGTCGTCGGACGCTGGACCGCAGCGTTCACGAAACGCTGGTAGCCGATGAACACCTGGTCGACGGCACCGGAGAGGAAGTCGTCCATCACGATCTTCGCGATGGGACGTACTTTCTCGAAGTCCGGGAAGTCGCCGAGCTCGGTGAACTCCGCCGCCACCGGCATGCCGGAGCGCGCGAAGAAGTCACGTCCTTTGCGGCCGACTGGAAGCACCGTGATCGACGAAACGTTCGGCTGGTGGCGCAGCACCAGGCTGGCCCCGGCCCGGTTCATGTTCGCGTTCAGGCCGCCGGCGAGCCCGCGGTCCGCTGTGACATGGATGTACGCCACGCGCTGGACGGCACGCTGTTCCAGCAGCGGGTGCAGCGCCTCCCCATCGCCCTCGCCGGTGTAGGCGGCGAGCTGCGACAGCACGGCGGTCATCCGCTCCGCATACGGGCGCGACGCGAGGGCACGATCCTGCGCCCGCCGCATCTTGGACGCGGCGACGAGCTCCATCGCTCGGGTGACCTTCGCGGTGCTCCGGACCGATTTGATACGGTCACGGATCGCGCGGACAGAACCGCCGCCGGCCATCGCTGTGCCTTCCCCGACCCCTAGTAGGCGACCGTCGCCTTGAAGTCGGTGATCGCGGTCTTCAACCGCTCCTCCGACTCCGCGGTGAGGTCGCCTGTGGTGGTGATCGTGTTCAGGAGGTCGGAGTAGCTGGCGCCCATATACCCATGGAACGCCTTCTCAAAGTCCAGCACCTTCTCGACCGCTACTTCGTCCAGGTAGCCGTTGACGCCAGCGTACAGCACGGAGACCTGCTGACCGAGGCTTAGCGGCTGGTACTGCGGCTGCTTCAACAGCTCGGTAAGACGGGCGCCGCGCAACAACTGGCGGCGGGTGGAGGCGTCCAGATCGTCCGTGCCGAACTGGGCGAACGCCTGCAACTCCCGGTACTGCGACAGGTCGAGACGGAGCGTACCGGCGACTTTCTTCATCGCCTTGGTCTGCGCCTTGCCACCCACGCGCGACACTGAGATGCCGGGGTTGGTGGCCGGGCGGATACCGGCGTTGAAGAGGTCCAGCTCAAGGAAGATCTGGCCGTCCGTGATTGAGATGACGTTCGTCGGGATGTACGCCGACACGTCGCCGGCCTGCGTCTCGATGAACGGGAGCGCCGTCACCGAACCACCACCCAGTTCCTTCGTCACGCGCGCGGCGCGCTCCAGCAGACGGGAGTGGAGGTAGAAGACGTCGCCCGGGTAGGCCTCGCGGCCCGGCGGGCGACGGAGCAGCAGAGAGACTTCACGATACGCCCATGCGTGCTTCGTCAGGTCATCGTAGACGATGAGGACATCACGGCCCTTGGCCATGAAGTACTCGGACATCGCCGCACCCGCGTACGGGGCGAGGTACTGCAGCGCCGCCGACTCGGAAGCCGAGGCGGAGACCACGATGGTGTGAGCCATCGCGCCGAACTGCTCCAGGACGGCGACGGTCTGGGCGACCTTCGCCTCTTTCTGGCCGATGGCGACGTAGATGCAGATCACGCCACTGCCGCGCTGGTTGATGATCGCGTCGACAGCGATGGCCGTCTTGCCGATGGAGCGGTCGCCGATGATCAGCTCCCGCTGGCCGCGGCCGATCGGGATCATCGCGTCCACGGCCTTCACGCCGGTCTGGAGCGGCTGGTTCACCTCGACGCGCGAGACCACGTCCGGCGCGATGCGCTCGACGGGGTACCGCTCGGTGGAGTTGATCGGGCCCTTCGCGTCGATGGGGTCACCGAGGGCGTTGACCACGCGGCCGATGAGCGCCTCGCCCACGGGGACGGAGGCGACCAGGCCGGTCGTCCGGACCTCGTCGCCTTCCTTCACCTTCTGGTAGTCGCCCATGATGATGGCGCCAACGGTCTCCTCTTCGAGGTTCAACGCGAGGCCGCGGAGGGGTTTGCCCTCGTTGTCCATCGTCGTCGTGAACTCGATGAGTTCCGATGAGAGGCACGAGCCCAGACCGTGGATGCGGGCGATACCGTCGCCTGCCTCGATCACAGTCCCGACGTTGGCGGACGTTGCGCCCACGTCGAAGTGCTCGATCTGCTCCTTCAGGATGGAGGCGATCTCTTCAGGTCGAACGGCCATTGTCGCTCTCCCAATCTCCCCGCCCCTTGGGCGGTCGTCTGTCATTCCGCCGGCCCCGCGCCGGCCAACGTGCCCCAGCTAGAGGGCGGCGCGCTCAAGTGAGGAACGCAGGCTGCGCAGGCGTGTGCGGGTGGAACCATCCACCAGCTGGTCGCCTACGCGAACGGTCATTCCGCCCAGGATGGCGGGGTCAACTCGTGTCTCAAGCTCCACCGTGCGACCGGTCTGCTGCTGTAGCTTGGCCCTCACGGCGCCCTGACGCTCCGCGTCCAACTCCACCGCGGTGGTGACCACGGCGCGAACGACGTTGCGCTCCTCGTCCATCAATTCGCTAAAATACGAGGCGATGGAACGCCCCAGCGCCAGACGGCCCTTCCGGCGCAACAGCCGGAAGAGGTTCAACTGCTTCGCCGTCGCGCCGGGGACCACCCGCCGGACAATCGCGACAAACGCGTCGTCCGTCATGCCGTCCGCCTGAAGCGCGTCCACGAACCGCGGCTCCACGGTCAGAGAGGCAAGCCCCTCCACTGCAGTGGACCATGCATCCGCGTCGCCGTCCGCGCGTGCGATCTCGACGACCGCGAGCGCGTACCGGCGGCCAGCCGTATCGCGAGTGCTGGCGGTGGCGGGCACGCTAGTTGCCGTCCCGTCCGAACGAACTGGTGGCCAGCGTCTCGTCGATGAGGCGCTGGTGCGCGTTCCGGTCCAGAGACTGGCCGACGACGCGCTCCGCGGCACGGACGGTCAGATCCGCGAACTCCGCTCGGAGCGACTGGATCGCCTGCTGACGCTCGCGCTCGATTTCGGCACGGGCGCGCTCGACGATGCCATCAGCCTCGCGACGTGCCTGCGCCTCGAGTTCGGTGCTGAGACGTGCAGCCGTCTCCTGGGCGCGCGCGATCGCCTCACGCCCTTCGGCACGGGCGGCCTCGAGGGCTCGGCGGGACTCTTCCTGACTGCTCTCGGCGGCCTGCGCCGCCTTCGCGGAGGCCTGTAGGCCCTCCTCGATCTTCCGCCTCCGTTCGTCCATCACCTTCATGATGGGCTTGAAGAGGAAGAGCCGAAGCACCAGCAACAGGATGCCGAAGTTTACCAGCTGGGCGATTAGGCCCGGCAGGCTGATGCCGAGTGCGGCGATGCCCCCGGACTCCGCCGCGGCGGATGCCACCGCGGGGACGACGCCGAACGCCGTGCCGAAGCCGAGCGCGACGAGGCGCGGCCGCGTGAGCAGCCGGGCGATGCCGGGGCGCTGCCTCTGCGTCTTCACTGGTCCACTCCTCGTCAGGATGCCGCCTCCGAGGAGGGCGGGCCCGCAAAAGCCCGTCCTCTTCGGACGGTCATCCGTTGATGCGGTCTCCCGAGGGCGCGTCCTAGAAGACGAAGCCGATCAGGATGGCGACGACCAGGCAGTAGATGCCGATGGCCTCCGCGAACGCGACGGCGAGGATCATGTTGGTCTGGATGACGCCGGCGGCCTCCGGGTTGCGACCCAGAGCCTCCATTGCCTTCCCACCCAGCATGCCGATGCCGAGCGCCGGGCCAAGGGCGCCGATCCCCATGACCAGCGCCGCCGCCATGAACTTCATCGAGGCCACGGTGGACTCGTTGTCCGCCGCGCCCCCAGCCTGCTGGGCCCCGGCAACGCCGGAAGCCAGCACGAAGAGGGCGCCGGTGATGGCCGTGGCGACCAACGAGCGACGTGCGATCTTCATCTACTTCAACCCTCCCCTGGGTTTCCCCGGATCCGCCGGGGGCCTCACGGATGACTCACGCCCCCGGGCGGGGCAACGTGCTTGTTAGTGGTGCGCCGGCTCCATCGAGTGGTCGGCAGCCGCACCGTGTTCCTCATGCTCTCCGTCACCGTGGTGCGAGACGGCGGTGACCGCGAACACAAGCGTCAACATCGCGAAGACGAAGCCTTGGACCAAGCCCACGAAGAGCTCGAGGCCGTAGAACACGTCAACCAGGACGAACGGCACCAGGAACGTCATCATGAGCAGCAGGACTTCGCCCGCAAAGATATTGCCAAACAGACGGAAGGTGAATGACACCACCCGCGACAACTCAGACACCAGCTCCAGGATGCCCACAAAGACGTCGATTAGTCCCATCGGGCCCTTCTTCACGAGGGCGCCGAAGGCGAAGAACTTCTTGAGGTAGCCCGGCCCCAGCGACTGGAGGCCACACATCTCCACGAAGACGAAGGAGAACAGCGCGATCGCCAACGGGGCGTTGATGTCCGTGTTCACCGACCGGAAGTACGGCGCCAGCGCGCCCGAGAACGAGCCGTCATGTGAACGCTCGACCTCTTCCGTACCTTCGGACGCGGTGACGACAGAAACGCCCGCGCCGGAAGAGAGGTCGGCGACGAACGGCGCGGAAGGGGCGCTCAGGTCGGCGGTGTGACCGCCGGACGGCGTGGCGACCGGTGTGCTGTGATCGCCGGCGGGCGCGTCCGCGTGCTTGAGCTCGAAGCCCTCGGGGAGGAGGACGGGGTCGCCGCCATTAATCTTGCGCTGCTCGGGCCTGAGCGGGATGTAGGCGAGGCCGCCGGACTGCCGGAAGACCGCCTGAGTGGCGCCGTGCCCCGGCTCCGGCTTGCCGATGACGTTGTTGATCGGCAGCAGCCCGAAGTAGTTGTAGCAGACGATCGTAAAGAAGATGGTCCCCACCAGCGGGAAGAACCGACGACCGTTCTTCTCCCCCGCGACCTGGACCACGATGCCATAGAACCCGGAGACCATCGCCTCAACGAACCCGGAGAAGCCACTGGGGATCTCCTTGACGCCACGCCCGGCGATGATCGCGGCGAGGGAGATCAGGGAGACGGCCACCCAGCCGGTGATCATCGTGTTGGTGATGGGGATGCCGCCCAGAGTGGCGATCTTCTCAGGGGCGACGACGATCACGGGGGAGACGCCGCCAACAAAGAGGACGCCGACCATGATGAGCGCAATAACGCTCGCCGCGATCAGCAGCTTCTTCACCCACGCCTCTTTCGCTCAATGCGGTTCAAGACTTCCCTCAACCGCCGGACTGCGTCTGCCAATCCGATGGCGAGGCCCGCCGCCAGAAACACCAGTGTCAGCACCGGGTCTGTGTCGAACTTCGCATCGAGCCAGCGCCCGAGCAAGGTCCCGCCCACGATCCAGATAGCGAGTGAGAACCCGATACCCAGCAGGCCTAACGCCGGTGATGTCAGCACGGTGACCCGCTCCTTCTGGGAGCCGGGACGCGCAGGACAGTAGCATTCACCCTAGTGGCGATCAACCTACTTTGTGCGCCCGCGCACGACCATATGACACTACGTCGCCCGCCCCATATCGTCCAGATCGAGACCGGAGACAAAGTCGCGAAACGCCGAGAGTTTTTCTAGCTCCTCGCTCGACACCGGAGGCGGCTGATCCGGCGCCGCCTCGCCCTCCGCAATCTCCTCGCCGTCCTCGTCCAGCAGGATCCCGGCCCGCTCCAGAACATCGTCCACGGCGTAGATCGGGACGCTCGCGCGCACCGCGATGGCGATGGCGTCCGAGGGCCGCGAGTCGATCTCCAGCAGCTGCCCGCCCTTCTGGATCTGGACGGTCGCGTAAAAAGTGTCATCCTTCAGGTCGTTCACGATGACGGCCTGGACGGAACCACCCAGCTCATGGATCAGATTCAGCATCAGATCATGGCTCTGCGGGCGCGGGACCGAGACATCCTGCAAGCGAAACGCGATCGCGTCCGCAACATCCGCGCCGACCCAGATCGTGAGGTAACGCTCGGCTTCCTTCTCGCGAAGGACGACCACCCGGCGGTAGTGACGGAGGCCAACGCGAATCGAGTCAATAATCAGTTCGCGCATGACCGCCTCCGTCCGCCCACGAGTGTACCGCACCTCCGGGACAGGCTAATCAACCGGGGGGATTCGAGCCGTAGATTCCCCGTAAAGCGCGCGCCCGATCGCCGGATCGAGGGGAGCACCGCGTTCGACGAAGGCGAGCGCCCGGCGACGGAGCGTTGGACGGTCCATCAGGATCCGGTGCGAGCAGCCGTGGCACCGCAGCCCCACATCGCCGCCCAGCCGGACGACCTCCCATTCGTGACTGCCGCACGGGTGCTGCTTCCGCAGGCGCAGCACGTCGCCCATGCGCAGATCGAGGAGGTCGAGCGCGGCCACGACGAGACGTTATCGCGCGCGCGCGGCGTTGATCTGGTCGCGCAGCTGGATGGCGGCGGCTCGGGAAGCATCCGCCCATCGGCCGTCAGATCCGCCGGCGTAGAGAACCCCGCGCGAGGCGTTGACGGCGATGCCCGCTCCCCGCGCATCCATCCCCGCCCGGACAGCAGCCTCCAGGTCGCCCGCCTGCGCCCCCACGCCGGGCATCAGGAACAGGAGATCGGGGCAGATCTCGCGGATGCGCGTCGCCTCCGCCGGGTAGGTCGCCCCGACGACGAGGCCTACGTTCCCCCTCGTGTTCCACTGGTTCGCAAGGTAGGCGATGTGCTGGTACAGCGGGTGCCCATCTACCTGTAGGTCCTGCACATCGGCGGCGCCGGGGTTCGAGGTACGGCAGAGCAGGAACGAATGACGTTCAGTGTAGCGCAGGAACGGCTCAACCGCGTCCTGGCCGAGGTACGGGTTCAGCGTTACCGCGTCGGCGCCCAGCGACTCGAACACAGCGCGGGCGTACGCCTCCGAGGTATGTCCGATGTCTCCCCGCTTGGCGTCCAGCAGCACCGGTACGTCGCGCGGGACCGCGGCGATCAGTTCGCCCAGCATCTCGATGCCCTTGCCGAGCCAGGGCTCGAAGAAGGCGATATTTGGCTTGTAGCAGGCCACCACGTCGCTCGTGGCCTCCACGATCCCCATCAGAAAGTCGCGGACCGTGACGCCTGCGGGAATCTTCGCCGGGTCGGGGTCGAGCCCGACGCACAGGAGCGAGTGGTTGCGCCGCGCCGCCGCCTCGAAGCGGGTGCGGAAGGTCGTCTGCGTCTCAACCTGCGGCACGGCTGGGCTCCTTCTTCAGGCCACCGGACGAAGCACGCGCAGGGGAGGAAGCGCCGCGCCGCCGTCGCGCAACCGTCGGATGGTCGCCTCGAACTGATCGGCGTCCCCGGTTGCGTAGCAGAGCACTTCCTGCGGCGGCCCGGCCGGCACGTGCTGTCCCGCCTCCGCCATGACCGTCAGCACGCGACTCGCGACCGGCTCCGCCGCATCGAGCACCTCCACGCTCGCGGGTAGCTGCGCAGCGAGGGTCGGGCGCAGGAATCCGTAGTGCGTGCAACCCAGCGCGACCTCGTCCACGCCCCGGGCGACAGGCTCACGGAGCGCGTCGGCCAGCATCGCGCGGATCCGCTCGCTCGATGTCTCGCCCGCCTCGACCAGGTCGGCGAGGCCCGGCATCGCGATCGTGATCACGGTGGCTTCCCCGCTGTGGCGCTCCGTCAGCCGCGCGAGGCGTGCCCCACTCACGGTGCCGGTGGTGGCGAGGATGGCGACGGTGCGGCTGCGGCTGCGCTCCACCGCCGGCTTCACGGGCGGTTCCATCCCCACCACCGGGATGTCGAGCTCTGCCCGGAGCCGCTCCAGCGCAGCGGAGGAGGCCGTGTTGCAGGCGACGACGATCACGGTGGCACCACCGGCGATCAGCGTCTTCGCCAGCACGAGAGCCCGGTCTGAGACTTCCTCGACCGCGCGGTTCCCGTACGGGAAAAACGCGGTGTCAGCGAGATAGGAGATGGGAAGTGCGGGGCCGAGGCGGTGTAGCGCCTCGGCGACGGTAAGTCCGCCGACTCCGGAGTCGAAGATCCCGGCTCTAACCTGCATGCACCCTCCGTGGCCCGCCTGCAGATGCGCTCAGGCTACGGCCCGCCCGACCGCCCGGCAACTCGTCCCCGCCTGGGGCCCGTAGGATGCGCGGATGCCGCTCCACCACGTCGATGTCGCGCTCGCACCGTCTTTCGCGGAACCCGCCGGACGCACCTGTCTCGTGGTGGACGTCTTGCGTGCCACTTCAGCGATCGCGGTCCTGCTCGGCCGCGGCACGCGGGCCGTCTACCCTGCGGCCACCGTGGAGGAAGGTCTGGCGCTGCGCGAGCGGCTCCGTGCGCAGGGGATCGAGGCGGCACTCTGCGGTGAACGCGACGCGCTGCCGCCGCCGGGGTACGACTACGGCAACTCTCCGGGCGCCTTCATCGCCCTCGACCGTGTGCCGGAGGCCGCGGTGGTGGCAACGACAAACGGCACCCCCGCCCTGCTCGCCTGCGCCTCCGCGCCGCTGACGATGACCGCAGCGCCGCTCCAGGCAGCCGCCGTCGTCCGCGCAGCGATCGAGGCCGGCCGCGACATCCTCGTCGTCTGCTCCGGACTCCGGCGGGAGCCCGCGGAAGACGACACGCTGGCCGCCGGTCTCTTCGTGGAACGGCTCGTCCGGCTGGGTGCCTCCCCTGGGACGGAGGCGCTCTTCGCGCTCGAACGGTACGAGGAGACACGGGACGACCTCGCCCAGGCGCTCGCACGGACCGAGCACGGCCAGCGGCTGGTCGGCCTCGGATTCGAGGATGACATCTCGCTGTGTGGCGCGCTCGACCGCTACGGCGTGGCTGGTTCTCTGAGCATGGTAGGTGGCCGGGCCGTGCTGCGCCCCATGCCCGGGTCACCTCGCTAGAGCGGCATATCCGGGGGACGGTCAGGGCGCTCTTCGCCGGGGGCGGGACGGCCTCGCGCGATCCGTTTCGCCGATTCGACCCGCAGGGCGAAATCGCGGTCGGGCGGCAGCGGCGCGGCGCCCGCCAGCCGCTCACGCAGTTCCGGCGTCGCCGGTGTGGCTACCTCCCACAACGTCAACGACTCATCGAGGGCAGCCAGCGTTGCGGGGGGCGGCTCATGCCGGCCATAGCGCAGCCGGTCGAACACGCCGGCTACGCCGGGGAACGGCGCGTCTATGACCTGCTGAGCACGTCCCGCGAATTCAAGGGCGGTCTCGCCAGGCAGACGGGGAAACCCTCGCTCCTCACCGTCCCGTTCAGCGCGACGCCACAGCGCATAGGCCGGGTGACGGCGCTCCCAGCCACCACGTCCGCGACGCGATCCACGCGGAAAGAGGTCGCGCAGGAATGACCCGAAGCCTCCCGATGACGACGCGTCGCCGCGCACCTCGGCGACCGGACCCTCGTCGTGAGAACGGCGCGCGAGCATGAGGCGCGCGACCCGGTAGAGCACCCAGCCAATGAAGAGCGCAGCGATGAATTTCGCACCATTCGCGATCCAGCCGGGCAGCCCGCCCCTCCCCTGGTCCTGCTCGTCCCGCAACTGGTCAAGGTTCAGCCCGACCCGACCGAGGTCGTCGAAAACGTTGGTGATCCCCTTCGGCAAGAGGAGGTGGAGGAGGAAGTCCATGACCCAGTAGAGCGGCGTGATGATGACGATCAGCACGATCTCGACGATCCGCAGCGCCACACTGCCTACGGCCTCCAGCACCACGGAGACGTTCAGGAGGACCGAGAGTCCGAGCAGGCCAGCCATCACCACGAGCATCCCGATGGTGCCGCCGACGGCGATGAACCAGGGGCCTGGCCGCACCGGACCGTCGGACGGTGCCGTCGCGCGCACGTGGTTTGCGACGGCCAGGGCAAGCACCCCACCGACGAACTGCAACACGGCCCAGGGCGCCAGACCGCCCACGTCGCCCGCCGCCGCGACAGCCATCGCCACCAGAGCGAAGGCAAACCCGACGCCGAACGAGAGCGCGACCCGCTCCACCGTGACGGCGCGCCGTCCAGCCGCCGCGAAGCGGAACCAGACCAGCGCCAGTCCGAGCATCGTGACCGAGAGGGCGGCGCCGGAGCTGCCGCTGAGATCGGGGTTGTCCAGGAACGCCTTCAGGTCCAGCCGGTCCGAAAAGTACCGGTTCGGATCGGTCACCAACCCCGCAACGCTCGAGGTGTCCCAGATCCGCAGGTCCCCGGCGATCGCCAGATGCGCGATCACGTTCAGCCCGAGGACAGTTGAGAAGAGCAAGACCAGCGCACCGGCTGCGCCTTCCAGCCCCAGCCGGGTCGTGCCCCGGATCAACAGGAACCCACCGAATGCCGCGAGGACGACCACGAGCCAGGACGGGCCGTGCGAGGCCTGTCGCGCCACCTCGATCGCGACCAGGGCGCGCTCGATGGACGCCCGGTCCGCGATCTCGGCTGCGGCGTTCGCCAGCCGCACGCGTTCCCCCAGCGATTCGAGGAATGCACGCTCGCCGAGCGTGGTGAACACGCGGAGCAGCATGAACCAGGTGAGCGACTCGACGCTGACGTACAACGCGTCGAGCAGATCGGTCCGCCACGCGCGACGCGAGCGGGCCCCCGGCGCGTTCACCCCCCGCGCGTTCATGGAGTGGCCCCCTCAGGCGCTTCCATGACCCCCGCGGCAATCGCCTCGGCCTCCAGCACCTCGACGGCTGCTGCCACCTCGGTGACGTTGATCGGCGCGGGGTCGACGTCCCAGACGCGGCTGCTCGTCTTCACCACATGTACCCGATGCCCCCTCCCCCGCAGGCGGCGCAGCGTTTCGACGAGCTCGGCGGGCAGCACGGCGGCCACCAGCACAATGGTGGCGCCAGCCGGGATCGGGTGCGCGGAGTCCTCCAGCGCGTCCGACATCTCGCCGGTGGTGAACGCGGTCACCATCGCCAGCGCCTCCAGCACCCGGTTCAACTGGTCGGGGCGGCGTCCGGCGCCGATGTGGATCGTGCGGTCGGCGTCCGGAAACGAGCCGTTGGCAATCAGCCCCACGGCCGAACCGGACTCGACCGCCCACGAGGCGACCGACGCCGCCACGGAGACGCCGCGCTCCAGCAGTACGGGGTCGGAGCCCTGCCAGGAGTAGTCGAAGGTCGGGATGTTGAGCGCGATCACCATCGCCTGCGCGCGGCTCGGCTCGTATAGCCGCGACTGCATCCGGCCGAGGCGTGCCGTCGCGTGCCAGTCGATCCGATTCATCGGGTCGCCCGGCTGGTAGTCACGCACGCCGACCACGCGGCTGGGGTCCTCGTAGATGCGTGCGCCACCGCGCTGCTCGCCAAAGGGACGCGCGCTGTCGAACCCCAGGTCGCCCAGCAGGTAGACGTGCGGGTAGACGACGATCCCGTCCACCGGCCAGCCGGTCTCCTCCTCGCGGTCAAAGAAGCCGAAGAGATCACCGGAACGGAGGCGCGTGGGCCCCACGCGGAAATAGCCACGCCGGACGGCACGCAATTCCATCGGCCATTCCAGGCGATCGTGCATGCCAAGCGCCGCCGTCCGCTGGAGCAACTGCGTCCCCGGCGAGCCGCCGGCGTGCGTGCGCACGCCCGTGACGGGCATCCCGCGCGACATCGTCTCGCGCACCTCGATCCAGGGGACGGGGAGCGGCTTCCGGTTCTCGATGATCAGCGTGAGGCCCGTGCGCTCGCCCACAAAGAGACAATGCTCCACCAGCCGGCGCGAGTACACCACGCGTTCCAGGCAGACTCGCCGCCACATCCGCGCCAGGGCGCCGGTGCCGAACAGCAGCGCGCCGATGATCACGAGCGCCGCGGACCCCGAGGCGAAGCCGACCAGCCCGAGCAGGGCCGAGGCCATCAGCCACGACTCCGTGATGATCGACTTCACGGCCGGGCCTACGCCGGGTCGGCCACGGGGACGGGGATGTCGCGCAGGATCTCGTCCAGCACGTCGTCCGCGGTGCGGCCGCGCAGCCGCGTGTTGCTGGAGAGCAACAGCCGGTGCGCCAGCGCCGGCTGGACCAGCATCTTCACGTCGTCTGGCCGCACATAGTCGCGGCCCTCGATGGCAGCACGGGCGCGGGCGGCGCGAAACAACGCCAGCGAAGCACGCGGGCTTGCCCCGAGGTCGAACGCGCCATGGGCACGCGTCGCCCTCACGATCGCGACCGCGTATTCCGCGACGGCATCCTCCACATGGATGTGGGGGAGCGCCTCGGCCAGCGCGACGAGGTCGGCACTGGAAACGACCGGGCGCAGATCCCCCAGCGGCGAGTGTGTCTCGAACCGCCGCAGGATCGCTACCTCGTTGTCCTCGGTCGGGTAGCCGACTTTCAGGCGGAGCAGGAAGCGGTCAAGTTGCGCCTCCGGCAACGGGAACGTGCCTTCGAGTTCGACAGGGTTCTGCGTCGCGAGCACGACGAAGGGCGAGGGAAGCGGCCGCGTCTCGCCGTCGATGGTGACCGTGCGCTCTTCCATCGCCTCGAGGAGGGCGGACTGCGTACGCGGCGTCGCGCGGTTGATCTCGTCGGCCAGCACCACATTCGCCTCGATCGGGCCGGGCCGGAACTCGAAGCGACTGCTGGCCTGCGAGTAGTAGTTGAGCCCGAGCACGTCCGAGGGCATCAGGTCGGGTGTGAACTGGATCCGCCGAAACGTCCCGCCGATCGAGGCGGCAAAGGCCCGCGCCATCGTGGTCTTCCCGGTGCCGGGGACGTCCTCCAGCAGCACATGCCCGCCGGCCAGCACCGCGACCAGGACGAGGTCAACCGCCTGTTCTGCCCCGACCACCACCTGGCCCACGCTCGCGCGGATCCGCTCGGCGGCCTGCTGGATCGTCGCGGCGGCGGCGGCGCCGTCTCGCGCTGCGGTCATCGAAGCCTCCTCGGGGCAGGTGGTGCCGGGCACGATAGCAGAGGTTCGGCCGTCCCGATGTCCGCCCGCTCGTCCCGGTACAATGCGGGACGGAGGAGCCATGAGCGACGAACAGACACGGGCGGCGGCGCTGGCGCGCGAATGGCGCGAGCTGCGGGGCACGCTCCTCGGACTCACCGAGCAGTTGCCGGAGACGGGACTGGGACGCGCGACCGAGCGGGCGGGCTGGACGATCCGCCACGAACTCGCGTACCTCGCCGTCCTCGACCGCGATGTCGCCCACGTCTTCGAGCGCGCCGCCTCCGGCGCGGCCGAGGCCATCGACGAGGCACGCGAGGCGATCGCCCTGCGGCGGATGCGCGGGCAGGCGATGTTCGCGGCGCAGGAGCTCCGCCTCGCCGCGATGCGCCAATACCTCGCCAACGCGGGGGAGCGCGCCGCCGCCACCATCGAAGGGCAGGCCGGGTTGCTCAACCACCCCGTACGCGTCGTCGGGCGGGAGGCCACGACCGTCGTCGGGCACCTGGAGCACGCCCTGGCCCGCGCCCGGGAGGGCGTCGCCACGCTGCGCGACGCCGTCCGGTAGCCATGCACAGCGCCACGGCTTCCGGCCCTGTGTCTGGTAACCTCATTGCTCCTACGGATCGCACAGGAGTAGGCGCGTGACGACCGATAACCCGACCAACATCGTCTTCAACCGCCTCGCGATCGCGCGCGTCTCCGTGCCCAAGCAGAAGCCCGAAGAACGCGTCAAGAACTTCGACGAGACCTACCTTTCGTTGAACCTCGATGTCGCGATCGTCGAGGCGCAGCGCTGCATCGACTGCCCCTCCGCCCCCTGCATGGACGCATGCCCGGTGCACAACGACATCCCGACCGCCCTGAAGCGGCTCGAGGACGGCGACATCCTGGGCGCCGCTGCGAAATTCCGCGAGACCTCGACGCTGCCCGAGATGTGCGGGCGCCTCTGTCCGCAGGAGTCGCTCTGCGAGGGCGCCTGCGTCGTCGGCTTCGCCATCCGGCCGGACGGCTCATCGCAGCCGCCGGTCGCCATCGGCCGGCTGGAGTCCTTCATCGCGGACAATCAGCGGAAGATGACCGGCGGCTTCCCGGTGCAGATGCGCCTGCCCTCCACCGGCCGGAAGGTCGCGATCGTCGGCAGCGGCCCGGCCGGCCTCACGGTCGCCGAGGAACTCCAGATCCGCGGCCACACCTGCGCCGTGTACGACCTCTGGCCCGAGCCGGGCGGGGTCCTGCGCTACGGCATCCCCTCGTTCAAGATGAGCAAGGAGATCCTCGACCAGAAACTGCAGTCGCTCCGCGACATGGGGATCACCTTCGTCCAGAACACGCGCGTCGGGAAGGACGTCAGCCTGCAGGAGCTGCACGACCGCGACGGCTTCGACGTGATCTTCGTCGGCACGGGGGCGGGTGTCGGCAACGCGCTGCGAGTCCCGGGCGAGGAGCTGGCGAACGTCTACCAGGCCACGGACTTCCTCGTGCGCGGCAACCTGTCGCCCGAAGAACTGCCCGAGGACCAGCGCGAGCGCCCGTACGTCGGCCAGCACGTCGTGGTCGTCGGCGGCGGCGACACCTCAATGGACTGCGTGCGCACCGCCGTCCGTCTCGGCGCCACCCACGTGACCTGCGTCTACCGCCGCACCGAGGCCGAGATGCTGGGGCGCTCCGAGGAGCGCAACCACGCGCGCGAGGAGGGCGTCGTCTTCTCCTACCTCACGACGCCCACGAAGTTCCTCGGCGACGACCAGGGCCGCGCGAGCGCCGTCGAACTGGTGAAGATGGAACTGTCCGATCCGGACGAGTCCGGACGCCGCCGCCCCGTGACTGTCCTGGGCTCCGAGTACACGATCCCGGCGGACGCCATCGTGATCGCCATCGGCTACAACGCCGACCAGGAGTTCGCGGAGGAAGCGCCGGTCGAGACCGACCGCTGGGGCCTCGTGAAGGTGGACACGCGCACCGGCCAGACGAACATCCCGTACATCTTCGCCGGCGGAGACGTCGTGAACGGCGCCGACCTCGTCGTCACCGCCATCCGCGACGGCAAGAAGGCCGCGACCTGGGTCAACACCTACCTCAGCGGGCTGCGCCCGAAGAAGTAGCCCTCGCGTTACCTCGCCATCGAGGCGGTCGTGATGACGTGCGCTCGCCAGTAGTGGTTCGTCTTCGCCACCACCGTGATCACCGACTTCACCTCGTTCTTCAGCGTGAACGACGGCGAGGCGGGCACCATCAGCCGCTCGTCCTCGAACTTCGCCTCCACGTTCTCGAGGATGATCGTGGCGCACATCCACGCGGCCATCGCCCGCGAGTGGCAGGTGATCGTGAGCCAGCCGGGCTCGTCCTCGTCCACCTCGGAGTAGAGGCCCGTCGTCATCCAGATGCCGCGGCGGATCTCGTCGATCGCGTCGAAACCCTCGGTGGCGGGCGCGTCGAGGGGCGCCACGCCGAGCGCGGAGTCGATGCCCCGGTGCGGGGGGCCGCCGTAGAGCGCCAGCTCGCAGAAGCCCTCCCACATCGCGCGCCAGTCCGGACGGCCGTCCGGCTGGTAGACGAAGTCGGCGGAGGACATCGTCGCGGCCTGCGGCGGGGCCGGGGCGAGCACCTCGATCGGCGGGTCCGAGGGCGACGGCTCCGCGCCCATGCGCGCCGCCATCAGCGACTCCGGCCGAGCGAAGACGAACTCCACCGGCTCTTCGAGGAAGGTGGCGAACGAGGTGGCCAGCTCGCGGCAGTCCTGGATCCGCTCGAACGGCACGGTGTTCTCGACGACGATCAGCATGCGTGACACGGCGGGCTCCTCGGGGCTGCGCCACCACCATCTCCCGTCCTGAGAATGTTCGCAAGACGCCATGCCTTAACCTGACCGCACTCTGCCGTGCCGGGCCATGCCCGCGCCACGAGCGCCGCGACGAGGGAATCGGATGCCGATCTACGCCTACCGCTGCCCCATCTGCGGGGCCGACTTCGAGGTCTCGCGCCGCCTCGCGGACCGGGCGGCGCCCGCCTTCTGCCCGGCGGACGGCGCGGAGGGGAAGCGGCTGATGACTGCGCCGAACGTCGGCGGCCTGGCGGTCGACCCGGCGAGCGCCCCGAAGGCCCCGGCGCCAGCGACGAAGTCGTGGAGCCACTTCGGCCACAGCCACACCGGCGGCGGCGGCACGCACTCGCATGGGGCGCCGCCCGCGCCCCCCGCCCCGCCGCCCAGCGCCTGACGACGCCCCGGCAGACGCTGCGCGGGAGAAGCCGCCCCTCGCGGTATCCTCCCCCTCACGAACACCTCGGGCGCGGCCCGGGGCAGCGAGGGGGCGGGCATGCGCGCGGAAGTCCTGAGCATCGGCACCGAGATCATGTTCGGTGAGATCACCGACACGAACGCCGCGTTCATCGCGGGGCAACTGCCGCAGTACGGAATCGACCTGCTGTACGTCTCCCAGACCGGGGACAACCCGGGACGGATGAAGGAACTGTTCGACCGCGCCTGGAGCCGCTCCGACTACATCTTCGTCACGGGCGGCCTTGGCCCCACCGAGGACGACATCACTCGCGAGATGATCGGCGATATGCTCGGCGAGACGCTGACCGTCGACCCGGAGCAGGAGCGCCTCCTGCGCGCACGCATGGAGGCCAGCGGCCGCCGCATGCCCGAGCGCAACATCAAGCAGGCGATGCTCATCCCCTCCGCGCGCGCCCTCCCCAACCCCCGAGGCACGGCACCCGGCTGGTGGGTCGAGCGTGACCGCAAGGTGATCGTCGTGATGCCCGGCCCGCCCGCCGAGATGAACCGCATGTGGGAGCACGAGGTCGCCCCCGAACTCGAACGGCGGGCCGACTCGATCCTCGTGAGCCGCACCCTGAAGACGACCGGTCTCGGCGAGAGCGCGGTGGACGAGATGCTCTCGCCGCTGCTGAAGGGCACCAACCCCAGCATCGGCATCTACCACCGCGCGGACGGCGTCCACGCCCGCATCGCGGCGAAGGCGAAGACCCGCGAAGAGGCATGGCACCTCATCCGCCCCGTGGAGGAGCAGGCGCGCGCGATCCTCGGCCACGCGGTCTGGGGCGTCGACGACGAGACGCTCGCCGCCGCCATCGGCAACATGCTGCGCGAGCAGGGCCTGACCATCGCGCTGATGGAGAGCGCGACCGGCGGCGCGATCGCCAGCGCGATCACCGACGTCGACGGCTCATCCGACTACTTCAAGGGCTCGCTCGTCACCTACGCCACCGAGGCGAAGATCGCGAACGGCGTCCCCGCGGAGATCCCCGCGACGCACGGCGTGATCTCCCGTGAGACCGCCGAGGCGATGGCCGCCGCCACCCGCCTCCGCCTCAACGCCTCGCTCGGCCTCGGCATCACCGGCATCGCCGGCGGCAACGAGGTCGAGGGCCAGCCCCCCGGCACGATGCACATCGCCCTCACCGACGGCACCCGCACCGAGTACAGCCTCACCCGCTACTACCAGGGCCGCGAAGCAGCGAAGAAGCGCGCCGTCCTCAACGCCCTCACGCTGGTACGGACGTACCTGATGGCTCGGGCTGCGGAGGGATAGGAGCACGGGTGTACATCACGACCCGACTTCCCGAATTCCAGCCTCCGTGGAACGAACCGTTGCGCCGCTATCTGTCGATGAAGAAGTTCCGCCGACTCCTCGATGGACCTGCTCCGGAACTTTGGTTCGCAACGCTCAAATCGATGGAGCATCTCGAACTAGGCGACCGTCGAGAGGGACATCTGCCCCCACGGATTGCCCGGGATTGGGATCAATGGTGGCGGTCAATCCGCCTCCCGGAGATCGAGTCGGCAAGTGCTGTCGGAAAGATCTCGCTCAAATACCGCTCACACGAGCATCGACAACTGCGTCAGATTCGCGCGGCAAGCATGACCAAACAAGCTCGCAATGGATTGCTCGTTTCATGTTGGCACCAAGGTTGGATTGAGTCACAGCGGATGTGGAGTGATTACGCGGATGGTGGAAAGGGAGTCGCAATCATCTCGACTCCCGAGCGTGTTGCCTCTGCTCTAGATATCTGGAAGAACGACGATGAAATGGCGTGGTTCTGTTGAGTTCGCTACCTCGGAGTGAGAAAGCTGGAAAAATTCGACCGCCGCGCGATTGGCCCCGTAAGCATTGCCTTCATAAAGCGCCCGAGGTTCGCTTGGGAAAGCGAATGTCGGATTGCCTTGAATACCAATCATCAGACAGTGGGACGCGGCCTTCCGATCGATCCCAATCGCCTCATCGAGCGCATCGTTGTTGGTCGTCACGCAAATCCTGATGAAGTGGAGGCAATCGCACGGGAGCACGGCGTGCTGAGCCCGATTCACAGATCCACGGCAACGGGATGAAACCCGCTTAATCGATGGTGTCCCTCAATCTCTGCTCGAACGCCTCTCGTTTCAGATCGCCCTCGCCATACTCCGTCAAAGCCATCTCCAACTCCCCCAGCAATTCCCTCACCTCTGGTGCCCCTGCTTCGCCGCCCCAGTCAACGGATGCCAGAAAACTGGCGACTCGCTCAGCATCGAGGCCGTCCGCGAGCGCAGCACGCACCGCAGTGCGCACCTGCGGTAGGGTCAGTTCGGACACCCGGAACGTCGTCATCCGTTGATTCTAGATCGAGCGAACATCGATGCCCCCCACCCCCATCCGCGTCGCCGACAACAACCTATGGTCCTTCCGCCTCGCGGACGGCGGCGTGCTGCTCGTCGACGCCGGGTGGGAGCCGAGCGGGGACCTCGAGGCGTGGGGCGGCATCGAGGCGCAGGCGGAGGCGCTCGGCTTCGCGGCGCGCGACGTCCGTGCCGTCGTCGTCACACACGAGCACATCGACCACGCCGGGCTCGGGGCGCAGTGGGCGCGCGAGGGCGCACGCATCGTCGCGGCGCACG
>Ga0194132_10002298_pt1 | contig 36318 bp, 33 predicted proteins | sample TA2KigOf80mmetaG_FD_148612 | JGI IMG/M metagenome (GOLD analysis project Ga0194132, IMG submission 148612) | Freshwater microbial communities from Lake Tanganyika, Tanzania - TA2015054 Kigoma Offshore 80m | ecosystem: Environmental > Aquatic > Freshwater > Lake | place: Tanzania: Lake...
GTTTACGCAATCGTTGCAAACTCACAGGGCGTCCCAGGGGCTACATTCGTACTTTCGGAATCTGCCGTAACCAGTTTAGATTGCTGGCCAGCGATGGAAAGATTCCAGGTGTAACTAAATCAAGTTGGTAATAATTAAAGAAGAATTAAGATGACCGATCCAATATCAGATTTTCTCACCCGGTTGCGCAATGCAATGAAGGCAAAGCACAGAATTGTTGAAATTCCTGCAAGCAATCTCAAAAAGGAAATCACCCGTGTTTTATATGAGAAAGGATATATCCTTAAATACAAATTCGAAGACTCAGAAAACAAACAGGGTGTTATTAAAATAGCCCTCAAATATGATCCCGTTACCAAGGCTAGTGCTATTCGCAGTTTGTCAAGAATTAGTACTCCCGGACTGCGCAGGTATGCCAATGTTGACTCAATGCCCCGCGTATTAAATGGACTCGGTGTTGCAATTCTTACCACATCCAAAGGTGTGATGACTGACAAAGAAGCTCGCACGCAAAATGTTGGCGGTGAAGTATTGTGTTACGTATCTTAAGAAACAGAAAGTAGAATATAATGTCACGCATAGGAAAAGCACCCATCAGTATCCCAGCAGGTGTTACCATTACCAACGATAATGGAAATATTACCGCTAAGGGTCCAAAAGGAGAAGTGTCGCAAAACATCGGAACAGATATCACTATCGATATGACCGATGGAGTGCTGACAGTCAATCGCCCGAGCGACAGCAAGCAACATAAAGCATTGCATGGTCTTTACCGTGCTTTAATCCAGAACATGGTTGTTGGTGTTAGCCACGGTCACACAGTAAAACAAGAATTGGTTGGCATTGGTTACAAAATATCCAATCAGGGCAATCTGGTAGATTTTACTCTGGGATACTCTCACCGTATCATGTTGGAGATACCCAAGGAAATTAAAGTTAAAACCGAAACGCTAAAAGGTCAAAATCCTTCCATAACCATGGAATGTGCCGATAAACAGCTTTTGGGCCAGATTGCTGCCAAAATTCGTTCATTCCAAAAACCTGAGCCCTATAAAGGTAAAGGTATCAAGTTTGCCGGTGAAGTATTGAGGAAGAAAGCAGGTAAGACAGCAGCCAAATAATTTTAATTAGTTATGTCAAAATCAGTAGTAGAAAGAAGAAGCAAAATCCGCAACCGTATTCGCGATCGCGTCAGTGGAACGACTGTTAGGCCCCGCCTCAGTGTATATCGCAGCAATAATAATATCTACGCCCAGATTATAGATGACAGCAAAGGTGTAACCCTATGTGCAGCATCATCATCTGAGGATGGTATAAAGGACGTGAAAGACAACAAAGTTGCGAAATCAGCTATGGTAGGTAAAATACTGGCTGAGAAAGCTGTAGCAGCAGGAATTAAGTCTGTCGTTTTCGATCGTGGAGGGTACCTGTATCATGGGCGTGTTAAAAGCCTCGCCGATGCAGCTCGTGAAGGAGGTTTGGAATTTTAATTGAATATAAAAAGTTATTCAAATGTCTGAAAATATCAACAAGCGTGTGAGACCCGGTGAGTTGACACTGACCGAAAAAGTGGTTTCCATCAATCGTGTTACCAAAGTAACCAAAGGTGGCCGTACATTCAGTTTCAGTGCCCTTGTAGTTGTGGGTGACGGAAATGGAGTAGTAGGGCATGGTTTAGGTCGCTCCAACGAAGTTATGGACGCCGTAAACAAAGGAATTGAAGATGCTAAGAAAAATCTCATTAAGGTCCCTGTAATCAATGGCACAGTACCTCACGAACAGTATGGCAAATTTGGTGGTGGACGCGTATTTCTCAAGCCTGCAGCACATGGTGCTGGCGTAATTGCCGGTGGTGCCATGCGCGCCGTGCTGGAGAGTGCGGGAGTAACCGATGTACTCGCCAAATCAAAAGGATCTTCAAACCCTCACAACGTGGTAAAAGCTACTTTCGATGCTCTTACTACCATGAGAGACCCTTACGCTGTGGCAAAAATGAGAAATATCAATCTTAAAAAAGTATTTAACGGATAAGTTCATGGGAAAAGTTAAAATTACATTGGTAAAAAGCGGTATCGGATATCCCAAGAACCAGAAAGCTACGCTTCGTGCCTTAGGTCTCCATAAAATTAATGCGAGTACTGAAGTTGAACTGAACAACCAGATTCAGGGTATGATCAGCACCGTGAATCATCTAATTAAAGTAGAAAACACCAAGTAACATGAATTTAAGTAATTTAAAACCTGCTGCAGGTTCTACCAAGAATAGAAAGCGCATTGGCCGCGGTGAAGGCTCAGGAAGAGGCGGAACCTCAACAAAAGGTCATAAAGGGGCACAATCTCGCACCGGATATTCCAGAAAGATTGGTTTTGAAGGTGGCCAAATGCCTTTACAGCGTCGAATTCCCAAGGGAGGTTTCAAAAATATTAACCGACTGGAATATGCTGCCATCAATCTTGATGTGCTGCAAGGTCTTGCCGATACGCTTAAAGTAAACAAAATAGACCATGAACTTCTGGTAAAGAAGCACTTGGTTGGCAAGTCTGAGATGGTGAAAATTCTTGGTCGTGGCGAAATCAAAGCAGGAATAGAGGTTCACGCACACAAATTCAGTGAAACTGCCAAGTCTGCCATTGAAAAGGTAGGCGGATCTGTTCACCTTTTAGGCTGATTCTATGAAAAAACTGATTGAAACCCTAAAGCATATTTGGTCTATAGAAGAGTTGCGCAGACGGATAGTCTACACATTTATACTTCTAGTTGTATATCGTCTTGGTTCTTTTGTAATTCTTCCCGGTATAGACAGCACTGTGCTTGAAGAGAGTGCAGGTGGTTCAAGTAAAAATGGTATTCTTGATTTAATAAACACTTTTTCAGGTGGTGCATGGAACAGAGGTGCAATATTTGCTTTGGGTATTATGCCATATATTTCAGCAAGTATCTTTATGCAATTGATTTCAATTGCTGTTCCTGCCTTCCAACGTTTACAGAAAGAGGGTGAAGAAGGAAGAAGGAAAATAAACCAGTATACCAGAATTTTAACAATTGCATTTACATGTGTTCAGGCTTATGGATATCTGAATCAGTTTACGGTAACCAACCCTCCTAGTGCTTTCATCTATACTAAACACGATGATATAATGTCTAAAGGCATGTTCGAATTTACGAATGTAATTCTGTTAACAGCAGGCACAATGTTTACTATGTGGATGGGTGAACGGATAACAAACCGTGGATTGGGAAATGGTATTTCTTTGCTGATTATGGTTGGAATTATTGCCCGACTGCCCAATGCCTTGTTTTCTGAACTTGCGTTTGCCGGAAAAAGAGCAAGTTTTATTCTATTTCTCATTGAACTTGTAGTTTGGGCCCTGGTTATCTTGGGAGTTATATTGCTAACGCAGGGAACCCGCAAGATAACCATCAACTATGCAAAACGGGTTATAGGAAATCGTCAGTATGGAGGTGTTAGGCAGTACCTGCCTATCAAAATTCTGGCAGCAGGTGTAATGCCAATCATCTTTGCCCAGGCAATACTTTTTTTGCCGGCAACAATTTTAGGATTCTATCCAGAAGGTAGGCCTGATTGGTTAGAAAATCTTGCATCACCTAATAGTTTTGCCCACAATGCACTTATGATATTTCTAATTGTTGTATTCACATATTTTTATACTGCTATCATTTTTAATCCAGTTCAGATGGCCGATGATATGAAGCGTAATAATGGATTCATCCCGGGTATAAAACCTGGTAAACAGACCGCTAACTTCATCGATGATATCATCAGCCGCATTACGCTGCCCGGTGCCATATTTATATCCTTGATTGCGGTGCTTCCTGTTGTGTCAGGTAATTTAGGTGTAAATCAGGAATTCAGCCAGTTTTTTGGTGGCACCAGCCTACTTATTCTGGTTGGTGTGGTGCTTGATACATTGCAGCAAATCGACAGCTATCTGCTCATGAGAAAGTATGACGGATTGATGAGCAGTGGCCGTCTGAAAGGTCGTTTCACAGGTAATACGCCCCAAGTTGATTATTAAAAGAAAATTCACTATTTTTGCAGCCCTTTTGAAATGCCAAAGCAAGATGCCATAAAACAGGACGGAGTTATTACGGAAGCATTGTCCAATGCAATGTTTCGCGTACAGCTTCAGAATGGGCATGAGATAATTGCTACCATTTCGGGCAAAATGAGAATGCACTACATCAGAATTCTGCCAGGTGATAAGGTTCAGGTTGAAATGTCTCCCTATGATTTAACACGAGGAAGGATCTCTTACAGATACAATTAAAGACATGAAAGTTAGGACGTCAGTAAAAAAGCGCAGTGTAGACTGCAAGATTGTACGCCGCAATGGTAAGGTGTACGTAATTAATAAAAAGAACCCTAGGTATAAACAAAGACAAGGTTAATAGACAATGGCCAGAATAGTAGGTATAGATTTGCCCAAAAACAAAAGAGGTGTGATAGGATTGACCTACATTTATGGTATTGGTCCAAGCACTGCAGCCAGGATTCTGGATAATTCTGGAATCAGCCGCGACAAGAAAGTAAATGACTGGGATGATGATGATTTGTCAAAAATCCGCGGATTTATTACCAATAACCTCAAAACCGAGGGCGAATTGCGCAGCGAAACCCAGCTGAACATTAAGCGTCTCATGGATATTGGATCTTACCGCGGTTTAAGACACCGTAAGGGTTTACCGGTTCGCGGTCAGCGCACCAGCACCAATGCTCGTACCAGGAAGGGTAAACGTAAGACCGTAGCAGGGAAGAAAAAGGTCACTAAATAATAGATCACAGGGAAATGGTAACCAAAAAAGTAACCAAAAAGAAAGTTAAAGTAGATCCACACGGACAGGTGCATATTCATGCCACATTCAATAATATCATTGTATCCGTAACCAATACAGAAGGTCAAGTAATTTCATGGTCTTCTGCCGGTAAAATGGGTTTCAAAGGGTCTAAGAAGAATACGCCCTATGCAGCCCAAATGGCATCGCTGGATTGTGCAAAAACCGCATTCGATTCAGGTCTTCGCAAGGTAGATGTGTTTGTAAAGGGGCCGGGAGGCGGACGTGACAGCGCAATTCGTAATTTGCAAACTGTCGGCCTGGAAGTCTTGTCAATAACAGATATTACTCCTATGCCCCACAATGGGTGTCGTCCACCTAAGCGCCGCAGGGTATAATTTTATAACTAAGAATAATAATCAATGGCAAGATACAGAGGTCCAAAATCAAAAATAGCCCGTCGTTTCCGTGAACCAATTTTCGGACGCGATAAGGCTTTGGAAAAGAAAAACTATGGCCCGGGGCAACATGGTAATAGCCGCAGAAAGCCCAAGCTGTCTGAATATGCAGTTCAGCTAGCCGAAAAACAGAAAGCCAAATACACTTATGGATTGCTGGAAAAGCAGTTCAGAAATTTGTTCAAAAAAGCAGCGGCCAAAAAAGGAATTACCGGTGATAATCTGTTGAAATTCCTGGAAGCTCGTCTGGACAATACAGTGTTCCGTTTGGGTATTGCACCCACACGCCGTGCGGCTCGTCAGTTGGTGGGTCACTGCCATATTTTGGTAAATGGCTCAGTTGTAAATATTCCCAGCTATCATCTCAAGCCCGATGATGTTGTTTCAGTGCGCGAGCGCAGCAAATCACTTGAGGTTATTGCCGAGGCAGCAGGCATTGTTCGCAAGCGCTTTAACTGGCTTGAGTGGGATGGAGGTGAGCTTTCCGGTAAATTTATCAGCTACCCGGAGCGTTCTGATATTCCCGAAAACATCAAAGAACAGCTGATTGTGGAATTGTATTCTAAATAAAACCTTTTAAATCAAATCAAAAAATGGGAGTTATTCCTTTTCAAAAACCCAATAAGGTGGTAATGAACAAAGCCACCGACTTTCATGGAGTGTTCGAATTTTCACCCCTTGAAAAAGGTTATGGTGTTACCATAGGCAATGCCATGCGTCGCATTCTTCTCTCCTCACTGGAAGGCTACGCCATTACATCGGTAAAAATTCAGGGTGTTGACCATGAGTTCTCCACCATAAAAGGTGTAGTTGAAGATGTTCTTGAAATCATCCTCAATCTGAAGCAGGTTCGCTTCAAGGCTAATTCATCTACCGATGACAACGAGAAGATTTTTATCAGTCTCAAGGGTAAAGACCAATTCATGGCCGGCGATATCGGCAGATACACCAATTCATTTAATATCCTTAACCCTGAGCTTGTTTTATGCAATCTTGAACCAACCGTTAACCTTGAGTTTGAACTTGCCATAGGCAAAGGCCGTGGTTACGTTCCTGCCGAAGAAAACAAAGTGAAAGATGCCCCCATAGGCTTGATTGCTACTGATAGTATTTTTACACCTATCAGAAATGTTAAATACAGCGTCGAAGACTTCCGCGTAGAACAGCGTACTGACTACGAAAAGCTGGTAATGGAAGTTACAACAGATGGCAGCATTCATCCTGAAGAAGCGTTGAAAGAAGCCGCAAAGATTCTTATTCAGCACTTTGTTTTGTTCAGCGATGAAAATATCATGCCTGAATCAAAAGCCAGCAAAGCCGTTGAGGAAGTGGATGAAGGATTCCTGCAAATGCGCAAAATCCTCAAAACCCCGCTTGCCGACCTAGATCTTTCCGTGCGTGCCTACAATTGCCTGAAAGCCGCGGAAATCAAAACACTGGGCGAACTGGTGCAATATCATATTGACGATCTTTTGAAATTCCGCAACTTTGGTAAAAAGTCTTTGTCAGAACTCGAAGAATTCGTTCGTGACAAGGGGCTGAATTTTGGAATGGAAATCGCCAAGTATAACTTAAACGAAGACTAAGTGAAATGAGACACGGCAAAAACGTAAACCATTTAGGACGTACTACGCCTCACCGAAAAGCCCTGATGGCCAATATGGCATCATCGCTGATTATTCATAAGCGTATTAGAACTACTTTGGCGAAGGCCAAAGCCCTTAGAACATACGTTGAGCCCCTGATTACCAAGGGTAAAGACGCCACTACCCACAATCAAAGAACGGTTTTTGCGTACCTTAAAGACAAGGAAGCGGTAAAGGAATTGTTCACTGTGGTAGGTTCAAAAGTAGCAAGCAGACCTGGTGGATATACGCGCATATTAAAATTTGGTAACCGTATGGGTGACAACGCTGAGATGGCTTTCATCGAACTGGTAGATTTCAATGAATACTTCCAGGGTTTTGGAACTGATAAAAAAGAAACCAAGAAAACCCGTCGTGGTCGCAGCAAGACCTCAGCAAGCACCACCAGAACAACCTCGGCACCGATAGTGGAAACGCTTGTTGTTGCTAGAGAAGAGGATGCGGAAGTGATTGAAGAATCTGTTGCCCCGGTTGAGGATGTTGCAGTAGAAGAAATGCCTGCAATTGAAGCTTCGGCAGAAGTTCAATCTGAAGAAGTTGTAACTGCTGAAGAGGTTGCCACTGAAATTGAAAAAACCGAATCTTCTGATGCAAACGCCACGGAAAATCAGGAAGGCGAAGAGGAAAACAAGCCAGATTAAGTATTTAGAACTTCATAAAAAAAGCATCCCTTGGGCTGCTTTTTTTATTTAACGGCTTGTAAATTCTGATAATCTCATGAGCCGGCATCACACCGGACTGTCTGGAGATAATATTGCCGGAGTGATACAATATCAATGTCGGAACACCTCTATTTACGAGCTCATCAAATGATGGATGGTTGCTTACGGTAATTTGTTTTTTAGCGGTTGCCAGCCGCCGCCGTTATAGGCCGTAAATCCGCCTTGTTTTAACATAGATGCAACCGGATGCACTGTGCATGCCTGGAGCACAGCAGGTAATGATGATTTTAGTTTTATCGAGTTTAGAAAGCTGAGCTGGTAAGTTCTGAACAGAGATATTTTTTGATTTATTGATTTGACCTCCTCTGAATACCCCTACAGATCGCACATCAAAAATTACAGCACCTTGCTCAACAAATTCCTTGAAATCAGGACTTTCTTTTTCCCGAATAATATTGATAATATTCCCATAAATAGATTTATCTGCAAATGAAGACAATAGTATTATCAATTTAAGTGACCTGGGTTACTTAGTAATCAAGAATTATTATATGGTAAGCCCCATTTCGTTTAACAGATAGTCTGCTTTTCCAACATATTTAACTACAAATAATACATAGCGTATATCGCAGCCAATGCTCCGGCTGTATTGATCATTCCACGCATAATCATTGATGGTGGCAGTGAAACTTCTGTCAAAATTTATGCCTATCAGATTTCCTTCAGCATCCAGTACTGCACTGCCGCTGTTTCCGCCCGTGGTATCGAGGTTGTACAAAAAGGCAACGGCTACCTCGCCAGTTTCTTTATCTTTGAAAATAACAGGTACGTCTTTAATTCTTAACTGGTCGGCTACAACAGATGGTAGCCTATAGTCTGCAGCTGTATTTGCTTTTTCAAAAACCCCCTTGAGTGTTGTATAGGGTAGGTGTATTTCTGCATCGTTGGGTTTGTAACGCTTTATGTAGCCAAATGTCATGCGAAGCGTGCTATTTGCATCCGGAATGAATTGACCCTTTTTGTAAGACTCTTTCATATCCAAATATTCCGGCATAATTGATTTTAATTGTTGATCAAGTTGAGTCCATGTAGCTTCAATGGCACTAGCCTCTTCCTCCAGTTCAGCGACAAGTCGCATAAGCGTACTTTTATACTGCAATAGTTTTTCTGGGCGGGTTCTTAAGGTCTTAAATACAAATCCTGTATCCATTAATTTATCTTTAGATAAAACCGCGGATATCCACATTTTTAGCTCTTGTTTTCCATGGGATTTTATTTTTACGTTTCTATTCGCATTTACTTTGGGCAGTAGTTCCTGCAATACCCAAATTTCAAGATCTTTGTCAACAATTGAATAATTTTGATTAATGCTACTTCGGAATTCCTCCATGATTTTTTGCTTGTCATCTGCAGATTTGGCATTAGCATAGGCATTCGAGAAATTTAAAATGGATCGTGCTGCATAGAATGGGGCAGACTGATTATTCAGAAACAGATAATTGAAACGTTGATTAGCCTGGGTGGTTTTCTGTGTCCATATTGCATTTAAATTGGGAATGATATTTTTTCTGGATTCCTTATTTGCATTCATTGCGAGAGTGTGCATAGCCGTTTCATCGGCTTGTTTTTGCGCTACCAGCCCAGTTCTTGTCAGCCCCTGAATCTTGCCGCGGTAGTTTTTCTCCACGTTTTCCAGACTTTGTATTTCCTTGGCAAATGCCAGAAATTTAGCATCATTTCCCTCACTGAGGGTTTTCATCTGACGGATATATGATGCATACCATTTTTGAATGAGCGGAAGTTGCTTTTCCTGTTGAAACTTCAGATAAGGTGCACTTTCATGCCTGAAGGTTCGGCCCGGATATCCCATAATAAAAACAAAATCACCTTCCTTGGTTCCATTGGCGTTGATTTTGAGGTGCTTTCTGGGTTTAAAGGGGACATTGTCTTTATTGTAGGGTGCGGGCTTCCCATCAGGACCTACATAGGCGCGCACCATACCGAAATCGCCATTGTGGCGGGGCCATTCCCAGTTATCAAGGTCTCCGCCAAACTGCCCGATGGTGACAGGTGGTGCAAATACAAGCCTAACATCCGGGATCAAGAGATAGCGGAAAAGCATATAGCTTCTGCCCACAAACATCTCCGAAACTTCCATAGACAAATCCGGATTTTTTACTTTTTCTTCCGCCAGAATATTTTTGATATTTGCCGCTATTGCCTTGGCCCAAGCAGATGGGCTTAGATCTTTTGTTACACCTTGCAATACCCTGGCCGATACATCTTCGAATGACTGGGTAATCCGGCACGGCATGTTTATGGGTAATTCTTTGGTTTTGTTAGACGCAACGAAGCCGTTTTCAAGGTAATTATTATCCCTCGTGCTCAAATCTGCAACACCCCCATAAACGCAGTGATGGTTGGTGATGATAAGGCCCTCAGGTGAAATAAAAGATCCTGAGCACCCACCAACTTTCACCAGCGCATTGGCCAGTGAAACCTCACCGGGTGAGAATAAATCTCTGGTAGATAGCTTTAATCCGGCATTTTGCAGGACTTTTTCATCAAGATAATTAAGAGGAAACATTCCCTCGTCTTTGGTAGCAGAAACAGACACCAAACCCAAGCAAACCAGAGAGAGCAGAGCTAAACTGATATTTTTCATGTGAAATTATATATTGATGCAAAAGTAAACTTTAGGTTGGGTCGATGCGCAGCTACCCCTAATTTTGCCGTGGAATGGAATTTAAACTGCTCTTTTTAACCGGATTTCTGGTTTCGGTGGCGCTGGGATTGATGCTGGACCTGGGTTTTCTGGGGAAGGAGCAGAAAGCATTAACGCCTAAACAGGCGATATGGCGCACACTAGCGTGGATAACAGCAGGATTGTTGTTTTCACTGGTGATTTATTACTTTCATTATCACCTGCATAATCTAAATACTGTTTCAGATTTTCAGGTATTTAAGCAAACCTATGGAAGTAATTTTATAGTATTTGATGACATAAATAAGTGCCGTGAGTCTTTTTCGAAAGAAGCATTTATAAACTACATAACCGGCTATTTTGTGGAGTACTCACTCAGTGTAGACAACCTTTTTGTTATCATGCTCATATTTAGTTCTTTTGGAATAAGTACTTCTGACCAAAAACGAATTCTGGTGTGGGGTGTTATTGGTGCCGTATTGATGAGGTTTCTGTTCATATTTCTTGGTGGATTAATGATTCAGCAATTTCACTGGATGATCTATTTGTTTGGCGGATTTTTGATTATAACTGGGTTGAAGGTGCTCTTTTCCGGCGGAGATGATGAAACAATAAATACAGAAAACCATCGTGTGTTCAAATGGGTGTCAAAATTTTTCAGAATCAGCAAGGAAAATCATACCGGAAAGTTTTTTATTGTTAAGGATGGAAAACGATATGCAACATTGTTATTTGTAGTGCTGGTTTTGGTGGAGTTTACCGATGTGCTTTTTGCGGTAGACAGTGTTCCTGCCATTTTTGGTATCACACGCGATCCCTACCTGGTTTTCTTTTCCAATATTTTTGCTATAATGGGTCTGAGAAGCCTCTTTTTTGTGCTGGGGCACGGTATTAGAAATATCAGTACGCTTCAATATGGACTGGCACTTATTCTGCTTTTTATTGGCATAAAAATGATTTTTCAAAAACAGCTTCAGAATTTGGGTTTCAATGAGGTTCATGCATTGCTGGTGCTAGGCAGTATTCTTCTGCTAACCTATATCTCTTCATTTATTTTTCCCAAAAAATGGGTGGGCCCTTAATATGGTCACATTTTACCCACATTGACTAAATGGTTAAAACAATTAAGCGAAATTTGAATCCCTGAAGTGAGTTCATCAAAAATTTCTGCACTGTTGGTACTCCAGGATGGTATCGTTTTCCGTGGCACAGCCATCGGTAAAATCGGGACCACCACCGGCGAAATATGTTTTAATACCGGCATGACCGGATACCAGGAAGTTTTTACAGATCCGTCCTACACAGGACAGATTCTTATTATGACCAATGATCATATTGGTAATTACGGAGTGCGGGACGCGGAAGTAGAAAGCGAATCTATTAAAATTGCCGGTCTGGTTTGTAAGAAATTCTCTCAGCAGTTTTCGCGTAAAATGGATTCCTACAGCCTCGACACATATTTCACTGAAAACAATCTCGTAGGAATAGCCGATGTGGATACCCGGCAGATAGTGCGGCATATTTGTGATGCGGGCGCCATGAATGCTATTATCAGCAGTGAAACGGAAGATCTAGAAGCACTGAAAAGACAATTGAGTCTATGCCCAGACATGTCAGGTTTGGAGCTAGCCAGCACTGTTAGCAGTAAATCTTTTCACACGCTGGGTAAAAAAGATGCACCCATTCGAGTCGCACTGCTTGATTACGGAAGTAAGAAGAACATCGTCCGGTGCCTTATCAACCGTGATTGCTACGTTGGTGTATTTCCTGCAAAAACAGATTCGTCGGAAGTTTTGGCCTGGAATCCAGATGGAATCATGATTAGTAATGGCCCCGGTGACCCTGCTAGTATGGATTATGCCATATCATGTGTGCGTGATCTGGTAGAAAAAGAAATACCAATATTTGGCATTTGCCTTGGCCATCAGTTGCTCTCGCTGGCAAGTGGTCTCACCACCTATAAAATGCATCACGGTCACAGAGGGCTAAACCATCCGGTAAAAAACCTGATAACGGGCAGAAGCGAAATCACTAGTCAAAATCATGGTTTTGCTGTGAAATTTGATGATTCTGCCACGGATAAAGTAACACTTACCCATTTGAATCTAAATGATAAAAGTGTGGAAGGCATTGCTCTAAAAGATAAACCGGCTTTCAGTGTGCAGTATCACCCTGAAGCGTCTCCCGGTCCCCACGATTCCATGTATCTGTTTGACCAGTTCATACAATTAATCCAAAAATATAAATCCTAATTTCCAAAATAAATGAGTGCCATTGTTCATGTTCATGCCCGCCAGATTCTGGATTCTAGGGGCAATCCTACCGTTGAAGTAGAATTATTTACCGAAGACGGCGGTTTCGGAAGAGCCGCAGTGCCCAGCGGTGCGAGTACCGGTATACATGAAGCCGCTGAATTGCGTGATGGCGATAAATCTGTTTACATGGGAAAAGGTGTTCTTCAAGCGGTTGATAACGTTAACAATATCATCGCCGACGCTGTTGAGGGTATGGAGGTTACTTCACAAACTAAGATAGACAAGGCCATAATTGAACTTGATGGAACCCCCAACAAGTCAAAACTGGGTGCAAATGCAGTTTTGGCAGTTTCTATGGCTGCCGCCCACGCTGCAGCCGATGAACTGGGTGTGCCGCTATACAGATATGTAGGTGGAGCCAATGCCAATATCCTGCCTGTTCCCATGATGAACATTCTGAATGGTGGGGCTCATGCCGATAATAAAATAGATTTTCAGGAGTTTATGGTGATGCCGGTGAAGGCAGATAATTTTTCCCATGCCCTGAGAATGGGGGTTGAGGTTTTTCACCACCTGAAGTCTGTTCTAAAGAATAAAGGCTTCAGCACCAATGTGGGCGATGAAGGTGGTTTTGCACCCAATATCCAAAGCAATGAAGAAGCAATAGAAATGGTTTTGAAAGCGATAGAAAAGGCCGGATATAAGCCCGGTGTTGATATGTATATTGCCATGGATGCCGCCACCAGCGAGCTTTACAAGGAGGAGGAAAAAGTATACGTATTCAAAAAATCAGATGGGCGCAGGTTCAGCAGCGAAGAGATGGTTGAATACTGGGCCGGATGGTATTCGAAATACCCCATTATCAGCATAGAAGACGGTTGTGCTGAGGATGACTGGGAAGGTTGGAAGCGTTTAACTGAAAAAGTGGGCGCTAAAATTCAGCTGGTGGGAGATGATTTGTTTGTAACCAATGTCAATCGTTTGCAAAAAGGAATAGATCAGCAGATTGCCAATTCCATTCTCATTAAAGTAAACCAGATAGGAAGCATATCAGAAACTCTTGATACTATTCAGCTCGCTACCCGTAACCGCTACACCAATGTTATGAGCCACCGAAGCGGTGAAACAGAGGATGCCAGCATCGCGGATCTGGCAGTAGCCATGAACAGTGGTCAGATAAAAACTGGAAGTGCTAGCCGCAGCGACCGCATGGCTAAATATAACCAGCTGCTCAGAATAGAGGAAGAACTGGGGTCTGCAGCACGCTACGGAGGAAGTATTTTTCCTTTTGCATAAAAGCCCTACTTATTTAGTCACACCGCAGATTTATTCATATCTTATTTCACGAATTTTGGTTTTCCAACTATGGAAAACACTAAAATTGAATTGAAAGGTGCAATTGTCAGGTATGTTGCTTATATAGTAATTTGCTTATTGATAATATTTTCAGGGTTTGTTTATTCAAACGGAAGTTTTGCTACTTCTTTTTGGCTACCAGAGCTGATTTTACTCTTATTGGGTGCCCATCTGCTCGCAGAGCTGTTCAATTTGTTGAAGCAGATAAGAGGACTTTGAATCCGGTCTCATTTTTCAAAAATTACTTCTTTACTTCAAATATGCATATTTTTGCAACCAACATTTGTAAGGATGGCAATCGAACTTCAGATACTTGGCCTGGCAATTTTATCCTACATACTTGGATCTATTCCAAGTGCTGTATGGGTAGGTGTGGCCTTTTTTGGAATTGATGTGCGTGAGCATGGCAGTGGCAATGCAGGTGCAACCAATACATTCAGGGTGCTGGGTAAGAAAGCAGGAGCCGGCGTGCTGGCCATGGATGTTGTGAAAGGCTTTACGGCCGCCTGTTTGGTTAATTTTCTTCCTGAAATCAGCCCTGTCCTGAATAAAACATGGTTTATCAATGTGCAGCTCCTCTTTGGATTAAGTGCAGTACTTGGCCATCTTTTCCCTGTTTTTGCCGGATTTAAAGGTGGAAAAGGTATTGCTACCCTATTTGGAATGCTTATAGCTATTCATTGGCTGACGGCTGCCATCTGCCTTATTATGTTTATTTGTATGCTGTTGCTCACGCGTTTTGTGAGTTTGAGCAGTATGAGTGCGGCGGTAATGTTTCCTGTTTCAGTGGTCTGGATATTTAAGCGTCATGAACCATTATTTATTGCATTTGGTATTTGTGCAGCAATTTTGGTGGTACTTACACATAGGAAAAACATTCAGCGATTGTTGAATGGCAATGAGAGTAAGGCACGGATATTGAAACGGCACCACTAGTAAAGCGATGTTTGGTAAGGTTGAAAATCCATCGGTCCTTCCTGAAATCGAACAGGAAGTTACCACAGACAAATCGTGGGCAGTAGTTTTATATAATGATGAGGTAAATACCTTTGACTGGGTAATTACGTGCCTGGTTACTTATTGCGGACACAATGAAATTCAGGCTGAACAATGCGCGTGGTTTGTGCATCATAAAGGTAAATACCCTGTTAAACATGGTTCACTCGAAGATTTGGCACCTATATGCTCTGCACTCTGTAATCAGGGATTGGCAGCAAAACTGGAACAATAGAATGAATAAGGTTTTTTCAAATGCGAATGAGGCAATCCATGATATCGAGGATGGAGATGTATTGATGCTGGGTGGTTTTGGGCTGTGCGGAATTCCTGAAAACTGTATTGCTGCAATTGTCAATAAAGGGGTTAAAGATCTTACCTGCATATCCAACAATGCCGGAGTGGATGATTTTGGTATTGGTCTAATGCTAAAAAGCCGACAGGTAAAAAAGATGATCAGTTCTTACGTGGGCGAAAATGAAGAATTCGAAAGACAGCTTTTGTCAAGCGAACTTGAAGTTGAACTGATTCCCCAGGGCACACTGGCTGAAAGATGCCGTGCCGCTGGTGCCGGCATTCCTGCTTTCTATACGCCGGCCGGAGTTGGAACTGAGGTTGCAGAAGGAAAGGAAACCCGCTTTTTTAATGGAAAAGCCTATTTAATGGAACTGGCTTTCGACGCCAAATTTGCCATTGTAAAAGCCTGGAAGGGTGATACACACGGCAACCTTATATATAAGGATACAGCCCGGAATTTTAATCCGATGATGGCATCAGCAGGGAGAATTACTATTGCCGAAGTTGAAGAACTTGTGCCTGCAGGCGAACTCGATCCAAATCAGATTCACACTCCAGGAATATTCGTGAATAGGATTTTTCAGGGCGTGAACTACGAAAAACGCATTGAGCAAAGAACCACCCGCATCCGCAAATGAAACCATCCTGGGTTTTTGCTTCCAATAACCGGCATAAGCTGGATGAAGTCCGTGAGATACTGGGTCTGCATGTTAATATTGTTTCATTAAAGGATATAGATTGCACCGTTAATCCGGATGAAACGGGTCTCACTTTTGAAGAAAATGCGCTGATAAAGTGCAAGGCAGTATCTGAATATACTCAATTACCGGTTTTGGCTGATGATTCGGGTTTAAACGTTTTGGCACTGAATGGAAACCCCGGCTTGAAAAGCGTGCGTTTTGCAGGCGAAAACGCCACGGATAAGGACAATTTGCTAAAGTTATTGGCTGAAATGGAGGGTGTTAAGGACAGACGGGCACACTTTACTGCCTGCCTTTGTTTATATGGTGTCGGCACCAATCCTTTGTTTTTTCATGGTGAAGTGCATGGGGAGATTATCTATGAACCTAAAGGCGATATGGGCTTTGGCTATGACCCTGTCTTTGTGCCTGACGGATTTGGTGAAACATTCGCAGAGCTTGGGGCAGAAATAAAAAACAGCATCAGCCACCGAAAACTGGCCCTGAACAAACTGCTATCTTCAGGTCTTTTGAGTATATGAGGTATATTCCAAAGTTTCCTTTTCAAAGCTTACAATACGAACTTCCGGACCATCGCATTGCCAGTTTTCCGCTTACTGAGCGCGATTACTCCAAACTACTATATTACAAAAAGGGTGAAATTCAGGATCATCATTTCTATGATATTTCAAAACTTATACCCGGTGGCAGTTTGCTGATTAGCAACAACACCAAAGTAATTCCTGCACGTCTGGTTTTTTCGAAAGAAGAGGGCTCGATGGTGGAATTATTCCTTCTAAAGCCGTTATCACCTGACTGGACGGTTTGGGAGGTGATGGCTGGAAACCGAAGAAAATTTAAGGATGGACGGCAACTTTCCATAACGGCGGGTGAAAAGGGAGAAATTACACTAACTGTAAACTGGCAGGACAGGGAGCAAAATATTGTCAGACTGCAGGTCACTGAACCGTATTCAATTCCGGAAGCGCTTGAGATTTTTGGTAAGATTCCACTCCCGCCTTACATAAAGCGGGAGATGACTGAGGAAGACAAGGAACGATATCAGACCGTTTTTGCTGAAGTTGCCGGAGCTGTGGCCGCTCCAACGGCATCTTTGCATTTTACAGAAAGTCTGTTGAAGGATTTGGACACTGCAGGTGTTGACAGGAGTTATCTGACATTGCATGTGGGTGCCGGAACTTTCAAGCCTGTCAAGTCTGAGTTTGCATCGGAACATGAAATGCACAGGGAGCAGTTTTACATTAACTCAGCGTTGTTGCGGGCAATCAAGGCGAATTTGCAAAAGGGAGCAAAAGTTATTGCCTCAGGAACAACCAGCATGCGGGTGCTGGAGAGTTTGCATTTTACAGGTGCCAAGCTAATACTGGGCATTAAGGATCCTTCCGAGATAGCGCCGGATGCAGGATTTGACCCGACATATAATGGGATTCATTTAATGGATTCACTGACAGCACTTATTGATTATGTGGATCGAATTGGTGGGTTGCTCAGCGGCAACACGGCTATTTTTATACTGCCGGGGTTTGAATTTAGAGTTTGCGGCGGGTTGATAACCAACTTTCATCAGCCGGGTTCCACGCTTATGGCGCTGGTTGCAACATTTGTTGGGGAGGATTGGAAGAAGATTTATGGCCACGCTTTGGATGCGGATTACCGATTTTTAAGTTATGGTGATGCTTCATTATTAATGCACTGATAAAGTTTATACCAGTCAGGGCGGAGTTTTTGGGTGTGTTTTCAAAAGAATTCGAAAAATTGACTTTCATGTAGTTGAAACTATAAAAAATCTTCTTAAATTCGCACCCCATTCAGAAACAAAAGGTTACAAAGCGCTTAGATAGTTCAAAAAATATTTTAATTTTCTCTTGACTTTAAAATATAAGTTGTACCTTTGCAGCCCTGTTTTGTGAAAACAAAATGAAATAAATCGGCTTAAGTGCTGAATTTATAAAGTTCTTTGAAAGATTGGTAAGGAATAGCGAGTCGCCCAAATACTTTGGGAAAGTCGGGAATCAAACATCTTTTACTATGGAGAGTTTGATCCTGGCTCAGGATGAACGCTAGCGGCAGGCCTAATACATGCAAGTCGAGGGGTAAATATTGTAGCAATACGATATGAGACCGGCGCACGGGTGCGTAACACGTATGCAACCTACCTTTTACTGGGGTATAGCTCCGAGAAATCGGAATTAATCCCCCATAACACTGTAATGAGGCATCTCGATGCAGTGAAAGCTCTGGCGGTAAAAGATGGGCATGCGGTACATTAGCTAGTTGGTGAGGTAATGGCTCACCAAGGCCACGATGTATAGGGGGTCTGAGAGGATGATCCCCCACACTGGTACTGAGACACGGACCAGACTCCTACGGGAGGCAGCAGTAGGGAATATTGGTCAATGGACGCAAGTCTGAACCAGCCATGCCGCGTGCAGGATGACAGCCCTATGGGTCGTAAACTGCTTTTATAAGGGAAGAAACCCCTGGATGCGTCCGGGGCTGACGGTACTTTATGAATAAGGATCGGCTAACTTCGTGCCAGCAGCCGCGGTAAGACGAAGGATCCAAGCGTTGTCCGGATTTACTGGGTTTAAAGGGTGCGTAGGCGGAGTGCTAAGTCAGTGGTGAAAGCCCGCAGCTCAACTGCGGAACTGCCATTGAAACTGGTATTCTTGAATACGGTGGAGGTAGATGGAATATAACATGTAGCGGTGAAATGCTTAGATATGTTATAGAACACCGATTGCGAAGGCAGTCTACTACACTGTCATTGACGCTGAGGCACGAAAGCGTGGGGAGCAAACAGGATTAGATACCCTGGTAGTCCACGCCCTAAACGTTGATTACTCGCTGTTGGCGATACACTGTCAGCGGCTAAGCGAAAGCGTTAAGTAATCCACCTGGGAAGTACGTCCGCAAGGATGAAACTCAAAGGAATTGACGGGGGCCCGCACAAGCGGAGGAGCATGTGGTTTAATTCGATGATACGCGAGGAACCTTACCTGGTCTTAAATGTCAGGCGACCGATGCCGAAAGGTGTCTTCCCTTCGGGGCGACTGGCAAGGTGCTGCATGGCTGTCGTCAGCTCGTGCCGTGAGGTGTTGGGTTAAGTCCCGCAACGAGCGCAACCCCTATCTTTAGTTGCTAGCAGGTAATGCTGAGGACTCTAAAGAAACTGCCTACGTAAGTAGTGAGGAAGGCGGGGACGACGTCAAGTCATCATGGCCCTTACGTCCAGGGCTACACACGTGCTACAATGGCCGGTACAATGAGATGCCACTTGGCAACAAGGCGCTAACCTCAAAAAACCGGTCTCAGTTCGGATCGGGGTCTGCAACTCGACCTCGTGAAGCTGGATTCGCTAGTAATCGGATATCAGCAATGATCCGGTGAATACGTTCCCGGGCCTTGTACACACCGCCCGTCAAGCCATGGAAGTTGGGAGAACCTGAAGTCGATAACCGCAAGGAGTCGCCTAGGGTTATACCAATGACTGGGGCTAAGTCGTAACAAGGTAACCGTACCGGAAGGTGTGGTTGGACCACCTCCTTTCTAGAGTCTATCTAGACAATAATAATTCCGGCTGACTTGCTATTCCTTATTTCTTTCAAGAAATTCGTTCTTTAACAGTTTCATCGATGACGTGGTTGTAAAACCTAGCTACCGAAACTGCTGTCTAGTCCCGTAGCTCAGTTGGTTAGAGCACTACACTGATAATGTAGGGGTCAGCAGTTCAAGTCTGCTCGGGACTACAACAAAACGCACACGCATCGGGGAATTAGCTCAGCTGGCTAGAGCACCTGCCTTGCACGCAGGGGGTCAACGGTTCGAATCCGTTATTCTCCACAACGCTTTGAGTTTAATCAAGGCACTGTTCTTTGACATGTTGGAAATAAGTAAAAAAGATATTCATTAGGATAAGTTACTAAGGGCGTACGGCGGATGCCTTGGCTCTCAGAGGCGAAGAAGGACGTGTTCAGCTGCGATAAGCTCCGGTTAGGTGCCTAAAAACCTTTGACCCGGAGATTTCCGAATGGGGAAACCCATCCGTTTTTAACGGATTTTAGAGCAAACCCGCTGAACTGAAACATCTAAGTAAGCGGAGGAAAAGAAAATAACATATGATTCCCCAAGTAGTGGCGAGCGAACGGGGAAAAGCCTAAACCTTTGTTGTTACGGCAATAGAGGGGTTGTAGGACTGCCATAACGATATATAAGTAAAGCAGAAGCTTTCTGGAAAGTTATACCATAGAGGGTGATAGTCCCGTATGCGTAAGCTTGTATATCCGGGCAGTATCCTGAGTAGCGCGGGGTTGGAGAAGCCTTGCGTGAATCTGCCAGCACCATCTGGTAAGGCTAAATACTCCTGAGAGACCGATAGTGAACCAGTACTGCGAAGGAAAGGTGAAAAGTATCCCGAACAGGGAGGTGAAAAGAACCTGAAATCGTACGCCTACAAGCGGTCGGAGTCCCGATTTATCGGGATGACGGCGTGCCTTTTGCATAATGAGCCTACGAGTTACTCCTCACTGGCAAGGTTAACCCCGTTGACGGGGGCAGCCGAAGCGAAAGCGAGTCTTAACAGGGCGCATAGTCAGTGGGGGTAGACGCGAAACTTTGTGATCTACCCTTGGCCAGGATAAAGCTCCGATAACACGGAGTGGAGGTCCGAACCGGTAAACGTTGAAAAGTTTTCGGATGAGCTGAGGGTAGGGGTGAAAGGCCTATCAAACTGAGAGATAGCTCGTACTCCTCGAAATGTTTTTAGGAACAGCCTCGGACGGACTGTAATAGAGGTAGAGCTACGAATTGGGTAAGGGGATGTCAAAGTCTACCGAACTCAGATAAACTCCGAATGCTATTACATAATATCCGGGAGTGAGGGCATGGGTGCTAAGGTCCGTGCCCGAGAGGGAAACAACCCAGACCAACAGCTAAGGTCCCTAAATGTATACTAAGTTGATCAAATGTGGTCCAGTCGCACAGACAGCCAGGATGTTTGCTTGGAAGCAGCAATTCATTTAAAGAGTGCGTAACAGCTCACTGGTCGAGCGACAGGGCATAAACAATAAACGGGCATTAAGTATACTACCGAAGCTCTGGATCCCGTTAGGGATGGTAGAGGAGCATTCCAGCAAGCAGTGAAGGAGTTCCGTAAGGACTACTGGAGCTACTGGAAAAGCAAATGTAGGCATAAGTAACGATAATGGAGGTGAAAAACCTCCACTCCGTAAATCTAAGGTTTCCTGATCAACGATAATCGGATCAGGGTTAGTCGGGACCTAAGGCGAACCGTTTCAGGGTAGTCGATGGACAACAGGTTAATATTCCTGTACCGGCCGAGAGGGACGGAGAGATGTAGCAGCTGCGTACAGACGGATTTTGTGCGCTGAGCCGAGTCTTCGGACAAAGCGAAGTTGTGAATTCTCTTCCAAGAAAAGCTCCGGCATAAGCCCGTACCGTAAACCGACACAGGTGGATGAGGAGAGTATCCTAAGGAGCTCGAGTGAGTCATGGTTAAGGAACTAGGCAAATTGACCCTGTAACTTCGGAAGAAAGGGTGCCTCGATCTAATCGAGGCCGCAGTGAAAAGGCCCAGGCAACTGTTTATCAAAAACACAAGGCTTTGCTAAATCGAAAGATGATGTATAAGGTCTGACACCTGCCCGGTGCCGGAAGGTTAAGAGGGGATGTTAGCGCAAGCGAGGCATTGAATCGAAGCCCCGGTAAACGGCGGCCGTAACTATAACGGTCCTAAGGTAGCGAAATTCCTTGTCGGGTAAGTTCCGACCTGCACGAATGGTGTAATGATCTGGGCACTGTCTCAACCATGAGCTCGGTGAAATTGTAGTCTCGGTGAAGATGCCGAGTACCCGCAACGGGACGGAAAGACCCCGTGCACCTTTACTATAGCTTTGCATTGGGTTTGGATAATTGATGTGTAGGATAGGTGGGAGGCTTTGAAGCGATGCCGCTAGGTGTCGTGGAGCCAATGGTGAAATACCACCCTTCAATTATTTGGATCCTAACTCCGCCTCGCGGAGAACATTGCATGGTGGGTAGTTTGACTGGGGTGGTCGCCTCCAAAAGAGTATCGGAGGCTTCCAAAGGTACATTCAGCACGCTTGGTAACCGTGCGTAGAGTGCAATAGCATAAATGTGCTTGACTGTGAGGCCCACAAGCCGAGCAGGTACGAAAGTAGGGTATAGTGATCCGGCGGTTCTGCATGGAAAGGCCGTCGCTTATAGGATAAAAGGTACGCCGGGGATAACAGGCTGATCTTGCCCAAGAGCTCATATCGACGGCAAGGTTTGGCACCTCGATGTCGGCTCGTCACATCCTGGGGCTGGAGAAGGTCCCAAGGGTTGGGCTGTTCGCCCATTAAAGTGGCACGCGAGCTGGGTTCAGAACGTCGTGAGACAGTTCGGTCCCTATCTGTTGTGGGCGTTGGAAAATTGAGAGGATCTGATTTTAGTACGAGAGGACCGAATCGGACGCACCTCTGGTGTATCTGTTGTGGCGCCAGCTGCATCGCAGAGTAGCTACGTGCGGAATAGATAAGCGCTGAAAGCATCTAAGCGCGAAACTAGCCTCAAGATGAGTTTTCCTTTAAGGGTCGTGGAAGACTACCACGTTGATAGGCTACAGGTGTAAAGGCAGTAATGCCATAGCCGAGTAGTACTAATTACCCATAAGCTTACCAATTAATAATGAATATCACCCTTACTTATTTCTAACATTTGTCATTGACCATTAAAGATCTTATGGTGACTATGGCGCAGGTGTCCACCTCTTCCCATCCCGAACAGAGAAGTTAAGCCCTGCAGCGCAGATGATACTGGGGTAACACCTGGGAAAGTATGTCGTCGCCGACCTTTTAAAAAACCCGCTTTGTGCGGGTTTTTTTGTTTATAATAATTCTTTTTTATTAATCCTGGTTTGTACCCTACTTGGACTCTTCCGACTTGGCGGCATCCCAGTACAAATCCATTTCCGCAAGGGTCATATCCCTTAGGTTTCTCCCTGTTTCATTTGCCTTTAACTCTATGTATTCAAATCTTCGTTTAAACTTAATGTTTGTTTGCTCCAATGCATCATCCGGATTGATTCTGCTTTTGCGCGCATAATTAATCAGTGCAAACAATAAATCACCAAACTCTTTGTTTTTCTCTTCAGGATTTTCTGCCGTTTCAAGCTCGTGTAATTCCTCTTTAACCTTAGCAAACGCTTCATCTGCTGTATCCCAGTCGAAACCTACACTGGATACCTTTTCCTGCATTCTGTAGGCTTTGACGATTGCCGGCATGCTCTTCGGTAACCCTTGCAAGACACTTTTTCGTTCAGAACCCTTTTCCTGTAGTTTTATCTGTTCCCAATTGGCTTTAACGGTTCCTGAATCATCTGCTCTTACATTACCGTAGATATGAGGATGTCTGCATATTAGTTTATTGCATAACTCATCAATAACATGACCTGTGTTAAAGAGAGCTTTCTCATCTGCAATTTTGCTGTAGAAAACAATATGCAAAAAAATATCTCCTAACTCTTTTTTAACCTCGTTGATGTTGTTCTCAAGAATCGCATCGCTCAATTCGTAAATTTCTTCAATGCTTAGATGCCTTATGCTTTCCCAGGTTTGTTCTTTATCCCACGGGCATTGGGCACGGAGTTCATCCATGATGGTAAGCAAGCGGTCAAATTGTTTTAATATTTCTTCGCGATTCATATCGCAAAGGTAACTATTACCCTTACAGGTTAATGCGGGATAGTCTGTTTAACAGGACCATGTCGAGCAATGTAATAGCAGCCATGGCTTCTACAATGGGTACAGCGCGTGGCAATATACATGGATCGTGCCTGCCTTCTGCAGATAATAATGTAGCCTTACCTTCAGCATCTATGGTTTGTTGTGTTTTGCGAATGGTGGATGTGGGTTTGAATAATACATCACAGTGTATAGGCATTCCATTTGAAATACCACCCTGAATGCCAGCAGAATGGTTAGTTGCCGTGGCAATGTGTCCATTAGGGGAAATAAAGGCATCATTCATTTCAGAACCTTTCATTTCAGATGGATCGTCGCCCATGGTGAAGCCCTTAACCGCATTGATACTCATCATGGCTTGAGCAAGTCGTGCAGTAAGTTTGTTGAAAACAGGCTCTCCCAAACCGGCTGGAGCATTTTTGATGCCACAACGGATAACGCCTCCCAGTGAATCTCCTTCTTCTTTTGCTGCAAGAATGGCCGTTTCCATTGCAGTAGCGGCATTTTGATCAGGGCAACGAACGGCATTGATATCTACGGCATTTCTGTCCGCCGGGATTATTGCGGCATCAGCGGTTATGGTATGAATTTGCTTCACCCAGGCAATTATGCTAATATCCGGCCAGATTTGCTTCAGAGCAAGTTCTGCCAAGGCACCGGCTGCCACCCAGCCTGCTGTGATCCTGGCGCTGCTTCTCCCACCACCACGGTAATCCCTGAAACCATATTTTACATCATGGGTATAATCCGCGTGTCCGGGCCTGTATATGTATTTAAGGTCTGCGTAATCTGCCGGGTTCTTGTCTTGGTTGGGAATCCAGATACACAGTGGACTTCCCAGTGTTTTGTTTTCATATACGCCTGACAGGATTTCAAAATGGTCCTTTTCATTGCGCTGGGTTGTCAGGGCGCTTTGTCCGGGCCTCCTGCGCTGCAACGTACCGCTGATAAAGGCTTCATCAACAATAATTCCTGCAGGAATACCATCAAGTAACACGCCCACACCTTTGCCATGGCTCTCACCGAAGCTGCTTACTTTGAATATGTTTCCGATGGAATTTGAGGCCATGGGATGCAAAATTAACGGTCTGAATGGAACCAATGGCTCCATTGCTGCCAAAAACCGGGAAAAGATTTACTTACGCATTCCGGATTGTCAATATTTACTGTGTGTTTAAGTCCGAAAATAGCTATGGCCATAGCAATGCGGTGGTCGCCATGTGTTTTAATATCAAGCGGGGTATTCGCCAAGATATTTTCATCGTATGATAAAAAGTATGCCCCGTTCCGAAGACTTATATTTGCCCCTGTTTGCTTTAGATTTACTGCCATGGCTTCAAGGCGGTTACTTTCTTTTAGGACGAGGTTTTCCAGGCCGGTAAATGAGGCGTTGATGCGCAAATATGCACAGGTTGCCATAATGGTAGGAGCACAGTCCGGATAATTTATCAGGTTGACAACAGGATTGGGATTGAATTTCCCGCTGTGGCTAATAAGAATCCCATCCTCAGTTTGTGTGGATGAAACCCCCAGTTCATAGTAGAAGTTGGCGAGAGCAGAATCTCCCTGCATGCTGTTTAATCGTAATCCTTTGAGCAGAATGCTCATTCCGGGGGCACAAGATACTAGCGAATAAAAGAATGCGGCTGCAGACCAGTCTGGCTCTATCTGCAATGTTTCAGGTGGTTGATAGCTGCCTGTCTCAATGAGAATATTTTCTTCGCTTATAAAGGTATCAACGCCAAAAATCCGCATCAAATCTGCTGTTAATTTTATATACGGAAAAGAAGCGGGTTTATCCGTAATTACAATTTCCTTTAGTCCCGGGAAAAGAGGTGCCACAAGCATCATGGCAGAGATATGCTGGCTGCTCCTGGTTGCATCCGCAGTAATTGACTGGAATGATTGAATTCCTTTATCAATAATGATTTCCTGGGGCGTTTGTTTGATAACTGAGTCACATTGGCTCAAAAGATTAATTAAATCTCCATGTGGGCGCTGCATGAGCCTTTCTGAGCCTGTCAAAACTAAGGGTTTATTTTTAGCTGCTGCCAGTACCATAAAGAAATGCAGGGGTGTGGCACCATCTCCGAAATCATGCTTTTCCTGCTGTTGATTTTGGATGGCGCGCAGTAAAAATTGTGTATCATCGCAACCAGACAAGCCCTTAATGCTTTCTATCGGCATGCCGGATAAATCTGCTGCAATCAAAGCGCGGTGTGAAATGCTTTTGGAGCCGGGCAAGGTTATAGTGGAAACCTTAGGGAGAGATGCTTTTTTATGCAGTTTCATGCAGGTAGCGCAACCATGCCTTTGTCATAACATTTTCCGATATATCGATAGGACTACAAGGCCGTCCCGGGGCTGAAATAAGGCTACAAACTAAGGATCCGCCGTGCGACTTTTTATCTTTTGCGGCTGCGATATTTAATGTCTCAATATCAGCTTCGTTAAATTCCACCCGGCCAAACAGAGGCATTACCAAAGCCTTAATTTCAAGAGTGAGTTCAGGTTTGCAGATATGCAATGACTCAGCAGCCATGGTTTCAACAATCATACCTGCGGCTACAGCTTTTCCATGTGGCAGGATATGGCCATTTTTTGAATATAGATATTCAAGGGCATGTGCAGCGGTATGTCCGAAATTTAGTCTTGCCCGCATATTTTTCTCCGCAAAATCTGCGGTGACTATTTCCTGTTTGTAACGTGTGTTGAATTCGATAAGCCCAATCCAGGCTTGAATGTTGTCATTATTCGGAAAACCATTTTTAAGCAATAGGTTCCATTCGTTTCCGGATAACAGTGCATGCTTTATGATTTCGGCTTTACCATTCAGCCACTCTGCTTCCGGCAATGTTTTCAGAAAGTTGGGGTCTATGATAATTGCTGTTGGCAACCTGAATGTGCCAATATAATTTTTTAGCCCGCCCAGATTAATACCATTTTTACCGCCAATTCCGGCATCTACCATGCAAAGCAGTGTGGTGGGTATGTAAACCACAGCCATACCACGCTGATATACAGATGCAACAAAACCTCCCAGATCGGTGATACTGCCACCACCCAGACAGAATAGTACAGACCATCTTGTTGCGCCATGTTCCGGGAGTTCGTACCAAATACGCTCGCAGGTTTCCAGAGTTTTTGCAGATTCACCAGAAGGCACTTCCAGTACATGATCTACAGGCAGCGAGGAAATACGGGGGAGACAGTGTCTTTTTGTTTCGGCATCGCACAGCAAGAAGATCCTGTCCGGATTCGTACGGAACAGATAATCGCCTAGCGTTTCAGTAGGGTTGTGTGTAATGCAAATCACGCCTTGATTTTTTCGTAACGATTGCTGTTCTGGCTGTCCATTTTGCGCAACAATTCTAGGATATTATTCTTCTCAATTACCGGAGCCTGTTTGTAAATCTCCACAATTTCAGGCCATTTGGTAGAGAAGAAAATACGGGTGATCAGATTGTTGGGGCTCAGCGTGAATAATTCTTCTAGACTCTTGATGGAGGCTGTAATTTCTGCCCTTGCCAGATCGGTGTTTTCAGACATTCTGTCCATGCCTTTGCGGTGATACAGGTACGTAAGTTTTCTTGCAACTAAAAACCGGTTGTTGTTTACCCCGTCAATCAGGTTAAAACGGTTTCGCTGTCCTTTACCATCACCCTGATTCCATCCCGGTTTTCCCTGCATAAGTCCGCCGATATTCTGGGCTTTCTGGAAAAACTGAGTGCCGCCCAGTTCCCCAAAACTGTCATAATCATAGCCCAGAGCTATGTATACGTAAAATGCGAGCAGGCTAGTCAGGTCATTTACATTCTGATTATCCTGATAGTCCAGCGGTTCAAATTCTCTGTAAATAAAAGCAATGTCCTCATCGTTGAATGAAAAGACTGTGGATTTATAATTGCTGCCGAAAACAGGCCTGGTGCTTTGTACCTGCAGTGTGGCCACAAAATCTGAGGCATTGTTTAATTTTTTCACCTCAAAAAACATAGACATCTCAATTTTTTCCCTGGCTTCAAATGCATCTTCTGTCCATTTTCGGGTATTGATGAACTGTTGAATGGAATTCTGAATTGTGGTTAAAATTTGCTTGTTGGTAAGCTGTAAACTGGGTGCAATTACCTGTACATTAGCCTTAATCTCCTGCGCACTGAGCCTTGGCAGCAGTGATAAAAAAACGCACAATAAAAGGCTAATCTTTCTCATATATCTGCAAAATTACCCGAAAGGTGATAACAAATGGCTTGTTTTACAATGATGTCGGCTACCATTTTTTTGGACATAAGTGGGTAGGACTTTTCACTTCCAGTTTTGTCAAACAAACAAACTTTGTTGGTATCATGGCCGAATCCGGCACCTTCGTTTGCAAGGGAGTTGAGTACAATGAAATCGAGGTTTTTCCGCACAACTTTATCTTTGGCATAGTCTTGTCCATCATGGGTTTCAAGGGCAAATCCTATGAGCGTCTGAGAGGGTTTTTTTACTTTTCCCAGTTCCTGAAGTATGTCCGGATTCCTAACGAGATTTAGCGTAAGATTTTCATCCTTTTTGATTTTTAGTTCTGCCTGATTCTCAACTTTATAATCTGCTACAGCAGCTGCCATGACAATGATATCTGCCTTTTGTGATTCTTCAAGGCAAACCTCCTGCATTTGCTCTGCTGTCTTGACATCTATACGATTAACATTTTGAGGGGTTTGTAGTGAAACAGGCCCGGAAACCAATGTAACATTAGCGCCGACTTTGGTAAATGCCTCAGCTATTGCATACCCCATTTTCCCGCTGGAGTGATTGCCAATAAAACGCACGGGATCAATGGCTTCTAAGGTAGGACCTGCGCTTACCATAACATGTTTGCCTTTCAATGGCAATTCCGGGTTCATGATTTTCATGAATTCGGCAAACAGGGTATCAGGTTCGGGCAACCTGCCCGGCCCTGAAAGTCCGCTTGCCAAAGGCCCGTCTTCGGCGGGGATAATGCGAACACCTCGTGATTCCAATAGCCGTAAATTTTCGGTCACAGAATCATGCGCATACATATCCAGATCCATTGCAGGAGCGATGATTACCGGACACCGCGCTGAGAGGTAGGTTGCCATCAGCAGATTATCGGCGATACCGTGAACCATTTTGCCGATAGTTGTGGCTGTGGCTGGTGCAATGAAAATAGCATCCGCCTTTAAGCCCAAATCAACATGATTGTTCCACATGCCGGTTGCGGGATCGAAAAAATCGCAAAGAACCTGCTTCTCAGAAAGTACTGATAGGGTTTCGGGCGTTACAAAACGTTCTGCGGACGGGGTCATAATAACCTGAACGTCGGCATCTGCTTTTTTAAACAGCCGGATGAGCATGGGTATTTTATAGGCAGCAATTCCACCTGTGACCCCAAGAATGACTTTCAGCGGTTTATTTACCAGTGTTGGCATCGGGCATGCGCCAGTAAGTTTTGCCTTCGGCAAACTCTTGTGTGGCAAGCAAGGTGGGCTTGGGTTGTCTTTCGTACATCAGCGAAATCTCAATTTGTTCGCGATTTTCCTGAATTTCTTCCAGGTTGTCGGTATCATTCACAAAAGGCTCCAAGCGATTGCGCAGTTCTTCTTTCTGGCGCTCGGCAATCTGGTTTGCGCGCTTTGAAATGATAACAGCAGACAGATACACGTTTTCAGTCTCTGATTCGAAATTTCTGAGGTCGCGGGTTTCCGCATTGCGTGATATGGGTTGATTCATAATAATGTTTTTAATTTTTCTATGGCTTCTGTGGCTTTTTCATTTATATCGGCAGCTTCTCTTGCATTCTCTCCCTTCTTGCCATTACTGTAAACGTAGTCTTGGTAATACTGAAGTACTTCTTTGTAGCGTTCCAGTCGCTTTTTCTCAACGCTGTTGGCAGCGTAATTAAATTGGGCCTTTATGGTGATAAACTCCAGTTCTTCCTTTTTTTCCATATCAGGGTAAAGTTTCAGTGTGTTTTTAGCCGAATTAACAGCAGCTCTGAAATCTCCCATTTGGAAATATTGCTTTACATGTCCGTACTCCTTTAGTTGGAGCTTTCGTCTCAGATCGTCTATGTGGTTATTGCAACGCTGGGCGTATTCGCTTTCAGGATAGTAATTGATAAATGTCTGGAGGCCCCCGATGGTTTTGAGTGTCTGACTCTGATCTAGTTCATGCGAACCTATATCCATGTAATCGCAATAAACCGCCATGTATGCGCATTCAACACTGCGCTTGCTTGTGGTAAAATTCTCCGTAAAATCTTTAAAAAACATGCTAGCAAATTCATAATCGCCCAAACCATAGTGGCTGTATGCGGTATAGAAATAAACCTGCTCAAGGCTGTCGGTAGCCCTTCCGTACATGTCTCTTAATTGTTCAAAAAGTGGCAGTGCCCTGGCAAAATCTTTTTTCATGTAAAGCTGCACTGCCTTGTTGTATTTCACGTTTGCGTTTTTTGATTTGTAAATTTTTCCGTAATCGCTGCAAGCAGACAGCAACAGCAGGGCGGGAAGAATTAAAACCAAACGAACCACTTGAACCCGCAAATTTACTGAAAAAAAGACATATAAACAAGTGAAATTGCTGGTGTGGTTTGTGTCTCTAAAATCTACCGGTGTTAATGAAATTAACTCTTGAAAACTTGTGCATAGTGAATACTTGTTCAGGGTCAAATTTGCATGGTGGGAACAAGTCATTCTAACATGGATTCAAAGCAGCTTCAGGTCATAGCTAATCAGGTGCGCAGAGACATTTTGCGTCAGGTATACAATGTCCAAAGTGGCCACCCGGGCGGGTCGCTGGGGCTTGCTGATTATTTTACTGCATTGTTTTTTCATTTTATGAAGCACAATCCGTCTGCTTTTAGCATGGAAGCCCAGAATGAAGACGTTTTTATACTCAGCAACGGACACGTTTCCCCTGTTTACTACAGTGTTTTGGCTCGGTCAGGTTATTTTCCTGTTTCCGAACTGAATACCTTCAGGCTTATCAATTCAAGATTGCAGGGGCATCCTGCCACCCACGAGGGTTTACCCGGGATCAGGGTTGCAACGGGAAGTCTTGGACAGGGACTCAGTGTGGCTGCCGGTATTGCACTTTCTAAGAAGTTGAATCAGGATGAACGTACCGTGTATGTAGTTACTGGCGACGGAGAATTGCAGGAAGGTCAGATATGGGAAGCAGTAATGTATGCTGCTCATAACAAGTTGGATAACATGTTGGTGGCTGTTGATTTTAATGGCCAGCAAATAGATGGTTCAACCATTGAAATCATGAGCTTTCACGAAATTGGCAGCAAGTTTGCAGCGTTTGGCTGGGAAGTTATGCATATGGACGGAAACAATATGGATGAAATACTTGCTGTGGTGCCTCAGGCCCAGGCCAAAATGGGCAAGGGTAAGCCGGTTGTTATCATCATGAAAACCGAAATGGGTCAGGGCGTGGATTTTATGATGGGAACCCATGCTTGGCATGGAAAAGCCCCCAATACTGAACAATTTGAAAAAGCCATGTCGCAGCTCCCTGTAACCGAACTGGGAGATTTCTAATGAAAAACGTCAAACCATTGATACTGCTGTTTTCTGTCTTTGTTGCAGGAACAGCCACGTCACAAATTCAGAACGCATTTCCGGATAAGAAAACCCGCATCTTGTTTCTGCTGGATGCCAGCGGCTCCATGGTGGCGGAAATGGGTAAAACCAATCGCTGGGCTGTGAGTGTAACCCTTATCAGTCGTATGGTAGACAGCCTGCGGTTTGTAGAAAATTGCGAAGTGGGATTGCGTGTTTTCGGACATGGAAAGCCCATTACCATGCGTGACTGCTACGACACAAAACTGGAAGTTTTTTTTGCTCCCAATAACCACAAATCATTTATCACAAAACTCAGGCAGGTAAAGCCCTTGGGTTTTACGTCCATCACACAAAGCTTGCTTGCTACGGCAAAAGACTTTCCAGCGGATAAAAATTCCAGAAATGTAATTATTCTTATTACGGACGGAATAGAGGAATGTCCTGGAGATCCCTGCGCGGTAAGTCAGGAACTGCAGCGAAAGGGGATTGTCTTGCAGCCATTTATTATTGGCTTGGGAACCGACGGAGAAAAATTCAAGCAAACATACTCTTGCGCCGGGCGGTATTTCAACGCACAGACAGAGGATGAGTTTAAAAAAATAATTGGAGTAATTGTAAGTCAGACGCTCAACAATACATCGGTTCAGTTCAATTTGCTCGATAACCAAAACCAACCCCGTGAATCAGATGTGCCAATAACGGTTTATGATGCCTTTAGCGGACAGGTAATGGAGAATGTTGTTCATACGATGAATGGCAAAGGAATACCGGATACCCTGTATCTGGATCCCATGCGCAAATACGATATTGTTATTCATACCTTGCCTAATGTAGTAAAACGCAATATAGAGTTGCAACCGGGAAGACACAATGTTTTGCCGTTTGAAACGCCCATGGGCAGTCTGGCACTGAAGGTTGGAGGAATTACCAAATATGGTCGATTGCAGGCTATCGTAAGACAAAATGGTAAAATGGAAACATTATTTGCTCAGGATTTCCAGACAACAAAAAAATACCTTACCGGCAAATATGATCTGGAATTGCTAACATTACCGCGCATTTTTATTCCGGGTGTAGAAATCTTACAGAATAAAACATACACTGTTGAAATTCCAGCACCGGGGCAATTGCAACTCACGCTTGGCCGTGATGTTATTGCTTCCGTCTTTGTGGTGAAGGAGAACAAGATGGAATGGGTAACAGATATAGATGGTACCCGCACCTCGCAATTCATTGCTATGCAGCCCGGCGAATACAAGGCTGTTTACCGGGCCAAAAGTGAAACAAGAACCCTCTACAGCAAAACGACAGACTTTAAAATTACCACAGGCAGTAATACCGTATTGACTCTGTAATCCATGAAAAAATTTGAAATAACCGCCCAAAAAGATACCCGCAGCGGTTTTGGCGCAGGACTCCTTGAGGCCGCCAGGCTTGATGAACGTGTAGTAGGCTTGTGTGCTGATTTAACAGGTTCCCTGATTATGGATGCCTTTCAAAAAGAATTTCCGCACCGCTTTTTCCAGACAGGAATTGCTGAAGCCAATATGATGGGCCTTGCAGCGGGACTTGCAACGGGCGGTAAAATTCCGTTTACAGGCACCTTTGCTAATTTCAGCACCGGACGGGTTTATGATCAGATCAGGCAAAGTATTGCATACAGCGACAAAAACGTAAAAATTTGTGCCAGTCATGCCGGTCTTACCCTTGGCGAAGATGGTGCAACACACCAGATTTTGGAAGATTTGGGTTTGATGAAGATGTTGCCTGGGATGACAGTGATTAATCCCTGCGATTATAACCAGACCAAGGCGGCTACACTTGCTATTGCAAAGCATTACGGCCCTGTGTACTTACGTTTTGGCAGGCCTAAATGGCCAGTTTTCACACCGGATGACCAGGTGTTTGAGATAGGTAAGGCACTGATGCTCAGCGAAGGAACCGATGTGAGTATTTTCGCTACCGGACACCTGGTTTGGAAAGCTATACAGGCTGGTGAGGCCTTGGCAGAAAAAGGCATTAGCGCTGAAATTATAAATATTCACACCATAAAGCCAATGGATGCAGAAGCCGTGCTGAACAGCGTGCGCAAAACCCGCTGCGTGGTTACGGCAGAAGAGCATCAGATTAATGGTGGACTGGGTGACAGCATCGCACAATTGCTGGCCCGTAACCTGCCCACGCCGGTTGAAATGGTTGCGGTAATGGATAGCTTTGGTGAAAGCGGTAAGCCCGAAGAGTTGCTCATAAAATACCACCTGGATACAGCCGATGTGGTTGCAGCCGTGGAAAGAGCGATTGCAAGGAAATAATCCTTCCTGTTTTTTATTATCGCTACAGGCTTTAACTTTAAAATAACCAAGTAAATTCCAAATCGAACTTGGAAATTACTTGGAAAAGAAATCGCTAGTAATCGGAATTCTCTTTACTGAATTGTTGTTACAGTCGCCTTGTTGGTTTTATAGTAAACTAATTAACATTTATATAAGTGATTTATAGACTCTGCAAATAATGCGGTAATTAGAATTTAGGAACTGTATATGGGTGAAAAAATAAGTTGATTAATAATCCGCAGTAACTTTGCCATTGTAAATTGAACACCAGAGATATTCTCCGGCATTTCGGGCAAACCGGCCCGATGCAGGAACTGGAAGCCGCTCTGGCAAATGCCGGAGGCCAAATTTACCTGGATGGGGTGAGCGGATCCGGGCAGGCTCTTATTTTGGCTTCACTTTTTTCGCTAAGTCCCAAACCCTTACTGGTCATTATGCCCGACCGGGAGCAGGCGGGTTACATTCAATCGGATCTGGAACACCTGCTTCCCGGTGAAAATATTCTGTTCCTGCCCGACAGCTGCCTCAAACCCTACAAACTGGCCAAGGAGCATGCCATTTCTGCCCAGGAAAGAATTGAAATCATAAGTGCGTTGCGCAAGAATAACCGCCGCATCCTTATTACTTATACATCGGCGGTGGCTGAAATGGCTGTGGAGCAGCATGTGCTGGCGCAAAACACCTTCGATATTGCCCGCAGGCAGCAGCTTAATCTGGAGTTCTTGATGGATTTTCTGCAGGAAAACGGATTTGAGCGTGTAGATTTTGTGTTTGAACCCGGAACCTTCAGTATTCGCGGGGGAATTGTGGATTTATTTTCATTTGCCCATGAGCATCCTTTTCGAATAGAACTGGACGGCGATGAGATTGAGAGCATCCGCAGTTTTGATGTGAATACACAGCTTTCGCTTAAAGAAATAGACCATTTCAGCCTGGTGCCCAATGTGCACGATTCCCGTTTTGAAGGAAACAGGACGCCGGTTTTTGATTATTTGGCAAAAGACACGCTGGTATTTGGTGCGGAATTGCCCTTGCAAATAGAGAACCTGGGAAAAGGCTGGGAGAAAGCTTTACAGGACCACGCAACCGCAACCGATGCCGGTGCAGAAAATATTCCGCCACATCCCAAGGACCGCCTGCTTAAACCCGGTCAGCTGGGCCGTATTCTGGAATCGTACACTGTGCTGCATTACCTGGGTATGCCAGCTGCTAAGGCAAAAAGTGTGGGTTTTCTGCAACAACCACAGCCTGTTTTCAAGCGGAATTTCACCTTGCTGATAGATTGGCTTCGGGAGAATAAAAAGGAAGGCATAGAAAGTTTGCTTTTCAGTGAAAACAACCGGCAGATAGAGCGTTTGCAAACGATTCTTATCGACTTGCAGGCGCAGGTAGAATTTACGCCCGTATATGCCGGACTCAGTCAGGGCTTTACGGATGCCGATGCCAAAATGGCCTTTATCACCGAGCATCAGCTGTTTGATAAGTATTACCGACCGAAATCCCGTGAGCGTTATAGTGCATCCACATCGCTTACGCTGCGTGAATTGCGCAGCCTGAAACCCGGTGATTTTGTGACCCACTTGGACCATGGTATCGGACGCTTTGCCGGACTGGAAAAAATGGAGATGAACGGAGTGATGCAGGAAGTGGTTCGTTTGGTGTACCGCGATAATGACCTGCTGTATGTGTCGGTGAACAGCCTGCATAAAATTGCCAAATACACCGGTAAGGATGGCACGGTGCCTTCCCTGCACAAACTGGGCAGTCCGGTGTGGGACAAGCAAAAGAAAGCCACCAAGAAAAAGGTTAAAGACATTGCCCGCGAGCTCATCAGCCTGTATGCGCGCCGCAAGGCGCAAAAGGGCTATGCATTTGCCCCCGATAATTATTTGCAGCTGGAACTCGAAGCCGGATTTTTCTATGAAGATACACTAGACCAGGGCAAAGCTACAGAAGATGTAAAACGCGATATGGAGAGCGAACAGCCCATGGACCGTCTGGTATGCGGCGATGTGGGTTTTGGTAAAACGGAAGTGAGCATGCGTGCGGCTTTCAAGGCGGTTTGCGACAGCAAGCAGGTGGCGGTGCTGGTGCCTACGACCATATTGGCCCAGCAACATTACAGAACTTTCCGCAAGCGTTTTTCCGGCTTTCCTGTAAACGTAGAATACCTGAACCGATTTAAAAGCGCCAAAGAGCAAACTGCAACATTGGCCAAGTTAAAAGAGGGCAAAGTAGATGTGCTCATCGGCACGCATCGCTTGTTGGGCAAAGATGTGGAGTTTAAAGACCTGGGGCTGATGATTATTGATGAAGAGCAGAAATTCGGCGTGGCCGCCAAAGAAAAACTCAAGGAACTTAAAGTGAATGTGGATACGCTAACCCTAACAGCAACACCCATACCGCGAACACTACACTTTTCACTGATGGGCGCAAGAGATTTGAGCATCATCAATACTGCACCACCCAATAGGCAGCCCGTGCACACGGAATTGCATCCATTTAACCGCGAGGTTATTTCAGAGGCTGTTCAGAATGAGTTGGGGCGTGGTGGACAGGTATTTTTCATTCACAGCCGTGTTAAGGATATTCAAGATATCGCCGCCATGATTGAGGATGTGGCGCCGGGAGCCCTCGTATGCATAGCTCATGGACAAATGGAAGGAGCTGCACTGGAAGACGCCATGATACGCTTTATTGAGGGCGAATACGATGTGTTGGTAGCCACTTCCATCATTGAAAGCGGTTTGGATATTGCCAATGCCAACACCATCATCA
>Ga0194132_10002300_pt1 | contig 36298 bp, 33 predicted proteins | sample TA2KigOf80mmetaG_FD_148612 | JGI IMG/M metagenome (GOLD analysis project Ga0194132, IMG submission 148612) | Freshwater microbial communities from Lake Tanganyika, Tanzania - TA2015054 Kigoma Offshore 80m | ecosystem: Environmental > Aquatic > Freshwater > Lake | place: Tanzania: Lake...
GATCCACATACGAAAACAGTGAACCAGACCGATCGTCAGATCCGCGCATCTCATCCTCCTGACAAACTAAGGAGAATGAATCACCCTTCAAACCCGATTCGCTACAGACTTCTTCAACAGCCTGCTAGCCGTTAACCGTGTTCGAGCCTAGAGGTCGGGCCAGAAGTCGCTCGGGCTCTCGCGGCTGTCGCCGCTGCTCACGAACATGCGCAGCATGGCCTGCTCGGCCAGGTTTCGGATCACCGGCGCGTCGCCGCTCTCCGGTCGCGCGCCCGATGCCGCCATCGAGAGGATCGGTTGCGCGCGGTCGCAGAAGGCGACGAGGGCGGTCATCCGGCCGGCGACATCGACCTTCGATACTGGCCGCGATGCGTCGCAGACAGCGGCGGAGCTGGTTCCCGGCGCCGGCGAGAACTGGACGACAAGCCGCACGCCCGGATTCGCCGCCTGGGCGCGGTCGAGGGTGAAGCGGACTTTCATGCCGATGCTGGTGGCACTCGCCGCTTCCGCCAGCGTGCGCGCGACATCGGCGGAGAAGGGGTTGTCCCGCACCTCGAGCAGCACCGGGCCTGCCGCCGCCGCATTCTGCAGGCTGCCGCGCGCGGTGTTCACCGTCTGCGGATACTCGTTGGTCATCGTCTGCAGCGCGCCGGCACAGCCGCCGAGCGCGAGGGAGCCGAGGAGGGCGAGAGCGGGAATGCGACGCATGGGGACTCTGGAGCCTAGTCTGTCTGGCCCGATCTTATCAGGAAGTGCCGGTTACATCACGAGCCCGCCATCGACGATGAAGGCTTGGCCGGTCGCGAAGGCCGCCTCGTCCGAGGCGAGGTAGACGGCGAGCGCCGCGATCTCCTCGGCGGTGCCGAGCCGGCCCATCGGCTGGCGCGCGATGAAGGCCTTGCGGGCGGCGACCGCGTCGGCATTGGCGTTGATGCGATCGTCGAGGGACGGGGTCTGGATCGTGCCCGGGCAGATCGCGGTGCAGCGGATGCCTTTGGCGACATAATCGGCGGCGACCGACTTGGTGAGCCCGATCACCGCGGCCTTGGACGTTCCGTAGACGAAGCGGTTGGGCACGCCTTTCACCGAGGAGGCGACCGAGGCCATGTTGATGATCGTCCCTTTGCCCTTGTCGAGCATGGCCGGCAGGAACGCCTTGATCATGCGGAACATAGAGCGGACGTTGAGGGTGATCGCCAGGTCGAAATCCGCCTCGCTCGCTTCCAGGATCGAGCCGTTATGGACCATGCCAGCGACGTTGAAGAGCACGTCGACCGCGCCGATCGACTTGGCATAAGCCTGGATTGCCGCCGGGTCGGTGGCGTCGAGCCTCTTCACCGAAACGCCCTTCAGCTTTGCAAGATCGGCGAGCTTGGATTCGTCGAGGTCGGAGGCGTGGACCGTGGCGCCTTCGCGCTGGAAAGCCTCGACCGAGCTTCGGCCCATGCCCTGGCCTGCAGCGGTGACGACACAGATCTTGCCCTGAAGGCGGCCGGCCATGGTGATGCTCCGATTGGAAAGCTTGGGTACGGGCCGCTACACTAGAAACAGCCCGCAGGCCCGCCAAGGCCCTCCATCCGAGGATGAAAGATGACCCAGCCGACGCTCACCATCCGGCTCAATGCCGCCGACACCGTCGTCGTCGCCCGCGCCGACATCCTGCCCGGGACCAGCATTCCCGGCGAGAACACCGTCGCCAAGGGCCATATCCCGGCCGGCCACAAGATCGCCACTCAGCAGGTGGCCGAGGGCGAGCCGGTCCGGCGCTACGGCCAGATCATCGGCTTTGCCAGCCGCCCGATCGCCGCCGGCGACCATGTCCATACGCACAACTGCGCCTTCCAGATGTTCGAGCGGCAGTACGAGTTCTGCGTCGAATCCAAGCCGACGCCTTATGCCACCGGCGCCGCGCAGGCGACCTTCCAGGGCATCAAGCGCAAGGACGGCCGCGTCGGCACGCGCAACTACATCGGCATCCTGACATCGGTGAACTGCTCTGCGCATGTCGCCAAGCTGGTCGCGCGCAAGGCCGAGACGCTGCTCGAGCAGTATCCGAACGTCGACGGCATCGTCGCGCTGACCCATGGCCTCGGCTGCGGCATGGCGGCCGAGGGCGACGGCATGGACGTCCTCCGCCGCACCATCGCGGGATATGCCGTACACGCGAATTTCGGCGGCATCCTGATCATCGGCCTGGGTTGCGAAGCGAACCAGATCGGCGGCCTCATGCGCGCGCATAACCTCAAGGACGACGCGTTCCTGCACACAATGACGATCCAGGAATCGGGCGGCTCGACCGCGACGATCAACAAGGCGCTGGCGGCGATCCGCGAGATGCTGCCGGTGGTCAACGACGTGAAGCGCGAGGCCGCTCCAGCGAGCCACATCACCATCGGCCTGCAATGCGGCGGTTCCGACGGCTATTCCGGCATCTCGGCCAACCCGGCGCTCGGTGCCGCGTCCGACATCCTGGTCCGCCATGGCGGCTCGGTGATGCTCTCGGAGACGCCGGAGACCTATGGCGCCGAGCATGTGCTGGTCCGCCGGGCGCAGAGCAAGGAGGTCGGGCAGAAGCTCGTCGACCTGATGCGCTGGTGGGAGGACTACACCGCGAAGAACAAGGGCTCGATGGACAACAACCCCTCGCCCGGCAACAAGGCGGGCGGGCTCACCACGATCCTCGAGAAGGCGCTGGGCGCGGCGACCAAGGGTGGCACCACCAACCTCGTCGATGTGCTGCAATACGCCGCACCGCTGAAGAACCGCGGCTTCAACTTCATGGATTCGCCGGGCTACGACCCGGTCTCGGCAACGGGGCAGGTGGCATCGGGTGCCAACATGATCTGCTTCACCACCGGCCGCGGCTCGGTCTTCGGCTGCAAGCCCGCGCCTTCGATCAAGCTCGCCACCAACTCGATGCTGTTCAAGCGCATGCCCGACGACATGGACATCAACTGCGGCACGATCATCGAAGGCTCGGAGACGGTCGAGGCCTGCGGCGAGCGCATCTTCAAGCTGATCCTCGACACCGCCTCCGGCAAGAAGACCAAGAGCGAGGAGATGGGCTTCGGCGAGGACGAGTTCCAGCCGTGGTCGATCGGCGCGGTGATGTAGAGAGCCGGACGCAAGATGACCAAGCATCCCGTGCTGCAGAACGGCCCGGTCTCCTATGCCGGGACGATGAAGAAGATCGATGAGCTGTTCGTCGCGCATAAGCTCTGGCTCGCGCCGGACAAGCTGGCGCTGGCGAAGAAGATCGGCCCCGAGATTCGCTGTGCCTTCACCAGCGGCCACGATCCGATACCGACGCTGATCCTGGACGCGCTGCCGAACCTCAAGCTTGTGGCTTGTTTCGGGGTCGGAGTCGACGGCGTCAACGTTGCGGAGCTTGCGGCGCGCGGCATCGCCGTTACCAACACGCCGGACGTGTTGACCGAGGAGGTCGCCGATTTCGGCATGGCGCTGCTGCTCGCGACGGTCCGCCAAGTCGTGAAGGGCGACCGTTATGTCCGCTCGGGTGACTGGGTGAAGAAGGGCAACATGGAGATGACCTGGTCGCTGACCGGCGGCAAGACCATGGGCATCATCGGCCTCGGGCGCATCGGCAAGGCGATCGCCAAGAGAGCCGAGGCCTTCAATCTCAAGATCGCCTACCACGGCCGCAACCGGCAGCCGGACGTTTCGTACGCCTACTACGCCGACCCGGTATCGCTTGCGAAGGAGTCGGACATCCTGATGGTGGTGACGCCGGGCGGCCCAGGGACGAAGCAACTCGTCAATGCCGCGGTGCTTGAGGCGCTGGGGCCGAACGGCATCTTCGTCAATATCGCGCGTGGCTCAGTCGTCGATCAGCAGGCGCTGGTCGCCGCGCTGAGGGATCGGAAGATTGCTGCGGCCGGCCTCGACGTGTTCGAGACGGAACCGTGCATTCCTGAAGGTCTGGTCGATATGTTGGACAACGTCGTGCTTCAGCCCCACCAAGCCTCGGCCAGCCACGAGACGCGGGGGGCCATGGGCGACCTCATGATCGCGAACGTACAGGCCTTCCTCGAGGGCAAGCCGATCCTGACGCCCGTCAAGCCGTAGCCGTCGCGCGGTCGTTTGGGCTTTAGACCGGATTGGCCGCTTCGAGCAGGGCGACGCGCGCGCCGGGTACGAGCAGGCTGCCGCCGACGGCCTTGAAGGCGGCGACGTCGCTTGCCAGCGCCAGCGCACGGATCTTCAGCAACACCGCGCCGAGCGCTGTCCTCTCCCATAGCCAGTCCGCGAGCTGGCGGCTTGATGGCTTTGCGTTAAGCGACGCGGCTTCGGTCCAGGCTGCCTTGAGATCGTCGGCGGCGAAGCGGAGCGCCTGCGCGGGGTTGAGAGCCGGGTTCGGGCTCTCGGCAAGAGCGCCCGAGAGCGCGGCGGCGGCGAGGTCTGCGGCGGTGGCGAGCGTCATGCCCGAGAGGCCGACCATGGTCCGCCCGCGTGCAGCTTCCGCCTCCCGATAGACCGGCAGGAGACGATCGAGTTCGGCGCGAAGCTCGACGCCGTCGATCGTCCCTCCGGGCCATACGAAGGGCGGGCGCCAGACCGGATCGTCGGCCGAGCGGGGCTCCTCCTCGGGGAAATCCTTGAGAATCGCAGGACCGTCGCGCCGCTCGAGGAGCGAGAGCGCCTGGCGGAGCACGCGCTCCTGGAATTCAGGCTCATCCGGAGAACCCAGCGGCCGGCCGAGCTGGAATGGGACCCACAGCGCGCGCGGCGGACGAATCTTTTCGCTGTGGAGGCGTATCAAGCTCACGACCGTCGTCGCGATCCCGTGCGACTCGATCATGTGGGCGAGCGCGCTCACGGCGCGCGTGCAGAAGGGTCACACCGGAACCAGGATTGCGGCATCGACGCGGTCCGCCTTGAGCCTGCTGGCGATCTGGGAGGCGGTATCGTTCAGCAGCTTCGGGTCGTTCGAGCCCATGAAAGTGTAGTGCGTCGGCGACACCGAACCGATCACGCCGTCCTTCGCCAATCGATCCAGGTGGCGACGCGGCAGCGCGACCTCGAGATCCTGCTGCAGGCCCGTGCGGTCGAAGTTGATGGAGACGTGGCTGATGAGCACGTCAGAGTCAGGGAGCGCGTGTGGCACTTCGCGCCAGCCTGCGTCGCTCGGATGAAACACCGGGTCGCCGCGGCGGATCAGAGCGGCAGACGAGATGATCGCAATCCTGCTCTTCGCCAGCGGCGGCGGCTCGACCCAGGGTCGCTTCTCGTAGCTCGGGCACTCGATCTCGGCCAGGCGCGCACGCGAGGCGGCGTGCAGGTCAGTCAGTCGGACCAAGAGCGGCTCCGTGAATCGATACCCGGGACAGCCTTCGCGACGACCCTAGCACCGCTCCCGGGTGTCACGCGACCTTGACCATATCCTCGTCGATGAACGCCTTGATGATCTCTTCGATGTTCGTGTCGGCCTTGAAGCCGAGTTTCTTGGCCTTGTCCCAGCCGACCGTGCCGGGCCAGGTCGCGACGATCTTCTGAATCACCGGATCCGGCACCCAGTCGATGCGGCTGACCGGCTCAGGCCCGGCGAGCTTCTCCATCGCCTTCACGATCTCGTCGATCGAATAGGTGATCGCCGGCAGCATGCACGAGCGCCACGGCCCCCAGGCCTCGGCCTGCAGCTCATGCGCATGGATGAAGGCGTCGATCGTCCGGCGCGGGGAGAGGAACGCCATCTTCACGTCGCGCGTCACCGGGCACACGGCGCGCGTGCCCTGCAGCGGATCGCGGACGATCGAGGAGGCGAAGGTGGACGCCGCCTTGTTGGGCTTGCCGGGGCGCACGAAGATCGTCGGCAGCTTCAGCGAGCGGCCGTCGATGAAGCCCTTGCGCGAGTAGTCGTTGACCAGCATCTCGCCCATCGCCTTCTGCACGCCGTAGCTGGTCTGCGGCGTCTGGGGCGTGTCGTCGCTGATCGCCTTGTTGTACTCGCCGCCATATGTCGCGAGGCTCGAGGTGAAGACGATGCGCGGCGTGTGCGGCAGCTTCCGCATCGTCTCGAGCACGGCGAGCGTGCCCTCGAGATTGACGTGGTAGCCGAGATCGAAATTCTCCTCGGCGCCGGCGCTGACCACGCCGGCGAGGTGGAAGACGCTGTCGGTCTCCTCGTCGATCAGCTTGCTCATCAGCGACTTGTCGGCGACGTCGCCGGTCGCTTTGGTGAAGCGCTTGTCGTTCGGGCCTTCCGGCTCGACCACATCGAACAGCGTCACCTTGGTGATCGCCTCGGGCTTGCCCGAGCGGCCGGTCAGCGTGACGTTGCCGGCGAGCCGGTGCGAGAGCTTCTTGCCGAGAAACCCGGCGGCGCCGGTGATGACGACCTTCATTCAGCCTCTCCTTGAGAACCAGTCGGCGATGGCGACCTTGGCCTTCGCATCCAGATGCAGCCCGAGTTTGGACCTGCGCCACAGCACATCCTCGGGCATCCTCGCCCATTCGCGTGTCACCAGATACTCAAGCTCGCGCTCGGTGAAACCATGGCCGAAGTCGTGGCCCAGGTCGGTCGCGGTCTTGGCGTCGCCGATCAGCCGCTCGACCTCGCTGCCGTAGGCGCGGGCGAGCCTGTGCGGCTCCGGCAGCCAGGGATGGCGCCGTGTGAGCTCGGCGAGGAAGGCGTCGAAATCGGCATTGGCGATGGCGCCGCCGGGAAGTGCGGCATCCTTGGTCCAGGCGCGCTCGCCGCGGCGGAGATGCGGCAGCAGCTTGTCGAGCGCGTGCTCGGCGAGCTTGCGGAAGGTGGTGATCTTGCCGCCGAAGATCGAGAGCAGCGGCGCTCCGCCGGAAGCGTCGAGATCGAGGTCGAAGGCATAGTCGCGTGTCACCTGGGAGGCGACCGCCTCGGCATCGTCATGCAGCGGCCTCACGCCCGCGTAGGACCAGATCACGTCCTCGGGCGAGACGCGCGTGCGGAAATGGCGGGTGACGACGTCGCAGAGATAGGCCGTTTCGGCGGACGAGATCGCGACTTTGGCCGGGTCACCGTCGAACGGCTCGTCGGTGGTGCCGATCAGGCTGAAGCGGTCTTCATAGGGCAGAACGAAGACGATGCGCCGGTCCTCGTTCTGCAGGATGTAGGCCTGCGGCCCGTCATGCAGCTTCGGTACGACGATGTGGCTGCCCTTGATCAGGCGTACATGCTTCGGGCTGTTAGTGCGGACGACACTGCCCAGCACTTCGTTGACCCACGGACCGGCGGCATTGACCACGGCGCGCGCCGTGACCTCGTTGGTCGCGCCGGCTTCGTCGGCGAGACGCACGCGCCAGGCGCCGCTCTCGCGTTTCGCTTCCGTACAGCGCGTCCGCGTCCTCACCTCGGCGCCGCGGTCGGCAGCGTCGCGGGCATTGGCGACGACCAGGCGCGCATCGTCGACCCAGCAATCGGCATAGACGAAGGCGCGCGAGATGGTGGAAGAGAGCGGTGCGCCGAAGGGATGCGTCTTGGTGTCGATTGCGTAGGAGCCCGGCAGCTTCTCGCGGCCGCCAAGGTGGTCGTAGAGGAAGAGGCCGAGCCGGATCATCCAGGCAGGCCTCAAATGCGGCCGGTGCGGCAGGACGAAGGACAGCGGCTTGACCAGATGTGGCGCCATCCTGAGCAGCACCTCGCGCTCGATCAGCGCCTCGCGGACCAGCCGGAACTCGTATTGCTCGAGGTAGCGGAGCCCGCCATGGATCAGCTTGGAGGAGGATGAAGAGGTGGCTGAGGCGAGGTCGCTGGCCTCGACCAGCAGCGTCCTGAGGCCACGGCCCTGGGCATCGCGGACGATGCCCGCACCGTTGATGCCGCCGCCGATGACGAGAAGGTCGTACAGAGATTGCCCCGCGAAGAACCCGCGCAGCATAATTAATCGGTCGTAGCGAAAATTCCACGCTCGGAGAGGACATGGCCGACAAGGCGATCCTGGCGATCGATCAGGGCACCACCAGCACGCGGGCGATGATCTTCGACTCGCGCGGCGGCGTGCTCGCCCGCGCGCAGGCCGAGCTGCGTCAGCACTTCCCGAACGAGGGCTGGGTCGAGCACGATCCCGAGGACATCTGGCGCGACACGCTCCAGGTCTGCAAGGAGGCCCTCGGCAAGGCCGGGTTGAAGCCGGGCGAGGTGGCCGCCATCGGCATCACCAACCAGCGCGAGACCACGATCGTCTGGGAGCGGGCGACCGGGAAGCCCATCCATCGCGCCATCGTCTGGCAGGACCGGCGGACGGCGGAGGAGTGCCGGAAGCTCGAGGCCGTGCACAGCCTCGCGGTCGCCGCCAAGACCGGCCTCGTCATCGACGCCTATTTCTCGGCCTCCAAGATTGCCTGGATCCTGGACCAGGTGCCCGGCGCCCGCGCACGAGCGGAAGCGGGCGAGCTCGCCTTCGGCACCGTCGACTGCTTCCTCCTCTGGCGCCTGACCGGCGGCAAGAGCCACCGCACGGATGCGACCAACGCCGCGCGCACGCTGATCTACGACATCAAGGCGCAACGCTGGGACGAGGAGCTGCTGAAGCTGTTCCGCGTGCCGAGGCAGATGCTGCCCGAGGTCATGGACAATGCCGCGGATTTCGGCACGACCGATATCGAGGTCTTCGGCGCCCGGGTGCCGATCGCCGGCATGGCGGGCGACCAGCAGGCGGCGACGGTCGGCCAGGTCTGCTTCGAGGCCGGCCAGATCAAGTCGACCTATGGCACCGGCTGCTTCGCCCTCCTCAACACCGGCCCGACTTTCGTCCCGTCGAAGAACCGCCTACTGACCACCATCGCTTATCGCCTGGACGGCAAGGCGACCTATGCGCTGGAAGGCAGCATCTTCGCTGCCGGCTCGACCATCCAGTGGCTGAGGGACGGCCTCAAGCTGATCAAATCCGCCGGCGAGACCGAGGCCCTGGCGCGCGGCGGTGCCGGCTCCGGCAATGTCTACCTGGTGCCGGCCTTCACCGGCCTCGGCGCGCCCTACTGGGATCCCTTCGCCCGCGGCGCGATCATGGGGCTGACGCGGGACACCGGCATCGCCGATATCGTCCGCGCCGGCCTCGAGGCGGTCTGCTACCAGACGGGCGACCTGATGGGCGCCATGGCCGACGATTTCGGCAAGGCCCCGACCACGCTCCGCGTCGATGGCGGCATGACCGTGAACGACTGGGTCATGCAGCGCCTCGCCGACCTTCTCGGCGTGCCGGTCGAGCGGCCGGAGGTGACCGAGACCACGGCGTTGGGTGCGGCCTTCCTCGCCGGCCTCAAGGTCGGCGTTTATCCGTCGTTGAAGGCGCTGAGCCAGCTCTGGGCGCGCGACCGCCGGTTCGAGCCCTCCATGCCGGAGGAGGAACGCCGTCGTCGCCGCCAGGGTTGGGTGGATGCCGTGAGGCGCGTCAGGAGCGAAGGGTGAGCAAGGCCTTCACCAAGGAGACCGATGCTGAGGACGAGGAGCTGGAAGCCGCGGAACCGCTCCCGGCCGGTCTCAAGAACTACATCACGCCGGATGGCCTCCGTCGTCTCCAGGACGAGTTCAGGACCCTGAAGCAGGTCGAGCGGCCGAAGGTGGTCGAGATCGTCTCCTGGGCCGCCGGCAATGGCGACCGCTCGGAGAATGGCGACTACCTCTACGGCAAGAAGCGGCTCCGCGAGATCGACCGGCGGCTGCGCTTCCTGACCAGGCGCCTGGAGATCGCCGAGCTGGTCGACCCGGCGCTGCAGAAGAATCGCGGCCAGGTCTTCTTCGGCGCCACCGTGACCTATGTCGATTCGCAGGACCGGGAGCGCACCATCCGCATCGTCGGGGTGGACGAGGTCCGCCACGAACAGGGCGAGGTGAGCTGGCTTTCGCCGGTCGCTCGCGCCCTGCTCAAGGCGGCCGTCGGCGACACGGTCGAGGTCCGGACCCCGGCGGGGCCGGAGCCGATCGAAGTCCTCCGGATCGACTACGGACGCGGTTAACGCTCCTGGAAGGTTTCGCGGTCTTGCGGTTTAGGTCTTGCGCAAGTGTCCCCGGTCATGTCTGCTGGCCGCGATAATACTGCGGCTGGTGGTCTGAGGCCGAAAACCCGGGCACGCCAAAGTAAAATCCGCTGCAGAACAGGGCAGTGCGCTTCCTCAGATCTGGAGTTCGAGAATGCCGACCGGTACCGTCAAGTGGTTCAACAGCACCAAGGGTTATGGCTTCATCCAACCCGATGGTGGCGGCAAGGACGTCTTCGTCCACATCTCCGCCGTCGAGCGCGCCGGACTGCGCACGCTGTCCGAAGGTCAGAAGGTCTCATTCGAGGAGCAGGCCGATCCGAAGCGCGGCAAGTCCTCGGCCGAGAATCTGAAGCCGGTCTAAGTCGTCTCAACTCCAGGCTTTATCGGCGCCGAGATTTTTCACCTCGGCGGGGGTCGACTCGGCGCCGAAGCCGCTCGGAGCTGCGAGCGCAATACCAGTAAAATCAATAATATTGCCGCATTTTCTTAAATTCCTGTATCATCAAAATTAGGAATTTGTTAACGCTGGTGGGGGGACACTGACACGGCGACGCTTCACGCCTCAAGGAGGCACCCCGTGTTCAATTCGAAGCCCAAGGGCGGAGTCGATAAGCGCGCGCAGGAAGCCGAGAAGAAGGCGCGTGAGGCGGAAGCCGAGGCCCGCAAGGTCGAAGCGATCAAGGTCTCCATCAGCCAGGCCGTCGAGGGCATGCGGGCCTTCGCGCTGGCCCCTTCGACCGACCGCTGCGAGGCGGCGGCCAAGCGGGTGACCGAGCTCCTCAAGAACCCCAAGGCCCCGAAGGAGTTCGTCGCCGAGATGCGGGCCCGCTCCGACGACCTGCTCAAGAGCTGCTTCATGAAGGCGGCGAGCGAGGCGGCGGCAGCGGCGCTCAACGCCGCGCATCACGACGACAAGGAGCTGCTGACCAAGAAGATCGGCGAGGCGAAGACGCATCTTGCCCGCGCGCTCCAGCTGAAAGCGCCGCCCGAGTTCAAGATGGCCTGCAACCGCGCGCTCGAAGCCGCGTCCATGACCGGCTTCGTCCAGCACGACGGACCGACCAAGGCAAAGCCCGCCGACTTTGCTCCGAAGCCTCCCGACCGCGCCCATGGCTCTACGCCGATGAAATTCGAGCAGCCGAAGCCGGCGGCGGGGGCGGTCCCACCGAAACCCGGCATGGCTGCGCACCGCTAGTCTTCGAGCGCCGCCGCCAGTTTCTTTGGCGCCGTCATGCGGTAGCTGCGGCGGATCAGGAGGTCGACTTCCTTCCAGTCCGGCCGTCTGTCGAGGCGCATGCCCACCCAGCCCTTGTGGCCGACATAGGGCGGCACGAAGAAGCGCTCGTCATCGGATCCCACCAGCACCTCCTGGCTTCCCTTTGGCGCCTTGAACCAGACGGAGACGCGCCCATCGCCGCGCTTCTCCATGGCGAAGATCTTGTCCTTCACCCGCCAGGTCGGATCGCCCCAGGCCTCCTTCTCGGTGGCTTCGGGAAGGGCGAGACAGGTGCGTCGCAGTCTTTCCGTCGAGGATGCTGCCATGCAGCATTCTATCGTCTTGAGCATCGGTTGACTTTCATCGTCGCGCCGCTCACGTTGGCTTGTCCGTCGATCCCCCGGGGAGAGACCGGTCGCAAGACCGGCGCCGAAGGAGCAACCGCCCCGGAAACTCTCAGGCACCCGGACCCGGGGGAGAGGACACTCTGGAGAGCAGGCGGCAACGCCTCACCGACGAGGTAAGCCCGAATATCGGGTGAATCTTTCAGGTCTCATGACAGAGGGGGCGGCTCCGCACGGAAACCGTGCGGCGGCCGCATGAAACCCTGTCGGAGGAACCTGACGTGGCCGATACCGGCTCGCTCAAGACGACACCGCTCAACGCCCTTCACCGCTCGCTCGGCGCCAAGATGGTGCCCTTCGCCGGCTACGACATGCCCGTCCAGTACCCGATGGGCATCATGGCCGAGCATCTTCACACCCGCGCCCAGGCCGGGCTCTTCGACGTCAGCCACATGGGTCAGGTGCGTATCGCCGGCAAGGACGCGGCGAAGCAGCTGGAGACGCTGGTTCCCGGCGACTACCAGGCGCTCGCCCTCGGCCGCACCAAGTACTCGCTCCTGCTCAACGACAAGGCCGGCATCCTCGACGATCTGATGGCGACCAATCGCGGCGACCATCTCTTCGTCGTCGTCAACGCCTCGAACAAGGAGGCCGACATCGCGCTGATGCGCGAGCGCCTGAAGGGTGTCGGCATCGAGTATCTGGAAGACCGCGCGCTGATGGCCCTCCAGGGCCCCGCCGCCAAGACGGTGATGGCGAAGCTGGCGCCCGGATCGGGCGAGATGGTGTTCCTCTCGATCCGCGAGCTGAAAATCGCCGGTATCGACGTGCTCGCCACGCGTTCCGGCTACACCGGCGAGGATGGCTGGGAGATCTCGGTCGCGAACAAGGACGCGGAAGCGCTGGCGCGCGCGCTGCTCGCCGAGCCGCAGGTGAAGCCGATCGGGCTTGGCGCCCGCGACTCCCTCCGCCTCGAAGCCGGGCTCTGCCTGCACGGCAACGACATCGGTCCGGACACCACGCCGATCGAGGCCGATCTCGCCTGGGCCGTCAGCAAGCGCCGGCGCGAGGAGGGCGGCTTCCCGGGTCACGCCATCGTCATGAAGCAGATCGAGGACGGCGTCGCCCGCAAGCGCGTCGGCATCAAGCCCGAGGACAAGGCGCCGGCACGCGGCCACACGCCGGTCGCCGACATGTCAGGCGCCACGATCGGCGAGATCACCTCGGGCGGCTTCGGCCCTTCGGTCGGCGGTCCGGTCGCCATGGGCTATGTCGCGACGGCGCATGCCGCGCCGGGCACCTCGGTCCAGACCATCGTCAGGGGCACGCCTCGGCCGGCCAAGGTCGTGAAGCTGCCCTTCGTCCAACCAAACTACCATCGGGGATGAAACGTCATGCGGTTCAGCAAGGATCATGAGTGGGTGAAGGTCGAGGGCGGCATCGCCACCGTCGGCATCACCACATACGCGCAGGAGCAGCTCGGCGATGTGGTGTTCGTTGAGCTCCCGGCCGTCGGCAAGAAGGTGAAGGCCGGCGAAGAGGCCGCCGTCGTCGAGTCCGTGAAGGCGGCGAGCGAGGTCTATGCGCCGATCTCGGGCGAGGTAACGGAGGTGAATGCGGCACTCGCCGATACGCCGGCGCTCGTCAACGAGGATGCCGAGGGCAAGGGCTGGTTCATGAAGCTCAAACTCGCGGACATGAAGGAGCTCGACGCCCTCATGGACGCTGCCGCCTACAAGACCTTCATCGAGGGCCTGCACTGATGCGCTATCTGCCGCTGACTCCCGATGATCGGCGCGAGATGCTGGGCGCGATCGGCGCCGCATCCGTGCGCGATCTCTTCAAGGACGTGCCGGCCAAGGTCTGGCAGTCGAGGCCGGTCGATCTGCCGATGCATCTGGGGGAGCTCGAGGTCGACCGTGCGCTGTCGGCGATGGCGGCGAAGAACATCGCCTCGGGCCAGGTACCGAGCTTCCTCGGCGCCGGTGCCTACAAGCACCACGTGCCGAGCTCGGTCGACCATCTGATCCAACGCGGCGAGTTCCTGACGGCCTATACGCCCTACCAGCCCGAGATCGCCCAGGGCACGCTGCAGATGCTGTTCGAGTTCCAGACGCAGGTGGCGCTGGTGACCGGCATGGATGTGGCGAATGCCTCCATGTATGACGGCTCCACCGCGACCGCCGAGGCGGTGATGATGGCCGGCCGCGTCACGCGCCGGAACCGCGCCGTGCTCTCCGGCGGCCTGCATCCGCAGTATCGCGACATCGTCGAGACCCATGGCAAGTATGGCGGCTTCAAGGTCGAGTCCCTTAACCCCGATCCCGAGGGCAAGGAAGACGCGGCCGCCAAGCTCGGCGACGACGTGTCCTGCGTCGTCGTGCAGTACCCCTCCTTCTTCGGCCATGTGCGCGACCTGAAGCCGCTGGCCGAGGCGTGTCACGCGAAGGGCGCGCTTTTGGTCGTCGTCACCACCGAGATCGTCTCGCTCGGCGCGCTGGAATCGCCGGGCGCGATGGGCGCCGACATCGTCGCCGCGGAAGGCCAGTCGATCGGCAACGGGCTCAACTATGGCGGGCCCTATGTCGGCCTCTTCGCGACGCGCGAGAAATTCGTGCGCCAGATGCCGGGGCGGCTTTCCGGCCAGACCGTCGATGGCGATGGCCGCCGCGGCTGGGTGCTGACGCTGTCCACGCGCGAGCAGCACATCCGCCGAGAGAAGGCGACGTCCAACATCTGCACCAATGCCGGCCTCTGCGCGCTCGCCTTCTGCATCCACATGACCTTGCTCGGCGAGGCAGGGCTGAAGCGGCTGGCCGCGATCAACCATGCGAAGGCGGTGCAGCTCGCCGACAAGCTCGCCGGGGTTCCCGGCGTATCGGTGGTCAACCAGAGTTTCTTCAACGAGTTCACGGTGAAGCTGCCGAAGCCGGCGGCCGGCGTCGTCGATCGCCTCGCGGCGAAGCGCATTCTCGCTGGCGTCCCGGTATCGCGCCTCGTGCCCGGCGACAAGGATCTCGCCAACCTGCTCTTGGTCGCGGCGACTGAGATCACCACCGACCAGGACATGGATGCGCTTGTCGTTGCGCTCCGGGAGGACCTCCGATGAGCGACTGGAGCAAGGCCGTCAGCGCCGGCTTCAAGCCGGACGGCACCGTCACCACCGGCAATCGCGGCCTGCAGATGGAGGAGGCGCTGTCCTTCGAGCAGGACGCGCCCGGCCGCACCGGCGTCGATCTGCCGGAGCCGCCGAAGGTCAAGGACCGGCTCGGCGGGCTCGCCCGCAAAGGCGCGATCGGATTGCCGGGGCTGTCGGAACCGCAGGTGGTCCGCCACTTCACCCGGCTTTCGCAGAAGAACTACGCGATCGATGCCGGGCTCTATCCGCTCGGCTCCTGCACGATGAAGCACAACCCGCGCCTGAACGAGAAGATGGCGCGGCTGCCGGGCTTCGGCGATCTGCATCCGCTGGCGCCGGAGTCGGCCGTACAGGGCGCGCTCGAGCTGCTTGATCAGTTGGCGCACTGGCTGAAGACGCTGACGAACATGCCGGCCGTGGCGCTGTCGCCGGCCGCGGGCGCGCATGGCGAGCTCTGCGGCATGCTCTGCATAAAGGCTGCGCTCGAGGCCAAGGGCGAGAACCGCCACCGCGTGCTCGTGCCGGAATCCGCGCATGGCACCAATCCGGCGACGGCGGCGGCGATCGGCTTCACCGTCGAGGCGGTGCCGGCCAAGGCCAACGGCAAGGTCGATGTCGAGGCCTTCAAGGCCAAGCTCGGCCCCGACGTCGCCGCGATCATGATCACCAACCCGAACACCTGCGGCATCTTCGAGACCGAGATCTCGGCGCTGGCCGACGCGGTCCATGCGATCGGCGGCTATCTCTACTGCGACGGCGCCAACTTCAACGCCATCGTCGGCCGCGTGCGGCCCGGCGATCTCGGCGTCGATGCCATGCACATCAACCTGCACAAGACCTTCTCGACGCCGCATGGCGGCGGCGGCCCGGGCTCCGGTCCGGTCGTGCTGTCGGCGGCGCTGGCGCCCTACGCGCCGCTGCCGCTCACCGTGCATGGCAAGGACGGGTTCAAGGTCATCGAGACGACGCCGGCCTCGGGCGAGGGCGCGAAGGCGCTCGGCCGCCTCAAGGTCTTCCACGGCCAGATGGGCATGTTCGTCCGCGCGCTTTCCTACATGATGAGCCATGGCGCTGACGGTCTCGCCCAGGTCGCCGAGGACGCGGTGCTGAATGCCAACTACGTGCTGGCGCGCTGTAAGGATCTGATGACGCCGGCTTTTGACGGCTACTGCATGCACGAGGCGCTGTTCGACGACCGCTTCCTCAAGGATACCGGCGTCACCACGCTCGACTTCGCCAAGGCGCTGATCGACGCCGGCTACCACCCGATGACGGTCTATTTCCCGCTCATCGTGCATGGCGCCATGCTGGTCGAGCCGACCGAGACCGAGAGCAAGGACGCGCTCGACGCCTTCATCGCGACGCTCCGCGCGCTCGCCGAGAAGGCCAAGGTCGACGCCCAACACTTCGCCGACGCGCCGAAGCTGACGCCGCGCCGCCGCCTGGACGAGACCGGCGCCGCTCGCAAGCCGGTGCTCCGCTGGCGGCCGGAGACGGTGCAGAGCCAAGCGGCGGAGTAGCTGTCGTCCTGTTAGCCCCCCCTTGATGGGGGAGGGTAGGGTGGGAGTGGAGTCACGGGCTCCATTGTCCCTTTGCACATTCTCTGTCACATAACCGTCAAATTGCCGGGGAGGGCTGTATGGCGACGGTCAGGCTGACGATGGCGGAGGCGCTGGTGCGCTTTCTCATCGCGCAATCCGTCGAGGTCGGCCGCAAGAAGGAGCCGCTGTTCGGCGGCGTCTTCGCCATCTTCGGCCATGGTAATGTCGCCGGCCTCGGCCATGCGCTCGAAGCCGAGAAGAAGCGGTTCCCCACCTTCCGCGCACATAACGAGCAGGCGATGGCCCTCGCCTCGGTCGCCTTCGCCAAGGCGCATGCGCGTCGGCGCATGATGGCTTGCACGACCTCGATCGGCCCCGGCGCCACCAACATGATCACTGCCGCGGCGGTGGCGCATGTGAACCGCCTGCCGGTGCTGTTCCTGCCCGGCGACATCTTCGTCAGTCGCCGGCCCGACCCGGTGCTGCAGCAGGTCGAGGATTTTTCCGATCTCACCGTCTCGGCGAATGATTGCTTCCGCCCTGTGTCGCGGCTCTTCGATCGCATCGTCCGGCCCGAGCAGCTTCTCGTTGCGCTGCCGCAGGCGATGCGCGTGCTGACCGATCCGGTCGAGTGCGGGCCGGTGACGCTGGCCCTCCCGCAGGACGTGCAGACCGAGAGCTTCGATTACCCCGAAGAGTTCTTCCGCCCGCGCACCTGGCGCATCCGCGCGCCGGGGCCCGACGCGGCGGAGCTCGCTGAGGCGGCTGCGGCGATCGCGGCGTCGAAGCGCCCGTTGATCATGGCCGGCGGCGGGGTCAAATACGCTCTCGCCGAGAAGGCGCTGGGCGATTTCGCCGAGAAGCATGGCGTGCCGGTCACCGAGACCCAGGCCGGCAAGGGCAGCCTCGCCTTCGATCACCCGATGAATGCCGGCGCCATCGGCGTCACCGGCACGGCGGCGGCGAACGATCTCGCCCGCGATGCCGATCTCGTCGTCGCCGTCGGTGCGCGCCTGAGCGACTTCGCCACCGGCAGCCGCGCGCTCTTTCCTCAGGCGAAGCTGATCCAGCTCAATGTCGGTGCCTTCGACGCCGCCAAGCATGCAGCGCTGCCGCTGGTTGCCGATGCGGAGCGCGGGCTGGCCGCGCTCGATCGCGCGCTCAGGCGCTGGAAGGCCTCGCCGAGCTGGACGACGTGTGCGCAGAAGTTGTCGCGGCAATGGCTCAAGGCGACGGCGACGATCACGGCGCCTGATGCGGAGAAGCCTACCGACGCGCAGGTGCTGGGCACCGTCGACCGCGCCGCCAAGCGCCGGAAGAGCATCATGGTCTGCGCCGCCGGCGGCCTGCCGGGAGAGCTGCACAAGCTCTGGCGAGCCGCGGACTCGACCGAATACCATCTCGAATACGGCTATTCCTGTATGGGCTATGAGATCGCCGGCGGCCTCGGCGCCAAGCTGGCGAAGCCCGAGCGCGAGGTCTATGTGCTGGTCGGCGACGGCAGTTACCTGATGATGAATTCCGAGATCGCGACCTCGGTGCAGCTCGGGCTAAAGCTCACCGTCGTCGTCCTCGACAACAAGGGTTTCGGTTGCATCGCCCGCCTGCAGAAGGCGACTGGCGGCGCGCCCTTCAACAACCTGTTCGCCTCGAAGACGCCCTGGGTCGACTTCGCTGCGCATGCGCGCGCGCTCGGCGCCGAGGCGGTCAAGATCCGCTCGATCGCCGAGCTCGAGATGGCGCTCGATCGCGCGGCGACGAAGAAGACGACGCAGGTCATCGTCATCGATACCGATCCGTGGAAGTCGACGGGCGAGGGCGGGGCGTGGTGGGATGTCGCCGTGCATGACGCGCCGCGCGACCAGACCCGCAAGGACGTGCTGAAGAACTACGAGAAGGCGCGCAAGCGCCAGAAGCTTGGAGCCTAGAGGACGACATGGCGAAGATCGGCATCAACCCGCTCACCTGGACCAATGACGACATGCCGGAGCTGGGGTCGGCGACGCCGCTCGAGACCTGCCTGACCGAGGCGAAACAGGCTGGCTATGATGGCATGGAGCTCGGCAACAAGTTTCCGCGCGATCCGGCGGTCCTGAAGCCGATCCTCGCCAAGCACGGCCTCGGACTCGCGTCCGGCTGGTACTCGGCCAGGCTGCTGGAGCGCACGCCGAAGGAAGAGATCGAGGCGGTGCAGGCGCACCTGAAGCTGCTCAAGGCCTTCAACGCGCCGGCCATGGTCTTCGCCGAGGTCACCGGCTGCGTCCATGGCGACCGCAACCGCCCGGTGACGCAGCGTCCGACGCTTTCGGGCGATCAGTGGAAGACGCTGACCACGCGCATGACCGAGATCGGCAAGTATCTCGCCGGCGAAGGCTGTCCGATCGCCTATCACCATCACATGGGCACGGTGATCGAGACCGAGGCCGAGATCGACCGCCTCGTGGCCGAGACCGGCAAGGAGGTCGGCCTCCTGCTCGATACCGGGCACCTGACCTATGCCGGCGGCGATCCCATCGCCGTGGCTAGGCGCCACGCCGCTCGCATCAATCATGTTCACTGCAAGGACATCCGCCCGAAGGTGCTCGCGCAGTCGAAGGCGAACGACTCCAGCTTCCTCGATTCCGTGCTCGCCGGCGTCTTCACCGTGCCCGGCGACGGCTCGATCGACTACCCGGCGGTGCTGAAGGAGCTGAAGCCGGCGAACTACTCAGGCTGGTTCGTGGTCGAGGCCGAGCAAGATCCCGCCAAGGCGCACCCGCTGACTTACGCCAAGAAGGGCCACGACTATCTCCGCCCGCTGACGAAGGCGCTCGGCTTCTAACGCACCATCTTGAACGGCCGCGCCGCCTCGAAGGCGGCGGATGCCCGGAGGATCAGGTCCTCGCGGAACATCGGACCGACGATGTGAAGGCCGATGGGCAGGCCGTCGACGAATCCGGCCGGGCAGCTCGCCGCCGGCTGGCGCGTCATGTTGAAAGGCCAGGTGAAGGGCGACCAGTGGAGCCAGGTCGGAAACTTCTCCTTGTCCGGCGTGACCAGGCCGGCATCGAAGGCGGTGATCGGCATGGTCGGCGTCACCAGCAGGTCGTATTTGTTGTGGAAGGCCTTCATCGTCCGTGACATGTCGAGGCGGACATCCTGCGCGTCGAGGAAGTCGACGGCCGGGATCGAGAGGCCCGACACTGCGCATTCGAGCAGCGCCGGTTCCATGAGCTTGATCTGCTCGGGTGTCATCTTGGGAAGGCGCTTGGCATTCGAGGTGCGCCAGATGATGTCGATGGCCCAGGCCGGATCGGGGAAGCCGGGATCGGCGGCCTCGACGATCGCGCCGGCGTCGCTCAGCACCTTTACCGCCTTGGCGATCTCGTCGGCGATGCGCGGATCGACGACCTTGATGTATCCAAGATTCGGGCTGAAGGCGATCTTGAGGCCCTTCACGCCCTTCTTCAGTTCAGCGACGTAGTCGATGTCCTGCGGCGGGATGGCGAAGGGATCGCGCTCGTCCGGCTCGGCGATGACGTTCAGCATCGCCGCCGTGCAGGCGACCGTGCGGCCCAGAGGCCCATGCACGGACATGTCGCCGATACCGGCGGCCGTCGGCGTCGAGACGCGGCCCCAGCTCGGCTTGATGCCGAAGGCGCCGGAGAAGGCACAGGGCATGCGGATCGAGCCGCCGCCATCGCCGCCGGTCGCGATCGGCCCGATGCCGGTCGAGACCGAGACCGCCGCACCGCCGGAGGAGCCGCCCGCGCCTTTGCCCTCGTTCCACGGGTTGCGCGTGATGCCCGAGAGCGGGCTGTCGGTCATGCCCTTCCAGCCGAACTCCGGCGTCGTCGTCTTGCCGAAGAAGACACCGCCGGCGGCGCGCAGCCGCGCGGTCATCGGCCCGTCATAATCGACTGGCTTGTCGGAGGCGGTCATGCTGCCGAAGCGGAAGGGCCAGCCGATGACCGCGTTGGTGTCCTTGATCGGGATCGGCACGCCGTCGAGCGGCCCCTTGGGCGCGCCTTTCTGCCAGCGCGCCTCGGACTCCTTCGCCATGCGGCGGCCGTGCTCCTTGTCGATCCAGCAGAAGGGATTGAGCCTCGGCTGCACCTCGTCGAGCCGCTTCATCGAGGCCTCCAGCGCCTCTACCGGCGACAGCGACTTGGCGCGGAAAGCCGCGACCATCTCGGCGACGGTCATCTTGGTCGAGTCGGCGGCAGCCATGATGTTCCCTCTCGTCAGACCGGCAGAATCTCTTTCAGCGCTTCGATCAGGCGATCGACCTCGGCGTCGTCATTGTAATGGGCGAAGCTGATGCGGATCACGCCCTCCAGCCCCAGCGCTTCGACGCAGCGCTTGGCGTAGAAATCGCCGTGGCCGACGGCGATACGCCTGGCGAAGAGCGCCTTCGCCACCTCGGTCGAGGTCTTGCCGGCGACGGTGAAGCAGATGATCGGGGCGCGGGCGCCATCCTCGCCGATCAGCCGCACGCTCTTTCGGCTCTTGAGGAAGTCGACGATGCGCTTGCCGAGCTTCGCCTCATGCGCCTCGATCAGCTTGAAGACGCGCGCATAGCGGGCGCGCGCCGAGTTCTCGCCCGAACCGAAGTGATGGCGATAGAGCAGGTCGAGATAGTCGCCGGTGCCGCCGAGGCCGGCGACCAGCTCGTAGGTGAGGCCGCCGGGGTTGAGCGTCGCCGGCGCGCTCTTGATGAAATAGTGGTTCTGCGTCTTCGCCTTCGCCGCGAGCTCGGGCTTCACCCAGAGGATGCCGATATGCGTGCCGAAGATCTTGTAGGCCGAGCAGGCATAGGCATCCACGCCGAGCGCGCGCACGTTGATCAGATGATGCGGCGCATAGCCCACGCCGTCGGCGACGGTCAGCGCGCCGACCTTCTTCGCCCGTGCGGCGATCGCCGCCATGTCGTTGACGCTGCCGACGACGTTCGAGCAATGGGTGACGCAGACGAGCTTCGTCTTCGGCGAGAGCAACCGGTCGAGATCGGCGAGGCGAAGCTCGCCGGTCGTCTTGTCGATCTGCCATTCTCTTAAGACGAGGCCGAACTCGTCGAGCTGCCGCCAGGCGCCGACATTGGCCTCGTGGTCCTGGTTGGTGACGATGATCTCGTCGCCGGGCTGGAACAGATGCCGGAGCGCCTGGGCGAGGACGTAGAAGTTCAGCGTGGTCGAGGGGCCGAGGACGATCTCCTCCGGCTCGACGCCGAGGAGATCGGCGGCAAGCCGCTTGCCGTCGGCCATGCGCCGGCGCGAGACCAGCGACGGCTCGGAATCGTAGGAGGGCTGGGCGAAGCTTTTCTCGACGAAGTCGAGGAGGCGTTTCTTCACCGCCTCGGGCACGAGGCTGCCGCCGGCATTCTCGAAGAACGCCATGCCGTCAGCGAGCTGGGGAAACTGACGGCGCACGAAAGCGACGTCGAGAGCGGGAGAGGTCATGCGGCGCCGGCTTCCTCGGGGCAGGACGGAGCGCCCTTACGCCGTCCCGCCGCGCGCCGTCAGTACGGATGCTTAGCGTGGAAGGCTTGGACGCCCTTCTCGTACAGGCGATACACCATCGGCTCGAAGTGCTCCAGCGGCAGGTAGTCGTACTTGCCGAAGCAGTTCATGTCGTAGTGCTCGCAGAACCGCATCGCCGCCTCGAAGTACGGGTGCCCGCGGAACTTCTCGCAGGCGGTCTTGTCGAACTTCGAATGGTCGCGGAAGGAGAGCTGGAAGACCTGGTGGTTCTGCACCACCCAATGCAGCTCGTCCGAGACGTAGTAGCGGAGCGCGTCGCCGGCGAGCTTGTCGTGGTTGTAGGGGTTGATGTCCTGGCAGAGGTCGTGCAGCAGCGCCGCGACGATGTATTCCTCGGTCTCGCCGTTGCGCAGCGCGCGGGTCGCGCACTGGAGAGAGTGCTCGTAGTTGTTGATCTGCCAGCCATGGTTCGGCACGTCCTTCTGCGAGCGCAGCAGGTCGATCACCGGGCGGCCAGCATTCTTCTGGATCGCCTCGCGGCCAAGCTTGGTGACGTAGTCCCAATCCTCCGCCGTGGCTTCGCGGAAGGTGGTGGCCTTGACCGTGCGGTTACCGATGATCGTGTCCATGGACCCTGAAGCTCCCCGGGAAGATTTCTTATAGGAAAGTAGCGGGTCCGCGCTGGCTTGGCTAGGCGGCGGCGTCCTCCACGGGATGGAAGCTTTCGATCCGGAGCTCCTGGAGCGTGATGTCCTCGGCGGTGCCGAGCGTGGCGATGGTCGAGAGCAGCCGCTGGGTTCCGGCGGACGTGCGGATCTCGACCGGCACCACAAGGCCGACCTGGGCGCCGTCGAGCTCGCGCGGGTCCGGCCCGGGAACCCCGGGATAGGCGCTCACCTCGGCGAGCAGCGCACGGCGGCCGGCATCGCCGTCGCGCAGCACCTCTCGCCGCGCGCGGGCGAGCACGGCACGCGTCGTCTCCTCCCAGTTCGCCAGCAGGTTACGTGCACCTTCCGGGCGGCAGAGCATGCGGAGGATGTTCGGTCTCGGCTTCTCGACCAGCGCCAGCGCCGGGAGCTGTGCGTGCCCTGCCGGCAGCAGGGCATTGACCATGCCGGCATAGGCGGTGTTCGCCATGACGATGTCCCAGCCGACATCGAAGGCGACGGCTGGATAAGGCTCGTGGCGGCGAAGGATCATGCGGACCGCGGAGATGATCTCGGCCATCTCGGGCGCGTCGAGCGCGGTCTCGCGATAGACCGGGGCGAAACCGGCGGCCAGCAGCAGGTTGTTGCGATCCCGCAACGGCACCGCGAGCACGCCGCAGAGCCGGAGCACCATGTCGCGGCTGGGCCGGGTGCGACCGGTCTCGATGAAGCTCAGGTGCCGGGCGGAGATGCCGCTTTCGAGCGCGAGGTCGAGCTGGCTCAGGCGCCGGCCCTTGCGCCAGCGCTGGATCAGGCCGCCGATGGCCGGGGCCTGGGAGATGGAGGGAGAGGTTCCTGTCATGCGCCATTGGTAGTCGCTGGCGCGCAGCGATGCCATTACCTGGCGGGTAAGCGCGGCACCGCGCCTCGTTGCCGGGGGGCGGCGGGCGGGGTATGACGACGCCCGCCATGACCCTCGACGAACCGAGCTTCGCGCGCCTCGCCGGCGAGACGCTGAAATACCTCCTCGCGACGATCGAGGATGCGCTCGCCGATCATCTCGATATCGACCTCGAGGGCGGCATCCTGACGATCCGGCTCGAGGCCGGCGGCATCTATGTAATCAACAAGCAGGCGCCCAACCGCCAGATCTGGCTCGCCTCGCCCGTTTCCGGCGCCTGGCACTTCGATTTTCGCGAGGGTCCGGGCAAGGCCGGCCGCTGGGTCGCGACCAAAGGTGGGGCCAAGCTCTCCGAGCTTCTCTCTCGCGAGCTCTCGGCCGCGACCGAGACAGCCTTCAGCCTCGACTAACACCGCGTGGCCGCGAACACCGATCGCCCACCGAGCCGGAACCTGGGCGCGCTTCGCCCGCTCTGGCCGTTCCTCAGGCCCTATCGTCTCCGGCTGCTCGGCGCCGCCGTCTTTCTTCTGATCGCCGCGGGAACCGTGCTCGGCCTCGGCTGGGCGCTCCGCCACTTGATCGATGACGGGCTTGCCGGCGGCAATGCGGCGCTGCTCGACCGCACCGTGATCGCGCTGCTCGGCGTCGTCGTGCTCGCCGCCTTTGCCACCTTCGGGCGGTTCTATCTCGTCACATGGATCGGCGAGCGGATCGTCGCCGATCTGCGTCGGGCCGTTTACGCGCGCGTGCTCGAGCTCAGCCCCGGCTTCTACGAGGTAACGCGGACGGCGGAGATCATAACGCGCATCACCACCGACACGACGCTGGTGCAGACCGTGGTCGGATCCTCGGCCTCGGTCACGCTGCGCAACCTGCTGATCGTCGTCGGCGCCACGGTGATGATGGCGATCACTTCGATCAAGCTCATGCTGATGGCGCTCGCCATCATCCCGCTGGTCCTGGTGCCGATCCTCGCTTTCGGCCGCCATGTGCGGCGCTTGAGCCGCGAAAGCCAGGATCGCATTGCCGATGTCGGCGCCTATGTCGACGAGAGCCTCGGCGCGATCCGAACGGTGCAGGCCTTCACGCATGAGAGCATCGACCGGCCGCGCTTCGCCCAGCGCGTCGAGGATGCCTTCGTCATCGCCATCAAGCGGACGGCGGTCAGGGCGATCCTGACCGCGATCGTGATCCTGCTGGTGTTCGGTGCCGTCGCCTTCGTGCTCTGGGTCGGCGGCCACGATATGCTGGCGGGCAAGATCTCGCCCGGCGCGCTCTCCTCCTTCATCTTCTACGCGATCCTCGCTGCTTCCTCGGCCGGCGCGATCAGCGAAGTGATCGGCGACCTGCAGCGCGCCGCCGGCGCCATGGAGCGGATCATCGAGCTGCTCAAGACCGAACCCGCGGTGACCGCGCCCGCGAACCCGGTGTCGCTGCCCGTGCCGCCGCAGGGCCGCGTCGCCTTCGAGAACGTGCGCTTCCACTACCCCTCGCGGCCCGACCGCGCCGCGCTCGAGAACCTGTCCTTCGAGGTGAAGCCGGGCGAGCGCGTGGCGCTGGTCGGCCCTTCCGGCGCCGGCAAGACCACCGTCTTCCAGCTCCTGCTCCGCTACTACGATCCGGATGGCGGCATCGTCCGCCTCGACGGCGTCGCTCTGACCGAGGCCGATCCGCAGGAGGTTCGCCGGCGCATCGGCCTCGTGCCGCAGGAGCCGGTGATCTTCTCGGCCGATGCCTGGGAGAACATCCGCTATGGGCGCCCCGAGGCGAGCGACGAGGAGGTGCGTGCCGCCGCCGTTGCCGCGCATGCCGCGGAGTTCCTCGACCGCCTGCCCGACGGCTTCAAGACCTTCCTTGGCGAGAAGGGTGTGCGTCTCTCCGGCGGCCAGCGTCAACGCCTCGCCATCGCCCGCGCCATCCTGCGCGACGCGCCGGTGCTGCTGCTCGACGAGGCGACCAGCGCGCTCGATGCCGAGAGCGAGCGCGCCGTGCAGGATGCACTCGACAAGCTGATGGCCGGCCGTACTACGCTGGTGATCGCGCATCGCCTCGCCACCGTGCAGAAGGCGAGCCGCATCATCGTCATCGACCAGGGCCGTGCCGTCGCCACCGGCACGCATGACGAGCTGGTACGCCAAGGTGGCCTCTACGCCCGGCTCGCGGCGCTCCAATTCGACCGCCCGAGATGGGATGCGGCGGCCGGTTAGAACCCTGCGACCGTCTCCGCGGCGAGCCACTCGACCACGCGCTTCAGCGCGTCCGGCGGCGCGGAGCCGGCGGCGAGGGCGTCCTTGTAGACCTTGCGCTGGCGGTCGGCGGACGTGCCGCGCTCGAGGATGCTGCGCGCATGCGCGACCTCGGCCTCGCAGCCGAAGAAGGACGCATCGGGGGCGGTGAGCTCGAGGATCTCTTCCAGCAGGTCGCGATAGGGAACGATGATGCCCTTGCCGAAATCGACCAGGCCCTCGTCGATGCCGTAGCGCTGGGCGCGCCAGCGGTTCTCGTTGATCAGCATATGCGGATAGAGGCGCCAGCGCTGGTTCGAGTGGCGCAGGCGCCAGAGCATGCGCAGCAGGCAGCGATAGAGCGCGGCGATCGCGATGCCGTCATCCAGGCTGGTGCAGACATCGGTGATGCGCATCTCCAGCGTCGGGAAGCGTGCCGACGGCCGCAGATCCCACCAGAATTTCGAGGCGTCCTCGATCAGGCCGGCGGAAACCAGGATCTGCATATGCCGCTGATACTCGCCCCAGCTGGCGAAGCCCTGGGGCAGGCCGGTGCGCGGCAGCTCGTTGAACACGCTGATGCGGTACGACTTCAGGCCCGTGTCGTCGCCGCGCCAGAAGGGCGAGGAGGTGGAGAGCGCCAGCAGGTGGGGTAGGAAGTACGCCATCTGGTTCATCAGATCGATGCGCAGATGCTCGTCCTCGATGCCGACATGCACATGCATGCCGCAGATCACCAGGCGGCGGGCGACGCCCTGGAGGTCGCGGGCGAGCTGGACGTAGCGCTCGCGGTCGGTGTGCTTGAGGTTGCCCCAGTCGGCGAAGGGATGGGTCGAGGCAGCGATCGGCGCGAGGTCGTGGTCGCCGGCCAGCTCGGCCACCGTCCGGCGGAGCTCGACCAGCTCGCGCCTTGCTTCGGCGAGGCTGGTGCATTTCCGAGTCGCGACCTCGATCTGAGATTTGAGGAACTCGGGCATCGCGCGCTCGCCGAGTCGCGCCTGTGCTGCCTGCAGCATGGCCGGCGGCGGCTCGGCGGCCAGGGCTCCGCTGGCGCGCTCGACCAGGTGGTATTCCTCTTCGATTCCTAAGGTGAAGCTCGGTTCTACGGGCATGGCGGCGACGCTAACAGAAGCCCGCCGCTAGCTGCCACCGCTCCTCCGCCGAGGCCATTAACCTTTTGTTAACCATGCCGGGCGACCCTGCGCGCCAAGAGAGGGGAAACCCCCGACCCGTGCGAATCGTGGATTGGATCGACCGCCGCATGGCCGGACGGCAGCGGGCGACGCTGAGCGTCGTCGGCTTTGTCCTGGTATTGGCTGTATTGGCCGGTGCCGCTCTGGTTGCCGTCTGGCTGCGCTATGGCGCGATCGCAGACCAGCGTATCCGCCTGGACGACGTCGCCGCGGCCCTGTCCCAGCATGCGGGCCGTACCGTCGACAGCATCGATGTCGTCCTCGGCGTGCTGGCTGAACGTATAGGCACTCTCTCGGCGGCCGGGACGCCGACGGCGGAGGATCTCCGCGATCTCCTGCGCGATCACATCGCGGGAACGCCGCATGTCCGCGGCGCTCTCTTCGTCGACGCCCGGGGTATCGGGCGCGGCGATTCCGATGCGGTGCCGCCGCGCACGCTCGATGCGTCGGATCGCGAGTACTTCCAGTATCAGCAGCAGCCGGGGCGTGGCCTCTTCATCGAGGCGCCGGTGTTCAGCCGTGTTTCCGGCCGCTGGCGGATCATCTTGAGCCGGCGGGTGCAGTCGGCGAGCGGCGAGTTCCTCGGCGTCATCGCGGCGGGCGTCGAGCCCGCGACCTTCGCCGACATCTATCGTGAGCTCGCGATAGGCAGGACGAGCACGATGTCCCTGCTTCGCAACGACGGACGCCTGATGGCGCGACATCCTCCGGCCGACCAGGGCATGGGTGAAGCGGTCGCGCTCGGCGAGGCGATGGATGACCGCCGCTTCGTCTCAGTGACGCGCACGCTCGACCGCTACCCGTTGACCGTGCTGATCTCGATGCCGATCAAGGCGGCGCTGGCGAGCTGGGAACGGCAGGTGACGGTGATCGTCGCCGCCACGATCGCCGCACTGTTGATGCTGGGTCTGATCGGCTTCGTGCTGGTCGACCAGTCGGACCGCCTCGAATCGACCGTGGCCGCGCTCGGGGCGGCACGCGACGAGGCGGTGCGGGCGAGGCTGCGCGAGGAGGATGCGGGCCGGGCCAAGTCGGCCTTCCTTGCAAATACCAGCCACGAGCTCCGGACGCCGCTCAACGCCATCCTTGGATTCTCCGAGGTGTTGCGCGACGGGCATGTCGGCGAGCTCGAGCCGAAGCAGCGTGGCTACGCCGCCAGCATCCACGATGCCGGCACGCATCTGCTCGGCCTGATCAGCGATCTGCTCGACATGGCGAAGATCGAGGCGCGCGAGCTCCAGCTGCGCGAGACGGTGCTCGATATGGCCGACATCGTCGCCGGCGGCATCAAGCTCACCGGCAACCGCGCCGCCGAGCGCGGCGTCATCGTCCTGCCGCGGGTCGAGGGCGAGTCGATCCGCATCAGGGGCGACGCGCAACGGCTCCGTCAGATCGCGCTCAACCTGCTCTCGAACGCGATCAAGTTCACCGCCGCCGGCGGGCGCGTGTGGGTCGATGCCTCGGTCGATGCCGGCGGCCGCCCGACGCTGACGGTCAGCGATACCGGCATCGGCATGACCGAGGAAGAAGTCCAGGTCGCGCTGACGCCCTTCCAGCAGGTCGAGAATCCGTTCACCCGCGAGCATGAGGGCACCGGCCTCGGGCTGCCGATCGTCAAGGCGCTGGTCGAGCTGCATGGCGGCTACCTCCAGGTGGAGAGCGAGCGCGGCGTTGGCACGCGCGTGACCGTAAGCCTGCCGGCGTCCCGCCTCGTCATGGGGCCGCTGGCCGGGCTCAAGGCGGCGGGAAGCTAGGGACGTCGTCACCGGCGGCGCTTGTCAAAGCCGCGGCCCGCCCGCACTCTCGGCCTCCCATTCACGGAGGCCGCATGTTTCAGCCCGATCTCTTGAGCGGAAAACGCATCCTTATTACCGGCGGCGGGACCGGGCTCGGCAAGAGCATGGGCAAGCGCTTCGTCGAGCTCGGTGCCGAGCTTCTGATCTGCGGCCGCCGCGAGAACGTGCTGGCGGAGACCGCCGCCGAGCTCGGCAAGATCAGCAACCGCGCGGTCAGGACGCATTCGATCGACATTCGCGATCCCGACGGTGTCGAGCGCATGATGGATTGGGCCTTCGCCGACGGGCCGGTCGACATCCTGGTCAACAACGCTGCCGGCAATTTCATCGCCAAGACCGAGACGCTGTCGCACCGCGCCGTGGATTCGGTGCTCGGCATCGTGCTGCACGGGACGACCTACTGCACGCTGGCCGCCGGCCGGCGCTGGATCGCGGCCAAGCGCAAGGGCGTGGTCCTGAGCATCCTTGCCACATATGCGTGGACAGGCTCGCCCTATGTCGTGCCGAGCGCCATGGCCAAGGCCGGCGTGCTGGCGCTGATGCAGAGCCTCGCGGTCGAGTGGGGCGGCAACGGCATCCGCACGGTGTCGATCGCGCCCGGACCCTTTCCGACCAAGGGCGCCTGGGACCGGCTGGTGCCGCCGGCGATGGCGGAGCGATGGGAGAAGGCCGGGCCGATGAAGCGCGTCGGCGAGCATATCGAGCTCGCCAACCTCGCCTCGTATCTCGTCTCGGATATGGCCGACTACATCAACGGAGACTGCATCACGATCGATGGGGGCCGCTGGCTTCAGGGCGCCTCGATGTTCCACCACCTCTCGGCGCTGACCGAGGAGCAGTGGGCGGCGATGAGACCGAAGAAGTCTTAAGCGCGCTTCCGCCGCTCGGGGAACAGCGACAGCAGCCCGTCGGCGCTGGCGGGGGCGACGCCGCGCTCGGTGACCAGGCCGGTGATGAGGCGGGCCGGGGTCACGTCGAAGCCGTAGTTGAGCACAGGCGAGCCTTCCGGCGTCACCTGCACCGTGGCGATGCGACCTTCATCGGTGCGGCCGGTGATCTTCGAGATCTCGGCGCCGTCGCGCTCCTCGATCGGCACCTCCTTGACGCCGTCGCGGATGGTCCAGTCGATCGTCGGCGAAGGCAGGCAGACATAGAAGGGCACGCCGTTGTCCCTGGCCGCGAGCGCCTTCAGGTACGTCCCGATCTTGTTGCAGACGTCGCCGTCGGCGGTGGTGCGGTCGGTGCCGACGAAACAGAGGTCGACCTTGCCGTGCTGCATCAGGTGGCCGCCGGTGTTGTCGACGATCACCGTGTGAGGGACGCCGTGATTGTTGAGCTCCCAAGCGGTCAGGCCGGCGCCCTGGTTGCGCGGCCGTGTCTCGTCGACCCAGACATGAACGGGAATGCCGGCCTCGTGCGCGAGGTAGATCGGTGCCGTCGCCGTGCCCCAGTCGACCGTGGCGAGCCAACCGGCGTTGCAGTGGGTCAGCACGTTGACCGTCTGCCCCGGCTTCTTCGCTGCCGCTCGCTTGATCAGGTCGAGGCCGTGGGTGCCGATCGAACGGTTGATCTCGACATCTTCGTCAGCGATCTCGGCGGCGCGCTTCCAGGCGACGGCGAAGCGTTCATTCGCCGCGAGCGGCGCGACCTTGCCGCGGACATCGTCGAGCGCCCAGCGCAGGTTGATAGCCGTCGGCCGCGTTGCGTGGAGCACGTCATACGCCCTGGCCAGGCTCGCATCGGACGGATCGTCGCGGAGCGCGATCGCGAGGCCATAGGCGGCGGTCGCGCCGATCAGCGGCGCGCCGCGGATCAGCATCGCGCGGATTGCATGCGCTACCTCGTCAAGCGTGCGGAGTCCGACGGTCTCGAACGCATGCGGCAGCTTGGTCTGGTCGATCACCTCGACGTTGCGGCCATCCTTGCTCGGCCAGATGGTGCGCCGGTGAATGCCGCCGACCTTCATATGCGTCTCCCGCCTTGCGAAGGCCGGGACATTAGGCGCGGCAGCGGAGCCGCGCAACCTCACGACATCCGCGAGGTCCTCTCCTCAGCGACCTCGCCGGTCATGGCGTAGGGCGCGGTATAGGCGACGACGAAACGGGGTTCGCCGGCATCGTCGGCGAAGGGCATCAGCAGCCGTTCGAGCTCGGCTACGGTCTTCATCTGCACGGGCCGGTGCAGCACGTAGAGCGGCCGGCCGAGCTCGAGGCAGCGGTCGTACTTGGCTATGAAGAAGCGGGAGACGTCGCCCGCGACCTCGCGGAGCCGGTGGCCCGTCAGGTCGCGGCCGAACATCTCGGCGGCCTTGAGGCCGTGCAGGCGATAGAGGTAGTCGCCGTCCTCTAGCCGCTCCAGGATCATGAGCGTGCCTAGCGCGCGGGGGTGGTCGAGCGGGTCGAAGTCACGCTTCGCCGGAAGGCGCGCGGGGCCGCGCCTCGCCTCCCAGTAGCGGTAGAGCTCGTGGATCAACGGATTGGCGACGGTCTCCGGCGAGACCGCGTCGGTCTCCCAATACTGAATGCCGCCCAGCTCCTGCGTAAGCTCCCTTTCCAAGACGACAGCTTCTCCTGCGCCGAATCGACGGCGAAAACCTAGCTGGTGAAGGTCTTAACGCCGGTTAACGCGAGAGGTTCACGTCTTGAAGCGGGGATCGAACCAGTCGCGGAGCGAGTCGCCGAAGAGGTTGAAGGCGAAGACCGCGAAGCTGATGGCAAGCCCGGGGAAGAGGATCATCCACGGCGCCTCGCGGTAGAAATCCGAAGCGTTGCCCGACAGCATCAGCCCCCAGGCGGGGGTCGGCTCGGTGACGCCGAGGCCGAGGAAGGAAAGCGAAGCCTCGAGCAGGATCGCCTGGGCGATATAGGCGGTCAGCATGATCAGGTAGGGCGCGGCGACGTTGGGCGACATGTGCCGGAAGATGATGCGCATGTTGCTGTAGCCGGCGGCGCGCGCCGCATCGACATAGGGCATCTCGCGCACCGAGAGCGCCGCAGCGCGGATGACGCGCTCGACCTTGGGCAGGATCGGGATGGCGATGGCGAGGATCAGGTTGAGGTCGACGCCGCCGACCACGAACTTGCCGAGCATGGCGACGACGACCAGCGCCAGCACGATCAGCGGGAAGGACAGGATCACGTCGACGAAGCCCTGGGTCACCAGGTCGATCCGGCCGCCGAAATAGGCTGAAGCGACGCCGAGCGCGGCGCCGAGCGTGCAGCCGACGAAGGAGGAGAGGAAGCCGATGGTGAGCGCGGTACGCGCCCCGTAGATGACGCGCGAGAAGATGTCGCGGCCGAAGGCATCGGTGCCGAACCAGTGCTCGAAGCTGGGCGGCGCCAGCATCGCGCCGAAATCGAGCGCGACCGGGTCGTAGGGCGCCACCCAGGGCGCGAAGATGCCGGCGCCGATCATCACCACGATGACGACGAAGGCGATGGCGCCGAGCGGCTGCGCGACGGTGAAGGCGACCACGGGATGACGCCGCTTCGGCAGCGCATAGGTGATGACGGGGGCGGTTGTCGTCATCAGTAACGGATCCGGGGATCGAGTGCGGCGTAGAGCACGTCGACCAACAAATTGACCGCGATGAAGATCGAGGCGATCAGCATCACCATGGTCTGGATCAGCGTGAAGTCGTTCCGCGACACCGCCTGGACAAACAGCTTGCCGATGCCGTTCAGATTGAAAACCTGCTCGGTGACGACGAGCCCTCCGATCAGGAAGGCGAATTCGAGGCCGATGACGGTGATCGCCGGCAGCAGAGCGTTACGCATGGCGTGGCGCGTGACCACAAGCCGCTCATAGACGCCCTTGGCGCGGGCGGTGCGGATGTAGTCCTCCTTCATCACCTCGATGATCGAGGAGCGGACCATGCGCGCGACGACAGCGGCGTAGCGGTATCCGACCGCGGCCGCCGGCCAGATCAGCTGCGAAAGGTTAGCGACCGGATCGACATAGATCGGCGTGTAGGTGATCGGCGGCAGCCAGTTGAAGAAGGAGAGCAGCGACAGGATTACCAGCATGCCGAGCCAGAACGACGGCACGGCGAGCCCGGCGATCGTGAATAGTCGGATCGCATAGTCGATCCAGGTGTCGTGGAATAGGGCAGACAGTGTGCCCATCGGTATCGCGATCAGGACGGCGATTAAGGTCGCGATGATAGCAACCTCGATCGATAGCTCGAGCCGGGCGGCGATCTCCTCCGACACCGGCCGGTCGGTCCACATCGACTTGCCGAAGTCGAAGGTAGCCATGCCGGTCATCCAGTCGACGAACTGCGCCGGCAGCGGCTTGTCGAGGCCCATGCGCTTGCGCTCGGCCTCGAGCGTCTCCGCGGTGACGGTGCCGCCGTCGCCGCGGAGCTTCACCTCGACTATGTCGCCGGGAACCACGCGCAGCAGGAAGAAGATGAGGACGGCGACGCCGAACAGCGTCGGCACCATCATCAGCGTGCGGTTGGCGAGGTAGGAGAGCATCAGCAGTGGCCCTCACCCCTCGATCGGGATGAGGGCCATGGCCCTTACTGGTTCAGCCAGACGTTGACGAGGTCCTGGCCGAGATTGTGACTCGGCGACATCTGCCAGCCCATCACGATCTTGTTGGTCGGGACGATGCGGTGCCACCACAGCAGCGGCACCTGATAGGCCTGATTCAGCATCCGGGCCTCAAACTGGCGGAGGAAGCCGAGCCGCTCGGCATCGCTCGTCGAGCGGTTCTGCTTCTCGTACAGGGAGTCGAGCTCACGGTCGATCGCGCGCGAGCGGTTCTCGGGCGCCTTGTCGAAGGAGACGTACTTGGCGAGTGCGAGGCTCGGCTCATCCATGAACAGGTTGGAGAAGTCGATCGCGACCTCGTAGTTGCCGGCGTTCAACGCGGCGAGATAGGGAGAGGTCTCCATCTGCTTGTGCTGAACCTCGACGCCGATCTGGCGCCACTGGTCGACGACATAGATGCCAGCCGGCGTGTAAGGCTGCGCGATCGTACGGTTGACCAGCTCGAACTTGAGATTCGGCACGCCCGCCTCGGCCAGCAGCTTCCTCGCCTCGGCGCGGTTGGCGGTGATGTCCTTGCCGAAGCCCGGGAACTTGACGAGATCGGCCTCCGGCGTCGCCATCGGCGAACCCGGACGCAGCAATCCGCCGACCTGGCGCAGCGTCGAGGTGCGTGAGAGGCCGACGCTGCCGCCCCAGCGGTCGAGCGCCAGCGACAGCGCGCGGCGTACGCGAACGTCGTCGAAGGGCTTCTTCTCGGTGTTGAAGGCGATCAGGATGTTGAGCGTCCAGCTCGACTCTTCGATCCGGAGCTTGTCGCCCATGCCCTGGACCAGGCGGTCGCGCTCGGCCGGAGAGACGGAGCGGAACTCGGCCATGACCTGGCCGCCTTGCAGAGCGTTCAGCATCGCCGCCGGCTGCAGGATGAAGACGCCCTTGAAGCCGTCGAGGTAGGGGCGATCAGGGAGGAAGTACTTGTCGTTCCTGGCCCCGGCGACGTGGCTGCCCTTCACGTGCTCGACGAACTTGAAGGCTCCGGTGCCCATGACCTGCTTGGCCGGGAACTGAGGATCGTCCTTGAGCTTCGCTGCCGAGTAGACGCAGTTCCACGGGCTCGCGAAGTGCTCGAGCATCGCGGGGTTCACCGCCGAGAGCTTGAAGACGACAGTGTTGGCGTCGGGTGTGTCGATGGAGGCGATGTCGGCGAAGGTGGCTCGCCGGGTGGAGACGACGCCGGTCGGCGGGTTGCGCAGCCGGTCGTATGTGGCCTTGATGTCCGCTGAGCTGAAGGGCGAACCGTCATGCCAGGTGACGTTCTGGCGGAGCTTGAAAGTGTAGGTCTTCTTGTCGTCCGAGATCGTCCAGCTCTCCGCCAGATCGCCCATCACTCCCGGATATTTGGCGAGGTCGAACTTGAGCAGCGTCGAATAGAATGGCGCGAGGAAGTGCAGCCCCGCATAGGTGTCGGTCGCCGAGCAGTCATAGGTCGGCGTCTCGGCGCTGATCGCGTAGACCAGCGTGCCGCCCTTTTTCGGTGCCTGGGCGTTGGTCGTCGCCGGCAATGCCAACGCCGCCACGAGCCCGATGAACGCAAGCTTCTTCATGACGTCCTCCCTCAGAGTCTGATGCAGGCGGCCAGATGGTTGGGTCTTACTTCGCGGAGCTCCGGCACGACGCGCCGGCAATCATCGATCGCCTTCGGACAGCGTGTATGGAACACGCAGCCTGTGGGCGGATTCAAGGGCGACGGCAGTTCACCCTTGAGTGAGCGTGGCGCGCGGCCACGCTCGATCAGCGGATCGGGCACCGGCGCGGCGTCGAGAAGAGCCTGGGTATACGGGTGCTGCGGTGCGGCATAGAGCGTGTCGCGATCGGCAAGCTCCATGATCCGGCCCAGATACATGACCGCGACGCGATGCGAGATGTGGCGCACCACCGCGAGATCATGGGCGATGAAGAGGAAAGTCAGGCCGTAGCGCCGCTGTAGGTCTTCTAAAAGATTGATGATCTGGCCCTGGATCGAGACGTCGAGGGCGGAGACCGGCTCGTCGCATACGATGAACGAAGGTTCAAGTGCGAGTGCGCGGGCGATGCCGACACGCTGGCGCTGGCCGCCGGAGAGCTCGTGCGGATAGCGCTCGGCAAAATAGGGGAAAAGGCCCACTTGGCCCAGAAGATCCTCGACCCGCTGCTTCACCCGCTTCGAATCGGGCTCGATCCGATAGACCGAAAGCGGCTCGCCGATGATCTCGCCGACCGTCATGCGCGGGTTCAGGGAGGAGAATGGATCCTGAAAGATCACCTGGATCGATCGGCGGAGCTTCTTCAGCTCCGGTCCCTCGGCGCTGCCGAGATCCTTGCCGTCATAACGGATCGTGCCGGCGGTCGGATCGTCGAGGCGGAGAACGACGCGGCCGATCGTGGTCTTGCCGCAGCCGGACTCGCCGACCAGGCCCAGCGTCTCGCCGCGCGCGATCGAGAAGCTGATGTCGTTGACCGCCTTGACCGTCTTCGCGTCGCCGCCGAACAGCCCGCCCGAGATCTTGAAGTGCTTCGCCAGATGCTCGACGGTGAGCAGTGTAGACTGCGCCGAGGGCGTCGCCAGGGACTGATCGGCCGCGGCGCCCATGGCTTGCGCCGCCAGCGGCATCTCTCGCGCGCGATGACAGGCGGACAGGTGATCTCCCTCGACCGGGTGCAGCGGCGGCTCGGTCGCGCAGACCTCGATGCGATAGGGACAGCGCTCGGCGAATCGGCAGCCCGTCGGCGGCTTGAGCAGGTTCGGCGGCAGGCCCTCGATAGTCTCGAGCTTGGCGCCGCGCGGCCGGTCGAGCCGCGGCACCGAGCGCATCAGGCCGATCGCATAGGGATGGCGCGGTTTGAGGAACACCTCGTCGGCGGTACCCTGCTCGACGATGCGTGCGGCATACATGACGTTCACGCGGTCGGCGTAGCGGGCGACGATGCCGAGGTTGTGCGTGATGATGACGAGCGAGATGCCGAGCCGGCGGACCAGATCCTTCATCAGCTCAAGGATCTGCGCCTGGATGGTGACGTCGAGCGCGGTGGTCGGCTCGTCGGCGATGATGAGCTTCGGATTGCAGGCAAGGCCGATCGCGATCATCACGCGCTGGCGCATGCCGCCGGAGAGCTGATGCGGATACTGATCGAGCCGGCGCTCCGGATCGGTGATGCCGACCATGGTCATCAGCTCGACCGCACGGGCGCGCGCCTGGATCTCGTCCATGCCGAGATGGATGGTCAGCGGCTCCATGATCTGCAGCCCGATCGAGAGGACCGGGTTCAGCGAGGTCATCGGCTCCTGGAAGATCATCGAGATGTCGCGGCCGCGGATGGCGCGCATCTCCT
>Ga0194132_10002301_pt1 | contig 36292 bp, 36 predicted proteins | sample TA2KigOf80mmetaG_FD_148612 | JGI IMG/M metagenome (GOLD analysis project Ga0194132, IMG submission 148612) | Freshwater microbial communities from Lake Tanganyika, Tanzania - TA2015054 Kigoma Offshore 80m | ecosystem: Environmental > Aquatic > Freshwater > Lake | place: Tanzania: Lake...
CGGGCCCGGCGGCGCGGCGCCGGGCCGGGGTCAGCCCGCCGCCATAGAGGGGATCGCCCACCACCGGATGGCCGCGCTCCGCGAGATGGACCCGGATCTGGTGGGTCCGCCCGGTCGCCAGCCGGCATTCGACGAGCGCCGCCGGGCCGAGCCGGCGCAATACCCGGTAGCGGGTGAGGGCCGGCTTGCCGCGCTCGCCGGCGACGACCGCCATGCGTTTCCGGTCGCGCGGGTCGCGGCCGATGGCGCCCTCGATCGTGCCGGTGGGGGGTGCCGGCAGGCCCCAGACGACGGCGAGATAGGCGCGCGCGAGGCTGTGCGCCTTGAACTGGCCGGCGAGGCCCTGGTGGGCGCGGTCGGTCTTGGCGACGACCATCAGGCCCGAGGTGTCCTTGTCGAGCCGGTGCACGATGCCCGGCCGGCGCACGCCGCCGATGCCGGACAGCCCGGCGCCGCAATGGGCGATCAGCGCGTTGACCAGCGTGCCCGCCGGGTTGCCCGGCGCGGGATGGACGACGAGCCCGGCCGGCTTGTCGAGGACGAGGAGGTCGTCGTCCTCGTAGACGATGTCGAGCGCGATCGCCTCGCCTTGCGGCACCGGCTCGGCGGCGGGCGGCAGATCTAGTGCGAACGCCTCGCCCGGTTTGACCCGCCGCGACGGCTCCCTTATCGTCGTGCCGCCTTCGGCGACCCGGCCGTCCTCGATCAGCGCCTTGACGCGGGTGCGCGTGAGGTCGGGGAGCGCGCGCGCGAGGAAGCGGTCGAGCCGCTCGCCGGCATCGCTGTCGGTCGCGATCGCGATGACGGGGTTCGCTGGGGCGGGGGACCGCATCGGGGAAGACTAGCGCATGCGGGCCCTCAAATTCCTGGTCATCCTGATGGGTGTCCTGATCGCCGCCGGTCTCGCGGTGATCGTGGTGACGCTGGTCAACCGCGCCGGCAGCGGCGACAAGGCGGGGCCGGGGACGGTCGCGGTCGATCTGCCGCCGGGCGCGAGCGTCGTGGAGACGACGGCCGCCGACGGCCGGCTCTATCTCCGCCTCCGCACCCAGGACGGGCGCCACATCATCCTCATCCTCGACGGCGCGACCGGGCGCGCGCTCGGCACGCTCGAGCTCAAGCCGGCGCCGACGGCCGATCCGCCGCGCTGACGTGCGCCAGCGGCGCGCGAGCGGTGCGCGAGAGAAGCGCGAGAGAAGCGCGAGCGGCGCGCGCATCGGGTTGCGCAACCGCGCGCCGCGCTTGATCGCGGGCCTCACTTCGCCTATCTGTCTCGTCTCGGCACGCCCGGCCTCGTCCCCTTCGTCTAGAGGCCCAGGACACCGCCCTCTCACGGCGGTAACAGGGGTTCGAATCCCCTAGGGGACGCCAATAAAAACAATGAGTTAAATTGTGTTTTTACGGCTAGCTTCCGGCATTGGCTACCTTTTGGCTATTAAGCGGGCTGACATCCGCCCCTGATCGCCACCCGCATAGGACGCCCCACGACCGTCCGATCTCGGTGTCCCACAGGGCACGAGCTCCCCGTGACAAAATCAAAGAGTTGCGGTGCCTCACGGCAGGTAAGGTAGGGGGGGCGTTGCGCGACGGCGCAACCCGGTATCCCGCCCCCCCGCTAATTCCAAAACCGGGGGTATCTGGACCGTGCGGACTCGAAGTTGAGTTCAGTCGCCCTGAAAATGGTGCTGCCCGAATTTCAGCTTGTTTGCGCTATGCATATTGTGGATAATAAATAGGTGTCTAATGCCTAGCTGGAATCCCGTTAGAAAATACAAGCCAGTATAATATAAAAGTAATTCCACCAAATTCGATTAAATGGGGCATTGTCCACGAATAATTGCCAATTATAGACCGAAATTCATACCAAGTTTCAATTATGAACTTACTTCCTAATATATAATTATTATGGAATACATGTGATTTTATGCTTATTTGTGCATAAAAAAATAGGTATTATCGTGATTTATTGGACAGCTATCTAATGTAGATCTATATTATTCTTGAAGTTCTTTCAGTGTTTTCCAGACAAGATCGGGGTCAACGGAGGAATATATATTCTTTAATTTATTATAAACATTTGCCATCTTGCGAGTGCATTGATGCAGCAGCTCACCTTGATGAAAAAAATTCTACGAACTATCGATAAGATTAGTAAAAATCACAAATAAAGAAAGTATTATTGAACATTCGAGTAATAATTGAGTCTGAAAATAATTTAGATCAAGTATGCTGGGAATTAACGAAAGCGCTATGACGTATAGAGAAAGCGATGAAACAATATACGCAGATAGTCTTTGTCGGCGCGATAGTCTCAAATTTGCTTGGAAGCGCACATCTCTTGTAATCTCAACACTTCTGCGAAAATCCGTTAAGGCGTTCTGCAACACCCCATTTTCGTTCGTGGCGGGCGAGGGATTGGTCGTTTGTCCTGTATTTATCTGTTGCTTCCATCGTGCATCTACGTGCCCCATTGGAAGTATAATAACCCAGGGCGTCAAAAGCACGAGTAAAGCTAAAAAGATTCTAACAGTGAGCGATTCGCCCTGCGTTTCGTACGATCGACAATGCAGCCCGACCCGAGCACATCGAACAACGATCATTGACACACGCACTTGCCCCCGCGGTTCAATTAAACAGAATTGTTGCGGACCCGATTTTCACTCTGCAACTGACATCGGGTCGGCGCACGGGGGGCCTGTTCGATGTGTTGCAAGCCGCGCTTGACGGTGCCCTGATCGATCTACCTGCCATGCGCGCGCACCAACGCGCGGCCGTCGTCACCGCGCTCGCGATCATTGCCCACGCCTTGCGCCGGTACGGGAACGCTTCACTCCGGGATGAGTGGTCGCGACAAATCGGTGACGATGCGCTGCGGGTATTCGCACCGCATCATCAGGTTGCATTCCTGCAAGTGCCGACCGGCAAACCAACAAAGCGGCTGTCGATTGAGGCGGTGGACTGCCTTTTCCGGGCGTTCAGCACGAGGTGAAAGAGACATTCGCCGGGTCGATCGAGGAATGGCTGTTCGCGCTCATGGGCGGTCCGTGCGGCCGGTCCGGTACCCGTCCGCGATTTCGATGGAGACCGCCCCGGTCTTCATGATCCAGACCCACCACGTCACTGCGGCGACGATCGCGGCGGCGTCCGCATCCGGCCCATGCAGCTGCAAGGCGGTCCGCACCGACATGTAGAGCGCGAAGACGATGACGAGGCCCGCGGCGAACTCGAAGGCACCGTTCCGCCGTGCCGAGACCTCGATGACGGTGTAGGCGAAGTCGAAGACGTAATGGACGACGAGGACGATGACGAGGAGACCGGCCGGCTCGAACAGGAACCGATGGTCGCGGAAGATGTCCTCGAATGCGAGGTAGACGAGGTTGCCGAGAAACGCCGGGTAGATGAGATTCGCGAGCACGACGTGCCAGCGCGATTCCGGCGGGCGGATCGCGCGCGCCGCGTCGTCGGCCGTGGTTTCCGGGTGCGGGCTCGCCATGGCGCGGTTCCGTTTCTCGTCACGAGGGCGATGCGTCGATCGCGCACCGTAGGCCATGCTGCTCCGCGTGGCGAGCGTGGTTGCAACGGTCTGTGAACGGCTGGACTTGCGATCCGCGTTCGCCGGCCCGGCGGCGCACCGGCGCCGCGCCGCCCTCTACTCGATAACCTCGTCGGCGCGGGCGAGAATGTTCGGCGGGATCGTGATGCCGAGCGCGCGCGCGGTCCTGGCGTTGACGACGAGCTCGAACTGGGTCGGCTGCTGCACCGGGAGATCGGCCGGCTTCTCGCCCTTGAGAATGCGGTCCATATAGACGGCCGCGTTGCGGTAGAGCTCGGCGAAGCGCGGGCCGTAGGACATCAAGCCGCCGGTCGCGACGAGTTCGCGGCGGAAATGGATCGCCGGGATGGCGAGATCGGCCGACGCCTTCACCAGCCGGTCGCGGTCGGCCGCGCGCTCGGTATAGCCGCCGGGCGCCCAGATGACCGCATCGACCCGCTCCGCGCGCAGCGTCTCGACCGCACGGTCGAACTCGTTCGGCCCGCGCACATCGACGAACACGACCGCGAGCCCGAGCGTCCGCGCCGGCGCCTGCATCTGTTCGAAGAAGATCGGCTCGGGCGCGAGGCTCGCATTGCCGACGAACGCGATCCGGCGCGCGCCGAGCACCAGCTCGCGGACGAGCTCGAGCTGCTTCACCGCCAAGGCACCGCCCAGGAACGAGTTCCCAGTCACGTTGCCGCCGGGGCGCGCGAGGCTCGCGACGAGACCGCTCCCGACCGCATCACCGCTTGCGATGAACACGATCGGGATGCGATCGGTCACGCGCCGCGCCGCGAGCGCGCCGGTCGACGTCTGGGCGATGATGACGTCGACCCCGCGCGCCACGAGGTCGGCCGCGAGCGCCGGAAACCGCCCGGCATCGCCGTCGGCGAAGCGGCGCTCATAGGCGATGGTGCGGCCCTCGCCGTGGCCGAGACGGGCGAGCTCCTCGGTGATGACCCTGAACGCGGACGGGCCGTCGTCGGCGGCGTCGGACTGCGTGTGGAGATGGCCGACCACGTGCGTCGGCCGGCCCTGCGCGGTCACCGTGCCGGCGAGCGCGGTCGTGAGCGCCGCGACCAGAAGCGCCCGCCACGGAGACCATGCCATCGTCGCCACCTTCGGGAACGCCGCCGCCACCCGCCATCCTGCCGGCATCGGTCCGTCTCGGTCTGTGAACGGCATCACGGAAGAGGGATCGACGATCGCGGTCCCGGAGTCCACGCCGCGCCTCCCGCGCCCGCCTCACCAGGGCAGCATGCCCTTGGCGCGGATGGCGGGAAGGGCCTCGGGGCCGGTGACGAACGCGATGAGCGCCGCGGCCGCATCGGGGATCTGCGTCGTCGTGCTCAGCGCTGCCTCGAACACGACATGGGCCTGGATCTCGGCCGGTATGGGTCCGACGATATCGAGCCCCGGCGTCGCCATCAGCGTCGCGATCGCGGTGACGCCGATCTCGGCCTCGCCGGCCGCGACGAGCTCGCCCACGGTGTCGGTCTCGGTCCGGTGCGACTTCGCCGCGATCGCCTCGGCGATCCCGAAGCGTGCGAAGAGTTGGTCGAGATGCGGCCCGCTGATCCCGGCCTTGAGGAACGCGACCGATCTCGCCGCGACCATCGCCTGCTTGAACGCCTCGACGGTGTCGATCGCCGGCCACGGCGCACCGGCACAGACGGCGACCCCGATCGGCACGCGGAGGAAGCCGGTCCGGCTCGCGGGCGCGACGCGGCCCTCGCGAACGAGCTCGTCCATCAGGGCCGGCAGCACGAAGGCCGCGTCGAATCCCTCGCCGGCATCGAGCTTCCGCCGCGCGTGGACCGGCATCTCGTCGTGACGGAGGAGCTGCTCGATGCGGTGCCCGGTCCGCCGCTCGAACGCCGCCTGCGTCGCGCCGATGATGATCTGCGGCGATTGCAGCGCGAGCGTCCTGATCGTCGACATGGCCGATCTCTCCTTGGTTGCGGGCGTGTCCGGGGCCGGAGGCGCTTCCGGGTCTCCGCATCGAGCGCGTTGAACGGCGCATCGAGGAGGACGACCTCGGGCTCGTCGATCAGCGGGCGCGCGATCGCGGCGCGCTTCTGCATGCCGCCCCCGCCACGCGCCACAACCGTCCCGTCGGCGCCTCCCGTGCCGATCGACGATTCATAGCGCGTTCCGGCCCGAAGGCGACAGATCTCGTCGCGCGGGCGGCCGCGGATGATCCGCATAGACCCGTGGTCGGACCGTCGTTGCACCGCAAGATCGCAAGTTTGCCCGCGGCGGACAAAGGCGCCTTGCGCGATTGTCCCGGGCGCGTTCTCCGGTCTACGCTCGACCGATCGAATCCGAACAGGGGGCATTGCCATGAAGACAGTCGTGCTCGGCGCAACCCGACGCCTCTGCGTTGCGGTCGGTCTCGCCGCCGCGGGTTTGGCGCCGCTTGCCACGCCCGGCCTCGCGCAGACGATCGACATGAAGATCGGCTTCGGCAGCATCAACGATTCCCAGCACGAGACGGCGAAGCTCTACGCCGCCGAGATCGAGGCGCGCACCAACGGCGCGATCAAGGCGCGGCTCTTCCCGGCGGCGCAGCTCGGCCCGGCGAGCCGCAACATCGAGGGGCTCCAGCTCGGCACGCAGGAGGCGTTCATCTCCCCGCCCGGCTTCTTCGTCGGCGTCAATCCTGCGTTCCAGGCGCCCGATGCGCCGGGCCTGTTCGAGAGCTGCTGGCACCAGCACGCGACGCTCAACCACGCGACGGTGCGCGAGCGCTTCCTCGGTCTCGCCAAGGCCTCCGGCGTCGCCGGCGTCTATATCTGGTGCGCCGGCAAGACCGCGATCGCGACGCGCGAACCGGTGCGCCGGCTCGCCGATCTCAACGGCATGAAGATCCGCGTCCTCGCCTCCAAGACCGAGGTCGCGCTGATGCGCGCGCTCGGCGCCACCGGCGTGCCGATGGAATTCTCCGAGACGCTCGCCGCGATCCAGAACCGGACGCTCGACGGGGCGCGGACCGGCGTGATCGTGCTCGGCCCGTCCCGCTTCTACACGGCCGCGAAATATCTCTACAACGAGACGGCGAGCCATATCCCGAGCGCGTTCTGGGTGAGCGAGCAGTGGCTCGCCCGGCTCTCGCCCGCGCAGCGCGAGGCGGTGTTCGCGGTCGGCCGCGACCTCACCGACCGGACCGCGGCGATCGCGCTCGAGCTGACCGAGCGGTGGGAGAAGCTGTGGGTCGAGAACGGCGAGGTGATCGAGCCGACCGCCGCCGACAAGGCCGAGATCGCCCGCCGGGCGCAGCCGATCGGCGACGAGGTCCTCGGTTCAGACCCCAGGGTCAAGGACATGTACGCGTTGGTAAAGGAGGCGGCGGCACAGACCCGGGGCGCCCGGGCGCCGCGCTGATCCGCCCCGATCAACGCGAGCGGGCGCGACCGGCCGGCCCTGGCCCTGCCTGGGACCCGAGATGAGGCCCGGCATGGGGCCCAGAATCATGTTCCGCGCCGGCGGCTTACGGGGTTATACTACGGACGCGTTCGGTGCGCCCGGGCGCGGGCCATGGGACGACGGAGGAATCGATGAAGACGCTGGTTCTAGAGACGACCGCGCCCTTCCAGGGCCTCGCCGAGCTCGTCGCCCATCACGAGGGCCTGTTCGAGAAGGAAGGCCTCGCGATCGAGTGGGCGGACCGCGACAAGGGCGTCGTCAGCACCACCCACACCGACGTGAAGAGCCCGCAAGGCGTCGACCCGTTCGCGAGCCACGGACGGCTGTTCGAGCAGGGCAAGGCCGACATGTACAACGCCTGCGAATGGGGCAATTACTGCCGCGTCCAGGATTCGAAGTCCGGTGGCCGCCAGATCGGCCGGCGCGCGATCGTCACCTTCGCCGCGCTCGTCGTCGCGCCTGATTCGCCCGTCTACACCCCGCAGCAGCTCGCCGGCCGCCTGATCGGCGTGCCGTTCTATTTCGGCACGCATTATCTCGCGCTCCACATGCTCGAAGGCTTCATGCCGCGCGAGATGATCCAGCTCTGCCGCTCCGGCAACGGCTCGCGCGAACGGCTGAACGCGTTGCTCCGCGGCGAGATCGAGGCGACGACGCTCACCGAGCCCTACATCACCCTCGCCGAGAAGAAGGGCTGCCGGCTCGTCGCCTCGGCGTTCTACCACGGCACCGAGGTCGCCGCCGATCGGGTCGACGCCGAGACCTATGCCGCGTTCAATCGCGCCGTGCGCGAGGCGGTGCGCCGGATCAACGCCGACAAGCGCGGCTATCTCCGCTACTTCATCGACTATCACCGCGCGGATCCCGAGATCGCGGCGCTCCACATCGACGATCTCCGCGAGGGTCGCATCGTCGTCGTCGACCCGGCGCCGATCCCGACCGACGAGCTCAAGCGCACCTATGACTGGATCAAGAGCTGGGGCATGCTCGACAAGACGCAGTCGGAGAGCGAGCTCGTCGACTTCACGGTCCAGGACCGCGCGCACGCCGCGGCGGAATAGCGCAGCCCTACCCAACATCGATCAAGTCGGGCGACCCCGCGCGCGGCTTCGCTGGTCCCGACATGGCGTCGGGAGAGGGCGATGCGGCGGAGCGTGCGTGACATCATCGGCAAGAAGAAGCTCGTCAAGGCACCCGGCTCGGCATCGGTGCGCGTCGCGGTGAAGGAGATGGTGCGCCGCGACGTTCGCTCGGTGCTGGTGACCGAGCGCGGCCGGCTCGCCGGCATCTTCACCGGCACCGATCTCATGCGTCTCGTCGCGTCGGGGTGCGATCTCGACGCGACGCCGCTCCGCGACGTGATGACGAGGACGCCGCGGACGGTCGCCCCGGGCGAGCCGGCGATCGAGGGATTGCGGCGGATGCAGGAGGGCGGGTTCCGCCATCTCCCGGTCGTCGACGACGGCAAGCTGGCCGGAATCCTGTCGCGGCGCGATTATCTCGGCTTCGAGATCGACGAGATCGAGCGCGAGCAGGAGGTCTGGGAGCGCCTCTGATCCCGGTGGAGCCTCCGGGCGCTACTCACGATAGTGTCGCGCCGGGATCGCGGCGTCGCTGGCCGCGCGTGGGGTGTGGTGCACGGTCGGTCTCGTGGCGGAACGTTTCCGGGTTCTTATCGTCTGCCTCGAAAACTGGCTGAGCCACGCGCGGTTCAACCGCGCGCTGCGTGATGGCGGGTTCTCGGTCGGCGTTCTCGCCGCACCCGGCGATTTCGTCACCGTGTCGCGCTTCGTCGAGAGGCGGTTCGATCTCCAGCCGCTGCCGGGTCGGCCCGGGGCGCAGGACACGCTGGGCTCGCTCCAGGACGCGATCGAGGCCTTCCGGCCGCGCTTCCTGATCCCGGCCGACGAGCGCGCGGTGCGGCTGTTCCGGGTGATCGCTGCGGTCGACGACCGGACGCGCCCGCGCGCGCTCGCCGACCGCACGCTCCGGCTGGTCCGCCGCGCGCTCGGCGGGGCGCCCTCGCACGCGATCCGCTGGCAGCGCCACGCGATGATGACGCTCGCGCAAGGGACCGGCATCCGGGTGCCGCCCCAGGCGGCCGTCACCACGCTCGGCGAGGCGCGCGCGTTCGCGGCCGCGGTCGGCTACCCGATCGTAATCAAGGCCGAGGACACGGTCGGCGGGAAGGGCGTCCGGGTGTGCGACGACGAGGCCGCGCTCGCGCCGGCCTTGGCCTCGCTCGACCGGACGCGCGGACCTGAACGGCCGCCCCTGATCGCGCAGGCCTTTGTTCCCGGCAGGCCCGCCGCGCGCAGCGTCGTCGCCGTCGAAGGTCGGACGCTCGGCGGGGTCAGTGCCGTCAAGCTCACGACCCAGCCCGCCCCGCTCGGCCCGAGCGCCGTCGTCGAGTTCACGCGCCACCGCGACATGGACGAAGCGACGCGCAAGACGGTCGCGGGGTTCGGTTTCACCGGGTTCGCGACCACTTGCTTCGTCATCAACGACCGCGACGGCTCGGCCTGGCTCGTCGAGTTCAACCCGCGCGCGAGCTCCCACATCCATCTCGCGCCGCTCTGGGGGTTCGAGATGTGCCGCGCGCTCCATGCCCGGCCCGCCGGGACGGGCGAGATCGTGACCGAGGGCGCGCCGCGCGTGCCGCTGGTCGCCAAGTTCCCGAACGAGTGGATCCGCGATCCGGGCAGCCCCTATCTCCGCTCCGCCTTCGTCGATGCGCCGTGGGACGACCCCGATCTCCTCGCCGCCGAGGTCCGGTTCGCGGCGGCGGCGTTCGCGACACGCCGCCCCGCGGGCGCATGAGAGACCGACGATGCCGTTTCGCCGTCGACCTCGGCGGTGCATGATGGCCGCCACCGGAAAAAGCGATATCGAGAGGCTCCGTCGATGAAACGTCTGGCCATGGCCTTCGCCGCATTCCTCGTCTCGGCCCCGCCCGCCTTCGCCCAGGGCGATGTCCTCGTCTACGCCACCAACCAGCAGGGATCGCTCGCCTTCATCTCCGGATCGGCGATCGCCAAACTCGTCGACGACAAGCTCAAGCTGCAGATCCGCGTGCTGCCGACGGCGGGAACCTCGACCTTCATTCCGATGCTCAACCGGAAGGAGATCGACCTCGGCGGCATCAATGTCGAAGAGGTGCAGACCGCCTTCGCCGGGACCGGGCCGTTCGAGGGCAAGGCGAACCCGAACATCCGCGTCGTGTCGACGCTGTTCCCGCTGCCGCTCGGCATCCTGGTGCCGGCGGATTCGCAGGCGCGCTCGATCGCCGATCTCAAAGGCGCGCGCATGCCGGGCGGCTATGCCGGCCAGACCACGGCGCGCGCGACCCAGGCCGCGCTCCTCGCCAATGCCGGTCTCACCATGGCCGACATGCGCGAGGTGCTGGTCGTCAACCAGTTCGCCGCGACCGAGGCGCTCGGCGCCGGCCGGCTCGATGCGGTGAGCGTCACCGTCGGCGTCGGCCAGGTGCAGAAGGCGCACGCCGATCTCGCGAGCCGCGGCGGCGTCCGATTCCTGTCGCTCGACACCGGCGCGGCCGCGGTCGCCCGCATGCAGCCGCACGTGCGCTCGCGCCCGATCCTCTACGAGCCCGCGCCGGCCAATGTCGGGGTCACCGGGCCGACCTGGGTGATGGGCTATTCCTACTTTCTCACCACCCACGCCGAGACCAGGGACACGCTCGCCTACGCGCTCGCCAAGGTGCTGCACGAGAGCCACGAGGATCTGAAGAAGATCACGCCGACTTTCAACCGCTTCGATCCGAAACGGATGACCGAGATGACCGATCCCGTGCCCTGGCATCCCGGCGCGATCAAGTTCTTCGCCGAGATCGGCCAATGGCCGCCGAAGGACTGACCGGCCGCGTTTGCCTCCGGTCTATTCCGCCGCCTGACGCATCGCGGGCGCGAGCGGGACGAGGTGCGCGAGCAGCCGGGCCGCGTTGAGGTGCAGGATCGCCGCCTTCGCCTCGGCCGCGATGCGCGCCTCGCCGACCGCCTTGTTCGACCACTCGCAGCCGAACTCGGTCCCGTCCGTGCCGAACACGATCTTGTCGGCGCCATAGGCGGTGACCCCGAGCTCGATCGCGCGCGATCCGAACGAATTGCAGTCGACGAAGAGGTTGGGCTTGCCGAAACGCGTCGAGGGCGTCGGTGCGTCGGGCGTGTCGAGGACGTTGCGGTGGTCGAGCCGTTCGATCTCGTAGGGAATGTTGCCGCCGAGATTGTGGATGACGACGCGCGCGTCGGGATAGGCGTCGAGGAAGTCGGTGAACGACAGCGTGATCATGTTCGACGACAGGCTCGCCTGCATGTCGAGCGTGCCGAGGCGCGGGCTCTGGTTGTCGATGCCCGCCGGCACGCGCGGCCACGCATCGCCCGGGCGCGGTCCCCAATGGATGAAGAGGACCGCGCGGCGCCGGTTGGCGACCTCCAGGAGCGGCCGGTAGGCCATTGCGGCCTCGAGGCTGAGGAATGCGTTCCCGGGCACGATCGCGCCGACGATGCCGGGCAGCGCGAGCGCGCGCTCGAACTCGGCGACCGCCGCGCCCATGTCGGCGAGCGGCAGCGAGGCGAAGGCGGCGAACCGGCCGGGGTGGCGGCGCGCCATCTCGGACACGCTGTCGTTGAAGAGGCGGACCAAGGGGAGCGCTTCCTCGACCGGGGCGCGCTCGATCCATTGGAACGGGCCGAACAGGGACAAGACGCCCGTCGACATGCCCTGCCGGTTCATCTCGGCAAGCCGGACCTCGACATCGTCGAAGGACTCCGCGACCGGCGCCGCGCCCGACCGGCTCCGCAGCATTTCGACCCCGTCCGCGCCGCGCTCGATCAGCGGCGGCATCTTGCGGGCGCGCAGCGCATCCTTGAGGGCCGGGGGCTTCCAATGCGCGTGCATGTCGATCGTCATGGCCATCCCTCGCCGGTTGGTCTATCGAAGTGGGCGGCCGCGATCATACCAGCCGGCCGGGCCGCCGACAGCCGGTTGTTAACCGAACCGGCGCCATGATCGCGCGCCCCAACGCGGAACGACCCATGCGCGCCCTGGCGAAATTGGTGAAACCCCTGGTTCCGGACGGTCTCTGGCAGCGCGCCCGCTACTGGGACACGCAGCGGCGGATGCGCCGGTTCGCGGCGCGCGAGGTGACCCACGACTATGGCGGGCACGCCTTGCGGGTCCGCATCGCCGACCCGACCGCTGCGCTCTGGTACGACAGCGACTGGACCGACCTCGCCGAGCTCGAGTTCCTGCGTGCGCACGGCTTCCCGTGCGACGGCCGCGTCTTCGACCTCGGCGCGCACCAGGGCGTCGTCGCCATGATGATCGCGCGCGGCCTCGTGCCGGACGGCCGGGTCGTCGCGGTCGAGGGCATCCGCCACAACTACGTGACCGGCCGGCACAATATCGCCGCCAATGGCGTGACGAACGTGACCTATGAGCACGCGATGGTCGGCGAGGCGAACAGCGTGATGGAGATAACGCCCGAGCTCAACGCGCGCGCGGTGATGCCGGGCGAGCGCATCTATCGCGCGGAGCCGGTGGCCGTCGTCACCGTCGACGCGGTGATGCACCGCCACGGCCGGCCCGACCTCGTGTTCATGGATATCGAGGGCTACGAGATCCGCGCCCTCGCCGCCGCGACCGAAACCCTCGCGGCGCGGCCGTGGTGGTCGGTCGAGGTGCACGGCGACGAGATGATCGGGGTCTATGGCGGCACCAACCGCGACGTCGCGCGGCTCTTCCTCGATCGCGGCTATGCGCTCCACGTCTCGCGCGACGAGACGCGGTTCGAGCCCCTCGGCGGCCTCGCTGCGTTCCCGACCGAGCGCTGCCATCTGATCGCGGTTCCCTGATCGCGCGTCCGGCGCTAGCCTTGCCGTGTCGATCCCCGACGGTGGAGGTGCCTGTGCGCGGGTTCCGTCTTCTGTCCGCAGTCCTCGCGTCCGGGCTCGCGGCCGTCCTCGCCGGCGCCGCGTCGGCCGTGGCAGACACCTGGCCGTCGAAACCGGTGCGCGTGCTGATCGGCTTCGCGCCCGGCGGCCCGACCGATGTGATCGGCCGGCTGATGAGCGAGCATCTCGGCAAGGCGCTCGGCCAGCCCTTCGTGGTCGAGCCGCGCCCCGGCGCCTCGGGCGTGGTCGCCGGCCAGATCCTCGCCGCCGCGCCGCCCGACGGCCACACGCTCTACGTCATCAGCTCGGCCATCGTCGCGACCGCCAAGGTGCTCTACGCCGACATGACCTACGACCCCGCGACGGCGTTCCAGCCGGTGACGGTTCTGGTCCGCGGGCCGCTGATCCTCGAGGTCGCCGCGACCGTGCCGGCGACCACCGTCGCCGAGTTCGTCGCCTGGGCCAAGGCGAACCCGGGCAAGCTCAACCACGGCTCACCCGGTGTCGGGACCCAGTCGCATCTGATCGCCGAGCTGTTCCGCGCCCGGCTCGGCTTCGACAGCACCCATATTCCCTATCGCGGCGTCGGCGCCTTCGCGCAGGGCATGATGCAGCGCGAGGTGCACTGGGCGTTCGATTCGGCGAACACGGCGCTCCAGCTCGCCGACGGCGGCCATGTCCGCTTCCTCGCCGTCACCACTGCCGCGCGCTGGCCGGCCCGACCGGAGGTGCCGACGCTCGCCGAGACCGGCCAGGCCGACGCCACCCTTCCGTCCTGGTTCGGCCTGGTCGTCCCGGCCGGCACCGCACGCATGATCGTCGATCGGCTGCACCAGGAGATCGTTCGCGCCTGGGCGCTGCCTGAGAACATCGCGCGCATCAGGTCACTCGGGTTCGAGCCGGCATCGCCGACACCGGAGGAGACGGCGGCCTTCATCGCCCGCGAGCGCGAGCGCTGGACGGCGGTGATCCGCGCCAACAACATCAAGCCGGAATAGGTATCGGCCGCAGCGCGGCGCGACGAATCCGCGCTGGCACGCGCCCGCGCTTCGACGTAGCCTCGACGGCAACCGTCGATGGAGGAGGTCAACGTGTCGGGTAGGTTCGTTCGTGCCGCGCGGCTGTTGGGCGCCGCGCTCGTCGCCTCGGTCCTGGTCGCGCCGTTCGCTACGGCGACCGCACAGGAATGGCCGACCAAGCCGGTCCGCGTTCTGATCGGCTTCGCGCCAGGCGGGCCGACCGACGTGACCGGTCGGGTGATGAGCGACCATTTGTCGAGGACGCTCGGCCAGCCCTTCGTGGTGGAGAGCCGGCCCGGCGCCTCGGGCGTCATCGCCGGCCAGATCCTCGCGAGCGCGCCGCCCGACGGACACACGATCTACGTCATCTCGTTCGCGATCGTCGCGACCGCCAAGGCGATGTACGCCGACATGTCCTACGACCCGGCGACCGCGTTCGCGCCGGTGACGCTTCTGGTGCGCGGGCCGTTGATCCTGTCGGTGTCGTCGGCGCTCCCGGTCACCAACTACGCCGAGTTCGTGACCTGGGCCAAGGCCAACTCGGGCAAGATCAACCACGGCTCGCCCGGCATCGCGACGCAGCCGCATTTGATGTGCGAAATGTTCGCCGCCCTCATCGGCGTCCATAGCGCGCACATCCCCTATCGCGGCGCGGGTCCGTTCACCCAGGGAATGATGCAGCGGGAAGTGCAGTGGGCGTTCGATTCGCCCAACACCGCGCTCCAGCTCGCCAATGGCGGCCATGTCCGCTTCCTCGCCGTCTCCACCAAGGAGCGCTGGGCGGCGCGCCCGGAGGTGCCGACGCTCGCCGAGCTCGGCGTGCAAGGCGCGATCGCGCCGTCGTGGTTCGGTCTCGTCGCGCCGGCGGGCACGCCGAAGCCGATCATCGACAAGCTGTACCAGGAGGTCAGCAAGGGCTGGGCGATCAATGAGAACGCCAACCGGCTGCGCGCCCTCGGCTTCGAGCCGGCGACGACCACTCCGGAGGAGACCGCGAAGCACTTCGCCGACGAGCGCGAGCGCTGGACGGCGGTCGTCCGCAAGAACAACATCAAGGCGGAATAGGGGAGAACCAGCGATGGACCGCGGCGATCGCATCCGGCGCGTCGTCGCGGCCACGCGACGCGCGTTCCGCTTCGCAACTTTCGCGGCGGTCGCCGCGCGGGCACCTCTCGCGGCGGTCGCCACGCTGGCGCCGGTCGCAGCGGCCGTCGCGCTGTCGCCGGTCGCGGCGGTGGCGCAGGAATGGCCGACCAGGCCGGTCCGTGTCCTGATCGGCTTCGCGCCCGGTGGCCCCGCCGACGTGCTGGCGCGCATTCTCAGCGATTATTTCGGCAAGACCACGGGCCAGCCCTTCGTCGTCGAGAGCAGACCCGGCGCGGCCGGTGTGCTCGCCGGCCAGATCCTCGCCGCCACGCCGCCCGACGGCTACACGATCCACGTCATGAGCTTCGCCATCGTCGGTGCGGCCAAGGCGATGCATGCCGACATGACCTACGACCCGGCGACGGCGTTCGCACCGATCACCCTCCTCGTGCGCGCGCCGATGGTGCTCGAGGTGTCGTCGGCGCAGCCGGTGACGACGTTTGCCGAGTTCGCGACCTGGGCCAGGGCGAACACCGGCAAGCTCAACCACGGCTCGCCCGGCGTCGGCACCCTGCCGCATCTCGCCAGCGAGCTGTTCAAGGAGATGATCGGCTTCGAGAGCCAGCACATCCCCTATCGCGGCTCGGGGCCGTTCGCGCAGGGCATGATGCAGAAGGAGCTGCAATGGTCGTTCGATTCGGCGAACACCGCGATCCAGCTCCTGCGCGGCGGCCATGTCCGCTTCCTCGCCGTCTCGACGCGCGAGCGCTGGGCGCCGATACCGGACGTGCCGACGCTCCATGAGCTTGGCATGAAGGACGCCGTGTGGCCGACCTGGTTCGGCCTCGTCACGGTCGCCGGCACGCCGCGCGCGATCATCGACCGCGTGCGCGACGGGATCGCCGCGGCGTGGAAACTTCCCGACTATATCGCGCGCGTCCATGCGCTCGGCTTCGAGCCGGCGATCACGACGGCCGAGGAGACGGCGGCCCTGTTCGCCGAGGAGCGCGAGCGCTGGACGCCGGTCATCCGCCGCCACAACATCAAGGCGCAATGAGTGCGCGGGGGACAACCCCGCCGGAAGCCACGTCAATGGTCAGGGAGGACCACGTCATGCGGTTCGCGCGTCTTCTGGCTGCGGCCAGTCTCGTACTCGGTGCGGCATGCCTCGCGCCGCCCGCGTCCGCCTATCCGACCAAGCCGGTGCGCGTGCTGATCGGCTTCGCGCCGGGCGGGCCGACCGACACCATCGCCCGCGTCATGGCCGATCATCTGTCGAAGACGATGGGCCAGCCCTTCGTCGTCGAGGCGCGCCCTGGCGCCGGCGGCAACATCGCCGGCCAGATCCTCGCCACGGCGCCGCCCGACGGCCACACGCTCTATGTCAACGCCTTCGGCATGATCGCGATCGCGCAGGTCGTCTACAAGGACCTCCCCTTCGACCCGGCGACCTCGTTCGCACCGATCACGGTGCTCGTCGATGCGCCGATGCTCCTCGAGGTCCACACCAAGCACGCACCGAAGACCTACCCGGAGCTGGTCGCGTTCCTGAAGGCGAACACAGGCAAGCTCAACCACGGCTCGCCCGGGGTCGCGACCTTCCCGCACCTCGCCGCCTCCGTGTTCGCCAAGCGCATCGGCTTCGACAGCCAGCACATTCCCTATCGCGGCTCGGCGCCGTTCGCGCAAGGCATGGCGCAGGGCGAGATCGACTGGTCGTTCGATTCGGCGAACACCGCGCTCCAGCTGGCTCAGGCCGGGCATGTCCGCATTCTCGCCACCACGAGCCGCGAGCGCTGGCCTTCGTTCCCGGACGTGCCGACGCTGACCGAGCTCGGCATGAAGGATGCCGTGTGGCCGACCTGGTTCGGGCTCATCACGGTCGCCGGCACGCCGCGCGACGTCATCGACAAGCTCCATGCCGAGGTCAAGCGCGGCTGGCAGATTCCGGAGAACGCGCAGCGTCTGCGCAATGTCGGCTTCGAGCCGACCTGGCCGACGCCCGACGAGACGGCGGCGTTCTTCAAGAAGGAGCGCGAGACCTGGGCGCCGGTCGCGGTCGAGCTCGGCATCAAGGCCGAGTAGGCGCGCCGGGACTCAGTCGGCCTTGATGCCCGCCTCCTTGATCACTTTCGCCCAGCGCGCGATCTCGGACCGGACGAAGGGTTCGACCTCGGCGCGGGCGAGGGTGGAGGCGGTGCCGCCCTGCTGCGTGAAGCGCTCGCGCAGCTCGGGCGCGCTCCGCGCCTTGACCAGCGCAGCGTCGAGCCGCTCGACGATCGCCGTCGGCGTCCGCGCCGGCGCCCACAGCCCGAACCAGGTGAAATACTCGTAGCCGGGCACCCCCTGCTCGGCGACCGTCGGCAGGTCCGGCACGACCGGCGAGCGTTGCGGCGTCGTGACCGCGATCGCCCGCACGCGCCCGCCCTGCACCTGGCCGAGCGCCGCCGCCATGTTGTCGAAGAACACCGCGATCGCACCCGCGACGACCTCGGGATAGGCGGCCTGCGCGCCGCGATAGGGGATGTGCTGGATGTTCGTCCCCGTCATCGACTTGAACAGCTCCATCGCCATGTGCTGGCCGGTGCCGTTGCCGGCGGAGGCGTAGTTGAGCGTACCGGGCGATGCCTTCGCCGCCGCGATCACGTCGGCGATCGACCGGAAGGGTGAGGTCGGCGACACGACGACGAGGAACGGGATGTTCACGATCAGGCCGATCGCGGTGAAGTCGCGGATCGGATCGTAGGGCAGCTTGTCGTAGAGCGACGGGTTGAGCGCCATGTTGCCGTTGAGCCCGACGAGGAGCGTGTAGCCGTCGGGCGCGGCCTTGGCGGCGGCCTCGGTGCCGGCGAGCGTGCCGGCACCCGGCCGGTTCTCGACCAGGAAGGACTGGCCGAACTCCTTGCCGAACTGCTCGGCCATCAGCCGCGCGACGATGTCGGTGCCGCCGCCGGGTGGCTGCGGGACGATCATGCGGACGGGCTTGGTCGGCCAGGACTGCGCCCCGAGAGGTGCCGCGGCAAACACGAGCGCGAGCACGAGGACGCGGATGCACGCGAAACGAATGTTCATGGTGCCTCCTTGAGGATTTCGGTCGACGGCGGCATCGAACGCCGCGCGTCGCGCGCGCCGATGCTTCGTGGTTTTATGGATATTAGCCGAAAACTTACCGCGTCGCGCGGCGGGCGCGGTTGTCAGGGCGGCGCGTGATGCCTATACTTTGGCCGTCAGCCTTCTCGATGTTCCGGCGTATTGCGCTTCGTCTTGCCGACCGAGCATTCATACCAAGGACGCCTGACCGCTGATGTCGCACCGCCGCTGGCCGGGCGGCCTCCTCCATTGACAAAGGAATGACTGAATGACCAAGGGAACCGTGAAGTGGTTCAGCTCCGTCAAGGGCTACGGCTTCATCACGCCGGACGATGGCTCGAAGGACGCCTTCGTGCACATCTCGGCCGTGGAGCGCGCCGGCCTGACCGGCCTGCGTGAAGGGCAGCGGGTCGAGTATGAACTGCAGCGCGGACCGCAGGGCAAGACATCGGCGGCCAATCTCAAGGTGATCAACTGAAAGGCGATCAACCGAGATCCGGCGCGGCGCACATCCGCCGCGCCGCGAGGAAGGGCCCGCATCGGCGGGCCCTTTCTTTTTTGGCCCTCGAACGACGAAGCGTGCGGCCTTGCGGCGGGCGCGATCCCGGGCTATTCGACACCGCGACCGGCCGCGCACGACCGAGCCGCCCGAGGAGAGAGACCGATGCCCGCGCTCCGCTGCGTCCTGCCCGACATGATCTCCAACTCCTATTTTCCCGCGATCGCGGCGGCCGATCTCGGCTTCTTCAAGGCCGAGGGGCTCGACATGGACGTCGAGCTCCTGTTCCCGGTCGACAAGTCCTATGAGGCGCTGCGCGACGGCAAGGCCGACTTCGTCGCCGGCTCGGCGCACGCGACGCTCGCCGCCTTTCCCGAATGGCAGGGCGCGAAGCTCCTCTGCTCGCTCGCCCAGGGCATGTACTGGTTCCTCGTGATGCGGACCGATCTCAAGGCCGCGCGCGGCGATGTCTCGGTGGTCAAGGGCAAGCGGATCGGTGCCGCGCCCTGGGTCGAGCTCGGCCTCAAGCGTCTCCTCGCCGAGGCCGGCATCGACATCGTCAAGGACAAGGTCGAGATCGCGCCAGTGCCCGGCACGCTCCAGGCCGGCGTATCGTTCGGCGTCACGGCCGCGAAGGCGCTCGAGGAAGGCCGCATCGACGGCTTCTGGGCCAACGGCATGGGCGCCGAGGTCGCGGTCCGCCGCGGCATCGGCTCGATCGTCCTCGACGTGCGCCGCGGCGACGGGCCGAAGGTCGCGTTCTATTACACGCGCCCGGTCCTGGTCACGACGGACGCGATGATCGACAAGAAGCCCGACACCGTGGCGGCCGCGATCCGCGCGATCGTCAAGACGCTGAAGGCGCTCAGGGCCGACGTCTCGCAGGCGACGACGGTCGGACGCAAGCGCTTCCCCGAGACCGAGGCCGGGCTGATCGCCGAGGTCGTGACGCGCGATCTCCCCTTCTACGATCCCGCGATCGACGAGACCTATGTGGCGCGCATGAACGCGTTCGCGCGCGACATGGGCATCCTCAAGGGCGACGTGCCGTTCGAGCGCGTCGTCGCGACGCGGTTCCGCGACGTCTGGAAGGGCTGAGCCGGCTCAGCGCCGCGGCGGCCACTGGCCGATCTCGGTGTAGAACTTGATCGCGCCGGGGTGGTAGGGAACGCCGATCTCGTCGACCATGCGCTGCGGGTTGAAGTCGGACAGGAACCGCCCGACCGAGACCAGCATGTCCTTGTTGGCGTGGAGCGCCTTGGTGAGCTGGTAGACGAGCTCGGCCGATTCGCCGACATGCGTCGTGATGAAGGCGTCATAGGCCATGAACCAGGTCGGCTCCTGCACGCCCGTCCGGTGCGCCGCCGGCTGGACCAGCATCGGCCGCGACGGCATGATCGCCTGCATCCGCGCCACGGCCTCGGGCGTCGTGTTGATCGAGATGAAGCGCACCCCGCCGCGGCCCGCGAGATCGGCGTGCGCCTTCTGCACCTGGCCGATGCCGGCATTGATGGTCGCGGCATCGATGCGCCCGGCCGCCATCGCCTCGACGCCGGCGAACAGATTGACCACCGGAACCTGACGCATGTCGGCGGTCGAGAGCCCGGCGGTCGCGAGGATCGCTTCCTGCACGACGCGCCCGGTGAGCTGCGACTGGAAGCCCGCGGGCATCCGTATGCCCTTGAGCTCCTCGATCTTCCGGATCGGCGAATCGCCCGGCACCAGGATGGTGAGCGCGAGCGGGAACAGGATCGTGACGAGCCGGAGGTTCGGGTTCGGCCTGCCGTCGAAATTGCCGGTGCCGGCAAAGGCGGTCCGCGCGTCGTCGACATTGGCCATGCCGAAATTCATCTCGCCCCGGTTGAGGAGCGGGATATAGGTCGAGGAGCCGGCCATCGGCTGCACCCGCGCCTGGCGGCCCACCTTCTCGTCGATCACCTTGGCCACCGCGGTGCCGGCCGTGAAGAACTACGAGCCTTGCGGGTTGGTCGCGAACGCGATGACGTCCTGGGCGCGGGCGCTGAGCGCGATCAGGCCGGCCGCGGCGAGGGTGGCGACGAAAAGCGTGGGACGCGGGCTCATGGGTTGATGGGTCTCCTGTCTCGGGGCGCGACGCGGCGTCGGTTCATTCCTTCGGCGGCCACTGGCCGATCTCGGTGAAGAACTTGATCGCGCCGGGATGGGTCGGCATCGGCGAGCTGACCGACATGTTCGAGGTGTCGAAATCGGCCATGAAGGGGGCGGCCTTGACGAGCTCGGCCTTGCCGGCGTGGAGCGACTTGGTGACGTTGTAGACGACCTCGTCCGGCACCTTGTCGTTGGCCGCAAGGAGCGCGTCGAAAGCGAGGAACCAGGTCGGCTCGAGGACGCCGACGCGGTTGGGCGACGGCTCGAGCCGCATCGGACGCGACCGCATCACCTTCTTCATGCGCGCGACCGAATCGGGATCGGTGTTGATCGAGACGAAGCGCACGCCGCCCCGGCTCGCGAGATCGGCGTTCGCCTTCTGCACCTGGCCGACCGGCGGGTTGATCGGCGCGGCATCGACGCGCCCCTGCCCGAGGGCGTCCGTGCCGGCGAACAGGTTCACCACCGGCACCGGCTTTATGTCGTCGAGCGTGAGGTTGGCGTTGGCGAGGATCGCGTCGAGATTGGTCTTGCCGATGGTCTGCGAGGCGTACTGGGTCGGCAAGCGAAGGCCCTTGATGTCGGCGATCTTGCGCACCGGGGAATCGTTCGGGACCAGGATCGAGATGGTGAGCGGCCACAGCGCGCCGATCAGCCGCATATTGGGATTGGGCCGTCCTTCATAGTTGCCTGTGCCTCTGAAGGCGTGGCCCGCGTCGTCGATATTGGTGAAGCCGAAATTGAGCTCGTAGCGGTTCATCAACGGGATATAGGTGGACGAGCCCGCGCTCGGCTGGACACGGAACTGGAGCTTCAGCGTCTCGTCGAGATGCTTCGCGATCGCCGCGCCCGCGGTGTAGAACTGCGATCCCTGCGGGTTGGTCGCGATGGTGTAGATCTCCTGGGCCTCGGCGGCCGGAGCCACGAGGACGGCGGCGGCGACGGCGAGCGCAATGCGCTTCATGGTTCGATCTCCCTGGGTCCTGTCCGGTGGGTTCTGACGCCACGCCATGATGTGGCACGCCTGTCGAGCCGAGGCAACCGCCGGGGTCAATCTTTCGGCGGCCATTGGCCGATCTCGGTGAAGTATCTGACCGCGCCGGGATGGAACGGCATGTCCATCTTGACCGCCATACGGTTCGGCTCGAACTCGGACATGAAGGGCGCGCTCGCGACCAGCGCGTCCTTGCCCTGATGCATCGCCTTGGCGATGTCATAGGCCATCTGGTCGCTCGCCCGGTCGTTGGTCACCAGGAAGGCGTCGAAGGTGAGGAACCAGGTCGGCGCGACGACGCCGGGCCGATGCGCGGCCGGCTGGACCAGCGCCGGCCGCGACACCATGACCTCCTGCATCCGCTTGATGCCCTCGGGCGTCGTGCCGATCGAGACGAAACGGATCCCGCCGCGCGCGGCGAGATCGGCGTGCGCCTTCTGCACCTGCGCGGTGCCGGGATTGACGACCGCGCCGTCGACGCGCCCCTGTGCCAGGGCCTCGGCGCCGGCGAAGAGATTGACGACCGGAACGGGCTTCACGTCGTCGGGCGTGAGGCCGACGCTCGCCAGCACCCCGAGATTGTTGAGCCGGCCGATCGTCTGCGACCCGAAACCGGACGGCAGCCGCATGCCCTTGATGTCCTCGATCTTCCTGACCGGCGAATCCGCCGGCACCATCAGCGACACGTAGAGCGGGAACAGCGTCGAGATCAGCCGGAGATTGGAGTTCGGCCGGCCCTCGTAGTTGCCGGTGCCGAAATAGGACGTCCGCGCGTCGTCGACATTGGTGAGCCCGAAATCGAGCTCGCCGCGGTTGAGGAGCGGCAGATAGGTCGACGACCCGGCCATCGGCTGCACGCGCACCTGCACCTTGAGCTTCTCGTCGACCAGCTTCGCGATGCCGGTCGCGAGCGTGTAGAACTGCGTGCCCTGCGGGTTCGAGGCGATGGTGTAGACCTGCTGCGCGGCGGCAGGCGCGGCGAGGACGGCGGTCAGCGACAATGCGGCAACGAGGGTCTTCATCGATGGACCTCTCGGTTTGTCGGATTGAACATGGTTGGCGGCGCGCGTCCGTCTCACGCGCCCGGCAGGTCGACGAAGCGCTCGACCAGCACGGCATAACGCTGCGGCTTCGGCTTGGGGATGTCCTCGGCCTTGACGTAGCGGATCGAGCTCTTGCCGCGGCACGAGCGCGGCAGGATGAAGCAGCGCGCGAACTCGGTCTCCTCGCGCTCGGTGGTCGGTGCCAGCACCGGCTCGTGGCCGCGCTCGAGCCAAGAGCCGCCGGGGCCGTAGACCGCGGTCGGGTGGCCCGGCACCTCGATCCTGATCTCGCCCTGGAGCACGCAGCGTATGCCGGGGCCCTGGTGGACATGGGTGTAGGCAATGCCGGCCTTGGGGAAGCCGACGCGGTCGCAGCGCATCAGCCAGCCGATCTTCGCGTCGAGCTCGACCTCGGCGCCGAGCTTGCGGACCGAGGTGCAGAACGGCGCCGAGCGGAGCTCGCCCCGCTTCGGCTCCGGCGATGCGACGAGCTCCCAGCGGAAGATGCGGGCGCCCTGCGCCCCCGACTGCAACGTCGCCTCGCCCGCGCCGACCCAGGCGCTGTCCTTGCGCTGGAGCTGCGCCCCGTCGGCGGTCTCGATCAGCACCTCGCCGTCGACGACATAGACCGCCCGGTTCTCGGCCGGCAGGTAGACCGGGCTATAGCTCGCCGGCAGCGTGTCCTCGTAGAGCCGGAGCGTGCAGAGCGTCATCGATCGCCTCCCGTTCATTTTCTTGTCACCATTTGAGCGGGTCCGGCTTCGTCTGGCAATGGCGGCGGGGAGTTTTGCATCGATTCCGCTGCGTCGCTACAATGCGCTCCCAACACGCCCCTGCCTCGCAAGACTTCTGCCTCGCAAGCCTTCGCCGGTCTCGCATGATCTCGACCCTCCTCGCGCCGAAATTCCTCGTCCTCTACACCTTCCTGGCATCGACGCTGTTCGTCCACTTCCGTGGTCGCGAGCGGCTCCGCTTCGCGCGCCAGCTGACCGACCACTCGACCTTCCTCGCGCCGATCAACTGCCTCCTCTACGCATTCTCCGGCGTGCCCAACCGGCCGTTTCTCGACGAGGCGCGCCTGCCCGAGCTCGCCGCGATCCGCGACAACTGGGAGACCATCCGCGACGAGGCGGTCGCGCTCTATACCGCCGGGCAGATCAAGAAGGCCGACGGCGGCTACGACGACCTCGCCTTCAACTCGTTCTTCAAGCGCGGCTGGACCCGGTTCTATCTCAAGTGGTACGGCGACTATCTGCCCTCGGCCTGCGCACAATGCCCGCGGACGGTCGCGATCCTCGACAAGATCCCGACCATGCACGCGGCCTTGTTCGCCGTCCTGCCGCCCGGCGGCTCGCTCGTCGCCCATCGCGATCCGTTCGCGGGCAGCCTCCGCTACCATCTCGGGCTGGTGACGCCGAACGACGACCGCTGCCGCATCTATATCGACGGCGAGCCTTATAGCTGGCGTGACGGCCGGGGGGTCTTGTTCGACGAGACCTTTGTCCATCGCGCGATCAACGAGACCGACTCGCACCGCATCATCCTGTTCTGCGATGTCGAGCGACCGATGCGGAACCGCGTGGCGCGCGCGGTCAACCGCTTCCTCTGCCACCACGTGGTCAAGGTGAGCCAGACCCGGAACGAGGACGGCGAGACAGTGGGCGCGCTCAACCGCGCGTTCCGCTACGTCTACCGCGTTCGGCTCGCCGCCAAGGAGTTCAAGCGCTACAACCGCAAGGCCTATTACGCGGTCAAGTACGTCACGATCGCGGGTGTTCTCGCCTGGATCTTCGTCTGAGGGTCACGCCGCGGCGGACGGGCGCCACGCGGAAGCGGGGACGAAGCGGCAGCCGCGCTCGTCGATCGTCGCGACCTGCACCGGCCGGTTCGCGCCATCGACGATCGCGACCCGGTAGCCACCCGGTGCGATGCGGTGCGCCGAGCCGATGCGATGATCGTCCCAGCCATACCAGCGGAGCCGCGTCTCGACCCTACGCCGCGCGGCATCGGGCGAATCCGCCATCGGCGCGGCGACAGCCGCGGACTCGAACGGACGCAGCGTTTCAATCGTCATCGCCTTGGCCCTCCCTCCGGCTTGGAGCCCTACCGCCGAATTAGGGCGGAGAATCCAGACGTCTAGAGGGCCGCGATGCTCAGCGCGGCGGCGGCACGATCTCGTTGGCGGCACGGTGCGGCTCGATGCGGACGACATGCGCGGCGAACACGACGATGCGCCGGACCGCCATCTCCTTGGTGCTGCCGTCCGGCGCGCGCGAGGTCGCGTACTGCCAGGCGCCGAGATGGCGCCGCGCATCGAGCGCCTTCGCCACCATCTCGACCGGGACACCGGCGCCCTAGGCCGTCATCTCGTCGGCGGTGACGCCGATGATGGTCTCGTCCTTGACGGTCACGACCTTGAACAGGCTCACCGGGTCGGCCGCGTACGCGACCGCGCCCGTGACCACCATCCAGAGTGCAACGGCGATGCCGACGAATCGGGTCATTCCCTTCTCCGCTCCTGCGTCAGATCCTCTTGGCCGCGCGCGTCTCGCGCATCTCGCACCGGGTCGAATAGGTCGTGCCCGTGAAGATCAGCGCCGCGCCGATCCAGGTCCACGGATCGGTGACCTGGCCGAATAACACATAGCCGAGCGCAGCGACGAAGGGCAGTCGGACGAAGAGGACCGGCCCGACCAGCGTCGCCTCGGCGAGGCCATAGGCGCGGGTCAGCGACCACTGTGCGGCAAACGCGACGACCCCGAAGGCGAACAATATCGGCCAATCCGCGAGCGGCGGCATCGACCATGTAGGCGCCGCGAGGCCGACCGAGATCGGGAACTGGAACACATAGCCGTAGAACATCAGCGCGGTCGTCCCGTGGGTGCGGGCGAGATAGCGCGATGTCGCATCGCCGGCGCCATAGAGCGCGGCGGCGGCGAGCGCGACCAGCATGCCGAGCGAGAACGCGGCGAAGCCCGGCCGGATGATGACGAGCGCGCCGATGAACCCGGTCGCGACCGCGAGCCAGCGATGCCAGCGCGGCCGCTCGCCGAGGAACAGCACCGCGAACACGCCGAGCCAGATCGGCAGCGTGAACTGGAGCGCCATCGAATCGGCAAGCGTGATCAGCGTCACCGAATGATAGGACGCCCACATCGCGGCGTAGATCAGCGCCGCGCGGAGGACATGCGTCCAGAGCTGCCGCTCGGGCAGGAGGCCGAGGCCCGCGCTCCAGATCGTCGGCGCCATGAACAGGAGGCCGAGAACCTGGCGGATCAGGACGATCTCGTAGGTCGAATAGAAGTCCGACAGATAGCGGACGAAGGCGATCGAGCCGGCGAAGAAGAACGCGGCCGTCAGCATCCAGGCGACGCCGAGGGCGGGCTTGTGGATGCCGGTGCCGGCGGCGGGCGCGCTCATGGCGGTGACGGGGGGACAACGCGACGCCCCGCGGCCCGGACGGGGACTGCGGGGCGCGCGCGCTATCCGATCGCGTCAGGCGGCGATCTTGGCGCTTTCCTTGGGCAGGAGGTCATAGGGCTTCTTGAAGCCCTTGAGCCCCTCGACGCGGCGCATCCAGGCCTGGACATTGGGCCGGCTGGAGAGATCGATCTTGGCCTCGTCGGCGAACCAGCAGGGGCTGTAGCACGCGACATCGCCGATCGTCGGCTCGGCGCCCATCACGAATTGGTTCCGCTCGAGGTGGGCATCGAGCGTCTTGGTCGCCGCGCCCGCCTGTTTCTGGAAGAGCTCGGCGGTCGCCGGATCGGCCTTGAACATGCCGCGCACGATGGCGCGCGAGCGAAAGATCGGCGGCGACAGCGCATCGGCGTCCCAGAACAGCCACTCGTGGACGTGGGCGCGGCCGGCGAGGTCCTTGCCGGTGAGCTTGCCGGTCACCTGCGCGATATATTCGAGGATCGCGCCCGACTGGCAGAGGGTCACCGCGCCGTGCTGCAGCGCCGGCACCTGGCCGTAGCGGTTGATCTTGAGGTAGTCGGGGCTCTTGTGCTCGCCGCCGGCGAGATTGACGTGGCGGTAGTCGAACGACTGCCCGGAAAGGGCGAGCGTGAGGCCGACCTTGTAGGTCGGGCCTGAGAGGAACACCCCGTGGAGCGTGAATGTGTCAGCCATGGTCCTGGATCCCGTCTGTTGTTCGATGGCGACTCTTAAGCTGGGCGCGGGACCCTGTAAAGGAAGCGCCATGGGGGGGGAGCGCCCTTGGGCCTTCCGGCACCGTTGCGACACGGCTTCGTGACCGGTCGCTACCAGCCGAGACGGGTGCGGAGCCGGACGATGCCCGGGAAGTCGCGTCGGATCCGGTCGGCGAGAAGATGGCGCAGCCGGCGCGCGCCGGCGAGCACGGCGACCGCGATCCGACCGTCTGCGCGCCGGCGGCCGATCAGGACCGATCGGAGCTCGCGCCGCTCGCGCCACAGATGGTCGATCATCGCGTGGTCGGCGGCGGCGCAGGAATCGGCCCATGCCGCGATGCGGTCGTCGAGGACGCGGCGGAGAAAGCGGAGCTCGAGAAGGACGCCGGGCGAGGATCGGGCATGGGCCTCGTCGTGGGCGATTTTGAACGTGAACAGGCCGTTGCCGCCGCGGAAGCTCAACAACATCGCGATCGGCCTGCCGTCGAGGCGGAGCGCGACCAGATCGAGCTGGTCGCGCCGCGCCGCCGCGGCGACGACCTCCTCGATATAGGCGCGGTCGTTCGGGTCGGCGGCGAGCGCGGTGCCGGCGCGGCCCTTCCAGCCGGCGCCCTCGAGCGCGAGGAACTCGGCGAGCCACGGCTCGTGCGGCGCCGGCCTCCGCCAGGCATCGAAGACGAGCGCGCCCGCCTCGCCGAGACGCTTCTCCTGGCGGCGGAGCTCCTTCCGCTTCTTGCCCGAGAGCGATCCCTTCAGATAGGCATCGGCGCGCTCGGGCGAGGCGAGGAAGGCGCGCGCGATGCGGCGGGTGTTGGCTGCGGGCTGACCGCGCGCCGCGATCGCGTCATCGAGCGCGCGGTCGAACGGCCCTTGGGCCGTGAAATCGTCGAGCGCGAGCAGACGATCCGGTCCCGCCTCGAGCGCATCGAGGAGCGCCGCGACGACGACCGCCTCGGCGCCGGCCGCGACCAGCGGTGTCGAGAGGACGCAGTAAATGGGTGCGAACAATGCCGCGCGCACGAACGGCCCGAGCCGTCGGCGGACCAGCGGAACCATGCCGACGATCTCGCCGGCCTCGCGCACCAGAAGGACGCGGACATCCGCGCCGCCGCCATAGCGCCGCCACGCCGGGATCAGCATCCACGGCTCGTGGAACACGTTGGGCTCGCCGGCGTCGCGGACGAGGCCGCCGATCTCGTGGGCGATGGCGGCGAGCGCGTCCGGTGTGTCGACCCAAGCGATCGCGACCGGCCCGCGCGGCCGCGCGACGACACTTCGCTGGGTCATCGGTCCGGACATGGCCCGGCCATGATACACGCCGGCCCGGTTCCGATTTGATGAAGCCGGGTCGTTGCCGAAGCGATGCGGGTACGCGAGAATGAGGCAAAGAGCGGCCTGCGGCCGCGGGGTGGGGGGATCGGGTGGTGCGACATTTGCTGATGATGGGTGGTGCGGTCGCGCTGGTCGTCGTGCTGGCGCTCGCGGGCTGTGCCGGCGACGTGCGGACCACGACCGGCACGGTCCAGCCGGGCCAGGACTTCGTCCATGTGCGGGCCGGCGCCCGCGACGAGGCCGACCGCCTCGCCCAGCGTGAATGCGGCCGGCTCGGCATGAACGCGGTCTTCCGCACCCAGGGCGAGGCCCGCGTCGGCCGCGACGATCCGGACGTCTATAACTACCAGTGCATCCGCTGATCGTGACGCTCCGCCGCCGCGGCCGGATTGGTTAAGGCCGATCACGCCGTCGTTCTTTGACAAATTTTCGACGGATGTGAATGATCCTGCCGCCGTCGCCCCGGCTGCGGGCGGGGCGTGTGTGCCGGGTGCGTCATGAGTTTCGCGTTCGACGAAGCCTTCTATCTCGCCAGGAACCCCGATGTCGCCGCCGCGCTCGGGGCCGGCGCCGGGTCGAGCGCGCTCAACCACTTCCTCCTGTTCGGCTCCCGCGAGGGTCGCGCACCGAGCGCGATCGCCGCCGATGCGCTCGTCGGTTTCGACGAGTTCTACTATCTCGAGGCGAACCCCGATGTCGCCGTCGCGGTGCGCAACGGCGCGATCGGCTCGGGCCTCCAGCATTATCTCCTCTATGGCGGGCGTGAGGGGCGCGATCTCCACGAGCGCTTCGACGAGACCGCCTACCGCACCGACAACCCCGACGTCGCCTCGGCGATCAATCTCGGCTTCGTCGGCAGCAGCGCCGAGCACTATTTCGGCTATGGCCGCTACGAGGGTCGGCTCGCCAAGCTCGTCGGCTCCGACCAACAGGGCCCCAATGTCGATCGCATCTTTGTCGGCGGCGACGGCCGCGAGACGATCGAGGCCGGCAACGGCAAGACCGTGCTCTTCGCCCGCGGCGACAACGACATGATCATCGGCGGGCCGACCGACGACCGTCTCTATGGCGGCATCGGCAACGACACGATCTCGGGCGGCGCCGGCAACGATCGCATCTTCGGCGTGCCCGGCGGCGACACGATGACCGGCGGGCCGGGCGCCGATGTGTTCTCGTTCGATGGTCGGCCCGGCGCCAACGGCGCGGTGTTCGGCGCGATCGACGTCATCACCGATTTCGACACCCGCGAGGACAAGCTCGAGTTCGCCTACGTCACCGAGGTGAAATTGCGCAGCCAGATCGCCGCCGAGGTCGGGCTCAACTTCGTCAAGCCGCCGGCCGACCCGGTCGCGCGCACGCTCGCGATCGCCGACTTCCTCGCCGATACGAACCGCACCGACAACGCCGTCGTCTTCGGCGACTTCGAGGGCGACACCTACGTGCTGTTCGAGCGCGTCGGGTTCCGCACGACGTTCGATTCCTCGACCGGGATCATCGTCAAGCTGGTCGGCGTCGGCGGCGATTTCGACTTCGACACCAACCTGGTCGCGACCTTCGCGGGCTAGGCCTCACGCGCGGCCTGCCGCCGCGATCGCGGCGCGGAGCCGGCGCGGGTTGACCGGCGTCTCGGTGACCTCGATCCCGAGCGGGCGGAGCGCGTCGTTGATCGCGTTGACGATGGCGGCCGGCGGGCCGATCGCGCCGCCCTCGCCGAGACCCTTGACGCCGAACTCGGTATAGGGCGAGGGCGTGTGCATGTGGAGGATGCGGATGTCGGGCACCTCGGTGGTGCCGGGCAGCGTGTAGTCGGCGAGCGTGGTGGCGAGCGGCTGGCCATTCGCGTCGTAGGGCATCTCCTCGTAGAGCGCGGTGCCGATCCCCTGCGCCGCGCCGCCGAACACCTGGCCCTCGACGACCATCGGGTTGACCAGCGTACCGCCGTCCTCGACCACGACATAGTCGAGGATCTCGACCGCCCCGGTCGCCGGATCGACCGCGACGACCGCGGCATGCGCGGCATAGGAGAACGTCCCCTGGTCGTTCCGCGGCTTGTAGCCGGCGGTCACCTCGAGCCCGCCCTGGTCGACGCCGGCCGGCAGGTTCTGCGGCCGGAGATACCAGGTCCGCGCGATCTCGGTGAGCGGGACCGACCCCGCGCCGGCGACCACCGCGCCGCCCTCGAGCCGCGCCTCGTCGAGCGGCGCCTGGAGGAGGTGGGCGCCGATCCGCCGCGCGCGCTCGGCGATGATCCTGCACGCGCTCGCCACCGCGCCGCCCGCCATCACCATGCTGCGCGAGCCCCAGGTGCCGGTCGAGTAGGGGCTGAGCGCGGTGTCGCCGTGGACGATGTGGATGCGCGCGGGGTCGATCCCGAGGACCGCGCTCGCGACCTGGGCGAGCGTCGTCTCCATGCTCTGGCCGTGCGACTGCACGCCGACCCGGACCTCGAGCCCGCCGTCGGGCGTGAGCCGCGCCCAGGCCTGCTCGTGGCCCGGCACCATCGGGATGCCCCAGCCGTAATAGACCGCGGTGCCGTGCGCGGCCTGCTCGGTGAAGATCGAGACGCCTAGCCCGATGCGCCGGCCGTCCGGCTCGCCCCGCTTCTGGCGCGCGCGCACCGCATCGAGGCCGATCGCGTCCACCGCCTTCCGGAGCGCCGTCGGGTAGTCGCCGGAATCGAAGTGCTTCTTGGTGATATTGTCGAACGGCATCTGCTCGGGGCGCACCAGATTGGCGAGCCGCACCGCGTAGGGCTCGCGCCCGACCGCGTGCGCGATCGCATCGATCATGAACTCCATCGCGAAGCAGACCCCGGCGCGCGCGACGCCGCGATAGGGCACGATCGGCGGCTTGTTGGTCGCGACCGAGAACGTCCGGCAGCGATAGCCCTTGAAGTCGTAGGGGCCGGGCAGGATCGAGCCGACCTGCGCCGCCTCGAGACAGGCCGAGAACGGATAGATCGAGTAGGCGCCTGCATCGACGGAGGCCTCGCAATCGAGCGCGAGAAGCCGGCCTTCGGCATCGGCGTAGGCGGTGAGCGCGTAATGGTGCTCGCGCGCATTGGCCGCGGCGAGGAGGTGCTCGCGCCGGTCCTCGAGATAGCGGATCGGCCGGCCGAGCCGCATCGCCGCCCAGCTGATGCAGACCTCCTCCGGCTGCAGGAGCCCCTTCCAGCCGAAGCCGCCACCGACATCGGGCGCGACCACGCGGACCCGGGCCTCGTCGAGCCCGAGCACGCCGGCGAGACCGGTGCGCACGATGTGCGGCATCTGGGTCGCGGTCTGGAGCACGAGCTGGCCGAGACGGCCGTCCCATTCGGCGACCGCGCCCTTGCCCTCGAGCGGCGCCATGCATTGGCGCGCCATGCGGAGCGTCTTGCGGACGACGACGGCCGCCCCCGCGGCGCGCGCGGCGATGTCGCCGTCGACCAGCGTCTCGAGGAAGATGTTGTCGCCCCACGGCTCGTGGACGAGCGCCACACCCGGCCGGCGCGCATCGAGCATGTCGGTGAGCGGCGGCAATTCGTCGAGCTCGAGCGTGACCTTTGCCGCGAGATCCTCGGCCTCGGCGCGGGTCGCGGCGAGGCACATCGCGACCGGCTCGCCGGTGAAGCGGATCTTGTCGGCGGCGAGCGCCGGCTGCTCGGAGACCTTGAAGCCGGGGAGCCCGGAGACAGCGCGGATCGCCTTCACGCCGGTCATGTCGGCGGCGATCGTCACCCGGTCGCGGATCTCGGCCGGGATCACGACCGCGCGGATGCGGGCATGCGCGACCGGGCTCCGCACGAAGGCCGCCTCCAGCATGCCGACGAGCGCGATGTCGCCGACGAACTTGCCGCGGCCGCGCATATAGCGGTCGTCCTCCTTGCGGAGGAGACGGGCGCCGATGATCGACGGGTTGGCCATGACGGGCTCCGGCTGCGGGACGCGCGATCCTAGAGCATGAGCCGGCCGGATTGAACCCGCCCGCGCCGGGGTTGGACAGGCGGCGCCGGCGCGCCGAAGATGGCCGATCGCCACGACGAAGGGGAACAAGCCGCCATGGCCGCCGACTATGTGTGCAACCAGGAGATCATCGAGGCCGCGTACCGCAACCTGTCGCGCAATGTGTGGGACTATCTGACCGGCGCGGCCGAATCGGAGACGACGCTCCGGCGCAACCGCGTCGCGCTCGACAGCCTCGCCTTCATGCCGCGCATCCTGCGCGACGTGATCCATGTCGACCCGTCGACCACCTTCCTCGGCCACAAGCTCCGCATCCCGGTGATGCTGGCGCCGATCGGCTCGATGCAGACGATCATTCCCGACGGCGCCGCTGCCCCCGCGCGCGCCGCGCACCAGTTCGGCACCATCAACTGGGTGTCCTCGGTATCCGAGCCCGCGCTCGAGGAGACCGCGCGCTCGACGCCCGCGCCCAAGGTGTTCCAGCTCTATGTCCGCGGCGACATGAAATGGATCGAGGCGCTCCTCGATCGCGTCAAGGCGGCGGGCTATGCCGCACTCTGCCTCACGGTCGATGCCGCCTATTACGGCATCCGCGAGCGCCAGCTCATGAACCGCTGGCTGCCGCCGAGCGTTCGCGCCGAGACCAACCGTCATCTCCAGGCCGGCCTCACCTGGGAGAGCATGGCCCACATCAAGCGCTATGCGGGTCTCCCGTTCATCCTGAAGGGCGTCGCGACCGCGGCCGATGCCCGGCTCGCGGTCGAGCACGGCGTCGACGTCGTCTATATCTCGAACCACGGCGGGCGCGAGCTCGACCATGGCCGCGGCACCATGCACATGCTGCCCGAGATCGCGACCGCGGTCGGCGGCCGGGCGCGGGTGGTCGTCGACGGCGGCATGCTCCGCGGCACCGACGTGATCAAGGCGCTCTGTCTCGGCGCCGATGCGGTCTGCATCGGCCGGCTGCAGGGCTGGGCGCTCGCGGCCGGCGGCGATGCGGCGGTGGTGCGCGCGCTCGAGATCCTCGAGAAGGAGATGATCAACGCCATGGGCCTGATCGGGGTGACCCGCATCGCCGAGCTCGGGCCCGACTATGTGTGCCAGACCGAGCCGGTCGGCGCCTGCCACGAGATGAGCACCTTCACCCACATGCCCGGCGGGCGGCTCGCCTGAGTACCGGTTGACCGGCGGCGGCCGCAATGTCCTGATCGCCGCTTCGCCGCGCGAGGAGACCAAGAGCGATGACGAACGGGCCGAAGAACCACCCCACCAACCCGCAGGAGGTCCCGGTTAACCTGCCGGCCAACCGGACCGAGCCGGAATACGCCTCCGACGCGATGGTCGATCTCCTGAACGGCCTCGGCTTCGACTACGTGTTCCTGCTGCCCGGCTCGACGTTCCGCGGGCTCCACGATTCGCTGGTCAATTACGGGCGGAACCACCGGCCGAAGATCATCCTCGCGACGCACGAGGGCGCGGCGGTCGCGATGGCGCACGGCTATGCCAAGGCCTCGGGCCGGCCGGCGCTCTGCGTGCTGCACGATCTGGTCGGGCTGATGCACGGCTCGATGATGATCTACAACATCTGGTGCGACCGGGCACCGGTCGTCGTGCTCGGCGGCGCCGGCCCGATCGACCCGGCCGAGCGGCGCTATATCGACTGGGTGCACTCGGCCTCGACCCAGAGCGACATCGTCAAGCCGTGGGTGAAGTGGACCGACGAGCCGCCGACCGCGGCGGCGACGCTCGAATCGATCGCCCGCGCCCGGCGCATCGCGGCGAGCTATCCGCAGGGCCCGACCTATGTCTCGATCGACTGCTTTGTGCAGGAGGAGAAGGTCGGCCCCGATCTCCGCGTCCCCGACCTCGCCCATCCCCGCTACAGCCCCGCGCCCGCGGTCGCGCCCAACCCCGACGCGCTCGCCCGCACCGCCGATCTCCTCGTTGCGGCGCGCCAGCCCTTGATCTTCGGCGGCCGGTTCACGATCCGCCGCGAGACCGGCGGCCCGCTCGCCGCCCTCGTCGAGCGGACCGGCGCCGCCTACCAGGACGACCGCTCCTATGTCGGCCTGCCGACCGACCATCGCCAGAATCTCTCGGGCGATGCGAAGATCCTGGGCGAATCCGACATCGTCATCGCCTTCGACGTGCAGGACCTCAACAATCTCGTCGGCGCCTATTCGACCAAGCGGAGCCGCATCGCGGGCGAGGGCGGGGCGGTCACCCGCCCGACGATCGTCGACGTCTCGATGAACGAGTTCGCGACCAGCGCCTGGAGCGGCTATGGCGGGCCGATGCCGCCGGTCGATATCCAGCTCAATTGCGAACCCGCGCTCGGCCTCGCGCTCCTGTTGCGCGCCGTCGAGGACCGCATCGCGCGCGATCCCGGCGCGGCCGCACGCATCGCCGCGCGCATCGCCGCACTCGGCACCCGCCACGCGGCGCTCCGCGCCCAGCAGCGGAAGCGCTGGGAGGCGCAATGGGACCGGAGCCCCGTCATCGTGCCGCGTCTCGTCGCCGAGATGGCCGCCGCGCTCGACGGCCGCGACTACGTCATCACCGGCCGCGGCCTCAACTTCCCCGAGGGGCTGTGGTCGTTCGCCGGCGCCGGCCAGGTCCTAGGCGCGAGCGGCGGCGGCGGGGTTGGGTACGGCCCGGGCGCGACGGTCGGGGCGGCGCTGGCGCTGCGTGAGCAGGGCAAGCTCTGCGTGTCGCTGATGGGCGACGGCGACTTCGTCATGTACCCGGGGGCGCTGTGGACCGCGGTCCACTACCGGATTCCCTTGCTGATCGTGCTCAATAACAACGCGACCTGGGGTAACGACGAGCATCATCAGATAGAGATCGCGCATCATCGCGGCCGCCCGGCCGAGAACGCCTGGATCGGCCAGCGCATGCCCGACCCCGCGATAGACTTCGCGACGGTCGCGCGCGGCCACGGCGCCTGGGCGGAGGGCCCAATCGCTGACCCCAAGGACCTCCCAGGCGCGCTGCGCCGGGCCCTGGCCGAGGTGGATCAGGGAAAGGTCGCGGTCCTCGACGTGCGTACCGTCCCCCCGCTTGATCAGGGCTAGGCTCGCCCGCCAGCCGGTGTCGGGCGCCCGCGTCGCGGCGCAGGCGCCGACCGCCGGCACATGGAGGTCGCTGTCATGGCAGGGCGGCCGGCCGCGTGCCAAAGCACCCGACGCCGCGCGCTCGACCGGCGCCGGGCGGTAGAAGATGTGGCGGCCGATCTGCATGCCGAGGCCGACCGCTCCCATCCAGTGCGGCGCCACATAGGTCGCGTGATAGAAGAGCGCCCCGCCGGTCGGGTCCTAGGTCACACCCAGATAGACCGCGCGGGCGATGGCCCGGCTCCGCTCCCAGGCACGCGCCTCGAGCGGCCGGTCGGTCTGCCCGTCGCACCACCACGAGAACTGGCACTTGTGGCGGACCTTGTCGCCGCCCTGGCGGATCACGCCGCAGACCGAGCCGGCGAAGCGCCGATCGGCGACCAGGTTCATGACCACATGGGCGACGGCGAGCTTGCCGACATCGGGCTCGCTCCGGGACTCGAAATAGACGTTGAGGGCGAGGCATCGGATCTCGTCCTCGACGGCGACCCGAGCGTCCGCCGGCGCCACCGCGCCCGTCGCCATCGTCAGTCCAACCAGCACCGCTATCGCGGGCCAAGGGCGATAGGAAGTCATCCGTCCCTCGCTGCCTTGCCAAATCCCTAAAAGTTTAGGGACATTTAAGGCGAGGGACAATCAAATATATCGACAATTTATCCAAGCAGTAATAATTAATAATCGTGACGATTGAATACTAATTCTATTTATATTCAATTTCAATGTTTAATTGTATTCGCGTTCAATATGTTATGGACCCTCGATGACGAATCGGGGGGCACGAATGTTTCTTCCGATCCCGGTGAGACCGGCGGTAATATTATGGTTAACGTCGGAGAAAGGACGCGGCGCCCAGGCCCGGCAGGCCGCGCGCTATCCGTCAGCTACCGGGTGTCGGAGCGCCAGGCGCCGGCTGAGCATGCCCCGGCTGGGCGTGCCCCGGCTGGGCGTGCCAGGGCATCGGCGGGAACGCACCGGGCGCCGGGGCCGGCTCGGGCGTCGGCGTGACCGTGCCGGGGGA
>Ga0194132_10002302_pt1 | contig 36211 bp, 30 predicted proteins | sample TA2KigOf80mmetaG_FD_148612 | JGI IMG/M metagenome (GOLD analysis project Ga0194132, IMG submission 148612) | Freshwater microbial communities from Lake Tanganyika, Tanzania - TA2015054 Kigoma Offshore 80m | ecosystem: Environmental > Aquatic > Freshwater > Lake | place: Tanzania: Lake...
TCCGCGCGTCTCTGGCTGATGTAATGTAATCTGAACTGAAAGGCTGGTTGCAGCTTTGCTGCTCTGGGTTTTTCGCGGTTTGAACCGCGAGGAGATGCGCTGCCTAAACCGGTAAGCAAGTAAATCGCAACCCTTAGAAAACTTCCCTAGGGCATTTCCCTTTTCGTGTTTTTCGTCTCTTTCTCTTCCTCCGAAAGTTATGCCAATTGTTCCCGCACCCAGCGCGCATCGAAGGCACGGGCGTAAACGCGGTTGCGCACCGTGAGATAGCCATTCTCGACGCGCACGATTCCTGACAACCGCAGCACACTGAGCAGTGGATTTGTCTCGTCATGCACGATCCGTCTGGCCCGCGCACGAATGTCATCGTAGATCTGAAGCAACCGTTCGCGGTGAGCGTCCGAGTAGAGCAGCCAGCGCCGCACAAAAGCGAGGTTATCGTCCTCATCTCGCGCTTTGGAGCTTAAAAAGAGGCCCGTGCAAAGCCGATCCACCTGAGCGGGCTTGGAGATTTCCTTATTGCTGGCTAACGCGCGACAGAGGCGTTGGGTAAGGTACGGATGCCCATGGGTCCAATAAAGAACGCGTTCGAGCAATTGCCGCCCAAGTTCAATGCCGCGGCCCAATCCTCCCGCCAGTGCCATCGCTTCACTCGGATCGAAATCGGTCAGTTCGATACGACGCGCAATGTTGAACGGCGTCGCTTGCGCGCTTTGAACTAGATCGGTTGGATCACCGACGCCGAGCAGGCAAAACGAAAGGCGGTTGAACTCGGCATCTTCCACGCGCCGGTTGTAGCATTCGCGAATGGCGCCGAAGAATTCATCCGTTGGAAATGGCAAACTCCGCACCGCGTCCACTTCATCAACAAACACAACGATCGGCCGGGGATGTCTCTTCAAAACAACTTCGCGCATCGCCGTGAACAGCCGCTGCACCGGTCCAAGCCGCTCGTTCCGCAGCCAGAAATCCTCCAGCTCTTCTTCGAGACGCAAGGCCCGTCCGATCCGGCTCAGCAGGCCATCGTACCATTGCTCCGGTGTCACGTTTTGGCCAATCGCGGTCAAGTCAAGAAGCACGACGCTGATGCCGCGTTCGCGCAACTTGTGGCCCGTCCGGACCATCAGTGATGACTTGCCCATTTGCCGCGACGTCAGCACATAACAGAGCTCGGCGTGGATCAAACCATCGAATAATTCGCGGTCCGCCTGACGCTCGACGTAAGAAGGCGAGTCCGGACGCAAGGTTCCCTTATCATGGAAATAGCCCAAACCAGCGCGGTTAATTTCGCGCAATCGCTTTTTCGCCAGCGAAGACTCGATGCGCGCGAGAAGCAAGGTCGTGTTGCACGGTTTCGGCAAAAAATCGTCGGCGCCCACTTTGATGCAGTGCACAGCCGTGGCTGCTTCGTCTGAGGCGGAGAGCATAATGACTGGAATTTGCGCGAGCAGTGCATCCGCTTTCAACCGGCCCATGACTTGGAAACCGTCCATCCCCGGCATTACCATATCCAGGAGGATAAGATCGATGGACTGCGTTCGGACCAGTTCCAATGCGCGCGCACCGCTCTCGGCCGCGAGCGGCTTGCATCCCTGGCGCTGCAGTCTCCGTTCGAGCATGTCGCGATTGAGCGGATCATCGTCCACGATGAGAATAGTGGCGCCGGCCCAGACCGGCGAAGCGGCCAGATCCGAGGCCGAAGGAGCCAAGGCCAGTATCGCTGGCCAAATCGAATCCGCGAGCACCGGCTCTGGCTGCGTTTCCGAACTTCCATGAATCAAATAACTCTCCAAAAGATCGAGGAGGACGAGCGCAGCGGCCCTAATTTTGCCGAGGTCGGAATGTACGACTGTTCGTGCCAGTTCCAGGGCTTGTTCCTGCAGGATTTCGCTATAGCCGATGATGTGGTTCAACGGTGTGCGAACCTCGTGCTGGAGCTGGCGCAAATCAGGAGTCGCGGGCTTGACCCGCTCGGGATCAAAGTAGTAATTGACCAGAGCCAGCACCTGCTTTCCGCCAGTGAGAATCTTCTGCAAGTCCTCCTGCAAGTTTGGCCATGCGGCATCGGTTTCCTCATCCTGCAGCATCTCGCAATAACCCAAGATATGGTTGATCGGCGTCCGCAAATCATGGCGCGCTTTGGCCAAGTGAAGATTGCGGGATCGATTGGACACGCTCGCGGTGGGATGAGAACTCATTGGCGGGGCGTGGTGGGCGATTCTTTCGTCATTCGGGATTCGTCATTCGACATTTTTCTTCCGGTCGAGTTGGGTCTGAATCTTCTCCAGCAAACGCTGCAGCTCAATAGGTTTTGTGTCGAAGTCATCACAGCCGGCTTCCCGTGCGCGTTGTTCGTCGCTCGACATGGCGTGCGCGGTAAGTGCGATGATGGGAATTTCTTTCCTCGCCATATCTGCTTTCAACTGGCGCGTCGCTTCCCAGCCATCCACGACTGGCAGGCTCATGTCCATTAGGATTAGGTCCGGCCGATCGGCTTGGGCAGCGTCGATCCCTTGCTGGCCATCGAGGGCTACGACCACTTGGTGGCCTCGGCGTTCCAAGCGCCGCGAAAGCATGTCGCGGTTCATTTCGTTATCTTCCACTAATAGGATTTTTGCCATAAGTTGTCTTCCGTAGCGCCGACTCATGCACCGTCCCTGGGGTGCTTATGCCGTTCGGGCGACGAGCGCGCGGATTTCTTGCAACAGCTCGTCCATCTTGTAAGCACCCTTGGCCAGGACCTTGCTAACATATCCATTGAGACGCCGCCGGTCTTCCTCGGTCAATTCCTTGGCCGTAATTACGATGACAGGCACTTGGCGCCCCGCCGGACGCTGGCGCAGCTCCTGAAGGAAATCAAAGCCATCCATCTCCGGCATCATCAGGTCCAGAAGGATCACGCCTGGCATTCTCTGTTCAACTTTCTGCAAAGCCACGCCGCCATGCTCGGCTGTGGCCACTTCCCACCCCTCTTTCTCAAGTTGGCGTTGGAGAATCTCGCGCGTGGCTGGGTCATCTTCAACAACTAGCACGAGATTTGCCGTGGTTGATTTTCGATATTTTTTGAGCAGGCCCCCGAGCCTCGTCCATTCGATCGGCTTCGTCACAAAATCCGTCGCACCCAGCGCAAAGCCCATCTGCTTGTCATCCAGAATCGTCACCATGATGACAGGAATTCCGGCGAGAACTGGATCGCTCTTGAGCGCGGACAACACAGCCCACCCATCCATCCCGGGCATCATCGCATCCAGCGTAATCACATCCGGCTTCAGCCGCCGCGCTAATTCCAACCCCTGAATTCCGCTCGCGGCAGTCTCGACACACAAACCTTCCTTGGACAGGAAGCGCTCCATCAGATCTAGCACTGAAGGGTCGTCATCAATGACAAGCACCGTGGCGCCGGCAAACGTCCGCGAGCCGGATGCCTTAACCGGCGTTGCTTCCGGCTCCGAGAGACTTTTGACCTCTCTCGGCAAAATCACGGTGAAGGCCGACCCTTTTCCTGGTTCGCTCTCGACGGCAATTTCGCCGCCCATCATTCCGACGTGCAAATATCCGCCGGACCCTTCTTGAAAGCAGAACACTTGCTCGGATGGGATGCCTCCGTCCGTTGTTTGCCTCGAAAAGTGCTGAACTTGGTTGCCTTGGACGCGCGAGATCGGGCCAAGCCGGTAGCGAGGCGCAGTCCAAATCGCGCCTTTCGAATCCTCGTAGATTGCCGCAACCCAGTTGGTCACCCCATCAACACGCCGCGCAACAGCCTTGCCATTCCAGACATCTTCCATTTTCATCAAGTAAAGCCCCTTGTCGAACTTGCCAGTCCAGACCGTTTGCTTCGAATCGATGTGCAGCGCGAGGTTGAGGCCCTCCTTCAACATTGCGGGCGCAGGCAGCTCACGAAAGGGCTGTTCGGAACGCTTCGCTGCTTCCGGATCGTAATACCAAAGTCCGCGAAGCGGTGGGACACCGCCCAGCCAAAGACGACCCTTGGCGTCATGCTGCAACGCAAAGACCATCGCGTTCGCATCCAACCCTTCGCTCGAGGCTGTGACAAAACGATTCCCCCAGCGATTCGTGCTCGTTAATTCGAAACGCGCCAGGTAAGGGGCGCTGTTCTCGCCGTTGGATAACCATAAAGAACCGTTTGGCGATGGCGCACTAAACGCGACATTCTCCTCGGGCAACCCATCCGCCCTGGTATATCCGACGAAAACCTCCTCGTCGTACCGATGGATTCCGCTCAGGGTCGCAAACCACAGCGAACCGTCCGGCATGCATTGCAAGTCAAAGACAAAATTGCTCGGCAACCCGTTCGCTGAGGAATAACGGCGCCATTGCCCCTTCCGAAATGGCGCGACTTGAAAACTAGTGTCGTTCGTCCGGCCCGCCTCGATACGTATCGCGCGCCCTTGATTGTGGTAAAGATGACGATCCGGCAAATGCATCCGGACGGTGTAATCGCCCGGGCGCAAATTCACGAAACGGTACTTGCCCTCACCGTCCGTCAATGTTTTCGCAACCAAGCCAGGGGTGGCCAGTTCGTCCGGTTTGCGCACAGGCGCTCCCGCCTGCAACACCTGCACGATCACGCCTTCCATCGGCTTGTCCTCGAAATCGGTGACCGCGCCGGAACAGCCGATCGCCGACAGTAATCTCTGATTTGAACGTGCGCCATCGCGTTTCCGGAACCGTCTATTGCCTTGCCGACGATGCGGACTGGCGTGTTCGACTGCTTCGCCGCCGGACGGCGTGTGGTCATGACGCGCGCTTGGCCCAACAGTTTTCCATGCTGCGCGTTCGTGGAAGCGTCGTTCGCCGTGCCGTCGTTGAAATTCCAAAGTCCAGCCAAGCCCGGCTCCCGACCAGAAAGGCTCTTGAACATGTTCTCGCGGACTTGTTGCTCGGTGCGAGCGCTTCGCCAAACCCGCACTTCGTCCATCTGTCCACGGAAGTCAGCGTCATGAGTGTAATAGACACGAAAGTTTGAACGACCGAGATAGTTCCTCTTTTCCATCCGGTCGGCGACGGCATTTTGACGAATCTCGGTGTTGGTGGAAACCAACACACCGTCCACGTACAGCCGAGAACCACTATTTTCTAAGACGGCTGCAATGTGAGTCCATTGACCAAGTTTGAGCAATTCAGGAACAATCACGTCGCGGACTTCGGTCCCGCGAAATGTCTGGAACCACAGACTTGGTGAGGTAACCCGGTTGTGGACGTTGAGCGATTGTCCCGCCAATGTGAAATCAAAGAACCGAGAAAAGTTTTCGAAGCTCTGCCATTTCACCCAGCCTTCGACGGTCACCTCGGTCAGATTCGTAAATGCAGCCGGCGGAAGCTCGACGAAACTGGCGGAACCGTCCAATTCGAGCACGCGCTCTTCAAGGCTTCCGTCGGTGGTGAATGGCGCCGGCGCCTCTACAGTTTTTGCGCTTCCGAAGTCGTCCCAGCGCACCCACGCTTCAATCGTGGCTTCCGTCAAATTGTTGAAAATGTTCGGCGGCAGTTCGGCGTAGGCGCCGAAGGCATCGAGCTCGAGGGTGCGGTTGGGAGCAGTGGGTTGCGCGCTTCGAAGGGCTAGGGAGGGCCAAATGAACACGAGCAACAAAAAGAAAGCGGCCACTGGGCTTCGTTGAAAGAAACCGGAATGCGCAGGACTCATCATGCCAAGGCTCAAGCTGCCTCGCTTGTGCCAGACTTGGCCTCGGCTGGCAATACCACGGTGCTGGGTGCGTTGGGTGCGATTAATACTGGCGGTCAGGAGCGAAGCGTCTACGCTGCAGAACGTGAAATTGTTGGCGGCTCGAAGCCCACTTCGGAATGTTTCGACTCTTGCTTGGCTCCATCAAGTCGTTCGCGTTGACCGGTCGCGTTTGGCGACGAATACTCGGCCCACTATGACGGCTCGTCTAACCGGAACGGTGAACCTCCGTCGAATCGCGGCGCATGCGCGCTTTCGTCTGCGCAAGCAGAATCCAAATCCTGTCGCGGCTTTCACACTGATCGAGTTGCTGGTGGTCATCGCGATTATTGCCATCCTCGCCGGTATGCTATTGCCGGCGCTCGCGCGCGCCAAAGCTAAAGCGCAGACCATTAAGTGCAACAGCAACCTTAAGCAGCTCGCCGTGGCAAATTTCATGTACATTAACGACCTCGGCAAAGGATGGCCGTGGCAGCTTTACGGCGGAAAAGGCGATTGGGTGCAGGCTTTAATGGAGAATTATTCCAGCGCTCACCAGGTTCGTTTCTGTCCTTCCACACAATCGCCCGCGCCAGCCAAGCGTGTTGATCCAGTCTTTGGAACTGTGGACCAAACCTGGAACAACGTAGTGAGCACGAATCCTAATTTCAACCAGGCGAGCTATGGCTACAACGGATGGATGTATTCCGGCGAATGGCCTGACGATTTTGTCGAGGGCATGGCCAAAGCCCAAAACGCCGCATTCAAAACGGAGGCGGATATTGTGAATGCGTCACAGACTCCCGTGATGTATGACGCCATCTGGGTGAACGCTTGGCCTCTGGCGAAGGACAAACCGCCCCGAGACCTTTACAAAGCGGATCCGGGTCGAGCCGCCATGATGGGCCGATTGACCATCCCACGCCACAGCCATAGCGGGAAAGCGCCGCGCAATTTTAACGTGAAGGATTTTTTACCCGGCGCCATCAATATGTCCTTCCAAGACGGACATACCGAATTGATCAAACTGGAAAAGCTCTGGTCGCTATCCTGGCACAAAGGTTACGAACCACCCGCGGTCCGGCCCGGCCGATGACGTTTCGGTGCGTCCTCCACCGGCTCGGTGCAGCTTGACACCACCGCCGTTGCCTCCTCGTACCGCAGACTTGCAATCTGCCCTGGAGTCTAGTCTGGACATCTGGACATTCTGCGGGCTGGACTTAGTCCTACACTTGATCTCACACTTAACAGCATTTGTCGCACGGAACTCGACCGGACGCTGGCGACTGATCACCGGGCGTTCTGAAGCTGCTGGTACCTCTGAACCGCCGCAATCGCGCGCGGGTCTCCCTTTTCGGCGAGGGTATAAATCTCGGTCATGACGGCAGCGATGCTATCTTGCAAGGCCATGCGTTGCTGCGGAGTTATCGCGGTCGTGCGGCGCAGCAGTTGCAGTCGCGTTACCGCGTCCTCCATATTTCCCGCCTTGTAATCTGCAATTGCCTGTTGCACCTGTTTGCCCGGAGGCGGCCCGGCAGGCTCACGGGAAGTTCCAGGGTCTGGTGTCGCAGGCGCAGGCGGCGACTCCGCCTTTTCCATTGAAGCCGCCGCTTTCTCCAACTCATTTACCGCGCTCGGCTTTCGGCAGCCGCTCAAGCTAATAGCAAGCATCATGAACAAAGCACAATAGATGTGACTGGCTTTCATGTAAGCCTCAATTCTCTATGCGCTTGTTGCCGTAAGCTCATGCTCAACGTGTGGATATCCGCGTTAACGCCCGTCCTTGCTGCCGGGGTTGCAATACAGGCGGTTCTTGGTCCGAATGTTGACCTCCTGATAAAACTTTAACGTCTTCAGATACTCCACGTGTCCATCGACGACTCCGACGGTGGTTCCAATCGAATGGAGTTTGGTAATACCCTCGGAAGGGCCGCTCGATCCGTCATTAAAATCCCCCGGACTGGTTTCCAGTGCCTGCCAGAAAATGATCGCGTCAGGTGTAAACTGCGACGCTTTGTACGAATTCGGAGAGATGCTGCCATACCCGCCGACCGCGCCATTCATCAAGTAGCTCGACATCTTCTGCGCGCGTTGCCGCCACGCTGCCTTGTTGGTTTTGTCCAGCGGACAGCGATAGATTCCGACGGCGTTTGCGTACGTATAAAGCAGTCCTGTTTGATAAGCTGCTGCCTCATTTGTGTTGTAAGGCGGCCTTGTAATATCGGGAGGTGAAGTCTTGCCTGTAGCGTCGTAAAGCCAGCCTTTTCTCAGCCAAGGCGAGTTCCAGTTCGGCTCGGGCAGATAATCGTTGAAGTCCACTGCGTAAAGGTGCATCCCTAACGTAATCTGTTTGACGTTGTTTTGGCATTGCGCCCGGGAGGCCTTTTCCTTCGCTTTGGCCAAAGCAGGCAACAGCATGCCAGCAAGGATCGCAATAATCGCGATGACCACCAGCAACTCGATCAAGGTAAAAGCTTGTGACGAACTCTTGCAGTTGGAGGAGCCGAGAGGATTCCGGTCAGAAGTTGTTTTCATAAGGGTCAGAGCTAGATGATAGCGGCCAGCGCGTCAGAAACAAACCTGCTCGGTTTTAATTTCATGCTTCAACCAGAGGCAACTGTGCATCTGCAGGCACAGTATGGAAAGCAAAATTTTGGAGCCTCACAGCCCGTTCGTGGTGCACTTGCACGCGTTGCTCAGCAGGTTGAATAACATCTGCCGCAGCTTGGTTTGATCGGACCGCATCGTCCCGACGTCCGCCGGGCAGTCCACTTCGAGCCGATTCGCCTTCTTCGCGACCAACGGTTGAACTGTGGCCGTGACTTCGCGGACCAGCTTGGCCACGTCAAACTCCTCGACGAACAACGTCATCTTGCCCGCTTCAATCTTCGACAAGTCGAGAATGTCGTTCACCAATCCGAGCTGATGTTTGGCCGCCGCCTGGATTTTCTGGGGGTCAGGCACGAGCGCCTTGTCGCCCATTTCTTCCAGTTCCTCATGCATCATTTCTGAGTAACCGATAATCGCATTGAGCGGCGTGCGCAGTTCGTGGCTCATACTGGCGAGGAACTGCGACTTGGACTGGTTGGCTTCGTCGGCCTCTTTCCTGGCCGCCTCCAACCGCGTATTTTTCGCGGCCAGAGCCATGGCTGCGCTTTCGGCAGCTTCGCGCGCCTTCTGTTCCTCGGCGAACAATCGCTCGCGCAATTGGCGCGCCTCCCGCTTGCGCCGCCGCGCTTTGGCCGAAGCGACCAATGCCGTCAAGCCCAGCGCCGCGATGAGACTGCCGCCCGGATACAAGACCCACGCGTTGGCATACCAAGGCGCGGACAGCGTCAATACGAGCGTGGCCGGTTGGGAGCAGTTCAAGTCCCGATCAATGGCTTGGACCGCGAACGTGTACGTGCCCGGCTTGGTCGGCAGCCAAGAGTACTGCCGGTCGTGAGTCGGGGAGAGCCAGCTTTGCTGTTCGCGCGGATCGTTGGCGGTGTCGAGTTCTCCGGCGGTTTTCATACCGGACACAATCCGAACGCGGTATTGGCGTTTCTGGGAAATCGTTTTCAGATCAATCGAGTCGAATCGGACGCTCAACCGAGCGCCGGTGGGAAACATCGGCAGAGCCGTCAGGTTGGTGAACGACTGGTCGGTCTGGATTTCCACAATTCGGGCGACGGGTGCGCCTTGGTTGTCGCGATAGCTTGCCAGGCCGCCATTGGTCCCGATCCAGATGTCGCCCGCTTCGTCTTCCATGACAGCCCTGACGATGTTTCCGGGCAGTCCGTCCCGCATATCGAGCGTGGCCCAGGTGACGCCGTCAAATTGAGCGACGCCACCCGCAGTGCCGCACCAGAGGCGGCCCCGGGAATCGAAAGTGATGGTATAGACGGAATCATGCGGCAGTCCTTGAGCGACGGTCCAACGTTGGGATTTCGAATCATGGAGGCGCCAAAGGGCCGACCGGACTGCCCACCCAGAGGGAACCATCCGGGCCGGAGGCGAAGCAACGAAAGCCTTGGGGAAAAAGCGGAGAGTTTCCGCCCGACGCGGGAAGAAAGGACCAGCCGTCAAGGCGGAACAATGTCCCCGTGGCCCAACCCAAGGCCGTGGACGCCATCCAGAGGGTTCCGTCGGAATGGTGATGGAAGGCCCGGATAATCTCCGGAACAAGCCCGTGCTCCGCCCCGTAGGCCGTCCAGTCGTCCTCACGGTAGCGGCGCACCTCGCCCACGCTGTTTCCAACCCAGAGGGTTCCTTCGCGGTCCATCCCCATCCGGCCCATGATCGAGGTGGACCAGAGATTGGTCAGCCCCGAGGCGTCGTGTCGGAATAATCCGCGGAGGTGCGAGCTAACCCACATGCGCTCGCGACCATCGAACCGGATGTCTGTCATCCAACCGCCATCGATGTCCGTGCCTTTGCTCCAATGGTTCACCTTGGATCCATCCAAGAAGGCCACTCCGCCAGCGTCGTGAAAGTCTCCAGTTCCCAGCCATAATCCCCGGATTCCACGGTTCCGGCCCTCCCGGATCACGCTCACCCAGGCGCTCGGCAACCCGTCGCTCTTGGTCAAAGCCCAAAACGTTCGGTCGTCGTACTGAACGAGTCCGCCACCGAAAGTGATCACCCAGATCGAACCGTCCAAGGCGGGCGCAATCTCCCCGATGGAATCGTGCGGCAAACCATCGGCCATGGTCAGGTTCAAGAACGTGCGGCCGTCGTATCAGACGAGGCCCTTCGCCGTGCCAATCCACTTGACTTGATCCACGCCCGTCGCAATGGAACGGACCTCGGCCTTCACTTCGAAGGGCAGCGGCAAGCGCTGAAGAGTCGATCCATCGAAGACGGCCAGCCCTTGTGCTGTGCCAAACCAAAGCGTCCCATCAGGGCTGCTGTGGATCGCCAAGACCCTGTTGTCCGGCAAACCATGGTCCTTGGTGAAGGACTGGAACCGGCCCGCTTCGTAACGGTGAGCCCCCTGGGAAGTTGCCAACCATATCGTTCCATCCTGCGCCGTGACGATATCATTCACCGTCGCCTGCGGTGGGTCGGCCTCCGCCGGAAAGTCCAGGAAGCGCTCTCCATCGAAGCGCTGCACACCTTCCGCCGTTCCGATCCACAAGAGTCCCTCCGCGTCTTCCGTCAAAGCCCTTACGGAATCATGCTTCAGCCCATCCTCAGTCCGCCAGATCCTAAAGCGTCCCGCCTGAAATCGCGCCAAGCCACCGCGGGTTCCGGCCCAAATGGCGCCGTCACGGGTTTCATACAACGCGTTGATGAACGAATTCGCCAGGCCTTCAGCGAGAGAAAACGTTTCAAACCGATTCCCGTCAAACCGGGTCAGGCCGCTGAACGTCCCCACCAGGACCGCCATGCCGAAGTCGTCCGGCAGCCCCTCCCGCGCCGCGAACCGCCGCCAATGCCCCTTCTTGAACGGCGCGAAGCGGAAATCGAGTTTCTCCAGCGTTTCGCCGGGAGGAACAGTCAGGGATTTTAAATTTGAGATTTCGGATTTGAGATTCCCAGTCAGCGACCTTGGACCTTGGACCTTGGACTTTCTTCTGCTGACACAAACACCGATTTGTTTGGTTCAACAAAATATTCAAATCCATCCCGCACCATCATACGCAGGAAATAGGAGCCGGCCTTGATCTTCTCGAGGCGATAATTGCCTTGTTCGTCGGTCAAGGCCGTCGCGAGCACTCGGTGTGACGCATCCACGACTTGCACCGGCACGGCTACGTGCGGTGTGCCGTCGAACATGCGCAGCGTGCCAGTCAGGTTGCCGGCTTCACTGAGCGTCAGGTTCACTTCGTGCGTCTGGCCTGCGGTGAGCAACAGGTGGCTGCGTCGGGTCCTTCGATTCGCCCAGGTCAGCGCCAGGTCATAAGGCGACGAGTTCGGGCGGAATACGATCACCTCGTACACGCCCAAATTCATCAATCCCTGCGCGACCGTAACGCCATCCTGTTCCCGGCGAACTTCCAATCCCGTTGCAGGTTCCGAAAAGCGCCCTCGGATGACCGCGGGTTGCGCGAGATCGCCGGGAGCCGGATGTGCGGCCAGGATCGTGCGCGCGTTTCCGTGCATTAGGCCACGAGCGTCGCGTAGCGAGGAATCATTCGCATTTGCCGCATCGAAGTTCCACAGGCCCAGCAGGCCTTCATCGCGGCCGTTCAGGCGTGCGAACATGGAGGCGCGAATCTCTGCCACGCTGCGCGCGCGTTTCCAAAGTCGGAGTTCGTCCATCTGTCCGTGAAATGGCGCGCCGGGATCGTTTGCATATCGCCCGAATCCAATCGTATTCGGCCCGCTCGCTGGCAAGCCGGTGTAGGACGCCGGAACAAGCCCCGAACCGACGGGACAGCCGTTGAAGTAAAGACGCAGCGAGTCTCGATCCATGGTGACCGCCAGGTGACACCACTCGTTCCTCTGGAGGAGATGGGCCACGCGAAACGACACTTTGGGGACGGTCGATCCCGGCGGCAAACGAAGCGTGCAGTTAAAACCCGCGGTGTCAGTGAAGTTTCCCAAGCGCAACTCGTGATCGCCCGTTCCAAAAGCGATCGCCCGCGCTCGAAAAGGGAACGACGTCCACTTGAACCAGCCCTCGAATGTGAACTCGCGCAACCCCTCAAAAAGGTTGCCGGGCAACTCGACGTAACTGCCGTTTCCATCCAATTCGAGGACGCGGTTCTGCGGGGACGCACCTTGGCCAGTGAAGAAGAGAAAAACCAAAATTGCGCCGATCAATCGCACATTCGGAAGGGGTCGCCGCATCATAATTCCAACCCTTAATCGACAGGCCGGTGATGAACGCCCAGAACCTTAACGAAGCGGACGATAGCAGGCAACGCGCAATTCGTTCGACGTTTCCCTTCGTTGTCTTTGTTTCCTTCTGTTCTTGCAGGTTTCCATTTTCCGCCGCGCTAACCGCTGGCGGTTGACCTGGCGGTCCGTGGAACAAGCCAGCTCCACGGCAGCGCGTAAAGGTCCTTGTCGAGCGGACGCGCTTCGCCACTGTGCAGCACGGCGCCGCGAACCAACGCGCTGCTCCGCTTCAGACTCTGACGGAAAGCGCGGATGCCGTCGGCATCGGAACTGGTGACATTAAAAGGGGTCAGTCCCACATATTCCTATTGACATTATCCTTGTCCCCGCCGCCGCGCCGACAGCAGATTCGACAAACTCGCTCCCGTCCCCATCTGCAACCGGGCGGCAATCCACTGCAACGTCATCGTCGTCTCCGCCCGCAACTTCACGGCCAGCTTCAACTTCGACTTGTCACCGTTCTTCCGCGCGGCCAGGGCCGCCTCCCTCCATCCCAGCTTGGCGAGCCCTTCGCGCACCAGCCGCTCCGCCTTCTCGGTCGCGCTCTCCTGCAACTCCCCGCCGTAGTGCGACGCCCCGCGCTTCTCCTCCACCTGCGCCAGCAACTCCTTCCGAAACGCCTCCTCGCCCCAGCACCAGCCCCGCCGAATCCGCCCATACTCCTCCGGGTCGTCCTGCGCCCGCCGCTCCTCCATCAACCGCTCGAACTCCCGGCGCCCCGCCGCGCTGTCCTGCGCAATCCCCATCTCCCCCAACACCCGCTCCACCCGCAGCCACGCCGGACGCCGCCCGGGCCGCTCCAGATACGCCGGATAACTGCTCCACCGATACGACCGCAACGGCTCTTTCGGGCGCACCAGCTTGGCCCGCACCGGATTCAGATGCGCGTATTCGCATACCGTCCGCAGGTAGCCGGGGCTGGCCGCGTCCACCACCAGTGACTTGTAACGGCCGCTGAACAGGTGCCCGAAGAGTTTGTGCCGCCGGTTGAACCGCGCCGTGTAGGTGCCCAGAAACCACTTCATCCCGGCCACCAGATTCCCCAGGGGCGTCTCCACCACCAGATGGAAGTGATTTCCCATGAGACAATAGGCATGAACCTGCCAATCGGCTTTCACGCACGCCTCGGCCAGCGTGGTGAGGAACAACTCCCGGTCCCGGTCATCGTGGAAGATGGCTTCCCGCCGGTCGCCACGGTTCATCACGTGATAAATTGCACCGGGATACTCAATGCGTAGCTTGCGTGCCATGCGCGAAAGCCTGCCCAGACAGGGGAATGGTGTCAATATGTGGGACTGACCCGTTTATCTTCCTGACCCATTTATCTTCGGGTTCAATGGAAGGTGTAAACCCACTTGGTAAAGACGCTATTCGCGGCCTCTTGGCGTTCCTCGACACTGTTGAAAACCAGATACCACTGAATCTTGGGTCTGATCTTCCAGCCGTAGATCACGCTGATGTTATGCACGCTCGCAGCGCGATGCTGCAGGGAGGCCTTCACCCACATGTCATCCTTGATGAAATAGTCGAACACGATCCGGTTCAGCCAGGCGATGTGGCTCCCTCCGTCGGGCAAGTCCTCGAACCGAAGGCCTAGTTCGTAGCGAATGGGGAGGCGTTCCCACGGTTTGTACGGTTTGCCGATGCTCAGCTCGTTGTAGTCCACCTCCTGAAACACGCCGCCGGCCCATCCAATATCGAATGAACGCCATTGGTCGGAGGTGTTGAAGGATAACCGGCTCGTGGTCCGCCGATTGTGATAAGGAGCATGAAACTCGTCCGCATGGGACGCCGACACCCCGAGATCGTTGGGAAACACGACTCGAGAGCTCGCCCGGTAATCCCTCAACACCGTCTCCCAATCCTCATTTTCGTAATAATGATGGTCGAGCTGCAGGCTGAGCTGTTTATACCAGGCTTTTTCCGAATCATGCCGGTAAGCGGCGACAAAAGACGGACCAAACACGTTGCGTCGAAAGATGAGGCCGAGGGCCGGGTCAAATCCCTTGGAAATGGCGTCGTAACTCGCCGTGAAGTACCAAGGGTATTTCTGGTAACTCAACGCACCGTATCCCAAAAAATCCATCCGGTTCTTGGTCGGATTCCCTGACGGATCCGTCCTGCGATCGTCCGCAAACGAGCCCTGATAAGCGAAGCGAATCGCGTCGGTGAGGAAGAAGTAACCATCTGTGCTGGCCACCCGGGAATGCCCGTCATCAAATTCGGACGCGTTCAGGTAGTAGCCCATGGAAGATCTCTGGCCCAGCCGCTGCACCGCGCGCAGCACGCTGGAATTCCCGTTCCGCGTTCCGTCATGAACGGTATCGCCTTGAATGTTGAGGAACGCGTAATTGAGGTTCTTGCTTTCTCCGCTAATTTTTGCCCCGGTCAGGATGTCCGTGAATCGGCGGCTGTAATAGAGCCGATGACGCATCTCGAGCAGTTCGCCGCCCTCACGGAAAAAGGGCCGCCGCTCCGAAAGGAATCGTTCGGTGTCGCGCAGTTCAATCGTGTCGTCATCCGCTTCCACCTGCCCGAAATCGGGGTTCAGGGTGAGCGCGGCGATCGTGGAAGGTGTCAGGCGAAAACTCGTGTCGATCCCCGATTCGAAAGTCGAGCGGGTCTTTCCATTGAAATCGGCGCGTCCGCTGACGTAAGGGGAAATCTCCAGGTTGCGGGTGAATTTGGTGTCCGCCAGATCGAGGTTGGTCAGATGCCCGAAATGGTGAGGACGAAAGGAGTCCGTGGAGCTGAAGCTCCAGAACATCAAGCTGTCCAGCCTGGGGATCCGCCGGGTAAAATTTATCCCCCAGGTTTGGCCGTTTTCGCGGCGGTAGTTCATCACCCCAAAGGGAATCCGCATTTCAAACACCCAACGATCCTCCAGAATCTTCGCCGCCAGTTCCCAAGCCGCCGACCAGCCGAAGGTCCAGGAACTTCCGGAGAAGCCTTCGATCCCGTCCACGCGCGTTCCCAACGGATTGGAGAAGAAGCCATACTTGGTCCGATGACCGTGGCCGGGATCCAGATGGACCTGCACAAAATCGTCCCCGGTAAAGTAACGGTCCTCGCGCCGCTCGGAGGCGTGGAGTTCCTCCATCTTGTCGTCGAAAGCCTCCACCGCAATATAGAGGTCGGTCTGGGTATAGGCGATCCGGACCTTTGTCAGTTGCGAGGCTCGTTGTTTGGTGCGGCTGTCAATGAAGTCCGTCGCCACGTCCGCTTGCTGCCAGAAAGGTTCGTCCAAAACTCCGTCCACCTTGACGGGGCCATCCACTCTCAGCGCCTTAATGGAAGGGGCGCTGATACTCGGATCCTCATGAGCGAGGAGAGCCTCGGCGTCAAAAAACCATAACCCGGTAAGGAGGAGGCAAGCGAGCTGCCTCAAAGGGGAACTGATCGTTTGGCTTGCCATAGCTGAACGGATCACTTGTCACTGAGTGCGAGGGCCACCAACTCCCCTTTACCCCGGGCCGAGATGGCCGAGACGATAGGATCCTCGGCTGCCCTCAGCGCCACGGCAGTCGAGCTGGTCACATTCCGTGTGTAGGTTCCTCGGCAGCGCTGGCTGGCAAGGCCATGCGAAGGAGAATTGCCGGGAGAACGGCGGCCTGCGCGAATCGCGCGCTATGAATGAATATCCGTTCATGAATTTCATCGGCTTGAATTCCGAGCTTTCACAGATATATGGCGCGGTCAGACCTTCGTAATCAATCACGAACTGGTCCTTCGCCAGGTCTTGCGCCGGACAAAATTCGCCACATCCGTTGACAATAGGCTTGGCACGGAGGGTTGAAGAGTGTAAGCACGTCGCCCATGAATTCCACATCGACGACGGTCGTGCTCTCCGCTTTGGCAAACCTCATGGTGTTTACCCTTGGTGCGCACGATTGGCCCGAGTTTCGCGGGCCGACCGGGCAAGGGCATTCACCGGCGAAGGACGTGCCGATTCGCTGGAGCGGGACGGAGAATGTGGCGTGGAAGTCGGCGATTCCAGGCGCAGGATGGTCCTCACCCGTGCTCGTGAACGGTCGTCTGTATCTCACGACCGCGACATCCCGTGAGGCTGCGAAGGATTTGAAGCTGATCGCGCTGTGCCTGGATGCCCGCGACGGGGCGTTGCTCTGGAGCACGAATGTGTTCAACCCGAAGGACGGTTCGAGTCTCCATCGCAAGAACAGTTACGCGAGTCCCACGCCGCTGGTGCGCGATGGCCGGCTTTACGTCCACTTCGGACACTTGGGCACGGCGTGCCTGGACTTGGAGGGCCGCGTGTTGTGGCGGCAGACTTCGATCCAGTATCCGTCCATGCATGGCAACGGCGGCTCGCCGGTGCTGGCGGGCGAACGATTGATCTTCAGTTGCGATGGAATTACCAATCCGGCGGTTGTGGCGCTGGATCGGCGCACGGGCGAGGTGCAGTGGAAGACTCCGCGTGACAACGAATCCGCTCCGAAGAAGTTTTCGTTCAGCACGCCGCTGCTTATCACCAACGGTGGTCGTGAAGAACTCATCAGCCCCGGCGCGGGGGGGGCCTACGCCTACGATCCGGCCACGGGTCGCGCGCTGTGGAAGGTAAGCACGGGCGCGGGCTTCTCGGTGGTGCCCCGTCCGGTGTTTGCGCACGGGTTGCTGTTCGTGAATACGGACTACGACTTTCCGAAACTCTTTGCCATCCGGCCCGGCGGCGAAGGCGACGTGACCTCGACTCATCTGGCCTGGCAGACCGGACGCGGCGCGCCGAGCACACCCTCGGCGCTGGTTGTGGGTTCAGAACTTTACTTCGTGTCGGACGCCGGCATCGCGACCTGCGCCGATGCGAAGACGGGCACGGTCCATTGGAACGAACGTCTCGGTGGCGGCTTCTCGGCATCCCCGGTGTTTGCCGACGGCCGCATCTATTTTCAGAACGAGGAAGGCGTGGGCTACGTGCTGAAGGCTGGGAAGATGTTTGAGCCACTCGCCAAGAACGAGCTGGGTGAGCGCACGCTGGCGAGCTATGCGGTGGATGACGGCGCGCTGTTCATCCGCGGGGCGGAGCATTTGTTCCGTATCGGCAAGAAGTGACGCCTGGCACCCGTACAAATAGACGTACATACAGGGGTCAGCCCCACAATGTGTGGATTGGGGTCACAGCTCACAATTAATTGTGAGCTGTGACCCCAATTTCATGCCCCCTCTGTGCTTGCGGGCGCGCTGCGAACCGGGACGGTTCGCGGTCCGGTGTGAAGTGCCAATCAATTTTTCCAAACCGATTGGCCAATCCCCAAGCCGGATCATCTCGCGTTTCTACAGCGGCATCCGTTTGTGCCGCTGTCCGAACTGTTTGATGTCACCCACCGATCGCCGCAATACAACGAGCGCGAACATCGCGGCGTGTTTTACGCGGAGTCGTGGGCGCCCGCGCATTATCTGCTGGGCGTCGTCGAGCTCAAGCATCGTGATAACCTTGCTCAAGCAGCTCAGCACTTTCGCACCGCGATGCAATTGGATCCGGAGAACAAGCAGTACCTGCTGGCTTTGGGCGATCTGCAGATCCAACGCCGTGAGTACGCTACCGCCCGCCAAACCTTGCTCTCGCTTCTCGGACCGGAGATTGATCCGGAAGTGAGACGCAAGGCCGAGTCATTGATGAAAGCGCTTGAAGAATCAATACGCCCGTAGGGAAGCGCGACCCGCCTGACCGAGCGAAGGACAGGAAGACCAGAAAACGAGAGGACGCGAAGGCGAAAGGACGCTTTGCGTCTTTGCATCTCTGCGCCTTTGGGTTAACTGTCCCTTCCAGGTTCACGCCAGGGGGCAAACGATGCATTTGTCTGCTCGTCCCGTCTTTTCGTCCTCTCGTCTTCGCCTGCTCGCGTTCTCCCCGGACAGGCGAGACGCGCTGTCCTACGTAATATGTGCCCCTTGCGTTTCGACGTATACCGAATAAAGCGACTGGCTGCCGGTCATGAAAAGCCGGTTTCGCTTCGTGCCGCCAAAGCAAACGTTGGAGCAAATTTCCGGAAGGAGAATCTGGCCGATGCGCTGGCCATCCGCCGCAAAAATGTGCACGCCGTCGTAGCCATCGCCAACCCAGCCCGCGCTGGCCCAGATGTTGCCGTCCACATCCGCGCGGATGCCATCAGCGACGCCTTCTTTTCCTTTTAGTTCCATCGAAGTAAACTTGCGGCCATTTCGGAGTTTGGTTCCTTCGTCAACTACGTCCCACACTTTGATTCCCTGGCGAGTCGGCCCGCCCGTGTCGGCCACATACAGTTTCTTGTAATCGGGCGAGAAACAGAGCCCGTTCGGTTTGTAAATTTCGTCGGTGACAAGGTCGAGTTTTCCTGTCTTCCCATCGATGCGATAGACTGCTTCCTTGATGTAAAGCTCTCCCTTGTTTCCTTCGTAATTCATCATGCTGCCGTAACCGGGATCAGTAAACCAAATGCCGCCATCCGGGTGCACGACGGCATCATTGGGCGCATTGAGGAGTTTGCCTTGCCATTTCTCGGCCAGGATGGTGACGGCGCCATTATGTTCGTAACGCGTGACGCGCCGCGTGCCATGTTCGCAGGCGATCTGCCGGCCTTGCCAATCGAACGTGTTGCCATTGCTGTTGCCAGCGGGGCTGCGAAACACGCTCACATGACCGTCCTCTTCCAGCCAACGCATTTGCCGATTGTTCGGAATATCGCTCCAAAGCAGAAACCGGCCGACGCCGCACCAAGCCGGGCCTTCGGCCCAGAGCGTTCCGATGTGCAAACGCTGGATCGGCGTGTTCCCCAGCTTATATTTCTCGAAGCGCTTATCGATGACAACAATGTCAGGGTCTGGATAACGGACCGGGTTTTGGCCTGTCCAATCGCGTTCAATAGCCGAAACTGTGGGGGCGAAAAAGGCGCCGACGGCCGCGGCGGCGGAGGCGGATAAGAAGCTGCGCCGATCCATGACCGCGCCTTCATTTGAGTGGATGCTGGGTTTGCCAAGTGCGTGTTGGTCTGTGTTCATGGTTTTGATGGTAGTTTATTGTTGTTCACGGAAAGATTGTCGGCGAGCGGATTGGAGTTCAAGGGATTTATGAAGAATTGCTTGCCAGCGAATGGCTCTTTTGTCAGCCTGCGGCAGTTCAACCCAACCAGAATCCGTATGAGGACTGACGCGTCTCCTGTGGCTCTTAATTCCCGTCGTCTCGCCTTCACGTTGATCGAATTGCTCGTCGTCATTGCCATCATTGCCATTCTTGCGGGCATGCTCTTGCCAGCCATGGCGCAAGCCAAAGAAAAGGCGCGGATGATGAAATGCCTGAACAATTCACGAACACTGGCGCTTTCGTGTATTCTATATGCGGGCGACAACCAGGATTTCTTGCCGGTCCGTCGCGATGACAATCGCTGGCCGACGCAACTGAAACCGTTCTACGACACGCTCGAGATTCTTCGTTGCCCGAACGACCGGCCGAAAGACCAGGCGAAGTTCGATGCCGACACGCGGCGAACCAACCGCAAGGTCGAGCCGGACCTTGCCTTCCGCAGCTACATCATTAATGGATGGAACGATTATTTTCGCGAGACCATCGGACGCGGTTACGACGTCGGCACGACTCCCAATCAAAAGATGTCCCTCAGCGCTCTCCGCCTTCCGAGTGACACAATCATCATGGGAGAGAAGAAAGGCGATTCGGACCATTACTACATGGATTTGCTCGAACCTTCTCGCGATGGCGCTCGCGGCAATGACGTGACCGAAATTGAGCGGGGCCGGCATTCCGGCGGCGCAGGCAAACGCCAAGGCGGCGGCGGGATGTACATGATGGGCGACGGCAGCGGCCGGTTCATCAAGTACCGAGGGTTGCTTTTTCCGCTCAACCTATGGGCCGTGACGGACACCTATCGGACCAACTACGCCCTGAGCAATTAGTTGGAAGCACGGGACATTCGCACAAATGCGTTTGCGGCACGTCAGATCATGAGCGCCATCTCACGTGAGGCCCGTTATTTTAGGCACCGTGACCGCGCGCATGGAGCAAGGCGCTCTTCCCTGGCTTTCAACTCAATCCATGGATGAACCCGCGTGAGTTTTTCATCAATGCGGCCGACTATGGCTTGCCCACGCGAGATGAGTTAATCGCCTACAGAATCTGGGATAATCACTTTCATGGCTTCGCCTCGGTGAATCCCATCGAGCAGTATGAACGCAATGATTTCTTCGTCGAGCGCATGGGCATCGAACGTTCGATTGCCCAGGAAGTTGGCGGCACATTGGAAAAACCATTTGCTCCGTACGCGTTCGATGCAGAGATTTTGAAGATTCTAGAGCGGGACAAAGACCGCCTTTCCGGACGCACGCCCATTGATCCGGGATACCCCGACGAAAGTTGCGCGAAGATCGAAAAGTGGATTCGCAATGGCCCCTGCATCGGAATCAAGTACCTAGGCAGCGACAAGAAAGGAATAACCTGCAGTCACCCGAATAACGACCCCATCATGCGGCTCGCTGCGGAGCTCGAGGTTCATGTCTATATTCATACTTGGCTTAAGGTCGGCGGAACTCCGCGCTTGCCCGGTGGCGACAACGGCCCGTCTGAATGGACCCCAATGGATTTGGCTAAACTGGCCCAGCGTTTTCCACAGGTCTCGATGATCTGCGGTCATTCCGGTGGTGACTGGGAACTCGGCGTTCGCGCCATCCGTCCCTACAAAAACGTGCTCTTGGAATTCTCAGGATCATATCCGCATTCGGGCATGGTCGAGTATGCGATTCGAGAATTGGGAGTAGAACGTCTTGTCTGGGGTGGGCACGGTCCAAGCCGCAGCTACGCGACCGAGATGGGCAAGGTTCTGGACGCCGATATTTCGAGGGCTGATCGGATGAAAATCTTCGGCGGGAATCTTCGAAGGATTTGCGAACCGATCTTCCCCAAAAAGAGCCTGAAGATCGAACTCTGATTTGCCGCTTGTTTACTGCTTCATGAAGCCTCTTGACCGGCGCAATTTTTTGAAAAGCTCCCTGCTTGGCGCGGCTGTTGTTTCTATCTCTGGCCGGCAGCTGGAATCCCAAACGTCCGTTGCGTCCGCTTCAACTGCTTCGGATGTTCCGGGAATCATCGACACCAACATCAATCTTTTTGAGTCGCCATTTCGGGCGTTGAAATACCGCGAGACAAGAGCCCTCGTGGCGAAGCTGAAGAAGCACCGCATCATTGAAGCTTGGGCCGGAAGTTTCGAGGCGCTTCTCGCCAAAGATATGAACGGAGTCAATACGCGATTGGCCGACGAGTGCCGGGAGCATGGCCCCAACTTTTTGATTCCGTTCGGCAGCGTCAACCTGGCTTGGCCGGATTGGGAAGAAGATGTTCGGCGCTGTCATGAAGTTCACAAAATGCCCGGGATTCGCATTTACCGGGGTGATCAACCGTTCGATCTCGACCATCCTGCGCTCGACGCTCTCGTCAGAATGACTGCGGAACGCGGGTTGGTTCTCCAAGTTGTCTTCGGAATGGAAGACCCTCGCGTGCATCATCCGATCCTAAATGTCGGTTCAGTCACGTCTGCGCCCTTATTGAAAGCGCTGAAGAATATGCCTAACGCGAAGGTGCAGTTGCTGCATTTCTCCGGCTCGATCCGTGGCGAAGACCTTGCGCAATTCATGACACAAACCAGCGCTCTGATGGATATTTCGCGACTTGAAGGCAACGGCGCCGTGGGCCGAATCATCGGCGCGCACCCTGGATCGCATCCGCTTCGCGTGCCAGTCGAGCGGATCGTCTTCGGTTCACACGCGCCGTATTTCCCTGTCGAAACGGCCATTTTGAAACTGATCGAGTCGCCGCTCGACGCACCACAACTTCACGCGATCATGCGGGGCAACGCGCGCCGATTGCTGGGGCAGAGGTAGCCGCCATGCTGCGTTTCGATCAGACGTGCTTCGCGGTGATTCACGCGCGTGAAGATTTCCTGGCGCTCGGATTTGCTCGGCGATTTGGTTTATCAGGCGGCTTCATCGGTGCGGCAATCCTTCGAGTCAAATGGCCGCTGTTCATCGCGGACGTGATAGTTGCAGCCTGCGACCTTTCCGCAACTCATATCCGCTTGGACCGTCACGGCAAATGGATATGCTTCGGTGACGCATGGATTTGATTCAACTCGGCTGGCAGCCCTTTTTTGAGGACAGCTTTCGACCTTTCATAGACGAAGGGTTGGAAGCGGGCCGCGTTGCTGTCGAGCATCGGGGTGGTTATCGCCTCTGCTCTGCGCGCGGCGAACTCGCGGCGGAAGTTTCCGGCCGGTTTCGGCATCAGGCGGCAGGCGCGGCGGACTTTCCCGCTGTGGGTGACTGGGTGGCGATGGAAACATTCCCCATGGAGGGCAAAGCTGTCATCCAAGCTGTTCTGCCGCGTCGGACGAAATTGTCGCGCACAGCTCCAGGCCGGACCGCCGAAGAACAGGTCTTGGCCGCGAATATCGACGATGCGTTTATCCTCGCTGCGTTAGGCACTCGTCTCAGTCCCCGCCGCATCGAACGCTACTTAGCCTTGGCTTGGGAGAGCGGCGCCGAGCCAGCCATCGTGCTGACCAAGTCCGACTTATGCGATGACATCGAGATGCACGCGCGACAGGTCGCGGAAATCGCGCGGGACGCGCCGATTTACGCCGTCAGTGGTCTAACGGGGCAAGGAATGAATGAACTGGACGGTTGCTTGCGCCCGGCCCGAACGGTGGTTTTGCTCGGGCCTTCCGGTGTGGGCAAATCAACGCTGATCAATCGCTGGTGCGGGGCGGAACTCTTCGACGTCCAGCCCGTTCGGGAAAGCGATCAAAAGGGGCGTCATACGACCACGCAGCGACAACTGGTCCAACTCGCCTCGGGCGCGCTGATCATCGATAGTCCAGGATTGCGCGAGCTGCAATTATGGGAGAGCGACTTCGGCGTCAGCGAAGTTTTCAGCGATATCGAGACACTGGCTGAACGCTGTCGCTTCACAAATTGTCAGCATGAGACTGAACCGGGTTGCGCAGTCCGGGCCGCTCTGGAGGCAGGGGGGCTGGCGCTGGAACGTTTGGAAAGTCATCGCAAACTGAAACGTGAACTCGCCTATCTTGAGCGAAAAAATGACAGGCGTGCCATGGCCGACGAACGGAGGCGTGTGAAATCGGTCCACAAAAGTTTCCGCACGCCCAAGAAACGCGATCGGTGACGTAATCTTTTGGCGCACGACAGTTTTGATCGCACCCTGCGCGGCTGCGCGGCGCTACGCGGCGGGAAGGTTTGACTAATCGGACCTGTAAGCTTAAATGCATGCGCACGCATTGCCCAGGCCGCATAAGGAATGAGCACGTCTGATACGAACTTTTTTGTTCCTGGCGGAACGCTCCGTCATGACGCTGCGTGTTAGGTGGAGCGCCAGGCCGATAAAGACCTCCTGGAGGGACTAGGCCAGGCCGAATTCTGCTCCGTGCTCACAGCACGACAAATGGGCAAGTCCTCGCTCATGGTTCGCACGGCCAACAGATTGCGCGCACGCAAAACCGCCGTGGCGGTCTTGGATTTGCAGGCCATTGGGCAGAATCTCACGCCAGAACAATGGTATGCCGGGCTTTTGCTTGGCCTAGCCCGGCAATTGCAAATTGAAGATGAATTGGAGGGTTTTTGGCGCTCACACGACCGGATCAGTCCGGTGCAACGTTTCATGCTGACGATCCGAGACGTGGCGCTGGCCGGAAGCTCCAATCCGCTTGTGATTTTTGTCGATGAAATTGATGTCGTCCGCAGTTTGCCGTTCGCGACCGACGAATTCTTTGCCGCGATTCGCGAATGTTACAATCGCCGGGTCGAAGCGCCTGAGTTTAATCGGCTAAGTTTCTGTCTGCTCGGCGTGGCCACTCCAGCCGAGCTAATTCGGGATGCGCGAACCACTCCTTTCAATATTGGCAAGCGTATCGAGTTCGCAGATTTTACGGAGGACGAGGCCGCCCCATTGGCGGAGAGGTTGGGCGCTCCTCGGTCCATCGCCAAACCTCTTTTGGGCCGCATTTTTTACTGGACCCACGGACACCCTTATTTGACACAGCGCCTTTGCAAGGCAGTCGCGGAAACGAACAAGGGGTCCAGTTTGTCCAAACCGGCCATCAGCGATGCGGCTCGGATTGACGGGCTTTGCGAAAAGCTCTTTCTGAACCCGCGCGCCCGCGAACAAGATGACAACCTGCTTTTCGTGCGTGAACGTATTTTGCGGAGCGACGCGGATTTGGCGAAATTACTCCGCCTTTACGAAGGCGTTCATAAAGGGGAGCGCATCCACGATGATGAAACCAACGACTTGATCAACCAATTGCGCTTAGCCGGCTTGGTGGACGTGACTGACGGCTGTCTTCGCGTGCGCAATCGTATTTACTTGCAGGCGTTCGACCAGAATTGGGTGACGGCCAATGTGCCCGATGCCGAGCTGGAAAAGCCCGACGGTGAGCGGGTCCGGATCGAGCGGTCCTGTTCGTTGGGACGCACGTCATCGAGCGACGTCGTGTTGCCGGATCAAAAAGTCTCGCGCCGCCACGCCCTGATCCAGGCGCAAAAGCAATATGAGTTCTGGCTGATGGACCTCGGAAGCAGCAACGGAACCTACCTCAACGGACGCCGCGTCACGGAGCCGGTGTTGCTGCGGAATCAGGATCAAATTGAAATCGGTCCCTTCCGGTTGGTTTTCCGGCAATCGAAAGCAGCCGATGCAGCTTGAGGCGAACAGACAAACTTTGATCGCACGATCTTCCATAAGTGAGCGTTCACGGCAATTGATCGCGGGCAAATGGATTTGACTTTGCCTGCGTGGGGGCACGCCGTGACACGCGGTCTTTTAGGACTGCCAAAACCTGTTCGATGAAGTCGCCCACGCGGGCTTCCAACTTGCCCGGCACAACCGCCCGCACAAACTGCGTCCCATCGTTGAACTGCAAGACGACCTGAAGACGCCAGAGACTGTGTTGGATCGAAAATCGAATTGCCTGAGTCGTGTCCGGGAAGCCGATGGCCTCCTTCGCGTTGTCAGTCCACTCGCCCGGTGCTTTAAGGACATGGTGAGAGGCAGGGTCTTTGAGCAGGATTTTCATGGCTCACGCTCGCTATTCTTGCAAGATTTGAGAAAGCAACTCCAATGCCTTTGGCAATTCTGAGAAGTGATCAGGATCGTCGGGGAGTCGCTTAGCTAATTTTCCTCCAATGTCCCATTTAGCCAAACCGATTTCATCGCCTATCGTGACCGTGAAAAGTAGAAGTGTGTGTATATTTTGCACCGCCCAAATCGAGCAATACCAGCGTCGGCGTCTCTTTGATATGACGGTCGGCAAACTTTCCTGTGGCAAAAACGCGCATCGCAACGAGCACAAGTCAAGGCGCCGACGCCAAGGGGGTGCCATTAGAACTGGCGCTCCTGACCGCCAGCTTTAGTCGCTCTACACAGATGGATCGTGCACCAAATCGTCTGCGCTCCGAATGCTGTGGGGACTCGGCTCCGAGGCGTGATCGCGTTTCCTATTCTGTTTTCAGAAAAACTGCTACTGGCGAATACGGTCGCCTACCGGCTGCGCCTGACCACGAACCGGTGCGATTCCGTCAAGCCAGCGCTTCGCCACCGGCTTTTCGAAATACGCCGTGGCGGCCTTTTCGCCAAGCACACCGGTGACGGCCGTCCGCGTTTCAGCATGAATCCGCGTCAGCGTCGTTTCTCGCTGCAGGTCATTCAGTGTCGTGTCCGTGCGAATTCTCAGCGCTTGTTCGCGCGCCATGTCGCGAAGCTCGAGTACCTGAGTTGCTCGTTCCACAGGGATTCCCTCAGCCTCGGCAATCTGGCGCAAGGGAGTGTTGGGAACATCATCGCGCGAAGCCCGATACTCGTTGTAACGCGCGTCGCCGAGCAATTGCCGTATTTGACGCTCGGTGTCGAAATACGCGGCTTCGCGCCGGTCCGTGCTTCCTGGGTCCGTTGCACGGCCAGCTAACTGAGATTCTTCGTCGAACTTCTGGCGAATCTTGAATATGTCTCGGAATTCCTGCTCGGTTGGATTAAAGGCACTCAGTTGATTCCGCATGTTTTGCGCGGTCTGCGATATGGTCAGTTCAAATTGTTCTTTCTCGGCCGGGGTAAGAAACTGATTGAGCGCAGCCTTGTATTCGTCCGTTAACGCCTTCAGTTGCGCGGCGTTGTTCGTAGCTGGCTGGCCACCGCGATTGGCGTTGGCTTGGGCCATCTTGGCCTGGAATTCCTGCATCATGGTCACGGCTTTTGCCTGTTTTTCGGGGGGCAGAAACGCCAGCGCGTCCTCAAGCGGATTCATGGCTTCCGCCATGGGATTGGCCGTTTCCTGAATGTCTACTCCAAGCAACTCCTTAAGGACGTCGCGTTTCTCCCGGGCCAATTCCTGATGTTGCTTCAGGCGTTCCGGGTCGAGGCCCGCGAACGTCTGACCGGGTTTCCAAAACTTGAATTCGCCCGCTTGTTTCTTCAGATCCTTCTTGCGCGACTCGAACAGCTTGTTGACGTCCGCAATGATGATGTCGCGGATGGTTTCTTCAGGGCAGCCGATCCCGCGCAGGTTAGCGATGTACTTGCGGTAATCGTCCGACTCGATAGGGCGCGGCTTTTCTCCGCAATAGCGGATTGCCGATACGAAGGTTAGCATTTTGTTCGGAACATTCCGTTTTCAGTTCTTTACGCTTGCGGCATGAGTAAACCCCAATGCCGCGACATTTCTGCTGAAGCACAACACGCTTTAGACCATGGCCATAACGGATCTGGCCGCGCATGCCGAAACTCTCAGCCCGGCTCAACTGCGCGCCTTGAAGTTCGGCGCCGATCCTCAGACCCGAGAGATTGGATATCCGAAAAAGACGGTGTTTAGAACGGGGTTGCACCAGATTGACGACGAGCTGTTGGAACAAGTGCTCTTGGGCTGGCAGAGCCAAGTGCTGGGACCGTGGCAGGATCAGATCGTCATCGTCGACGGCAAGAAAGTGCGTCATGCCGGAGTAGAGATCGTCAATGCGGCCGATTCCCAAGGCCGATTTCTGGGGAGCACGGTGACGGCCCGCAAAAGCAACGAGATCCCGGCACCTTTCAAAGCCGGTTCAAATCCGCTCATGGCGGACGCGAACGACTCCATGCGCTCATTCACGCCAAATTGCCGAACGTGCTCGACTTAGGAAACAGAAAAGACGCGTCCTAGCGCAAAAAGCAAAAATCGAAAAAGAAATTGACGACTTCATAACCAAAAAATAAAATCAGCTAATTTTCAATTTCGCTACAAATACCGCAAAATGGTTGTACGGTAATCATACTCTTGAAAATGTAAAACAAGAAGGAAAACAAGATTTCATAAGAACAAATGCGCTGAATCCAAAAATGATAAAAAATGGACAGATGCAATGAAAACTACCAAAAAGCAGGAAATTGAAGCGTCAATTTATGCGCCACTTATCTAAAAGCTTTAATTCCTATCAGTCACGGGCGGTACGCTTTCCCGGGAAAGCTGACCGCGGCTGCGGACCATTCCGGAAAGGCATTATGACCAAGCGAAGCGGAGTTCGCACTCGCACCAGCCGCTGGGCGGCGCGGATGATCGGACTAGGAGTCGTGGGGTTGTGGGGGGCGGCCTCCACAGTCGCGGCAACCAAGACGTACGACCTGACAGCCGATTTCAGCCTGGCCGCCAATCCGACTCCACAGGGCTGGCAATACAGCCAGCAACTCGATCAATTGGGCGGTGGAGGCGGCAAGGTCGGCCCCGTCGTCCAGAATTGGAACGAACCCGACTTCGGTCCCGGACAAACAGGTTGGGAGGGAGTGTCTCCTCCCGGAGCCCACGCCGGCTGGGCCAAGCGCATCGATAACGGCAACGACACACCCAAATACGACGACCCCGTCGGAACTGTTCTCACCCACGGCAATACGAGTGTCCTTTGGAAAGCTCCCGCGGGTGATCCGCCCGGGTTCATCGAAATCAAGGGTGGCATCTGGAACATCCGCCACTTCGGACGCGGGGGCACATGGCGGATACTGAAAAACGATGTCGAAACGATCAGCCAGGGCTCGAACGACGACAACTCCGGAGACTCGACCACGCCCAACAGCTTAGCTAATGGCAGCGCCGGCGCCGATGGACTCTCGGGGATTCCATACAAGGGCGGCGACACCATCCGTCTGGAAATCCTCGAAGGGGATTTCGTGGCCATCAACCTCACCATCATCACGGGCGACACACCTCCGGACCCGTACATCACCAAACAACCCGCCAGCAAAGGTGTTGTGGCTCTGGGCAGCACGGTTACCTTCACGGTCGAAGCCACGGGCACCGCACCATTGGGTTACCAATGGAAAAAGAATGGCAATGACCTGCCCGGAAAGACGCAGGCCTCTTTGGTCATGAACAATGTCTCCGTCAATGACCTCGGCGCCTACACCGTCGTCGTCAGCAACTCGAAAGGGTCCCGCACCAGCAAGCCCGCAAGCATGGTCGCCGACCAGGTGCTCCCGCCCATCGCTCACGTCCACGACCTGGCCAATGACTTCAGCATCGCCGCCAATCCAACCGCCCGCGGCTGGCAGTACAGCGAGGCTCTGGACAATCAACTCAAGGGTGGCGGCCCTGTCGGACCTGTGTCCAACAACTGGAATTCAAAGGACTACGGTCCTGGACAGCCTGGATGGACCGGACGCGAGGCCGGCGCCTGGGCTGGCTGGGCCAAGCGCATCAGCAATGGCACTGACACCCCCAATCTCGACGCGCCGGTGAACTCCGTGATCACTCACGGCCCCAACAGCGTCCTCTGGAAGGTTCAACCAGGCGAGACAGATAAATTCGCCAGCATCAGCGGCGGATTGTGGATCATACCCACCGGCAAGCGCGGCCAGTCCTGGCGCATCTGGAAGAACGACATCACGCTGCTGACAGAAAAGAAGAGCATCGATGTTGGCGCGACCTCGGACCTTCCCATGGGCATTGAAACCGGCTCGGGCGGCTCGGAAGCCCTGGATGGAATTCCCATCAAACCCGGAGATACCTTCCGCCTCGAGATTCTGCCCCTCTCCGGTCCAGGCGGCCAGGTGACCGGCCCGTACAACGATTATGTCGGCGTCCAGCTCAAGATCACCACATCCACCACCGGACCCACCATTGCCATCGCGACACATCCAATCTCCCAAACCGTCGAGGCGGGCACTACGGCAACGCTCAGTGTTGAAGCCGTCGGGGCGGGAAACATCAGCTACCAGTGGCAAAGGTCGGAGTTCGGGCCGCCGGAAGCGCTCGCGTTTTCCGATCTGCCGGGCAAGACGCAGCAGCAGCTGGTGCTCGCCAACATTCAACCCGAACAGGCGGGTGTGTACAGGGTTGTCGTCAGCAACACCGGCAGCAACGCCGCAAGTGTGCCCGCCAGCGTGAACGTCAACGTCTCGACTTCATCCGCGGGCGGCGTCAAGCACGATCTCGCCGGCGAATTCAGCCTCGACTCGAATCCGACAGCTGGCGGCTGGCAGTACAGCGTCGCGCTGGCGGCGGGCGGCGGCGTGGTCGGGCCCAGGAACAACAATTGGAACCAGCCTGACTTCGGCGCAAACCAGCCGGGCTGGCTTGGCCCGGCGGGCACCACCTACGCGGGCTGGGCCAAACGCGTCGACAACGGCAACCCGACGGCCACCTACGATGATCCCGTCGGCTCAGTTATCACCCACGGCAACACCAGCGTCCTCTGGAAGGCCCCGGACAATGACAAGGGCGGCCTGGCCGATATCACCGGCGGCCTCTGGCACATCCGGCACCTCAACCGGCCCGGCACATGGAAATTGTGGAAAAACGATTCAACACTTCTCAGCGACGGCCCCATCGATGACAGTGTCGGCACCTCCGCCGCTCCAAGAAGCCTGGGCACCGGCAGCGGTGGCGCCAAGGCCCTCCAAAATATTCCCTATCAGGCCGGAGACACTTTGCGCCTTGAAATCCTCAATGGCGACTTCGTCGCGGTCAACTTCGCCATCACCACCCGCCAGGTCAAGATCCACGACCTCGCCGCCGACTTCGGTCTCACCGCCAATCCCACCGCCGATGGCTGGCAATACAGCGTCGCCTTGGCTGCCGGTGGTGGCGTGGTCGGGCCCAGGAACAACAACTGGAATCAACCCGACTTCGGCGCCAATCAGCCCGGCTGGCTCGGACCGCCGGGCACAACCTACGCGGGTTGGGCCAAGCGCGTCGACAACGGCAACCCGACGGCCACCTACGACGATCCCGTCGACAGCGTCATCACCCATGGCAATACGAGCGTCCTCTGGAAAGCCCCCGCCAGCGATAAAGGCGGCACCGCTGACATCAGCGGCGGCCTGTGGCATATCCGTCATCTCAACCGGCCGGGCACCTGGAAGCTGTGGAAGAACGACACGGTCATGTTGAGCGATGGACCCATCGACGACAGCGTTGGCACTTCAGCCGCACCCCGAGGCCTGGCAACAGGCAGCGGCGGCGCCAAAGCCCTTCAAAACATCCGTTATCAGGCCGGCGATTCGTTCCGGCTCGAGATCCTTAACGGCGACTTCGTCGCCGTGAACTTCACCATCACCACCCGCGACGTCATCATTCACGACCTGATCGGGGACTTCAGCCTCGACTCGAATCCCACCGCCGACGGCTGGCAGTATAGTGTCGCGCTCGCCGCAGGCGGCGGTGTCGTCGGGCCCAAGGCCAATAATTGGAATCAGCCTGACTTCGGCGCCAACCAGCCCGGATGGCTTGGACCGCCGGGAACCACGTACGCCGGATGGGCCAAGCGCGTCGATAACGGCAACCCAACGGCCACCTACGACGATCCCGTTGGCAGCGTCATCACCCACGGCAATTCCAGCGTGCTCTGGAAGGCACCACCCGATGACCGAGGCGGCACGGCCGACCTCGGCGGGGGCCTGTGGCATATTCGTCACCTCAATCGCCCGGGAAGATGGAAGATCTGGAAGAACGATTCCACGCTCATCACGGAGGGTACCATTGACGACGCCGTCGGCACCTCCGCCTCGCCCAAGAGCTTTGGCACCGGCACCACAGGGGCCTCCGCCTTGAACGGAATTCCCTATGGGCCCGGCGACTCGTTCAGGTTGGAAATCCTCAACGGGGATTTCGTTGCGATGAATTTCATCATCACCACACATCCGCCTGAAACTCAGGCCGCCATCATCCAGATCGTCCGCTCGGGCGGCACCTTGTCCCTCCAATGGACCGGTACCGCACAGTTGGAAGCCTCAGACAGGGTCACTGGAGGCTGGGCCGCTGTGAACGGCGCCACCAGCCCGTATCCGGTCAACCCAACGGGTGCCCAGCAGTTCTTCAGGCTCCGGTAACGCCAAACCACACAACACGCATCCCTCAGGGAGGCGTCTTTCCCTTCGATAATCACCGGGGGTCCCGCATGCGCGGGATTCCCGGCTGTTTTTCCTGAGGTCAAAACTCCGAATCGGCTCTACACCGCGACCCCGCTGGGGACAGACCCCGCCGCCCCTCCTCGCTGGCTCTTACTCTTGCTCCTAATCGCGGTTCGCTGAGTTGATTCGAGGCATCCCGCCCGATCGATTTGGAGAAGAACCGCAGCCTTACCTCCTTGCTTTGGAAAAGACAGAGCAAGAGCGAGAGCAAGGGAATCGACAGCGCAAGCGGGGGCAATGGGCTCCGCGCAACAAGTGACTTGAAGCGGCCGTTTTCCCGGCATTTTGGGCTTGTCTTATCTTAGTGCCATTCGGGACAGACCCCGTCGAGTCGCCAGGGACAGACCCCGTCGAGTCCGACCCCGTCGAGTCCGTCGAATTGACGACCGGCAGGGACCGGTCGCCGTGGGATTAGAATGGACTGGTCCGCAGAGCGTGACGATGCCTGTCCCCAACCGCCGTCCCCAACCGCCCGAGCCGGGAAGATGCAGCCGAAGGCGGCTGGAATTCAGGGAAATCGACTCATCAATGTTCAGCGGGCAACTCCCCCAAGACTGTGAGGTCTGGAGCTTGGGCGGCCGCCGGCTTTCCGGCGGCGGTTCGGGTACAAGGGGTGCCCGCTCATGAGCGCTCAAGCCGACTTGCCGGCGAACCCGTCCCCACGCAGCAGGCGCCGGACGTTCCTGCGACGGTTGGCCAGCACCATTCTCCTGTCGGCGATCGTGCTGACCGCGATTTTCTCCGAAAACCGCGTCGTTCGTGAGCCCGTCTTCCTTCTGCTAATGATGGGGCTCGCCTGGGCGGGCCTGGTTGAGTTCTACGCACTGGTCGAACGCCGTGGCTTGGTCTGTTTCAAAGCCTGGGGAGTATTCAACGGCTTGCTGTTGATGTTCGCCACCTTCTGGTACCTGACTCATGCCAGCGGACACCAACGCCTGCCCTCCAAGGCCAATGATTTCGAGACCGGCGTCCTGGTCTTGATTGTCCTCGGGTTGTGCGTCCGTCAATTCCTCGCCAGGTCAAACGCGGCTGAACTGACCGCCATTTCGACCACGCTCTTCGGATTGCTGTACGTCCCCTGGCTTCTGAATTTCATTCAAAAGATCGCCTTCTACCCGGGCTTCGATGGCCGTTTCTACGTCCTCTATTTCACTGTCGTCACCAAGTTCAGCGACCTCGGCGCCTGTGTCGTTGGATCCCTCTTTGGCCGTCACAAGATAATCCCGCGCATCAGCCCCGCCAAAACCTGGGAGGGCTTTGCCGGAGCGATTGTCATTTCGTCCATCGCCAGCGTGCTGATGGATCGCTTCCTGGGCGACCGTCTACCGGGCATGAGGCCGCTGGATGCAATCCCGCTCGGGGCGCTCCTCGGTATCGCGGCCGTGATTGGCGATTTGATCGAATCGCCAGCCGCGGAGCGTTAAAAGCAATTTCCGATCAGTGTAGTCCCGATCTGTCGGGACGTATCGAGGGGCTGCGCTACTGTTCGTGAATGATCCGGATTGGGAGGTCTGTTGGCGGAGATCGGCTTCAGGCGCGCCGTTCACTTTGCGCCGTACACCCGTAGTTCCGTCAGCCTCGCCTTCTCTCCCGCCGGGGCGTGGCACGTGAACTTGAGATTGATGGCTCGCAGACCGTAGATGCGGCTGATGTCCTGAAGGTCGAAGCCGTTCGGGACGTCGGCATAAAGTTGGTGGTCCGTGTCAGCCTCGAAGACGTCAACTGTCGTGTAGCAGCGCTCGGCGCCTTCCATCTTCCAGGTTACTCGACCCCACGGCACGCCGTCGGCCAGTCGGAGGACCGGGCTTACGAGCGCCGTGACGGAACTGGGCGAGAGGAACAGCGAACGCAGAAACAGCTTGCCGGGGTTGGGCTGAACCCTGAACTGCGCCCAGCCCTGTTGGTCCCGCTTCACGGTTTCCAGCGGCCTGACGAGCCACACCCATCCGTCCCGCGGGAAGAGCAGATCGTTGACGTACCGGTATATCTGCCGTCCGTCGCCTTCGACGTGGCCGGGGTAGCTCCAGCCAAGGCCGACGCGCGCGCCGTCCGACGGTCCTCGGTAGCGCAGGTTCGCCCCGAATAGGTAGCGCTCGCCGGCAGTTTGCGCGAACTCGTACTCGATGGCCTCCGACTTCGGTTCCGGCGTGACCCGGTTGAGGTCGTACACTAGGGCGCTCTGCGAACGATCGACGGTCGGTGGCGCTCCGGGCTGGTACGGCGGCGGGTTGCCCACATGCCACACCACCGGGTTGCCTTCCGGACCTCTGAAGACAACGTCGTTCCAGACTTGCCTGAAGGCGGACGCCTGACCACCGGCGTCGCGGCTCCCAACGTTGTTCGCCAGTTTCATCGGAGGCCAATAGCGGCTGGGCTGCTTCCGAAGTACATACTCCGAGCCCCCTTCGGACTGAACCGTGATCGAGCCGTCGGCCGCGAGCAGCGTGCCTCCCCAATAGAGCCAGAAGCCCTGACCCTCATGGAGCGCAAGCGCCATTTCAAGGCCCAGCCGCTCCGGCCAGTAGGTCCCCACAGAGAGGCCCGTCTGATAGAGGCACGATGCGCCCAGCCTCTTCAAATGCAGCATCTGGTCCGTGCTGCTGAAGCAGTTGTTCCAGTCCCAGGAAGCGCCCCTGCGCGGGTTAAAGCCACTATAGTACTCGGTGTTGCTGTACATGAGGAAAGGCAGCTTCTTCGAGCCCAGGCCGAGCGCAATGCCGTCGCTGTACCAGGTAACGCTGCAGGGATACATGCCGAAGACGAACTCCGGCATCACCTTGCGGACCTCCGCCGCAAGCTCGCGCATGAGGGCCGCGATCTCGTCGCGCTCGCTTTGTTGATAACGCCACAGAAGGCCCTTGCGTGAAAGCCACGGGTAACGTTCGGCGGGCCTCAGCTTCTCCGGCCTGTCGTGGGCCGGGAGCCTCGACAGGAACCTGCCCCAACAGTAGTCGCAGTGGCAGAAGGATTGCCGCTCGGTGGTGTAACCGGGGTAGATGTCGCCGGCGCAGTAGGTTTCGCCTTCGAGCATCGCGCCCCCCTCGCAGCCTTCTTCGGCAAGGATGCGCGCCAGAGCCAGCATCTGCGGAAGCTGCAGCCCGAGCCAGTCCTTGCGCTCCAGCGGACACGGCGCGATGCCTCCTTCGACGCCTTGGCTGTTGACTACGTGGCGGTAATGCCGGTCCTTCAGCAGCATGACCTCGAAGTCAGAGAGCTGGTTGATGTATGGCATGTAAAGCAGCTTGCGCCTCGCGCATTCGCGCGCCTGCGCCCGGACCAGTTCGAGCCGCGCCGAGGAGACGTCCTTCTCCCGAAGCATAACAGTATCGTCCGCACCTACGGACTTTCCGAAGTCCTTTAGAAGATGGACCTGCGCCGTGACGGCGTTGAACCCGGCGTCGGCGAGCCGCTCTATGGCGGCAGCGTCATTGACCGATACCCAGATGTTCCGGCAGCCGCGCGACTTGACGCCTTCCAGCGCCGGGCCCGCGCCCAGAGGAAGCGCGACCGCCAACAACAGGGCCACAGCGGTGGCGAGGTTCCACACAGACATGATTGATAGGAATTTGCTTTTTAACGCTCCGCGGCTAGGGAGATTTGGTTTTTGCGAGGTGAATATTTTTTTGGGATCAGACGCTTCCGGCCACCGATTGGCAAGCGGATTTTGAAGATTCGATCGCTCGTCGGAGGCCGGACAGGCGGGGGAGAGTGCCTTGACTGAGACGGGAGCCCATTTTCGGACAATTTGGGGGTCCGCTTGGGGCGCGAGGGTGCCTCCGGCGGGTTGAATTCGCCCCGTTCAGCCGGAGATCACGTTTTCGTAGTCGGGCATCGGGTCCGACGCCACAAGGTAGCCGGGCTCCGGTTCCTTGAAAGCCATCCTCGGCGGCGGGCGGGCCGGGGCGAATCTAGCCGGACCACACCACAGGTTGAGATGTCGGAGAATCTTCCCGACGACGGGATTGTCAATGACGGCGATCCGCCGCATCTGTTTCTGGCAGACTGGACACTGGAGGGGATCGGAATGCCACGCCTGGCGGATGAGGTCGCGCCACTTGCGGGCGGGAAGTTTGGCGGGCGGGGGCGGAGTGGATTAGCCGCGGAGCGTTAAAAAGCAAATTCCTATCAATCTATCAGTAGTTCATCAACCACTGCTGGCCCAACCATTGCACCGGCGGCAGACGCCGGACCTATACGGCGGCCCAACTCTACCGGGTGCACCTGTTGAGTCTGCTCTCCCCGGTCCATTCGTTGAACCTGCTGGT
>Ga0194132_10002304_pt1 | contig 36174 bp, 35 predicted proteins | sample TA2KigOf80mmetaG_FD_148612 | JGI IMG/M metagenome (GOLD analysis project Ga0194132, IMG submission 148612) | Freshwater microbial communities from Lake Tanganyika, Tanzania - TA2015054 Kigoma Offshore 80m | ecosystem: Environmental > Aquatic > Freshwater > Lake | place: Tanzania: Lake...
GTGCGCGAAGCCATCGAGGCGGCAGGCGCGACGCGCTTGTTCTTGCCTCCCTATAGCCCGGACTTCAACCCAATCGAGCAAGCCTTTGCCAAGCTGAAGGCCTATCTGCGAAAGGTGGCCGCACGAACCAAGGACGCCCTATGGCAGGCCATCGCTGACGCTCTCGACGCCTTCACACCACACGAATGCGCCAACTACTTTCGAAACTCAGGCTATGAACCAGAATGATCGGAAAATGCTCTAGCTTCGCTCCAAATGCAGGCAGCAGCAGCCTGACTTGCCTTCGGTCCAGGTCTCGGCCGAGAACTTCACGCCGCGGCCGACGAAGACGCCGTTGTCGAAGTGCCCGGCGATCTTGCAGATCGTCGCCATGTCGGCGGCCGGCAGCTTCGCTTCCTCCCAGGCCTCCTTCAGCGGGCAGACCGTCACCTGGATATGGATGCCGCCCTTATCGTCGCGCCGGACATCGGTCGGGAACAGGCGGCCGTTCGCCGGCGAGACGGCGAGGAAGCGCTCGCCGATCTTGACCGGATCGGCGGGCATGCCGCGGAAGAGCGCGTCACCGGCGGCTTTGCCGCGGCGTTCGATCGCGCGCGCGAGCAGTGCCCCGGCTTTTTCCGGTCCGAGCTCGCGGCGAAGCTCGTCGTAGATCTCCCAGTAGATCAGCGCGCGGTTCTTGAAGGCGTCCTTGAGCTCGCGTTCGAGCTGGCCGGCATCCCTGCCCGTCAACGGATGTCGCCCTCTTCCTTGAGCAGCTTGAGCGTCGAGCGGAACGCGTCCGCCGTCTTCTGCAGATCGGCATCGCTGTGCACCGCCGACATGACGCCGCCGGGGCCGCCATTGAGATCGACGCCGTTCGCCAGCATGCCGAGCCGGATCTTGTGCGTGATGTTGGCGCTCCACGCGCCCTTGAGCTCGTCCGGGTCAACCGCGAACGGATCGAAGCTCCTGGCGTCGACCGCGCGCTTCTTCGGGTTGGTGAAGATGTGGAAGCCGGCGAAGGTGCCGAAGGCGGCCCAGGGCACGCTCTCGGCATGGATGACGTCGTTGAGGAGCCCGCGCAGCTTGGCTGCGGAGGCGTTGGCGCGTTTGCAGGCATCGGTGTTCTTGATGATGGTCAAGGCGGCGATGCCGGCCGCGGCCGAGATCGGGTTGGCGTTGTAGGTGCCGGGGTGCTGGATCTTCTCGACGCCTTTCGCCTTGGTCTGGGCGAAGTCGAGCAGCTCGAGGATATCCTTGCGCCCGACGATGGCGCCGCCCGGCAGGCCGCCGGCGACGATCTTGGCGAGCGAGGTCAGGTCCGGCGTGATCTTGAACTCGGCCTGGGCGCCGCCGGGCGAGACGCGGAAGCCCGTCACCACCTCGTCGAACATCAGGAGGATGCCCTTCTCCTTGGTGATCTTGCGCAGGAAGGTAAGGAAGGACGGCTTGACCGGCACGCGCCCGAAGCTGGCGCCGGTCGGCTCCAGGATGACGAGCGCGATGTCGAGATTGGCCTCGATCGCCTTCCGCGTGCCTTCCTCGTCATTGGCGGTCGCAAGCACCACGGCATCGGCCACGCCCTTGACCACGCCCGTGGTCGGCGAGCCGTCGAAATGGTTGGCCATGCCCGAGGTCATGTGGTCGTGCCAGCCATGGAAATGCGTCTTGAAGCGCAGCACCTTCTCGCGGCCGGTGAAGGCGCGCGCAAGGCGCACGCCCATCAGCGTCGCCTCGGTGCCGGAGGAGGTGAAGCGCACGCGCTCGGCCGAGGGCACCATTTCGTGGATCAGCTGGGCCCAGCGCACCTCGAGCGGGTGGCTGGCGCCGTAGTGGCTGCCCTTGGCGATCTGCTCCTGGACGGCCTTGGTCACCTCGGGGTGGTTGTGCCCGAGCAGCAGCGCGCCGTGGCCACCGAAATAGTCGACATACTCGTTGCCGTCGACATCCCACTTATGCGCGCCCTGCGCCTTCTCGACATAAAGCGCGTAGGGCTCGAGGTAGCGGGAATCGTGGGTCAGCCCGGACGGGAACAGGTCGGAGGCCTGCTTGGAAAGCCTCTCCGAGCCCGGGGTCTTCTCCCGATAGCGCGAGACGATCAGAGAATTGCTGAGCCATTGCGCCGGGGCCTGGTCGGGCATCGCCCACTCCGTTGGGTTTGTGTCGGATCGGAAATGTCGCTCGGACAGGCCGGAGGCTAGTGCCTCGGCGGAGGCAAGGCAACGCCGGAGCTGCCCGGCGCAGGGGATGCCTGGATTTTCGTCCGAGCAGCGGGAGAGTGCGTCGATTTTCTGTCTCGCGCTCCGCCTCCGGTATCCCTATATCTGTCGCGTCTTCAGGTCGGCCTGCGGCGAGCCCGCACGGAAACCTGATCGCTGGCCTGCTGCGGCAGGCTCGGCAGGCACAAACGAGGCCAAGGAGCGCATGTACGGACATAAGGGAACGACCTTCAGCGACCGGCTGAAGGCATCGAGCGAGGCGCGGCAGCGCCTGTTGACGAAGTTCAAGGAGAAGGCGGAGGACCCGGCGGTCGCCCAAAGGCGGGCGGAGCGCGAGGCGATCAACGCGGCGCGCGAAGCCCGCGAGACGGAGCGGCGGGCGGCGCGCGAGGCCGAGGAGGCACGCGTGGCGGCCGAGAAGGCGGCGCGCGAGACCGAGGAAGCAAGGCTTGCAGCCGAAGAGGCGGCGAAGGAAGCGGCAGAACGGGCTGCACGGGAAGCCGCCGAAAAGGCCGCCCGCGCGGCTCGCGAGGCGGAGGAGAAGGCCGCGCGCGAGGCGCTGGAAGAGGAGCGGCGGATCGCCCGCGAGCTGCGCGAGGCGGAGCAGCAGGCCGCTCGTGACGCGCGCTACGCGGAGCGCAAGGCGCGCAAGGCGATGGGCAAGGGTAAGCTGAGGCGGGGCGGCGGGCCTTACTAGGCGCCGCCCTTCAGCCATCCCGGCCGCTCATAGGCGGGGTTCGGGTAGGTGTAGAAGCCTTCGCCGGTGGCGACGCCGAGCCGGCCCTGCCGAACCATGTCGTAGAGCTTTTGCGGCGGCCGGTCGTCGTCTTTGCCGGATGCCTCGAAGTAGCGCTCCTCGATCTTGAGGATGGTGGCGAGACCCACCTGGTCCATGAGGCCGAAAGGCCCGTAAGGCGTGCCGAAGGTCAGCATCCAGGCGCGGTCGATATCTTCCGGGTGGCCGGAGCCGCGGCCCCATTGCTGCAGCACCTCCTTCTTGATCGCGCGCCAGAGGCGGTTGAAGGAGTAGCCCATCTGCTCGACGCGGGTGAGGATCGGGATCATCCGGATCGCCTCGGCCCAGGCGAGCGCGAAGGCGATCGTTTCCGGCGCCGTCTTGGCGCCGCCCATGATCTCGACCAGGCCCTGCGAGCGCGGGTCGGTGAAGTTCATGTTGAAGAATCGTTGCGGTCGGCCGGAGGCGTCAGCGAGCGGCGAGCACGGCAGCGAGGAGGTATTGGAGCCCATATAAGCCGCCGTCGACAGTCTTTGGCCGATCTCGTCATGCACGCGCTGTTTCAGTTCCAGATCCTCCGGCACGTTCTCGAAGGCGAGCTGTGCGCCGTCGAGCGCCCGGTCGAGATCGCTGGTGAAGCTGAGGCTGCTCGCAAGGACTTGCCGCTCCGCGCCCTCGCTCCAGCCGTGAACCTGCCCCAGCGCCACCTCAAGCTGAGGCGCCGAGGTGTCGAAAGCGCGGGTCGGAATGCCGACACGGGCGCAGGCCCAGGCGACCTTGGCGCCCATGACGCCGCAGCCGATGACGGCGATGGGACGGGCGGGGTCGAAGGCGGGGAAGATCATTTTGTCCTCACAGCGCGTCGGCGCGACGTATCGCACAGGTCGCCGGGCGCACGAAGATCGTCAACCCTTAAGGATCGAGCCGAGCAAGCCGCGCACGATCTGCCGGCCGATGGCCGAGCCGATCGAAGAGCTGATCGAGCGCACGACGGTCTTCGCTGCGGTCTCGGCGAGGGTCTGACGCGGCCGTCCGGCCGGAGCACGGGGCATCCGCGACGGCGGGAGGCGCTGGCCGGTCGGTGGCGGCGCGGCGGGCGTCTCGCGCGGCTTTCCCCAGGGGTTGGGAATGCCGATCGCGTCCGCCGCCTTATCCCAGGGACTGCTCGACGGCGGCGGCTCGCTTGCCTTGGCGAGCTGCTCGAAGGCTGATTCGCGGTCGATCCTCTGGTCGTAACGGGTGCTGATCGGGCTCATCCCGAGCGTCGCTTGCCGCTCTTCTGCGATGATCGCGCCGAGGCGCGAGGCAGGCGGGCGGATCAGCGTGCGCGCCACCGGCGTCGGCGTACCGCGCTCGTCGAGAACCGAGACCAGCGCCTCGCCGATGGCGAGCTCGGAAATGGTCTTCTCGGTATCGAGGCCGGGGCTGGCGCGGAAGGTCTCGGCGACGGCGCGCACCGCCTTCTGGTCGCGCGGCGTGAAGGCGCGGAGCGCATGCTGCACTCGGTTGCCGAGCTGACCCAGCACGCTTTCCGGAATGTCGAGCGGGCTCTGGGTCACGAAGAAGATGCCGACGCCTTTGGACCGGATAAGGCGCACGACCTGCTCGACCTTCTCGATCAGCGCCGGATTCGCATCCTTGAACAGGAGATGTGCCTCGTCGAAGAAGAAGACGAGCTTGGGCTTGTCGAGGTCGCCTGCCTCCGGCAGCGCCTCGAACAGCTCGGAGAGCAGCCAGAGGAGGAAGGTCGCATAGAGCCTCGGCCGCTGGATCAGCTGCTCGGCGGCGAGCACGTTGATCGCACCGCGCCCCTGCGCGTCGCACAGCAGGAGGTCGTTGAGGTCGAGCGCCGGCTCGCCGAAGAAATGCTCGCCGCCTTGCTCCTCGAGCTGGAGCAGCGCCCGCTGGATGGCACCGACCGACTGCGGCGAGACCTGGCCGTAGGTCGCGCGCAGCGCCTCGGACTGCTCGCTCACATGCTGCAAGAGCGCCCGCAGATCCTTGAGGTCGAGGAGCAGCAGGCCTTCGTCGTCGGCAAGCTTGAAGGCGAGTGCGAGCACGCCTTCCTGAACCTCGTTCAGGCCGAGCAGACGCGCCAGCAGCAGCGGCCCGAGCTCGGAGATCGTGGTGCGCAACGGATGACCCCGGTCCCCAAGCAGGTCCCAGAAAATCACGGGAAAGGCCTGCGGCCGGTAGCCGGCGGAGCCGGCGATCTTGGCCCGCTCGACCAGCTTGGCATCGCCGCGGCCAGGCTGGCTCATGCCGGCGAGGTCGCCTTTCACGTCGGCGACGAAGACCGGCACACCGGCCGCCGACAGACCCTCGGCGAGGCCCTGCAGGGTCGCCGTCTTGCCCGTGCCGGTGGCGCCTGCGACCAGCCCATGGCGATTGGCCATCGCCGGGAGCAGGTGAACGGGTGCCTTCGCCTTGCCGATCAGAATGGGTTCTGCCATCGCCACCGCCTTGTTTCCCCGGCTGCCCCAAAGCGGATATCGTGCGCGCCTACCCGTTTCAAGAGGAGCATCGCGCATGTCCGGGCGCATCGAGGAAAGACTTAAGGAACTTAAGATCGAGCTGCCGAAGGCGGCGGCGCCCGCCGCGAACTACGTTCCCTACACGATTTCCGGCCGGCTGCTCTTCGTCGCCGGCCAGATCCCGATTCTCAACGGCCAGCTCAAATATGTCGGCACCGTCGGCCAGGACCTCTCGATCGAAGACGGCCAGGCGGCGGCGCGGCTCTGCGCGCTCAACCTGATCGCCCAGGCCAAGGCCGCCTGCGGCGGCAATCTCGACAAGGTCGGCCGTGTCCTGAAGCTCGTCGGCTATGTCCAATGCGCGACCGGCTTCAAGGATCAACCGAAGGTGATCAACGGCGCCTCCGACCTGATGGTGCAGGTATTCGGCGATTTCGGCCGGCACGCCCGCGCCGCCGTCGGCGCCAATGCGCTGCCGCTCGGCGTCGCCGCCGAGGTCGAGGGCACCTTCGAGCTGCTCTAGCGCCATGGATGGCGACGCGCAGATCTCGGTCCGCGTCGTCGAGCGTATCGGTGCGATCGATGCGGCGGCGTGGAACGCCTGTGCGGGTGACGACAATCCGTTCCTTCAGCACGCCTTCCTCGCCGCGCTCGAGGAGTCGGGCAGCGTCGCGCCGGACACCGGCTGGCTGCCGCAGCATCTCCTCGCCGAGGACGAGAAGGGTCGCGTCCTCGGTGTCGTCCCTGCCTATCTGAAGAGTCACTCGCAGGGCGAGTACGTCTTCGATCATGGTTGGGCCGATGCCTATATGAAGGCCGGTGGCCGCTACTACCCGAAGCTCCAGATCGCCGTGCCGTTCACGCCGGCGACGGGGCGCCGCATCCTCCTGCGCCCCGATGCTGATCCGGATCTGTTCGAGCATCTCGCCGACGCGTCGCTGGTCCTGGCGCAGAAGCGCCGTGCCTCCTCGGTCCACATCACCTTTCCGACCGAGGCCGAGTGGAACCGGCTCGGCGAGGCCGGATGGGTCCGGCGCATGGGGCAGCAATATCACTGGATCAACGAGGGCTACCGAACCTTCGACGACTTCCTCGGCGCGTTGTCGTCGCGCAAGCGCAAGACGCTCCGCAAGGAGCGGCGCGAGGTCGCCGAGAGCGGCATCGTCGTGCGCGCGATCTCCGGATCGGAAATCAAGGAAGAGCACTGGCGCACCTTTCATCGCTACTACCTCGACACGGTCGACCGCAAATGGGCGCATGCCTATCTCAACGAGGCCTTCTTCCTCCGCCTTGGCGAGACTTTCGCGCATCGCGTGGTGATGGTGATCGGCGAAGCCGGCGGAAGGATGATCGCCGGGGCGCTCAACCTTCTCGGCTCCGACACGCTCTACGGACGCAACTGGGGCGCCGACGGGGCCTACAAATTCCTGCACTTCGAGGCTTGCTATTATCGCGCCATCGACTTCGCGATTGAGCGGGGCTTGAAGAGGGTCGAGGCCGGCGCGCAAGGACCGCACAAGATCCAGCGGGGGTACTTGCCGACGCCTACCTACAGCCTGCACCACATCTTCGATCGCCGGCTGGCCGAGCCGGTGGCCGAGGCGCTGAAGCGCGAGCGCGCTCATGTCGCACGCGAGATCCGGAGGCTGATGGAGCTTTCTCCGTTCCGAAAGGAAAACGAGGAATGAAGTGGTTTTCGCCTCGGCCGCTTGAAATCGGGTACCCCTGCAGCCCACACTGACGCCAGTTCCATCGCCTCCCAGGAGAGAGACATGCGTTTCACTCGTCGTGAATTCGCCCTGACGGCAGCCGCAGCGGCGGCTGTTGCCGGCCGCGGCGCCTTCGCCCAGGCCCCGGCCTTCTTCCGCATCGGCACCGGCGGCACCGCCGGCACCTACTACCCGATCGGCGGCATCATCGCGAACGCGATCTCGGCGCCGCCACGCCTCGTGCTGACGGCACAGTCGTCCAACGGCTCGGTCGCCAACGTCAACGGCATCGTCTCGGGCGCGCTCGAGTCCGGCTTCGCCCAGGCCGATGTCGCTCATTGGGCGCATACCGGCACCGGCCTGTTCGAGGGCAAGGAGAAGGCGGCCGATCTCCGCCTGATCGCCAACCTCTATCCGGAGAGCATCCACCTGGTCGCGGCGAAGAGCGCCAACATCAAGACGGTCGCCGACCTCAAGGGCAAGCGCGTATCGCTCGATGAGCCGGGCTCGGGCACCCTCGTCGATGCCAGGATCATCCTCGAGGGCTACGGCCTCTCCGAGAAGGATGTGAAGGCCGACTACCTCAAGCCGAACCAGGCGGCCGAAAAGATGCGCGACGGCGGCATGGACGCCTTCATCTTCGTCGGCGGCTACCCGACCAGCGCGATCACCGAGCTCGCAGCCGCCGGCCCCGGCATCGATATCGTGCCGATCGACGGCGCGCAGGCGGAAGCGATCCGCAAGAAGTACGCCTTCTTTGCCGCCGACGAGATCCCGGCGAACACCTACAAGGGCGCGGCGGCGGCGAAGACGCTCGCGGTCGGTGCGCAATGGGTAACCTCGGCCAAGGTGCCGGAAGCGCTGGTCTACGAGATCACCAAGGCTCTCTGGAGCGACAAGACCCGGGCTGCGCTCGACGCAGGCCACGCCAAGGGCAAGTCGATCCGCAAGGAGACAGCGACTGCCGGGCCGAGCGTGCCGTGGCATGCGGGCGCGGAGAAGTTCTACAAGGAAGCCGGGCTTCTCAAGTAAGCCGACTATCCCGACATCGTCGTCGTTCCGGCCCCTCCCTGCAGCCGCGGGCGAGGGGCCGTCCTTATCCGACCTGCCGATGAGCGTCGCCATGCCAAACGCCGCCGCTGCGATCGCCGAGGCCCGTTCGCTCGAGGAAAAATTCGATCCGGAAATGCGCTTCCGGCCGCTGATGCCGGCGGCCGGCTGGATCGTCGCGGCGTTGTTGCTGACGCTCTCGATCTTCCACTACTACACGGCGGGCTTCGGCCTGCTGCGCGAGACCACGCATCGCGGCATCCATATGGCTTTCGTCATCGGGATGATCTTCCTCGTCTTCCCGTTCCTTAAGGCGCATGAGGGCCGAGAGCCGCCGGTCGCCTGGTGGCGGCCCTTCGGCATCTCGATCTTCGACTGGGCGCTTGCGATCGCTGCCGCCGCCGCCAGCCTCTATGTGCCATGGATCTTCGCCGACCTCGCCTTCCGCGTCGGCAATCCGCTGCTCATCGACGTGGCGATGGGTACGACCCTGATCCTCGTCCTGCTCGAGGCGACACGGCGCGGCGTCGGCTGGCCGCTGCCCTTCATCGCCGTCCTGGTAATGCTCTACGCCTATTTCGGCCGATGGATGCCAGGCGTCCTGACGCATCCGGGCGCAAGCTGGTCGAACATCGTCAACCACCTCTATCTCACGAGCCAGGGCATCTACGGCATCGCGCTCGGCGTGGTCGCCACATATGTCTTCCACTACGTTCTGTTCGGCGTGCTCGCGACGCGCATCGGCCTCGGCCAGCTCTTCATCGACTTGGCATCCTGCGTCGCCGGCCGCTATGCCGGCGGCCCCGCGAAGGTCTCGATCTTCGGCTCGGCCATGTTCGGCATGATCTCCGGCTCGTCGATCGCCAACACGGTGACCGTCGGCTCGCTGACTATCCCGGCGATGGTCCGGCTGGGCTATCCGCGCCACTTCGCGGCGGCGGTGGAGTCGACTGCCTCGACAGGCGGGCAGATAACCCCGCCGATCATGGGCGCGGCGGCGTTCCTGATGGTCGAGTTCCTCAACGTCTCCTACACGAGCGTGATCCTGGCGGCGATCGTGCCGGCCTTCATGCATTTCTTCGGCGTCTTCTGCCAGGTGCATTTCGAGGCGAAGCGCTCCGGCCTGCGCGGCCTGCGCGACGACGAGCTGCCGAGAGCCCGCGAGGTCCTGCGCCGGGGCTGGCAGACGGTGATGCCGCTCGCGGCCCTGCTGCTGATCCTGTTCTCGGGCTTTACACCCTACTTGGCGGCGTTCTGGGGCATCACCTGCTGCCTTGTCGTCGGGCTCGGGCGCTCGCCGATCGTCACCGTCGGCTACTTTGCGGCGCTGGTCGCGGCCGTCGCGCTCGGCATCGCCACCAGCCTCTCCTTCTCGCTGCCGATGCTGCTGGTCGTGCCTGCGCTCGCTATCCGCGCCTGGCTCCGGTCCGAGGAAGGCCGCGGGCGTGTCGTCGACATGATCGACGCCTTCGTCGTCGGCGCCAAGTACGCGATCTCGGTCGGTGCCGCGGCGGCGACCGTCGGCATCATCGTCGGCATCGTCACGCTGACGGGAGTCGGCTTCAAGATCTCCTTCATCGTGACGTCCTTCGCGAGCCAGCTCGGCGAGCTGACGCTCTCGGCGCTGCCGTCGTATCTCTTCACCGAAGCCGGCGTCACGCTGTTCTACACGCTCGTCATGACCGGGCTCGTCTGCATCCTGCTCGGCTGCGGCGTGCCGACCACGGCCAACTACATCATCATGGTGACTGTGGCGGCGCCGGCGCTCGGCATGCTCGGCGTCGCGCCGATCGTCGCCCATTTTTTCGTCTTCTATTACGGCGTGCTCGCCGACATCACGCCGCCGGTGGCGCTCGCCGCCTATGCCGGAGCCAGTATGGCCGGCGCCGATCCGTTCCGCACCGGCAACACCGCTTTCCGGCTCGGTCTCGGCAAGGTGCTGGTGCCGTTCGTCTTCGTCTATGGCCCGGCGATGCTGATCGTGACGCCGGAGTTCACCTGGCCCGCCTTTCTGCTGACGACAGGCGGCTGCGTCGTCGGGATCGTCTTCCTGTCGATGGCCTTCGGCGGTTACGGGCTCGCACCGCTCTCGCGGTGGGAACGGGTCGTGCTCGGGATCGCCGCGCTGCCGACGATCGCGCCCGGCCTTCCGAGCACGCTCGCGGGCCTCGCGGTCGCAAGCCCGATTCTGATTCGACAGCTCGTGGTTTCGCGACCCAAGGTCGGCGCGACGACCGGTTAGCGAGCCGGCTTCACGCCGAGGCGTGCGAGGCCGCCTCGAAGACCGCGCCGCCCAATACGGTATCGATGGACAGGCCGTCTGCCGCCAGGACCGGCAGCAGAAGGCGCTCATAGCGGTAGCTGCGGCCGTCTCGGCCGATGAAGTTGCCGCGGTGGGCAAGGAAACGGCGCGTGCGAACGACCTGCTGGTAGTGGCTGATGACGGTCGGCCGGATCGCCGGAGCGATGCTGATTTCAAGATCGAGCCCGGTGTCGTCCGAGCCGGCATGGCGCACGATATGCCTGCCGATCAGGCGCCAGCGAAAGCGCTGACCCTCATCGAGCACGTCGGCGAGGAAGATGTGCGGCAACAGAGCGGGATTCATCTCCATCCGCTCGACATCCGGCCGCCTAGGCAGCTCGCCGGGACGAAGCTTCTCCCAATAAGCAAGAAGCTGGGCGAGACGACCGGAGGGTTCAACCTCCTCGAAGGCGGCCTGGGCTGAGGTCAACAGCTGACTCGCGTCACGATGGCGAACGCATCCTCGACATGCCCCGCCACCTCTTCGCCGCCGCCGCTGCTCATGCGATCGCTTCCTTCTTCTTTAGGGTTTCGGCCGGCTCGTCGATGATTCGCCGATAGAGATCGCGAACCCAACCTGCTGTCGCCTCGACCTTCGTCGCGAGGGCGTTTAGATCCGTGGCGCCGCCAGCCTTGACCAGCGCCCTCCGGACACCCTCGGAGGCGGTCGCCGGATCGAAGTCGCCGCCGGTGGTGACGCGCAGGAATCCCTGCAGCCGGCGCCAAAGCCGCATCGCCTCGATCAGGCGCTCGGCATCGGCACGAACAAGCGCGCCCGCCTCGGCCAGCCGGCCGATGGCGTCGGTGGTGTTGGCGGCGAGCACGTCGGGACTCCGCGAGGCGTGGAGGAGCTGGAGATACTGGGCAATGAACTCGATGTCCACCATCCCGCCCGGCCGGTGCTTCACTTTCCAAGGCGACGTTTCGGAAATCTCCTTCGCCATGCGCCGGCGCATGTCGGCGACGTCGGCGAGCAGCTTGCCGGGATCGCGCGGGCTGGTGAGAATCCTCCGCACGGCGGCCGCGGCAGCGTCCATCAGCGGCCCGGGTCCGGCGATCGGCCGGGCGCGCGTCAGCGCCATGTGCTCCCAGGTCCAGGCTTCGGTCATCTGGTAGCGGACGAAGCCGTCGAGGTTGGAGGCGATCGGCCCCTTGTTGCCCGAGGGGCGGAGCCGCATGTCGACCTCGTAGAGCGAGCCTTCGGCAGTCCTGACCGTCAGGCCGGCAATGAGCCGCTGGCTCCAGCGGCCGAAGTACAGACCCGCCTGCAGCGGCTTTGGCCCGTCGGAATCGAGATCGACCGGCGCATCGTAGACGAAGATCATGTCGAGATCTGAGCCGATGTTCATCTCGCGGCTGCCGAGCTTGCCGAGCGCGAGCACAGCCATGCCGGCGTCCGGCACGCGCCCATGGGCCTCTACAAGAAGCTGCCCGGTCCGTTTCGTCAGCCGGTCGACGACCGCTTCGGCGATGTCGGTGATGGCTGGCGCAAGAAGATCGGCGTCGTTCTCGCCCGAGAGCACATGGAGCCCCAGCGCGAACTTGCGATCCTCGGCCCAGCGGCGGGTAAGGTCGAGAACCGCTTCATAGCCATCGGCATCCTCCAGCGCGCGATCGAGCTCCGCCTTCAGCGCGTCCAGGCCCGGTGGTGCCGCCATCGCACCCGGCGTCAGCACCGCCTCGAGGCGGGTCGGCCGGTTGCCGAGCGCCTCGGCGAGATGAGGTGCCGAGCCCATGACCTCGGAGAGCAGCGCCAGCAGCCGCGGGTTCTGATGCAGCAGAGAGAACACCTGCACGCCGGCCGGCAGCGCCTTCAGGAACGCATCGAACCGGAGAAAGGCGCCGTCGGCATCCGACGTCCCCGCCAGCGCCTCCAGCAGCGCCGGCATCAGCTCGGTCAGGATCTGGCGGGCGCGCTCGCTTCGCGTTGCGCGATATCGGCCGTGATGCCAGCCGCGAACGGTGGCGCAAACCATGGACGCGTCGCGATACCCGAGCTTGGTCAGCGTCTCGATCGTGCCGGGATCGTCCTCGGTGCCGGTGAAGACGAGGTTGCCGGGGCCGGAGAGGCTGGGCGCTTCCTCGAACAGCCGCGCGTAGCGGCGCTCGACGCGCTTGAGGACGCCGGTGATCGCCTGGGCGAAGGCGTCGGTGTCGGGATAGCCGAGGAATGCCGCGAGGCGGGCGAGATGCGGCTCGTCCGCCGGCAGCGTCTGCGTCTGCTCGTCGGCGATCATCTGCAGTCGGTGCTCGACCTTGCGCAGCGTGCGATAGGCATCGGCCAGGTCGTCGGCGACCTCGCGCTCGACCCGGCCGAGGGCGACCAGCGCCTCCATCGCCTCGATCGTCGGGCGCACGCGCAAACCGGGGTTGCGCCCGCCCCAGATCAGCTGCTGTGTCTGGGCGAAGAACTCGATCTCGCGGATGCCGCCGCGGCCGAGCTTGAGATTGTGGCCGGCGACCGCGATGTCGGCGCCGCCTTTGGCCGCGTGGATCTGGCGCTTGATCGAATGGATGTCGCGGATCGCGGCGAAGTCGAGATGCTTGCGCCAGACGAAGGGCTTCAGGTGCTTGAGGAAGCGTTTGCCGGCGACGAGGTCGCCGGCGACCGGGCGGCCCTTGATCATCGCCGCGCGTTCCCAGTTCTGGCCGAGACTCTCGTAGTAAATTTCCGCGGCGCCGACGGACATCGCAACCGGCGTCGCGCCCGGATCGGGACGCAGGCGAAGGTCGGTGCGGAAGACGTAGCCCTCGGTGGTGCGCTCCGAAAGGATCTTCACCATGTCGCGCACGACACGGACGAAGCGCTGCTGCAGATCGTCGATCTCGGCGAAGCCGGGTGTGGTTTCGTCGTAGAAGACCATCAGGTCGATGTCGCTCGAGTAGTTGAGCTCGCGCGATCCGAGCTTGCCCATCGCCAGCACGAAGAAGCCGCAGCCTTCCGACGGCGGCTCGCGATCCGGGATCGGCACCTTGCCGCCGGCGCGCAGGCGCCGGAGCAGGTGATCGATGGTTGCCTGCAAGGCGGTCTCGGCAAGATCGCTCAAGGCGCGCGTCACCTTCTCGACTGGCCATTGCCCGGCGACATCCGCGAGCGCGATCGCCACCGCCGCCCGGCGCCGGGCACGGCGAAGCCCGGCCATCAGCAGGGTTTGGTCTTCTTCGCGCCCGAGGGGCAGGATTGCCGCGAGCGCCTCGGCCAGGCCCGCTTCGGTTCCTCGCTCGGAAAGCGCCAGGGCGAAGGGAATCTCGGCCAGAAGGCACTCGGTCAGGAACGGGCTCGACCCGAAGATCGCTCTCAGCAGCGGGCCCGCGTCAGGGTCCTCGACCAAGGCCAACGCCGCCTTCCTCGCGTCGGCGTCATCGAGGTCCGCTGCCCGCTCGCGCCAACGGTCGAGCGCGATCGCGACCGCGGCCGGATCGGCTGGCCGCGGCGTTAGGTCGGAGGCGACGAATCGGAGTAAGCTGGTCATCGAAAAGGCTTTCCCGTGCCGGCGAAGGTGCGGGAGGCCTTTGGTGACCGTCAAGCCGCGAGTGCCGATGCCACGGGCTGTCGTCAAAGCCATCGAGATCGTGGGCGGGCTGGTCGCCGGGCTGATAGTCGCGGCCACCCTCCTGTTCTGGAGGCTGAACGAGGGGCCGATCGTCCTCGACGTCCTGACACCCTATCTCGAGCAGGCCCTTACCCCCGACGGGCGCGGGGTCCGTTTGCGAATCGGCTCGACACAACTTGCTTGGGCCGGCTGGGAACGCGCCGTCGACCTCCGCGCCGCCGACGTCCAGGCTTTCGCTCCGGATGGCGGCGTGATCGCCTCCCTTCCCGACATCGCCATCCGCCTCGGCTTGCCGGAGCTGGCTCGCGGCAAGATCAGGCCAGCCGAGGTCGAGCTGATGAAGCCACGGCTCCGGCTGACGCGCGCCGCCGACGGCAGTCTCGATCTCGGATTTGGAGAGAGCGGCGATGAAGGGCCGGCGGGCGCCGTGCTGGCCGGGCTCATCCATGACCTTTCCGACCCCAGGAGGGGCAAGGAAGCATCGAGCCTTCCCGATCGAGTCGTCATCGCCGGCGCCGACCTCGCGATCCGCGACCTCGTCGATGGAATCTTCTGGCGCGCGACCGATGTCGACATTCGCGTCGAGCGCAGCCCGGAAGGGCTCCGCCTGCGCATCGAGGGCGATGCCGAGGTCGGGGGCTATCGGGTACGGATCGATGGCGCCGGCCGTTATGTGGCCGCGGCCGGAATCGTCGAAAGCCAGTTCCAACTGAGCCGCCTGGAGCCCGCGGCGCTGGCGCCGTTCTTTCCGGACCTGAAGCGTATCAAGCTTGCCGTCGACGGCGCCGTTCATGCGGTCTTCGACCGCGAGGGCCTTCTTCTCTCGGCACGGCTCGAAGCGGCGACCGGCCCGGGCGCGATCGAGCTGCCCGAGCTCTATCGGGACAACCTCGAGATCGCGGGTGCGCAGCTCCGGGCTCGCTTCGACCGTATGACCGACACGATCGAGATCGAGCGAGCGATCGTCGATCTCGGCGGTCCGGTGGCGCGGGGCGCCGCGCGCCTGACCGGGCTCAAGGGGCGCGGTCTGCTCGAAGCCGACGCCGTGGTCGAGAACATGGAAGTCGACCGGTTATCGCATTTCTGGCCAGCTCCGCTTGCCCGCAACGCGCACCGATGGGTCACTGAGAACATCAGCCGCGGCGTCGCGCGCGAGGCCCGGCTCAAGCTGACCGGCGAGATTCAGGACCTCAAGAACCTGTCGGTGCGCTCGGTGGCCGGCGGCATCACCTATGAGAACCTGACCGTCCGCTACCTGGCGCCGATGCCGCCGGTACGACAGGTGCGCGGTACTGCGACCTTTACCGACTCGCGCTTCGTTCTTGCGATTGCAAGCGGCGTGCTCGACGGCCTCAGGGTCACGCAATCGACCGTTGCCCTGAGCGGCCTCGACAATGAACGCGAGCGCGCCGACATCGAGGTGGTGGTCGGCGGTCCGGTCAGGGATGCGCTCCGGCTCATCGACTCGAAGCCGCTCGGTTACGCCAGCAAGATCGGCCTCGGCCTCGACGGCGTCGCCGGCGAGGCGGCGATCCGGCTCCGCTTCTCCTTTCCCCTGCTCTCCGACCTGAAGCTGGAGCAGGTGGCGCTGTCGGCCTCGGCCAATCTGCGCGGCGTCGCCGTGCCCAAGGTCGTCCGCGGCTGGGACGTGAGCGATGCCAAGGGTACGCTCTCGCTCGACGGGCGCGGCATGACGGTCAAGGGCGATGGACGGCTGCAGGGTACGCCCGTCGCCTTCGAGTGGCGCGAGGAGTTCGACGACGCGCCCGCGATACGCCGGCGCTTCGACGTCAAGGGGCGTGCCAACGATACCGACCGCAAGGCGCTCGACCTGCCGCTCCTCGACAAGGCTTCGGGGCCGATCGATGCGCATGTCATCGCAATCCAGCGGCCGAATGGAACCAACGACATCGATGTCAGCCTCGACCTCGCCGAGGCGAGCGTCCGCTTCGACGAGATCATGTGGCGGAAACCGGCGGGCAGGCCGGCGAGCGCGCGTTTCGTTCTCAAGCTCGAACGTGCCGACGTCGTCTCGCTCGAGGACCTGCGCGCCTCGGCCGATGATCTCGACCTCACCGGACGGCTCGCTTTCACCAAGGACGCCGACATCGAGACGCTCGAGTTGCCCCGACTCAAGGTCGGCAGCACGGACGTCAGGGTCGGCGTCAGCCGCCGGCGCGAAGGCGGCTATGCCGTCAACATCGCCGGTGAGCGTCTGGACCTGAGGCCGCTCTTTGCCGACGACGAGGAGCGCAAACCGAAGACGAGAGGACCGGCGCTCGCCGTGGAAATGCAGGCGGCTGAGCTTCGCGTCAGCGACGACCGCGCCTTTACCTCGGTTCGCGCCTCGCTCGAATCGGACGGGATCGTCTGGCGCCGGATCGGGGCCGAAGGCCTTGTCGGCGCCGATGGGCGGTTCGCCCTCGACCTGTCGGCGGCCGACAAGCTGCACCGCTTCCACCTCGCTTCGCTCGACGCGGGCGCGATGATGCGGGCGATGGGCTACTACGATCACATGGTCGGCGGGCGGCTCGTCCTCGACGGCACCGTCGACATCGACGCCAAGGGGATGCCGTTCACCGGCGACCTGACGATCACCGACTTCTCCGTTGTCCAGGCGCCGGCGCTGGCACGCCTTGCCTCGCTTGCCTCCTTCTCCGGCATCGTCGAGACATTGTCGGGCTCCGGCATCGGCTTCTCGCGCCTCACCGCCAAGCTGGTTCAGACCGAGCAACGCATCACGATCAAGGAGTCGCTTGCCGCCGGCGGCTCGCTCGGCGTCTCCGCTCACGGATGGGTCGAGCGCAAGTCCGACATCGCCGAGATCGAGGGAACCGCGGTTCCTGCCTATACGCTGAACCGGGTTGTCGGCGCGATCCCGCTGATCGGCGCGATCATCACGGGCGGGCGAAATGAAGGCGTCGTTGCCGCCGACTTCCGTATCACCGGCCCGCTCGACCGCCCGGAGGTCAGCGTCAACCCGCTCTCGGCGCTGGCCCCGGGCATCCTGCGGCGCATCCTACGCGGCCTCGGCAATTTTGAGGGTGAGGCCGAGCGCCGCGAGGGCCAGAGCGGCGGCCGGTAGGATGGCGTCCCGGTATTCAACAAGCATTGAGTGGACGCACCGGTTCGGCCACGCTATGCAATAGCCCGACTGGCAACGACCGGTCCCGGAGTGTTTCCCGGGGCGTTCCAACCACAAGCATTTGGAGGCTTCGATGCGCCGCTTGCTCGCTCCGAGCTTGATCCTTGCCGCTACCCTCGCCGCTGCCTCCGCTCAGGCGGCGACGCCCAAGGATGCTCTTGTGATGGCCTGGAACCTCGATGCGCTGATCTCGCTCGATCCGGCGCAGATCGCCGAGGTGAACGGCAACGACATCATGATCAATGTCTGCAACCGACTGGTGCAGCCGAACATCAAGGATGTCGCCAGGATCGAGCCGCAGCTCGCCGAGAGCTGGTCGAGCTCCGAGGACGGGCTGACGCTGACCTTCAAGATGCGGAAGGACATCAAGTTTCCTTCCGGCAAGCCGGCCACCGCGCAAGATGCGGCGTGGTCGCTGAAGCGCGCTCTCCATCTCAATTTCGGCAATGCCGCCAATCTCCGCGAGTGGGGCTTCTCCGCCGAGAAGGCTGACCAGCAGATCATCGCGGTCGACGACCACACTCTCCAGCTGAAGCTGGACCGGCCTTATCCGACGGGTCTCCTGCTTTCGTCGGTATTTTCCAGCAATGTCGCTTCTGTCCTCAACAAGGAGACCGGCGAGAAGAATGCCAAGACGGTCGATGGCAAGAACGACCACGGCAATGCCTGGTTCAAGACGCAATCCGATTGCGTCGGCCCTTATCGGCTTCGCACCTGGAACGCGAATGACGTGGTGATCCTCGAGGCCAATGACACCTACTTCGGAAAGAAACCGGGGCTACGCCGGGTGCTCATCCGGCACATCCCTGAATCGGCGGCAGAGCGCCTGGCGCTGGAGAAAGGCGATGTCGATGTGGCCCGTCTGCTCAACTCCGACGATCTGAAGGGCCTCGAGGCCAACAAGGACGTGCATATCGAGCAGACGCTCATGCACGGCTACACTTATCTCGCGTTCAACGCCTCCGATCCGATCCTTTCCAACCCGAAGGTGCGGCTCGCCTTCCGCTACCTCATCGATTACGAGGCGCTCGGCAAGACGATCATGGCCTATCGCGGAGCGCCGCGGGCGAGCCTGGTCCCGATCGGCGCCTTCGGCGCGCTGGACGAGAAAGCGGGTCTGCCCTTCAAGCTCGATGTCGAGATGGCGAAGAGGCTTCTGGTCCTCGCCGGCTATCCGAACGGGTTCCAGAGGAAGCTGATCCTGTCGGCCAATACGCCCAACCCCGACCTTGCCCAGCATGTGCAGGCCAATGCCACGCGTGCCGGGCTCAAGATCGAGCTCGAGCAGATGGCGGATGCCAACCTCTTCACCAAGATGCGCGGTCGTGAGTTCGAAGTCGGGCTGATCGGCTGGGGCGCGGGATACCCCGACGCGCACAGCATGATCTCGCGTCATGCAATCAACCCGGACAATCGCGCCGAGGCCAAGCTCGCGCAGTATCCGTCCTGGCGGTCGGCATGGGCGGACGACAAGATCAACAAGATGGCGGAAGCGGCGATGATGGAGCGCGATCCGGCCAAGCGGATCGCCGCCTACAAGGAGATCCAGGAGAACATGCTGGCGAACGGCCCGATGGCCTATATGTTCCAGACCATCCGTCCGATCGCGATCCGCAAGGAAGTGAAGAACTTCGCGATCGGGCCGTTCAAGGTCGACTACGCCTCGGCCACCAAGTAGGTCCAGGCAGCTAGACCGGGGAGCGTCCCATGTCCGCGACCGACGTCAACCAGCCCCGGGAGACGATCTCCCGGGGGCCGGAGGTCAGCAAGATTCCGCCCTGGGCATGGGACGCTTGGCGCCTCGTCTCCTCGGTCGCGGTGACCCTGATCGGGTTGCTCGCGCTTACCTTCTTCATCGGGCGCATGCTGCCGATCGACCCGGTCATCGCCATCGTCGGCGAGCAAGCCGACGCTTCGACCTACGACATGGTCTACAAGCAGCTCGGCCTCGACAAGCCGCTCTACGTGCAGTTCTGGTTCTTCATCAGCGACATGATGCGCGGCGAGTTCGGCAACGCGCTGTTCACCGGCAACAAGGTATCGGCCGATCTGCTGCGCGTATTTCCGGCGACGATCGAGCTGGCGACCATCGCGATCACCATCGGTGTCTGCCTCGGCGTTCCCATCGGCGTGCTTGCCGCGGTCTATCGCGGCAGCCCGATCGATCACATAACCCGCATCCTCGGCCTTCTCGGGTATTCGGTCCCGACCTTCTGGCTCGGCCTGATGGGGCTCGTCCTCTTCTACGCCGCGCTCGGCTGGGTCGGAGGGCCGGGGCGGCTCGACGTCTTCTACATCGACATCGTCGACCGCGTGACCGGCCTGCTGCTGATCGATTCGATCATCGCCGGCGAATGGGAGGTGCTGCGGAACGCCGTCTCCCATATCGTGCTGCCGGCCAGCATCCTCAGCTTCAACGCCATCGCCTTCATCAGCCGGCTCACCCGCTCGTTCATGCTGGCCCAGCTCTCGCAGGAATACATCCTGGCGGCGCGCGTGAAGGGCCTGTCGAAATGGAAGGTCATCCGCAAGCATGCCTTCCGTAACATCGCGGTGCAGCTGCTCACCATCATCGCGCTCGCCTACGGCATCCTGCTCGAAGGCGCGGTGGTAACCGAGACGGTCTTCGCCTGGCCGGGCTTCGGGCGTTACCTCGTTTCCGGCCTGCTCGCCGGCGACATGAACGCCGTGCTCGCCTGCGTGCTGATCGTCGGCATCATCTTCGTCTCGATCAACCTCATCTGCGATCTTCTCTACAGGATCCTGGATCCGCGCACGAAATGACCACCGCCATTGAATCCGGAAAGGGCGGGCTTCGCGCCTACCTGACCGCCGAGGTCAGCCACTCGCCGACCCAGGCAAGCCTGCAGCGCCTCTACTTCGGCTGCGTGCGCTTCGCCCAGAACCCACTCGCCATGATCGGACTCGGCATCCTGCTGCTGCTGCTGTTGCTCGCCATCTTCGCGCCGGTGATTGCGCCCTTTCCGATGAACGAGCAGAATCTGGGCCGACGCCTGCTGCCGCCTTCGGGCGCGCATTGGTTCGGCACAGACGAGCTCGGCCGCGACATCTTCAGTCGCGTCGTCTACGGCTCGCGCATCACGCTTCAGATCACCTGCCTCGTCGCGGTGATCGCTGCGCCGATCGGCCTCATCTTCGGCACCGTCTCCGGCTATTTCGGCGGCTGGACCGACACGATCATGATGCGGATTACCGACATCTTCCTGTCGTTCCCCGGCTTGATCCTGGCGCTCGCCTTCGTCGCCGCGCTCGGCCCAGGCATCCGCAATGCGGTCATTGCGATCGCGCTCACCGTCTGGCCGCCGATCGCGCGCCTCGCCCGCGCCGAGACGCTGACGGTGCGGTCGTCGGACTACATCGCCGCGATCCGCGCGCAAGGGGCGCCGGCCTGGCGCATCGTGCTCAAGCACGTCGTGCCGATGTGCCTCTCCTCGGTGATCATCCGCATCACCCTCAACATGGCCGGCATCATCCTGACGGCGGCGGCGCTGGGCTTCCTCGGCCTCGGCGCGCAGCCGCCGATGCCCGAGTGGGGCGCGATGCTGTCGACAGGCCGGCAGTACTTGCTCGGGAGCTGGTTCCTCGCTGCCGCTCCGGGCTTGGCGATCCTTGTGGTCAGCCTCGGCTTCAACCTGTTCGGCGACGGGCTTCGCGACGTCCTGGATCCGCGCGACGAATGATCAAGCCGCTTCTCGAGGTCGAGGACCTCAGCGTCACCTTCCGCACGCCGCACCGCATGGTGCGCGCAGTTCGCGAGATCTCCTTCACCGTCGGCAAGGAGAAGGTCGGCATCGTCGGCGAGTCCGGTTCCGGCAAGTCGGCGACCGGGCGTGCGATCCTCAAGCTGACGCCCGGCAACGGCATCGTCACCGCCAAGCGCATGCAGTTCGAGGAGCTCGATCTCGCTAACGCTACCGAACAGGACATGCTCAAGGTGCGCGGCAGCCGCATCGGCATGATCCTTCAGGACCCGAAATTCTCGCTCGACCCCGTGATGCGTGTCGGCGACCAGATTGCCGAGGCGCTACCGCCCGGCCTCGACCGGAAGGAGGCACGGGAGCGCGTGCTTGAGGTGCTGGAGGCCGTGCAGATCCGCAATCCTCAGCGCGTCTACGATCTCTATCCGCACGAATGCTCGGGCGGCATGGGACAGCGCGTGATGATCGCGATGATGCTCGTGCCGGAACCGAAGCTGCTGATCGCCGACGAGCCGACCTCGGCGCTCGACGTCACGGTGCGCATGCAGGTGCTGGCGATCCTCGACGACCTCGTCTCGCGCCGCGGGCTTGGCCTCATGTTCATCAGCCACGATCTCAACCTGGTCGCGACGTTCTGCGATCGCGTGCTGATCATGTATGCCGGGCGCATCGTCGAGGAGTGCAAAGCGACGGAGCTTCGCAACGCGACCCATCCCTACACCCAGGGCCTGCTTGCCTCGCTGCCGCGCATCGGCGAGCGGCGGAAGAAGCTGGCGACCCTGGTCCGCGATCCTGCCTGGGCCATGTGACGATGATCGAAGTCGAGAACCTCGTCGTCCGCTTCGGCAAGGGCAAGGCCGCGATCACCGCGGTCGACAGCGTCAGCTTCCAGGTCAAGGGCGGCGAGGCCTTCGGTCTTGTCGGCGAGTCCGGCTGCGGCAAGACCACCATCCTCCGCTGCCTCGCCGGCCTCAACCAGGAGTGGGAAGGCGTCATCCGCATCGATGGCAAGCAGCTCTCACCGAAGCGCGAGCGCGCCTTCTACAAGCTGGCGCAGATCGTCTTCCAGGACCCCTACGGCTCGCTGCACCCGCGCTTCACCGTCAACGGCACGCTGATGGAGCCGATCAAGATCCACGGTCTCGACCGCGCCGACGAGCGCATCGACCGGGTGCTGAAGCAGGTGGGCCTGGGGCCGGCGTTCCGCTTCCGCTATCCGCATCAGCTCTCGGGCGGCCAGCGCCAGCGCGTCGCCATCGCACGCGCGCTGATCCTCGAGCCCAAGCTGCTGCTGCTGGACGAGCCGACCTCCGCCCTCGACGTCTCGGTCCAGGCGGAGATCCTCAACCTGCTGACCGACATCCGCGACTCGACCGGCCTGACCTTCCTCCTGGTCAGCCACGACCTCTCGGTGGTCTCGCATATGTGCGACCGGCTCGCGGTGATGAATCACGGCCAGATCTACGAGGAGCTGACCGTCGACGACCTGGTCGCAAGGCGCTACCGCGAGGCCTATACGCGCCAGCTCTTCGAAGCGAGCCTCGGCTACGACAAGCGGCTGACCACGGCGCAGGTGAAGGCCCTCGACGAGGCTGGCGCGTAAGCCGGCAGATGCCGACCGCCGAGGGCGCAGCGGTCTTCCGCCTGATGCTGGAGGTTCTGCAGACCTTCCACCGGCTTCGCGCCGTCGGTGCCGAAGAAGGTGCCGTCACCGCCGGCGGTGGCGGCAGCTGGGGCCTGATGCGCAGCCTTGCGGAGGGCGGCCCGCAGACCGTGCCGGCGCTCGCCCGATCCCGCCCGGTCTCGCGTCAGCACATCCAGAAGCTCGCCGACGAGCTCACCGCCGAGGGGCTGGTCCGGTTCGTCGACAACCCCGCGCATAAGCGCTCGAAGCTCGTCGAGCTCACGCCCGCCGGCCGTGCCCGCTACAAGGCGGTAACGGCGCGCATAGGCGAGCTTGCGGACGCGTTGGGCGAAGGGCTCGACGCGAAGGAGCTGGCGGCAGCCGCCGACACGGTGGCGCGGCTCAGGGCCAAGCTCTCGAAGGCGTGAACCGAGAAAAATTGACAACTAAGTTGTCATTTTCTATAATCCCTTCAGCAACGGAGGTGACCCATGTTCTGGACACGCAAGACGAAGATCGCGCTCGCTGCTGCGGCGCTGGCAGCGGGGGCGGTTCCGACCGTAGCCGTTGGTTCTTCCTGGCACGGGGGCTGGGGCGGCTGGGGTCAAGGCCGGCATGCCCGCCATGCCGACTGGTGCGCCCCGGCCGGCGAGGCGAGGCTGGCCGAAGCCATGGCCCTGATCGAGATGCATCTGGCCCTGAGGCCCGACCAGCAGCACGCCTGGGCTCGGCTTTCGGAAGCCGTCGCGCAGGCGGGCCAGGCGGTGAAAATCGCCTGTTCGGCCCCGGCATCCGACACGCCCTCGGCCCTTGCGCGGCTCGAGGCAGGCATGCAGGCGGGCCTCGGTGCGCTCCGCGCGCTTAGGCCGTCTCTGGAGGCTCTCTACACCGAGCTCGATCCGGATCAGCGCACGCGGCTCGACGGTCTGATGCGCGGGCGCTTGTGAGCACGGTTGATACCGCCGGCGTCATCGCCAGGCCGCCGCTCCTCTATCTCGGCAGCCTGGCCGCCGGCGGCGCGCTCGACCTCGTATTCCCGGCCGCGATCCCGGATCATGCGCTGCGCGCGCCGGCGGCGGCTCTCCTGTTCGTCGCGGGCTTGGGACTGGCCGTCGCCTGCTTCCGCCGCTTCAAGGCGGCCGGGACCAACGTCCCGACCTGGTTGCCGACGACGGCGCTGGTGATCGCCGGTCCCTACCGCTTCTCGCGCAACCCGATCTATCTGGCGCTGACGCTGGCCTATCTCGGGTTGGCGATCGGCTACGGAAGCTGGTGGCCGCTGGTGCTGCTCGCGCCGCTGCTGATCGTCATGCGCTATGGCGTGATCGGTCGCGAGGAGCGCTATCTCGAAGCCAAGTTCGGCGACGCGTATCGCGCCTACCGCTCCTCGGTCAGGCGCTGGGTCTGATCGCGACGGTGCGCGGCGTGTTCGCGATGCGCGATATAGAGGGTTGAGCCGAAGATCACGGCGGCTCCGATCCAGACCCATTTGTCCGGAACCTCGCCGAGGAACACATAGGCGAGGATCGCGACGAAGGGCATCCGCGTGAACTCCAGCGGCAGGATCGCCGATGCGTCGGCCAGCGCGAAGGCGCGGGTGAAGCAGAGCCAGCCCAGCGTGCTGAGCGCGCCCAGCGCCGCCAGTGCCAGGAAGCTCGGCAGCGACGGCGTCGTCCAGTGCCAGAGGGCCAGCGGCAAGGTCAGCAGCATGACGATCAGGCTCTGGTAGAACACGACCGTCGCGGTCCGCTCGGTTCCCGACATCATCTTCACCAGCACCGTGACCCCGGCGAAGGTCATGGTCGAGAGGATTACCAGCGCTGCGCCGAGGCTGACCGGCACCGCACCCGGCCTCAGCACGATCAGGACCCCGGCGAAGCCGACAACGATGGCGATCCAGCGCCGCACCCGGACCGTCTCGCCGAGGAACAGAGCGGCGCCGATCGTGGCGAACAAAGGCGTGGCGAAGCCGAGCGCCGCCGACTCGTTGAGCGGCATCAGCGTGACGCCGGTGAAGAAGGCGAGCATGGAGACATAGTGGCAGAGCCCCGATGCCGCGATCGTCTTCACCGTCGTCGTTCGCGGCCAGCGGCGCTCCTGCCACAGCACGATCGGTGCCACCGTCAGAAACCCGAACGCACAGCGGAAGAACGCGATCTCGAAGGGATGGATGCCGATATCGCCGAGAGAGCGGATCAGCGTGTTGCCGACCGCCGTCGTCAGCGCCGACAAGGTCATCAACAAGGCCGCGACGAGGAGCGGGCTCTGCCGGCTCAAGCGAGGTCCCGTCTTGCGGCCTCACGGGCGACGATGGCCTCGCGATGCGCAATGTAGAGGGTCGAGGAAAAAATGACGGCGGCGCCCAGCCATACCCACTCGTCCGGCACCTCCCCGAACAGCGCGTAGGCGAAGATGGCGACGACCGGCAAGCGCAGGAACTCGTAGGGCATCAGCGCGCTCGCATCGGCCAGCGCGCAGGCGCGCAGGAAAGTGATCCAGCCGAGGGTGCCGAGGATCCCGTTGGCGATCATCATCGAGGCGGCGAAGCCGCTCGGCGCCTCCCAGACGACGGCAGCCGGCGGTATCGAGAAAAGCACCGAGAACAGCGACTGATAGTAGATTAGCGTCATCGCGCTCTCGGCCGCGATCCAGTGCTTGGACAGGAGCGTGATGACAGCGCCCAGCATGGCCGAGACCAGCACCATCGCGGCGCCTAGCTCGAAGGGGATGACGCCCGGCCGCAAGATGATCAGCACGCCGAGGAAGCCGATGACGACCGCGCTCCAGCGCCTCGCCCGTACCGTCTCCCCGAGGAAGAGCGCGGCCCCGACGGTGGCGAAGAGCGGCATGGCGAAGGCGAGCGCCGTCGACTCGTTCAGTGGCAGGACCGCGATGCCGAAATATCCGGTCAGCATCGACGCCACATGCGCGATGCAAGCGATGGCGATCAGCCAGGCATACCGGCTCCTGGGCAGCCTGCGCTCCATCCACAAGATGATGAGGACGACGGACAGCAATCCGAAGAGGTTGCGGAACAGAACCACCTGGAACGAATGCGCGCTGTCGTCGGTGGCGAGCCGGATGACAATGTTCTGTAGGCCGGTGATGAGCACCGTCATCAGCGCGTAAAAGCTCGCCAGAAGAGAGGCAGACGCGCTCATTGCGGCGCCGTCAAGCGGCGCGAGCTGCGAGCGACCACCGCTTCGCGATGCGCGATATAGAGGGTCGAGGAAAAGATCACCGCAGCACCGAGCCAGACCCATTTGTCGGGCACCTCGCCAAACATGAAATAGGCGAAGAACGCGACCGAGGGCAGCTTGACGAACTCGATCGGCTGGATGGCGCTGGCATCGATGAGCCTGCAGGCGCGGAGGAAGGCGAGCCATCCGAGCGTGCCGATCAGCCCGATCGAGGCGAGCGCGGCGAAGATCGGCCAAGTCGGCGTAACCCAGACCCAGGCCGCGCCCGGCACCGAGAAGGCCGACGAGATCAGGCACTGATAGAAGATCAGCGTCGTCGGGCGTTCGTGCCCGGCGAAGTTCTTGAACATCAGCGTGACGGCGGCGCCGATCATGCAAGAGACCAGGATCAGCGCCGCGCCGAGGCTTGCCGGCACCACGCCGGGCCTGAGGATGATCAGGACGCCGACGAATCCTGCGGCAACCGCGCTCCAACGCCGCGCCCGGACCTTCTCGCCCAGGAAGAGCGCGGCGCCGATGGTGACGAACAGGGGTGCGGCGAAGGCGAGCGCGGCCGATTCGTTCAGCGGCAGCAGGCTCAGGCCTAAGATGAAGGTCAGCATCGAGGCGACGTGAAGAACGCAGGAGAGCGCGATCAGCCAGAACCACGGTGTTCCCGGGACCCGCCGCTCGAACCAGAGCATGATCGCGAAGACCGAGATCAGCCCGAAGAGGTTGCGGAAAAGCGTGATCTGGAACGCGTCGATACCGTGATCGGCGATCAGCCGCATCAGGCAGCTCTGCAGGCCGGAAATGAAGGTCGCGCCCAGCATCAGGATTGTGGCGCGAATAGGGGCGGAAAGGGTGGGCATCGAGGCGGCGGCCCACTCTGACACCGACTCCTTGCCAGGGCGAGCGACGTGTTATCGTCGTTTCATGATTCGCCGCGTCGCTCTCGCTCTCGTGCTTCTGACCGTCGTTTTCGGGCCCGGCGCGTTGCGTGCGGCGGAACGCGTCGACTTGGCGCTGGTTCTGGCGGTCGACTCTTCAGGCAGCGTTAACCAGCGCCGATTCGAGCAGCAGCGCGACGGCTACGCCCAGGCGCTGGTCTCCCAGCAGGTGCTGAGCGCGATCAAGAGCGGCGACAACAAGCGGATAGCCGTCACCTATTTCGAGTGGAGCGACGGGCGCCGCATGGCGCACATCCTTCCCTGGATGATCGTCGACGGCGAGACTTCCGCGAGGAAGGCGGCCGACACGATCCGCAATCATCGCCGCCAGCTCGTCGGCGATACCTGCATCGCCTGCGCCATCGATGAGGGCATGAAGCTTTTCGCCGAGCTGCCTTACGAAACCGATCGCAAGGTGCTCGATATCTCCGGCGACGGCGAAAGCAATGTCGGCGGGTCGCTGGAGGCGGCGCGCGAGCGTGCGCTGGTCGCCGATGTGACGATTAACGGGCTGCCGATCGAGACTTACTATGAGCCAGGTCTCGTCCGCTACTACGAGCAGAACGTGATCGGCGGGCCGGGGGCCTTCCTGATCGTTGCCAAAGGCTTCGACGATTTCGCCCGCGCCATTGCCGCCAAGCTGGTGCGCGAGATCGCGGAGCTGCGTTAGCTGCGGCGCTTGGCCAGCCGCTCGAGCTCGTTGGCGGCGGCTTCGAGGTTCTTCAGCATGCGTTCCATCTCGACCCGCTGCAGCGGCGGCACCTTGTAGCTCTGAAGGCCGTGGCGCAGGCCTGCCGCGCGCTCGCGGAAGCGCTGAGCCTTGGCGAGGTACTGCTCAGGCCCGTCGAGGTCGCGGCCGCCCTTGGCCGGTCGCTTCATCCACATGGTGCGCTTGCCGGTCATCGGCTCATCTCGCCATCAGCGCCATCAGCATGATCGTGCCGATGGCGATCCGATACCAGCCGAAAGGCGTGAAGCCGTGCCGCGAGATGAAGTCGAGGACGGCGCGGACGACGGTGAGCGCAGCAAGGAATGCGACGACGAAGCCGATCGCGATCAGGAGCCCGCCGTCGAAGCTGAGCTCGTTGCGGTTCTTGTAGAGATCGTAGACCGCCGCGCCCAGCATGGTCGGGATCGCGAGGAAGAAGGAGAACTCGGCCGCCGCCTTGCGCTCGACACCCAGAAGCAACGCGCCCAGGATCGTGGCTCCCGAACGCGAGACGCCCGGCACCATCGCGATCGCCTGGAAGAAGCCGATCCTGAGCGCGAGCCAGGGAGAGAAGTCCTCGACCCGGTCGACCGTCGCCGGCCGCGGCCGCGCCTCGATTGCGAGAATGGCAAGCCCGCCGACGATCAGGCTCGCCGAGACCACCCAGGGCGAGAACAGCACCGATTTGATGAAGCCGTGCGCCAGCGCGCCGATCGCCGCCGCTGGGAGGAAAGCGAGCAGCACCGCCGCAGCGAAGCGCCGCGCGCCGGGGTCGGAGGGAAGGCCGATCAGCACGCGCCAGAGCCGGGCGAAATAGACGACGCAGACGGCAAGGATGGCGCCGAGCTGGATCACGACCTCGAAAACCTTGCCCGGTGGCCCCCGGAAGCCAAGCAGGTCGACCAGCAGGATCAGGTGCCCGGTCGAGGAAACCGGAATGAACTCGGTCAGGCCCTCGACCAGGCCGAGGAACGCCGCCGCGATCAGAGTCCAGGCGTCCATCAAGCGCGCCAGATCACCGGGAAGGCCGGGCTATCCATCGGCCCTCCGGGCGGCGGCGCATCGGGTTGCGGCGGCGGCGACATGAAGCCGTCGCGCAGCACGTAGCGCGCATCGTCGCCGGTGAAGCGGGCGGCAAAGGCGCGGCGGCGCGTCTTCAGCGGATTGCCGGGTGCGCCATGCAGCGTCAGCGCATGGAAGGCGATGCAGTCGCCGGGCTCGAGGTCCCAGGCGAGCAGACGGTATTTCTCGCGGTTGCCGTCGATGTCCGGCACCGCCTCGTCGCCGGTTGCGTTCGGGTGCTCGGCCGAGTCGGCAAAGCGCTTCGGCGTGTACCACTTGCCCCAGCGATGCGATCCCGCGACGTATTCGACGCAGGTCTGCCGCGGCACCGGATCGAGCGGGATCCAGAGGCTGACAATCTGCGCGCCGTCGACGAAGTAATAGGGCTGGTCGTGGTGCCAGGGTGTGGGCTCCAGCGTCCCCGGCTCCTTCACCAGCACATGCTCGTGGAAGAGATTGACCTTGGAAGCACCCATCAGGCGCGCAGCGACCGCAGCCGCCGGGGATGCGCGGAAGAAGCGCTCATAGGCGGGAATCCGCCGCCAGTTGCAGTAGTCGCCGAAGAAGAGGCCGGGCTTGCCCTCGGGTGTGTAGCGCTTGGCGTAGGGGCCGGGCTTCACCAGGTTCTCCTCGACGCCCTCGGCGAGGAGGCCGATCCACTCCGGCGAGAACACGCGCCGGAGCGCGACGGCGCCATCCTGCCGGTACGCCGCGACCGTCGCGTCGTCGAGGTGCATGGCCTGACTTCTCGCCGATTCGCGAAGGATGGGCAACTCTGCCGTGGGATGATGGCGGAGAGTTCGTTCTCCGCTTTTCACGTCGCGCCGACCGTCACGATTGCGTGGCGATACTATATGCAGTATCAAAGTGTGTGGCTCGCGCGGACAAGCTTCGGGCAGCGATGATCGCCAATCCACGCGACTGGCGGATCGAAGACCTGAAGACGCTGGCGGCGAGAAACGGAATCACGGCGCGTCAGCCCGGAACCAGCCATGTGACTTTCCGCCACGCTTCCGGCAGCAAGCTTACGGTTCCGGCGAGGCGACCCATCAAGCCGGTTTATGTCGTGAAGTTCATCCAGTGGCTGGACGCGATTCAGGCGAGAAGAGGCGAGGCAGGCGATGAAGGTTGAGTACCCCTTCACCATCCGTCCCCTGACCAAGGGCGAAGGCGGCGGCTATCTTATCGAGTTCCCGGATCTGCCCGGTTGCATCTCCGATGGCGACACGCCGGAGGAGGCAATCCGCAACGGCGTCGATGCGGTTCGCTCCTGGATCAAGACGGCCAAGGCCAGCGGCGATCCGATTCCCAAGCCATCGGTTGCGCCGAGTCGAGCCTACAGCGGTCGCTGGGTGACGCGTGCGCCGCGTACGCTGCATCGCCGACTTGCAGAGCGAGCGGCGGCCGAGGGCGTGAGCCTGAACCAGCTGACGGTCGCGCTCCTGTCGGAAGGGCTCGGGACACGCGTGCCCAGCGACAGAAGCCGCCGCCGCTCCGCTTAGGCGAAAATCGGTCTACCTCAACGCTGCGGCGATGTTGCCGCCGTCGACGGTGAGCACGGCGGCAGTCGTCTTCTCGGCCGATGCCAGTGCGACGAAGGCCTGGGCCACATCCTGGGCCTTGACCTCGCGGCCGAGAAGATTGCCGGACATATAGTCCTTCTCGGAAAGCCCGCGTGCCTTGGAACGGCTCTTGACCATCTCGTCGGTCAGAAGCCCGGTGCGCACCCGGTCGGCGTTCACCGCGTTGGCGCGGATGCCGTCCCTGCCGTAGTCGACGGCGTACTGGCGGACGAGGAACAGGGTCGAGGCCTTGGGCAGGCCGTAGGGGCCGAAATCCGGACCCGGATTCACCGCCTGCTTGGAGACGTTGAACAAGAGGCAACCGCCATTGCCCTGCGTCTTCATGATGCGGACGGCATTTTGTGCGACCGTCTGGTGCGAGAAGAAGTTGAGCTCGAAGCTCTTCCTGAGCGTCGCATCGTCGACCTCGCCGATCCGGCCCTGCCAGGCAGCGCCGGCGTTGGAGACCAGGATGTCGGCGCCGCCATAGGTCGCGGCGATCTTGTCGAAAGCCTTCTTTACGTCCTCGGGCTTGGTCACATCGCAGCCGATGCCGATGCCGCCGAGCTTCTTGGCGGCGGCGGCCGCGGCATTGCCGTCGAGGTCGATCAGCGCGACCTCGGCCCCTTCTCTGGCGAAGGCCTCGGCGGTGGCGTAGCCGATGCCGGAGGCACCGCCGGTGACGACGACGACCTGGCGGGCGAAATGCTTCTCGGCTTCCTTGCCGAGCTTCGCCTGCTCCAGCGACCAGTACTCGACGTCGAAGAGATCGGCTTCCGAGATGCTCTCGAACGTGCCGATCGCCTCGGCATCGAGGATCGCATCGATCGCGTTCTGTGCGACGTCGGCATTGACCTTGGCGTCCTTGGCCGACTTGCCGAGGGCGAAGAGACCGAGGCCCGGCACCAGGACGACGCGCGGCACCGTATCCAGCATCGTCTTCTTCGGCGTCGCGTTGGCGTTGTTGCGCGCGAAATAGGCCTTGTAGTCGGCGTCATAGGCAGTGAGCGCGGCCTCGGCCGTATCGGCGAAGCCCTTGAGATCGTCGGCCTTCGGCGCCGGCAGGATCAGCGGCTTCGGCTTGGTGCGGATCACGTGGTCCGGCGTCACCGTGCCGGCCTTGGCATAGCGGGCGACGTCCTGGCCGTCGACGAAGGCGCGGACATTCTCGGAGGTGCGGAACTCGAGCACCCAGCGTCGCCAAACACCATCGTCCGGCGCAACGGGGATCGCCATGAGGCCGCGCAGGATCGGCGCGACATCGGCAACGCTCGCGAGCGCCGAGGGCAGCTTCACCGGGCTCATGCTCTTGCGGCCTTTGGCCAGCCGGGCTTCGGCGAGGCCGACCAGCTCGATCATGCGGTCATAGGCCTGCTTCGCCGTCTCGCCCCAAGTGAAGATGCCGTGCTTGTAGAGGACCAGTCCCTCGGCCTTCGGCGCCTTGGAAGCCGCATCGCCGGCCATCTTCGCCAGCGCAAAACCTGGCATCACGTAGTCGACGATCGCGGCGCGGTCGCCATAGACCTCGCGCGTGATCTTCATGCCGTCCGGCTGGTCGGTCAGCGACAGCACGGCGTTGGCGTGGGTGTGGTCGATGAATTTGTGCGGCAGGAAGGCGTGGAACAGCGTCTCGACCGAAGGGTTCGGCGCGCTCGCATCCAGGAGGTTCAGGCGCTGGAAATTGACCATGTCCTCGTCGGAGAGCCTGTCGAGCTTGCGGAGCTTGAGCAGCGGCTCCAGGCGGACCGCCGGCAGCCCCGGCGGCTCGATCGTGCCCATGTCCCAGCCCGAGCCCTTGACGCAGAGCACGTCAAGCTCCTCGCCGAGCGTGTCCTTCATCTTAGTCTTGACCGAGGTGTTGCCGCCGCCATGCAGCACCAGCTTGGGCACGCCGCCGAGCAGCCGCGTTGTGTAGGTACGAAGCGCCAGGTCACGGTTGACGCCCTTGGCGGCGTAGCGCGTGACGGCTTCCTCGGCCGCGGCGTCGGACCACAGGTTCTGCATGGGCAAGGCTCCTCGGGAACGGCCCCGGGACTACACCGGACGCGCCGGCGATTCAAGCGCGCGGCTAGGTGACCTCGGCCGGAGCCTGCGGGACGGTCTTCCAGAACTCGGCGTCATGGCCGAAGAAGATGGTGGCGCCGCTGTCTTGAAGCGATTGCAGGCGGTCGAGGGAGGCCTGCATCTGGCCGTGGTCATGGGCACGCGGCGGCAGGCGGCGCTCGGTCAGCGTGCGGCAGAAATAGCAGGCATCCGCCGCCAGAACGATTTCGCGGCGGTCGAGCCTGACCTTGAGCGACTGGTGCCCGGGCGTATGGCCATGGGTCGGCAGGCAGACGATGCGGCCGTCGCCGAAGACGTCGTGCTCGCCGTCGATCTGAACCACATTGTGGCCGAGGTCGAAATCCCGACGGTAGAAGCCGCGCTGGGCGGCGAGGTCGGGGTCGAAGCCGGCCTCCCATTCGCGCTTCTGGACCATGACCGTGGCGTTCGGCACGAGCGCGTTGCCGCCGACATGATCGAAGTGCAGATGAGAGTTGATGACGAGATCGATCTTGCCTGGGTCGCGATTGATCGCCTCGAGCTTCGCCGAGACCTCGTCGCCGGGCCGGTAGTTGAACTTGAACATCGACGGCAGCCGCGGGCCGTAGCGGCGGCCGGGATCGGACTGGCAGTCCGGATGCATGCCGGTGTCGAAGAGCACGCGGCCCTTCGGATGCTCGATCAAGTAGCAGGGGATCGGCAGCTCGGCCTCGCCCTCGGCGCCTTCCATCAGATTGCCGAGCGCTCCGGTGACATGACCGCTGGTCATGGCGAAGAGACGGATGGTCATGACGCGCTCCCTAAAACGACAACGCCGGCCGCGGCGGAGCCGGGCCGGCGTCGATGATGCCCTAACGGGGCGATCAGGTCTTGTAGCTGGTGCCGCAATCGCGCTCGAGCTGGCGGACCTGGGCATCGAAGCTGAGCTTGGCATCGACGCGATTGCCGAAGTCACCCTTGTGGTCCCACTTCAGGTGTGGCGGTTGCTCGCGAAGCTTCAGGCCGGTCCACATGGCGCGGAGCTGATCGCCGCAGGTGCCTTCGGCGATCGAGAGCTCGGAGAAGGCGTCGTGCACGGTCGGGCCGACCACGGTCACGCCGTGATTGGCCATGACCATGATCGTCTTGTCGCCGAGTCCCTTGGCGATGCGGTTGCCCTCGTCGAGCTCTAGCGCCGGGCCGGTCATCTCGTCGTCATAGGCGACGCGGTCGTTGAAGATCAGGTTGTTGTGATGCGACAGCGCGAAGCGCCCGTTCTCGAGCAGCGAGATCGCCGTGATGTTCGGCGGGTGCACATGCAGGACGCACTTGGCGCTCGGATGGTCGCGGTGGATCGGGACGTGGATGTTGTAGGTCACGTCGCGGATCTCGCCCTTGCCTTCGAGGACGTTGCCCTCGAAGTCGCAGCGGATCAGGTTGCTTGCGGTGATCTCCGAGAAGAGGAGGCCGCGGGCGTTGACGAAGAAGGTGTCGTCGGAGTCCGGCACCATCAGGCTGTAGTGGTTGCCGATGCCGCGGTTCCATCCGAACTTATAGGTGAGCTGGAAGGCGGCGGCGAGGTCGACGCGGGCCTGCCACTCCTGCTCTTCCTGGCGGCTGTTGGAGAGCTGCTTGATCACGGTCATCTGGGGGAGATCCTCTTGGGGCGGGCGATCAAGGCCATTTTTCCAAACGGAAAGCAAACGCGCCAGCAAGTTCTTGTTATTAAGGTCGATTGCCTCTCGTTCCGCCGCCGCGACGAGGGGCGCTCGCCGCCCGAGTTCGCGCTAGAATGGCAGATCTCATGTCTTCCCGGATCGACCCGATCTTCGTCTCCCATGGCGCACCGACCCTTGCCGCGCCCCGGATTCCAGGGGAGCGCGAGGCGGCGCAGCGCCTGGGAGAGATCGGGAAGGCGATGCCGCGGCCGACGGCGATCGTCGTCGCTTCGGCGCATTGGCCGACGGCCGATCCGCGCGTCGGCGGGTCCGAGCGCCCATCGACCGTGCACGATTATTCCAGCTTCCCGGAGGATCTCTACAAGCTCAGCTACCCGGCGCCGGGTGCGCCCGACATCGCGCGGCGGGTGACCGGCCTGATCTCGGAGGTCGGCTTCTCGGCGGCGATGGTGTCGGCGCAGGGCCTCGACCACGGGATGTGGGTTCCGCTCCGGCACCTGTTCCCGGCGGCGGACATCCCGGTCGTGCCGCTCTCGATCCAGGCGCATCTCGACCCGGCGCATCATTTCGTGCTCGGCCGTGCGCTGCAGCCGCTGACCGAGGAGGGCGTGCTCGTCCTCGGCTCGGGCGGTGCGGTCCACAATTTGCGCGAGATCGCCTGGAGAGGCAGCAGCCCGACCGACTCTTGGGCTCAGGGGTTCGACGACTGGCTCGCCCGGACGCTGGCCGAAGGCCGCCTCGAGGAAGCGGTGGCGGTCAGCCTGAAGGCGCCGGAGTACAAGCGCGCGCACCCGACCTTGGAGCATCTGCTGCCGCTCTATGTCGCCCTTGGCGCGGCGGGCGCGCGGGCCAGGGGCGAGGCGCTGCATCGCGGCTTCGCCCTCGGCAATCTCAGCCTTGCGGCCTACCGCTTCAGCTCGGCCGAAACGCCAGCATCGTCTCGATCAGCCGCTTGAGCGTCGGACGGATGCCGTCGGCGAGGTCGTCACGCCAGCGATAGGGCGGCGCTTCCTCCATATAGGTGGCCTGCGACAGCTCGAGCTGGATCGCGTGCACGCCCTCGGCCGGACGCCCGTAAGCGCGCGTGATGTGACCGCCCTTGAAGCGGCCGTCGATCGCAGCGGTATAGGGATTGGCGTTCCGGCAGACCGCGGCCATCGGCTCGATCAACGCCTTGGCGGCGCTGGCGCCGTCTGACGAGCCGAGATTGAGATCCCAGAGCCGGGTCGGATCGAAGCGCGGCACCATCGAGGCGATCGAATGCGCATCGAAGAGGAGCGCGTAGCCGAAGCGGGTCCTGAGGCGCTTCAGCTCGGCCGCGAGCCGGTCGTGATAGGGGCGCCAGTAGCGATCGATGCGCGCCCTGATCTCGGCCTTGTCGGGAACATTGCCGTCGCGATAGACGTGCTTCAGGTCGAAACGCGTGGCCGGCAAAGCTCGGTGTTGTTGGCATTGGCGTAGAGTACCGAGCCGTCCGGGGGGCGATTCAGGTCGATCACATAGCGCGAATGAGTGGCGACCAGCATGGAAGCGCCAAGATCGCGCGCGAAATCGTAGAGCCGCTCGACATGCCAGTCGGTATCGGCAAGCTCATACGCCTCGATAGTCATCCGAGGCGCGATCTCCGCCGGGATATACGTGCCGACATGCGGGCAGCTCACCAGCAGCGGCGTTGAGCCCGCATGGAAGCGGTAGGGCACCATCAGCGGTGGCGGGTCCGGAACTCCGCGCGATCGCGCCTCACCGCTCAAATCAGCGGTAGTCGACCGGGCAGTTGATCCGCTCGCGGCCTTGCGTCACCACCAGCTTGGCGCCGACCGCGACGGTGGCAAAGCAATTGTCCCACTGCTCCCCGGACCGCGCCTCGACCTGGACTGAACGCAGATTGCCGACCTTCTCGGGGATCTCGATCTTGAGTTCCTTGCCGGCCTGCACGAAGGCGAAGTCACCCTGCCACATCTTGACCCGGTAGTAGACCCGCGCCGGCGTCTCGTTGACGATGTGGAAACCAGGCTTGGGCGGCGCCTCCTTCTGGGCGACGGCCACCGCCGGCAGAAGCGCCAATGCTAGCCCGAATTATTCGTGACGCGGGCTGTCTCGATGCTGCGGGTGTAGCATAACTCACTGATTTCGTTTAGGATTTGGTTGTCTAAGCCGGTCCTTCACGAGAGCAGGGAGGCGCCACGCCCGCCATGGCCGTCGGTAGAGAACTATCCTTCGATTTGCCAAGCGTCGGGCGCAAGAAGATGAGCGCGTCGTTCGACGGCGGGCGCATCAGCTCCGACGGTGGGGTGATGGTACTGGCCCAGGCCGAGCGCCGTCTCGGTCTGGCGGACAGGTTGGCGGCCCTGATCGCCGATCGGCGCGACGGCGCGCGCGTGATACACCCGCTCGCCAGCATCTTGCGCGCCCGCATCCTGGCGATCGCCTGCGGCTACGAGGATGCCAACGATCTCGACAGCCTGCGTTGCGACCCGGCCTTCAAGCTCGCCTGCGGGCG
>Ga0194132_10002305_pt1 | contig 36174 bp, 28 predicted proteins | sample TA2KigOf80mmetaG_FD_148612 | JGI IMG/M metagenome (GOLD analysis project Ga0194132, IMG submission 148612) | Freshwater microbial communities from Lake Tanganyika, Tanzania - TA2015054 Kigoma Offshore 80m | ecosystem: Environmental > Aquatic > Freshwater > Lake | place: Tanzania: Lake...
AAGGACCGTGGCGTCCATCGCTAGCCAGCGAGAGCGGTCGGCAGCGCGCCGGCGAGCGCCCGTGGGGCGCCGGCCGACGAGCCCAGCTCACCGAGCAGGCGCAGCGCGAGCGCCCGTGCATCGATATGAGACTCCAGCCGGGGGCCTGTGCACGCGGGGCAGCCGCCCTCGCAGCCACAATCGGCGATGAGCGCAGCCGCGGCGTCGATCAACTCCGCGTGGCGCTCGAAGAGTCGCGCGGAAAGCCCGACACCGCCCGGGACCGACTCGTACAGGTAGATGGTCGGTGCTTCGTGGTGGGGCGAGCGGACCTGCGTGACGAGCCCGAGGTCCCGCGGGTCGACCATGAGCAGCACGCTCGCCACCGTCTGCAGGGCTCGACCGGCGCCCAGGAGGGCGATGTCCAACTCGTCGCGACGCCATCGCCCCGCCAGACCCTCGGCGGTCAGCCAGTAGGCCGTTGTCTGGAGTTCGATCTCCGGCAGCTCGATCGGCCCCCAGCCGACGTTCTCGTCGGTCACGAACTTGAGCTTCTTGTAGAAGGTCACGAGGCTGGCGACCATCACCTCGCCGTGATGGCGGCCCCCGCCGCGGACTGGCGCGGTGGCGAACACGTCGAGCGGCTTGAGCGTGACCGCCCGATTGGCATAGGTGTAGTGGTCGGCATCGATGCGGTGGACGTACGCCTTGCGTTCGCCCCACTCGAGCCGGTCCACGTGGTATTGGATCGACTCGTGCATGTAGATCGCATGCTGGTGCACGAGCACCTGGGCGGAGAACAGGTCCACTTCGCCCAGCACCCGCGGCCGGTCCGGGCTGGTGTCGATGATCACGACGTTCTCCGGGGCGGCACTGCGCAGGGACACCTCCGATGCGGGGAAGTTCTCGCTGGACCAGTACCAGCGCCCGTCATCGGCATTGCGGACGTGGCCCTCCTCGGCGAGGAAGGCGAGGAGGTCGTCTGCCGGGCCCGGTCCGAACGTCTCACCCGGCTCGAAGGGCAACTCGAACGTGGCCGCCCGGATGTGTGCCAGCAGGACGTGGATGTTGTCCGGATCGAGGCGCGCCTCCTCGGGCGGCGAGTCGATGAGGAACTCCGGATGGTGCACCACGTATTGGTCGACCGGCGCGCCGCTCGCGACCAGAATCGCCACGCTGGTCCCCTGGCGCCGCCCGGCCCGGCCCACCTGCTGGCGGGTCGCCGCGATCGAGCCCGGGTAGCCTGCGAGTATCGAGACGTCGAGGCGCCCGATGTCGACGCCGAGCTCCAGCGCGTTGGTGCTGACAACGCCCAGCACCTCGCCGTCGCGCAGTCCGTGCTCGATCGATCGCCGCTCGGTCGGGAGATACCCGCCGCGGTAGCCGCGAACGCGGCTTCGGGGCCCGTAGCTCTCCCGGAGCGACTCGCGAAGCCCGGACAGGATGATCTCCACCGAGGTCCTGGCGCGGCCGAAGACGATGGTCTGGCGGCCTGCGCGCAGGAACGGCAGCGCCCAGCGCTGGGCCAGCGTGAGCGGTGAGCCCCGGGCGCCGGTCCGACCATCGATCACCGGTGGATCGACCAGCAGCAGGTGGCGTTCGCCCGCCGGCGCCCCGTTCCGATCCACCACGGTTGTCGGCCGCCCCGTCAACGTGGCCGCGAGCTCCCCTGGGTTGCCGATGGTGGCCGAGCAGCAGACGACCACCGGGGTGGAGCCATAGTGGCGACAGAGGCGCAGAAGGCGCCGCAGGACGTTGGCGACGTGGCTGCCGAAGACGCCTCGGTACGTGTGCAGTTCGTCGATGACGATGACCCGCAGCTGCTCGAACAGCTGGAACCACTTGGTGTGGTGCGGCAGGATGGCCGAGTGGAGCATGTCCGGGTTGGTGACCACGATCTGGCCCGCGGTGCGGATTGCGGACCTGATGGGCGCCGGGGTGTCCCCGTCGTAGGCAGCCGCGGAGACCGCCAGTGCCGACGCGGACGCGAGCGAGCCGAACTCGGCCACCTGGTCCTGGCCGAGGGCCTTGGTGGGGAAGAGGAGCAGCGCCCGGGCGGCGGGGTCCTCGGCGATCGACTGGAGGATCGGGATCGAATAGCAGAGCGTCTTGCCCGACGCGGTGGGAGTGACCACCGTCACGTCGTGACCCGCTCGGACGAGATCCACGGCCTCCGCCTGGTGGCTGTACAGCTCCTCGATGCCGCGGCCGGCCAGCCCGTCGCGGATCCGCGGGTCGAGCCAGGGCGGCATCGGCGCGAACTCCGCCGCCCGCGGCGGGATCACCTCGTGGTGGAGAACGCCGCGCGCCAGGGACGGTTCTGCCAGCAGGCCTGCGAGCACAGCCTCGACGGAGGCGGGGGCGTAGTGGCGCATCCGGTGCTCCGATACTGAACAACTGTTCGCATTCGGCAGAGAATAGCAGCACGATCGAGGCTTGCCGTGCCACCTTGTCTGGCACGGATCGCGCCGGATTCCTGAGCACGGACGGTTCAGACCGCCGCCCGGCCCGCGCGATGGCCATGCATGATTCGGGTTGACATGTCAGCTGCGCGCAGCTACGCTGCCGGGGATGCTGAAGGGGGAGCCGCCGAACCACGCGCGGCTCCCCGACTTCCTGGTCGAGGGCGCCAACCGCCAGTCCGCGTCCGGGGCACCGGGTGACACCTCCCTGGAACACCTTGGCGACGCAGGCGAGCGTCCAGCGCGCGTGGTCGGATTGCCGGTAGTGTCCACGCCGACCGGGGAAGCCGCCCTGGCGGGCCTGCCGGTCACCGCGCTCACGAAGCGCCGAGTGGGCTGGCTCGTGGCCGTCATCATGACGGTCTGGGTGCTCGCGCTGTTCATCCGCCAGGTCAGCGATGCGTCGGCCGCCCAGTCGAGCGCGGACCTGATCCGCCGGGAGAACCGAGGACTGGCCGCCGAGGTCGAGGCTCTGAGCGCCGAGAAGGACCTCGTCGCGCAGGACGCCTACGTTGCGTTCGAGGCCCGCGCGTACGGCCTGGGCGACCAGCGCGAGCGGCGCTTCGTCCTCGCGCCCGGTGCCCCCAGCCTCGCGCCCGATGCTCCCGGCTCTGCCGGCCAGCGGGTCGGCCGTACCGAGCAGACGGGCACACCACTCGACTCCTGGCTGGAGCTCCTGTTCGGTCCTGCCCGCTGAGGTTCCGGGTCCAGCCCGTGGCCGGGGACACCGGCCCCGAACGTCAGGTCTCTGCTTCCAGTTCCTCCACGGACAGCGTGCGGTCCGCCCAGTGGTCGTGCATCCATGCCAGGCGCATCCGGCGGCCGCCCGGGCCGCGCCGGCGCGTTCTGTCAGTAGCCCTGGTCCAACAGCGGGAAGGCCGACAGCACATGAGGAGCGGGCAGGGGAGCGGCCGGCACGACGAGCGACGGGTCGAGCTCGGCCAGGCTGCGGACACCCATCAGTGCCATGTTGATCCGGACCTCGGATTCGAGCAGTTCGAGCATGCGCAGGACGCCCGCCTCGCCGCCGGCTGCGAGCGCGAGCCCCTCCAGGCGGCCGATGCCCACCGCGTCAGCGCCCAGGCAGAGGGCCTTCAGCACGTCCGTGCCGCGCATGATCCCGCCGTCGACCACGACCGGGACCTGGCGGTTGACGGCCGAGACGACTTCCGGCAGCGAATCGATGCACGCCCGGCCGTGGTCCAGCTGGCGGCCGCCATGGTTCGAGACATAGATGATGTCGACGCCCGCGTCCACGGCGCGCCGAGCGTCCTCGGCGGTATTGATGCCCTTAATGGCGAGCGGGATCGAGAACGTCTTCTTGAGATGGTCCACGGTGGCCCACGACATTCGCGACTGGTGGACGATGTCGGTCGCCACGGTCCGGATGGCGTAGCGCGGCACCCAGCGCTTGGCGATGTCCCGCTCGCGCCGGCTGTAGACCTGGGTATCTGCGGTGAGGCAGAGCGCCGCGTAGCCGGCCTTGACCGTTCGGTCGACCAGGTCGTCCATCCAGTCCCAGTCGCCGTACAGGTAGAGCTGGTACATCTTGGGTCCGCCGCCGATCGGCGCCACCTCCTCGAAGTCGGGCAGGCACACGGAGCTCAGGATCATCATCGTCCCGAACTCACCGGCCGCCCGCGCGACGGCCGCTGCGCCATCTCCGTCGAAGAGCTGGATGGAGCCAAGGGGGGCCAGCAGGACGGGGATCCGCAGTTGCTGGCCGAGGAACGTGGTGCTGGCAGTGACCTCCGAGACGTCGTTGAGCACGCGCGGCCGGAAGGCCAGCATGTCCAGCCCCATCCGGTTGCGCCGGAGCGTGGTCTCCGTCTCGGCGGCGCCGGTCAGGTAGTCCCACTCGCCCTGCGCCAGGCGCCGCCGGGCGGCCTTGACGAAATCGTGGAGGCTCAGGAACTCGCTCATGGATCCAGGTCTCACTCCCCTTGGCTGACGGTGCCGTTGCAAGGGTGCCCGATGCGAGACGGAAACGACAGGCGTCTGTGCAGGGCGTGCCGGCTGGTCCACAATCCCCGCCATGCGCTGGACCTTCCGCCCGGCGGCGGCCATCCTGGCCGGCGTGCTCGTGGCGGCCTGCTCCATGGGAGTCAGTCGGGTGTCCAGTCCGTCTACGCGATCCAGTTGGCAGCGAGCGGCATGACGATCCAGGTGCAGCTCCAGGGACCCTGAGGACACCCCGAGCATGCCTGGCCGAACCCTGCGCCTGACCCGATCGTGAGCCCGCACGCACGCTTCCGGGACGCGGCTGGCAGGCCGCGTCGGACCCGGCCCGTGCCGGTGGAGTTCCATGTCGCCCGCGACGCCCGACTGTGGTACGGCGTGGAGGAGGCGCTGTTCACTGGCAGCGGCAACGTGGTCCTGCCGGACATGGCGGCCGCCCGCCGGCTGGCCATGCGGATGAACGATCTCGGGCCGCTGCCGGCGTCCGGGCGGACCGGCGAGATCGAGGGCCCGACGAAGCGGCCCGCCGTGCACGCCGGCCAGCTTTCCGCGATGGGCCTCGTGGACGAGATTCTCCACTCGCTGGTCGACCGGTTCCGGGAGACCGTGAACCCGACCGCGATCTGGGACGCGCTGCGGTACCTGGAGGCCCGGGCTGGGCGCGACGCCCTGGACACGACCCTGGCCGCGTTCGCCGAGCGATTCCCGACCGCGGCAGCGCTGCGGGCCGGGACACCCGCCGGAACCTGGCTGCGCGACTCGACCGGCGGCGTCGCCAACCGGGAGATCGCGCTCGAGGAGCTGCTGCTGCTGTGGCTTGTCAACGTCAACCCGGCGTTCACGCCCTTCGAGGAGCTCTTTGACGATGGGCCGCTGCTCACGACCGCGTACGACGACGTGATCGCCGGCCTCGCGGCCTACTTCGGAACCCAGCCGCCGCTTGATGCGACCGGCCTGACGCTGATCGAGACGCTGCGGGCACCAGCGCTCGCCGTCCCGGATTCCCTCGGCGGCCAGATGCGCTTCATCCGGGAGCGCTGGGGACTGGTCCTGACGGCGTTCGGCGACCGGCTGGTCCTCGGGCTCGACGTGCTGGCCGAGGAGCAGGCGGCCCTGGCGCAGCGCTTCGGCGGTCCCGGCGGCGGCCCCGAGGACGCGGAGCGGCGGGCGAGCCGGGCCTGGCTCGTGGAGGCCGGATGGTACGGGCCCGGCGCGGAGGGCGGGGACGCGACGGGGACCGGGGAGCCCGCGCCGGAGCGCTTCAGCCCGGACCTGGACTGGATGCCGCGCCTCGTGCTCATGGCGAAGAGCACGTACGTCTGGCTCGACCAGCTCGCGAAGGCCTATGGGCGCTCGATCGTGCGCCTCGACCAGGTGCCCGACGAGGAACTGGACCGCCTCGCTCGCCTGGGCTTCAGCGGCCTGTGGCTCATCGGCCTGTGGCAGCGCAGCCGTGCCTCGGAGACGATCAAGCGGCTGCGCGGCAACCCCGAGGCCGTGGCGTCGGCGTACTCGCTCGACGACTACCGGATCGCCGACGACCTGGGCGGTGAGGCCGCCTTCGAGGACCTCAAGGCACGGGCGTGGGCGCGCGGCATCCGGATGGCGTCGGACATGGTGCCCAACCACATGGGGATCGATTCGCGCTGGCTGATCGAGCGGCCCGAGTGGTTCGTCTCGCTCCCGGAGTCGCCGTACCCGGCGTATTCCTTCACCGGCCCCGACCTCTCGCCCGATCCGCGGCTCTCGATCCGGATCGAGGACCACTACTTCGACCACACGGATGCCGCGGTCGTGTTCCAGCGCGTGGACCACGCCACGGGCGACGTCCGGTACGTCTACCACGGCAACGACGGTACGAGCACGCCCTGGAACGACACCGCGCAGCTGGACTACCTGCGGGCCGACGTCCGGGAGGCCGTGATCGAGACGATCCTGGCGGTCGCCCGGCGGTCACCGGTGATCCGCTTTGACGCCGCGATGACGCTCGCCAAGCGCCACATCGAGCGGCTCTGGTACCCGGAGCCCGGCCATGCCGGCGGCATCCCGTCGCGCGCGGAGCACGCCCTGCCACGGCGCGCGTTCGAAGCGGCGATGCCGCGCGAGTTCTGGCGCGACGTCGTCGACCGCGTCGCGGCCGAGGTGCCCGACACCCTGCTCCTGGCCGAGGCCTTCTGGCTGATGGAGGGCTATTTCGTCCGGACCCTGGGCATGCACCGCGTCTACAACAGCGCGTTCATGCACATGTTCCGCGACGAGCAGAACGCGCAGTACCGGGCCGTCATGCGCAACACGCTCGAGTTCGACCCCGAGATCCTCAAGCGCTACGTGAACTTCATGAACAACCCCGACGAGCGGACCGCGGTGGACCAGTTCGGCAAGGGCGACAAGTACTTCGGCGTGGCGACGCTCATGGCCACGATGCCCGGCCTGCCGATGTTCGGCCACGGGCAGATCGAGGGCTACGCGGAGAGGTACGGCATGGAGTACCGGCGCGCCTACCACGACGAACACCCCGACCCGTGGCTGGTGGAACGCCACGAGCGCGAGATCACGCCGTTGCTCCATCGCCGGGCGCTCTTCGCCCACGTCGACGAGTTCCTGCTGTACGACTTCGTCGACGACGACGGCGCGGTGAACGAGGACGTGTTCGCGTACTCGAACCGGCACGGCGGCGATCGGGCGCTGGTCGTGTACCACAACCGCCACGCCTCCGCGTCCGGGCGCATCCAGCAGTCGGTGGCCTTCGCGCAGCGCCGGGGATCCGACCCGTCCGCGGAACAACCACTCGTCCGGCGAACCCTGGTGGACGGCCTGGGGCTCCGGGTTGCCGACGGGGACTTCCTGATCCTGCGCGACGCGCGCACCGGCCTCGAGTACCTGCGCTCGACCCGTGAACTGGCGCAGCGCGGGCTTCTCATGGAGCTCGATGCGTACGAGTGCCGGGTGTTCCTCGACGTTGCGGAGGTCTCCGAGGGACCGGGCCGTCCCTACGGCCGACTCGCGGCCGAACTGGGCAGCGGCGGCGTGCCGAGCGTTGAAGCGGCCATGCAATCGATCCTGCTGCGCCCGGTGCAGGAGCCGCTGCGCAACCTGCTGAGGCCGGCCGCCCTCGAGTCGTGGCGATCGCTCGCGGAGCGCGACCGCCCGGCGAAGATCGCGAGCATCGGCGCGGGCCTCAGTTCGGATCTCGCCGGCGCCATGGCCGACCTGCTCCATGCAGCGCGCGGATTCGTGGGTCGCGAGGACGTGGACCCGGGTGCCGCTGCGCTGGTGGACGCCCGCCTCGCGACCGCTGCGGCCCGCCTCGACCCGGCCGATCTGGTTGACGACGCGGACCTGGTCGCGTTCGTGGCAACCGAGGTCCTCGCCAGCCTGCCGACCGGACTGGGCGGGGGCTCACCGGACAGCGTCGGCCAGTGGGTCGACGCGTGGGGCCTGGGTGCCGTCGTCGCCGATGCGTTCCGGGGAGCCGGCCTCAATGAGGGAGCGGCGTGGCGGGCGCTGGACGCGGTGAAGGCGCTGCTGCATGAGCCCGCGGCGGACGACCTTCGGGCGGGCGCGGTCCTGGCGGCCTGGCTCGCGGACGAGGCGGCACTGCGAGCGCTTGCGGTGAACGAGCATCGCGATGTGCGATGGTTCGGCAAGGAGGCGTTCGCGACGCTGGTCCGCTGGTGGGCGCTGCGGGAGGGCGCGGCCGGACAGCCCCGTGCGACGGTGGCCGCCGCCGCGGCCGACCTGCTTGCGGCTGCCGCGGACGCCGGCTACCGGCTCGATCGGCTTGGCACGGTGGGGGCAGCCGCGATCACCGACATGGATCCCGCGGCCGAGAACGCCCTCGAGCTGGGAGCCGAGCCACTGCCGGAGATCGCGGTGCCGCCGAACGTGCCGATCCGTCCCACGTAGCGCTCGACATGGGCGCCCTGGCCGACGCACTTCGCCGGCTCTTCGCCTTCTACGCGCTCCAGATCCGGCTGGTCTGGGAGTGGCGACCCGGCCGCGTGGCGCTTGTCCGGCGGGCCGTCGTGACACTCGCGGTCGGGGCGATCTCGCTGGGGGTTGCGGCGTACGTGCTGCCCGGGGTGGCCGTGCGCGACCCGGGCACGGCAGCTACCGTCGTGGTGCTCATGGCAGCGCTCAACGCGCTCGTCCGGCCGGTGCTGCTGGCCCTGGTGCGCCGTTCACGGTCATCGGCCTGATCGTCGTATCGCTCGTGTTCCAGGTGCTGATCTTCCAGGTTGCCGACGGGCTGGTCGCGGGCTTCGATGTGGACACCGTCGCTTCGGCCTTTTCCGCATCGGTGGTCTTCGCCGTCGTGAACATGCTGCTCGGTGCCGTGCTGAACATCGGCCAGGGCGAGTCCTACTACGGCCTGCTGGTGCAGCGCCTCGCCCGGGAGCGACGCGACGTGGTCCGATCGACCGAACCTGGTGTGGTCATCGTCCAGATCGACGGCCTGGGCCATGGTGTCCTTGCGCACCAGATCCGGGCCGGCCGCGTGCAGTTCCTCGCGTCGCTGATTCGCGGGGGCCGGGCCCGCTTGACACGCTGGGACGTGCTGCTGCCGTCGCAGACGTCCGCCAGCCAGGCGGGTATCCTGCACGGCCGCAACGACGGCATCCCCGCCTTCCGCTGGTACGAGAAGGACCGGGGGCGACTCATGGTGTCGAACCGCCCGGCCGACGCTGCCGAGATCGCCCGCCGCGTGTCCGACGGGGCCGGCCTCCTCAGCGCGGACGGCGCCAGCGTCGGCAACCTGCTCTCGGGCGACGCGGTCCGCACCTACCTGACGCTCGCCACCCTTCGGATCGCCGGGCAGGGCATCGGACGGAGCCAGACGTTCTACGGCTTCTTCCTGAGCCCGTCCGGCTACCTCGCCACGCTGCTGCTCATCCTGGGCGAGATGGCCAAGGAACTGGTCTCGGCCGCGCGGACCGCCAGGGCCGGCATCGAGCCGCGGAGCCACCGCGGGATCAGGTACGCACTCGCACGGGCAGTCACCAACGTGCTGCTGCGCGGCATCAGCACCTCACTCGTGATCGACGAGATGTACCGCGGGACGCCGGTCATCTACGTCGACTACGTGGACTATGACGAGATCGCCCACTACAGCGGGCCGGAGCGCGGCGAGGCACTCGACGCGCTCGACGGCGTGGATCGCACGATCCGGAACATCGCCCGTGCGGCCGCCGATGCACCGCGACCCTACCACCTGGTCGTGCTGTCCGACCACGGCCAGACGCTGGGCGCCACGTTCCGGAACCGCTATGGGATCGCCCTTGAGGAGCACATCCGCGACCTGACCGGCGCCACGGTCCGTGCCGCCACGACGCAGGCGGGCGAGTCTGGGGCGCTGAACGCGCTGGCGTCGGAATTGAGCCAGTCGGGTGGCGCGGCCGGCGCCATCACCCGGCGGGCCATGCGAAACCGGGACGGCGGCGAGGCCGTGGAGGTCGGGCCGGCAGCCGGTCCGGACGTCGGGCAGGGCGAGCCGAGCCTGGTGGTGACGGCGTCGGGCAATCTCGCGCTGGTCTACTTCACCGCCCATCCCGGCCGCCTCACCGAGGACGAGCTTGAAGGACGCTACCCGCAGCTGGTGCGGCAGCTTGCCGCGCATCCGGGCGTCGGCCTCGTCATGGTGCGGGGCGAAGGGGGCCAGGCGGTGGCCAGCGGCGCCAACGGCCGCCGGAACCTCGCGACGGACGCCGTTGTGGGCGTCTACCCGGTCGCGGTGTACGGGCCGCTGGCCGCACAGAGCCTGCGGCGCCTCGACGCGATGCCCAACGTGGGCGATGTCGTGCTCATCAGCACCTACGAGCCCGAGACGCAGGAGGTCGCCGCGTTCGAGGAGCTGATCGGCTCCCACGACGGCCTCGGCGGCGGCCAGACCGAGGCATTCGTCCTGCACCCGCGCGAATGGAACATTGACGGCCCGCTGATCGGTGCGCCCGCCCTGGGGGCGCAGCTTCGGTCCTGGCTGGCCGGCATCGGGATCGGCGCGGGCGCCAGAGACCGGCCGGCGGCGGATGGTCACGTCGCGAGCGGACCCTCGTCGGGCCTGCCGCGGCCGTAGCGCACCCGGGTCCCGAGCAGCCGGGCCAGGCCCTCGCCGCCCGCGCGCATGACGCCGTGGTGGTTGATCTCGAACAGCGGGCGGGCCAGCGGGGCCAGGACATTCATCCATGCCTTCGTGGTCCGAACATCCCAGTCGTAGCGCGCAAGTACGCCGCCATCCCGCTCTGCGAGGCGCCAGCGGCCGATGCCCGCCAGTTCACCGGAGGCCTCGCCCACCAGGAGGTGTGGCCGTTCGACGACCGTGGAACGCGTGTCGAACGTGAGGTTGTACGGCAGGCGTGAGCGAAAGGTGTAGCGACGCAGGTTGCCGATGCCATCCTCGTCGCCGGGCTCGAGCTCCAGGACCCTCGTGACCCCGCGCCACCACTCGGGCCAGCGCTTGGAGTTGAGGATCGCGTCGAACTCCGGGTCGATCGGCGCGTCGACCTGCCAGGAGGTGACGAACCGATACAGCGCCATGGCCGCGCATGCTACGGCGCCGTCCGCGTCTCACGGCGTAGGATTCGGGCACATGGGGGAGCAGACGATGACCTTGACCGCTTCGATCGCCCGCCGCGCCCGCATCGACGCCTTCAAGGCGGCCCGCCGCCGCGCGACCGACTGGCTCCTGTCGCGTCAGAACGCCGACGGGTCGCTGGGCAACGCGGCCGACGGCTTCTTCTTCTACCGGGCACCCTGGACGTTCGCGCTCGTCGGCGAGACCGGGGCCGCGAGCGCGGTCTGCGGCTGGTTCCGCCGGAACCTCCTGATGCCGGACGGGCGGCTCGACGGACCGTTCCGCGTCGTGAACGACGCCTGGGCGTACCGCGACTCCGCGCTGATCGTGGGTGCCCAGATGCTCGGCCAATACGACCTCTCGTACGGCCTGATGCCCGAGCTGCTGCGCTGGCAGGACCCGGCTTCCGGGGCGTTCGCCAACGACCGGCTGCCGGACGGGTCCATGGGCGACGACCAATCCATTCCGTACGCGGCCGGCCCGGGGTTCGCCGCGCTGGCGACGGGTGACCTTGCGACGGCCCGCCGCGTGGCCGGCTTCCTCCGCCGGATCTGGGATGCGCAGTCAGACCTGGACCCCGCGACCGGCCTCCCGGCCCGGTTCTTCTACGACTGGTCTCGAGCGCGTCAGGCGCCCACGACGCAGTTCCGTGACGAGGACGCCTTCTGGTACGTGGTCGACAACCAGGCCGACCGCAACCAGCGCTGGACGATCGGCGGCATCGCGGCCGGCTTCCTGTGCCGGCTGTACCTCGCCGAACCGCGCCCGGAGTACCTGGACCTCGCCGGCCGCTACCAGGCGTTCTCGATGGCCGCCACCCCGGCCCAGTTCAAGTACGGCCCGGTCTGCAAGAGCGGCTGGGGCTCGTCGCTGCTGTACGAGATCACCGGCGAGCCGGCCTACGAGGCGTGGACGTACCGGATGGGGGACTGGTTCGTGACGCACCAGGACCCGGCGGGGTTCTGGCCGCCGATCGGTACGGGCGGGGGCGCCGAGGCCTCGAACGCGCCGCTCTCGACGCTGATCCACAACGCCCTCGAGTTCACGATGCACGTGGATACGATCATCGCCGGCCTCACGTCACGCCCGATCCCGGAGTAGCGTGGCCGTGCGGCCATCACGCTCCGGTTTCCTGGCAGGCAAGGATTCCGTCAACGCACCGCGCAACTGTGTCTCGTGCGCACAGGTTTCGTCCTGAACCGACCGTTTCCGTGTCCGGCAGACAGCGGAGCGCTCAGCTTCCCGGCAGCTGCCTCGGCCGACGACGGAAACCGTTCCCAACAGGCAACGTCCGCCCACTCGACGACAGATTCATTGCCCCACGGGAAACTCCGTCAATCGCCGCGCGTCAGGTTGCCCCGGCGCCGCCGTCGACCGGTAGGGTGATGCCGTTGATTGCGTCTGCGGCTGCCGAGACCAGGTAGCCCACGGCGGCCGCAACCTCGTCCTCGGATGGCAGGCGCCGGATCGGCAGGCTCGACACGATCCGCTCGCGGAAGCCCGGACGGTCGAGCCACTGGGCCGCCAGATCGGTCTCGACGAACGTCGGCGCGACCGCGTTGACGCGAACGCCGGCCGGTCCCCACTCGACCGCCAGGGTCTTCGTCAGGTGGACCAGGCCCGCCTTGCTCGAGTTGTAGGCCGACCGCTCCTGGACGGCCTTGAAGGCCGCCATCGAGGCGACGTTCACGATCCGGCCTCGGCCGCGGGCCACCATGCCGCGCCCCACCGCCTGGGCCACGAAGAACGCCCCCCGCAGGTTCGTGTCCACGACACGGTCCCAGTCCTCCTCGGTCACGTCGAGCGCCAGGCGCAGCCGGTTGATGCCCGCGTTGTTGACCAGGATGTCGATCGGGCCGAGCGCAGCTTCGATCTCGGCGACCAACGCGGGAATCGCGGCCGTGTCGGTCACGTCGAAGCGCAGGCCGAACCCCAGCGCCCCGATCGCCTCGACCTCCGCGACGACGGCCGCCAGTGCATCAAGATCGCGGCCGCCGAGCGCAACGTCGGCGCCTTCGCGGGCGAGGTGCAGCGCGATCGCCCGCCCGATGCCCCGGCTGGCGCCTGTGACGAACGCGACCTGGCCGCTCAGCGGCTTCCCGACGCTCATCGGAAGTGCGGCAGGACCTCGTCGAGGAACAGCTCGATGTCCCTGCTGCCCATCAGTTCCGCGAACCGCAGTTGGATCATCTCGAACCCGAGCTCCGACAGCTCGGTGATCCGGTCGCGCAATTCGGCCGGGTCCCCGGCGAACGCCTGCTGGTCGGCGTACACGGCGTCGCCGGCCCACGCCCGCGCCTCGGCCGCGGACGGCCGCAGGTAGACCGTCAACGGCGTGGCCTTGCGGATTGAATCGGGGTCGCGCCCGATCGCGCGGCAGTGGTCCGCGAGCACGGACATCTTGTGCCACAGCACATCCACGTGATGCCCGTACGAGAGCCACCAGTCGGCATGGCGTGCCACCGCGGGCAGCAGGAACTTCTCGCCCTCGCCGGCGATCAGGATCGGCGGGACCGGGTCCGGCCGCGGTTCGCAGAACGCGTTCTCCACGTGGTAGTACTCGCCGTGGAAGGTCGCCGGCGACTCGGTCCACATCGTCCGGATCAGCCGCACCGCCTCGTCCATCTGGGCGATGCGGACCTTCGCTGACGGGAACTCCCAGCCGTACGCCTTGTACTCCGGCTCCAGCCAGCCGGCGCCGTAGCCCAGGATGAAGCGGCCGCCACTGATGTGGCTCAGGCTGGCGGACATCTTCGCCATCAGCGGCGGGTGGCGGTACGAGTTGCAGATCACGTTGTGGCCGATGGTGATCGTGGGGAAGCGCGCCAGCAGCCACGTCGCCTGGGTCCACGGCTCGATCCGGTAGCGGTCGCCCTCCATCACGTGGTCGGAGCACCAGATGGAGTCGAAGTGGCGTGCGGCCAGCTCCACCAGCCGGTCCTGTTCGGCGACGAACGTGGCGCGGTTGACCCGCCCCATCTCCCGGTCGCCCGGCGGCGTGTTGAACCCGAACAGCAGCGGCGCACGGTTGGTCGGCACGGATCCCTCCTTGAGGCCGCCGATCATCGCAGACCGGCTTGGCCGCCGGACTTCCGCCGCGCACGGCTCCCCCCCCGCTCGGGCGCCGGCCGGGGTGTTCCTCCGGCCCACCCGGGTCGCGGTTCTTCGTCACTGATGACCGGACGGCGTGGTAGGCGTGGTCGGGGCGGCCTCGCGGGCTTCCTCGCGGGCTCGATCACGCACGAAATCGGGTGCCGTAGGCCCGCGCGACCTGTGCTACGGGCGTCGCCCCGGCGGCCGGTGGTTCCGCCGGGCCCGCTCTCCCGCAGCCGATGCTTGTACCCGCATTGCGCCCCCCGCGGGTCCAGTGCGCGTGTCGTGACAAATACGTGCGAGTGAAGGGAGGGCTGCGACACTGCGACCATGGACAAAGGGCGATCAGACTGGCCGGAACGAGATGCGTTTCTGGCCTTGATCGGCTCGGGGCTGCGCCGCGAACGCCATCGGCTCGATTGGTCGCAGCGCAAGCTCGCCGAGGTGGCGGGCGTCGACCAGTCGCTCGTCTCGCGGCTGGAAAACGGCATCGCGCCGGGCATCCGCTACGAGCGGTTCATCCGCATCCTTTGGGCGCTCGGGTGGCCGGTCACCCGCCGCGACTCCGAGCGCGCGGGCTGGTGGGAACCGCCGCCACTTCGCCCGCCCTGGCATGGCACCTGAGCCGCCCGTGGGCGGAGACCGCGCCGATGCAGGTACAAGCATCGGATCTGGACGCGTTGCCGGACACGGGCTGCCGGGCCTGGCCGGACCCGGTCCCTGGCCGGACCCGGTCCCCCGATGATGCCGGTACAAGCATTGGATCCGGAGGTGTCCTCCAGATGACGGGCCCGGGCGGGTCGCGCCCGCTCAGCTGGCCGACGCGACCGCCGGGAGGCTGAACCAGAAGCGGGTGACCCCGTCCGCCGAATCGACGCCGACCTCGCCGCCGTCGCCCTCCACCAGCTGGCGCACGATCGCGAGGCCGATCCCGGCGCCGCCCTGCGCCCGATCGCGGGACTTCTCGACCCGGTAGAAGCGCTCGAAGACGCGCGGCAGGTCGGCTGCTGGGATCCCCTCGCCGGTGTTGGCGACCGCCACCATCGCCACGCCGCCACTGCGCACGGCGCGGACCTGGACGAGGCCGCCGGCCGGCGTGTAGCGAAGCGCGTTCTGGAGCAGGTTGCCGAGCACCTGCGCCAGGTGGTCCGGGTTGGCGCGGGCGACCAGCGACCCCGGCACGTCCACGGCCAGCGACAGGCCGCGCTGCTCGAACGACGGCCGCGCCAGTTCGACCGACGATCGGACGGCGGCCGCGAGGTCGACCTGTTCGAGCGCGGCGGGCTCCTCGGCCGCGTCGCCTTCGGCCAGCGTGTCCAGGGACCGCGACAGGCGGACCAGCCGCTCGGTCTCCTCCATCAGCGACTCGAACGTGGCCCGCTCGGGCGGAATCACCCCGTCGCGCAAGCCTTCGAGGTAGCCCTTCAGATTTGTCAGGGGCGTCCTCAGCTCGTGCGCCGCGTTCGCCACGAAGTCGCGCCGGAGCTGCTCCTGCTCGGCGAGGCCCTCGGCCATCCGGTTGAAGGACTCCGAGAGACTGGCCAGCTCGGCCGGTGCCGCGGGAGGCACGCGCGCCGCATAGTCGCCGGACGAGATCCGCCTCGCGGCGTCGTCGAGCTGGCTTACTGGGCGCGACAGGGTGCGTCCTACCGCGACCGCCAGCAGTGCCGCCGCCAGGAGCGCGAGTGCCGCGGCGATCGCAACGACCGACCCGATCGTCCCGTCGAACATGCCGCGTGCGTTCGTGGCCTGCTCCCCGTGCACCATCAGGAGGTGGACCAGGAGGTCGCCGCCCACGATCATCACGCCCACGGCGAGGATCCCGACCGCCAGGAGGACGCAGGCCATCGCCGCCAGGGCGATGCGCCCGCCGATGCTGCCGAGGAACCGGGTGATCATGCCGCGCGGCGCCTCAACCGCTCGCCCGCGCGGCGCGGTAGCCGACACCCCGCACCGCGGCGACATACCGGGGCTGCTCGGCGCTGTCACCCAGCTTGTCGCGCAGCCGGCGGACGTGGGCATCGATAACGCGGTCGAGGACGTCCCGCTCGCCGAGGCCGTGCATCGCGTCGAGCAGCTGGTCCCGCGAGAGGACGCGCCCGTCGGCTTCGAGCAGGGCCGTCAGGAGCCGGAACTCGGCCGTGGTGAGCGGCACCACCTTGCCGTCGATCGTGGCCTGGTGGCGCTGGCGGTCGAGGACGAGCGCGCCCAGCCGGAGGGCGCCCGGGCCCTCGTCGCCCGCGTCCGGCCGCGTGCGGGCGAGCACGCGCTGCACGCGCAGGACGAGCTCGGCGGGCGAGAAGGGCTTGGGGACGAAGTCGTCCGCGCCGATCGCGAGGCCCTCGATGCGGTCGTGGACCGTGCCGCGGGCAAGCAGGATCACTACCGGAACCTCGGTCTGGCGGCGCAGGGCGCGCAGGACCGAGAGACCGTCGATCTCCGGCAGCATCAGGTCCAGGACCACCAGCAGCGGATCGTGACGGGCGATCGCCGCGAGGGCGCTGCGGCCGTCGCGCGCGTCGATCACCGTGAATCCTTCGCGCTCCAGGTACATCCGGACGAGGTTCACGATCTTCGCGTCATCGTCGACGACGAGGACGGGTCGAGTGGCGAGGGGTGCCGTCATCGGGCGCACTGTACGCCGGCCGGATGACCGGTTCGTGACGGTATGATCGGCTCGATGCCCAGGTACCGCCGGTCACGGCGCTCGTTCGAGGCGTGCCCGATTCGATGAGCGGTCGACGCCAGCCCCTCGACCCGCACCTTGTCGAGCGCCTCTGGCGGACCCCGGCCCCGAAGCCTGCGTACGACGTCGTCGTCGTGGGTGCCGGAGGCCACGGGCTCTCCACCGCGTACTACCTCGCCAAGAACCACGGCATCACCAATGTGGCCGTCCTCGAGCGCGGCTGGCTGGGCGGCGGGAACATGGGCCGCAACACGACGGTCGTGCGCTCCAACTACCTGTGGGACCAGAGCGCCGCGATCTACGAGTTCAGCCTCAAGCTCTGGGAGTCGCTCGAGGACGAGCTGGACTTCGACGTCCTGCTGAGCCAGCGCGGCGTCGTCGCCCTGGCCCACAGCACCCACGACGTCCGCGAGATCAAGCGGCGCGTCAGCGCGAATCACGCCAACGGCATCGACGCGGAGTGGCTGGAGCCCGCGGAACTCAAGCGCTTCGTGCCGATCATCAACATCTCGCCCGAGGTCCGCTACCCGGTCCTCGGCGGGTCGCTCCAGCGGCGGGGCGGGATCGCCCGCCACGACCACGTCGCCTGGGGATACGCGCACGCGGCCGACCGGATGGGCGTGGACATCATCCAGAACTGCGAGGTGACGGACTTCCTGCGCGACGGCGATCGAATCACGGGCGTCCAGACCACGCGGGGCCCGATCGCCGCCGGCAACGTTGCGCTGGCCGCCGCAGGCCACACCTCCACCCTGGCCGACCGGCTGGGCATCCGGCTGCCGATCCAGAGCCACCCCCTCCAGGCGCTGGTGTCGGAGCTGATCGAGCCGTTCCTGGACACGGTGATCATGTCGAACACGGTCCACGTGTACGTCAGCCAGGCCGACAAGGGCGAACTCGTGATGGGCGCGGGTATCGATGCGTTCAACTCGTACGCGCAGCGGGGCTCGTTCCTCATCATCGAGCGGATGCTCGCCGCGGCGATCGAACTCTTCCCGATCTTCTCCCAGGTCCGCGTGCTGCGCACCTGGGCGGGCATCGTGGACGTCTGCCCGGATGCCTCGCCGATCATCGGGCCGCTGCCGCTCGGGAACCTCTACGTCAACACGGGCTGGGGCACCGGCGGCTTCAAGGCGACGCCGGCCTCGGGCTGGGTCTACGCACACACCATCGCGACGGGTCAGCCGCACGAGTTGAACGCGCCGTTCCAGTTGGACCGCTTCCGCAGTGGCGCCCTCGTCGACGAGCACGGCGCCGCCGGGGTTGCCCACTGATGCCCGGCGCCCGACGGCCCATGGCTGCGTTGCCGCCTGCGCAGCTTGCTCACGCACGCTCGGGTGCGCTCGCGGCGCCTGCTCGCGCGAAGCCGGCGCTTGCCCTCGGCGCGCCGGATCGCCGAGCATCGGATTGCGGCAAATGTTGCTGATCAGCTGCCCCTGGTGCGGGCCGCGCGAAGAGATCGAGTTCCGCAACGGCGGCGAGGCGGGCGTCGCCGCGCCGGAGCCCGACGCCGAGCCGACGACGGACGAGATCTCCGGTTTCCTGTTCTTCCGGTCGAACCCCAAGGGCTCCTTCCACGAGCGCTGGAACCACAGCCACGGCTGCCGTCGCTGGGTCTCGCTCACCCGCAGCACGATCACCCACGAGATCGAATCCGAGTCGCAGCCCACCGGGCGGTTCCGGCCGTGAGCGGCTGGCGGCTGGCCCACGGCGGCCTCATCGATCGCTCGCGGCCCGTCTTCTTCACGTTCGACGGTCGCCGGCTGGCCGGATTCTCGGGCGACACGGTCGCCTCGGCCCTGCTTGCGAACGGGGTGGACGTGGTGGCACGGAGCATCAAGCTCGGCCGGCCGCGCGGCATCGTTGCCGCCGGCACCGAAGAGCCGAACGCCCTGATCGCGGTGGAGCCCGGCCTCGCCCTGCGCCGGGCGACCGAGGTCGAGCTGGTCGACGGGCTGGCCGTCCGGAGCGTGTCCGGCCGGGCACCGGCCCCGGCGATCGACGAGACGCCGAGCGAGCACGTCTGGCACCACGCCGACGTGGTTGTCGTGGGCGCGGGCGCGGCCGGGCTCACCGCCGCCCAGGATGCGGTCGCGGCCGGCGGCCGGGTCGTCCTGCTCGAGGGCGGCCACGCGGCAGGACCCCTGCCGGACGGGCTGGTGGACGCCGCGGACTTCGTGTTCCTGCCGCGCACCGTCGCCGTCGGGCGGTTCGACTCGAACATGATCGTGGCTCACGAGCGCCGCCGCGGCACGCCTGGCGCCAACACGGCCGCGCGCGACCGGCTGTGGCACATCCGGGCCCGGGACGTCGTCCTCGCGACAGGCGCCGTGGAGCGGCCGCTGGTCTTCGCCGACAACGACCGGCCCGGCATCATGCTGGCCGGCTCGGTCGGGGTCTACCTGCAGCGATATGGGGTCGCGGCGGGCCGGCGGGCCGTCGTGTTCACGGCCAACGATTCGGCCTATGTCGTCGCCCGCGACCTGCAGGCGGCCGGGGTCGACGTGGTTGCGATCGTCGACACGCGGGTCCGGCCGGGTCCGACGGCCGATGCCGGCGGCATCGAGGTGCTCTCGGGCCACGTGGTCGCCGGCACGACCGGTGACGAGGGACTGGCCTCGGTGCTGATCGTGCCCCGTGACGGCGATGCCGACCGGGCGTCACCGACGGTCGTCGAGGCCGACCTCCTCGCCGTGTCCGGCGGCTGGGATCCCGCCCTCCGGCTGCTTGCCCACACGGGCGCGCGCCTTCGGTACCAGCCGAGCGCCGGCACGTACGGTGTCACGGAGGTCCCGCCGCGCGTCCGCATCACCGGCCTGGCAGCCGACGTCAATGGGGGAGTCGGCGCCTTTTCGACCCTGGATCCCGTCTGGCTCGTCCCCGCGCCGGACGGTTCACTCGACCGCCACTTCGTCGACCTCCAGCGCGACGCCACCGCCGCCGACATCCGGCGCGCCGTCGACGCGGGGATGCGCTCGCCCGAGCACGTGAAGCGCTTCACGACGATCGGCACCGGCAACGACCAGGGACGGACCTCGGGCACGAACGAACTGGGAGTCCTTGCGGCCCTCCTCGGCACCACGCTCGAGCAGCTGGGGCCCACCACGTTCCGCACACCGCTGGTGCCGATCCCGATGCGCGTCCTGGGCGGCCCCTATCGCGGCGAGTTGTTCGACCCGGTGCGCACCACGCCGATCCACGGGTCGCACGTCGCCGCGGGCGCCCTCTTCGAGAACGTCGGCCAGTGGAAGCGTGCCTGGGCCTACCCGCGCGAAGGCGAGTCCTTCGACGACGCCGTGCTGCGCGAGTGCCGCGCGGTCCGCGAGGGCGTCGGGATCATGGACGTCTCGACCCTCGGCAAGATCGACGTCCAGGGCCCCGACGCCGGCGCCTTTGTCGACCGCGTCTACACCAACCGGTTCTCGACCCTCAAGGTGGGGTCCTCGCGCTACGGGCTGATGCTGCGTGCCGACGGCATGGTCTTCGACGACGGGACGGCGACCCGCCTGGCCGACGACCACTTCCACCTCACCACGACGACCGGCGGCGCGGCGGCGGTCCTCGACTGGCTCGAGGAGTGGCTCCAGACCGAGTGGCCGGACCTGCGGGTCCGCCTCACGTCGGTCACCGACGAGTGGGCAGGGGTCGCGATCGCGGGGCCGAAGTCCCGCGAGCTGCTGGCCCGGCTCGCGCCCAACCTCGATGTCAGCGCCGAGGCCTTCCCGTTCATGACCGTCCGCAACGAGTACCTATCCGAGCTGCCGGCTCGCATCTTCCGGATCAGCTTCTCGGGCGAGCTCTCGTACGAGGTCTACGTGAAGTCCTGGTACGGCCGCGCACTCTGGGACGCGATCGCCGCCGCGGGCGCGGACCTGGACGTCACGCCGTACGGCACCGAGGCGATGCACGTCCTGCGGGCCGAGAAGGGCTACGTGATCGTGGGCCAGGAGACCGACGGGACCGTGACCGCGGCCGACCTCGGGCTCGACTGGATGCTCTCGAAACGCAAGTGGTTCATCGGCCTTGGGGCGCTCGACCGGCCGCACCTCACCCGCCCCGATCGCCGCCAGCTGGTCGGCCTGCTGCCGGACGACCCCGACCTCCACGTCCCGGAGGGCAGCGCCCTGCTGCCGAGCGGCGGACTCGGCACGGCCGGCAACGTGACGTCGAGCTATCGCAGCGCAGCACTGGGCCGGACGTTCGCCCTCGGCCTGCTGGCGGGCGGACGCGCCCGGATCGGCAGCCGCGTCGACGCCCAGGTGGCCGGTTGGAGGGTGCCCCTCGACATCGTGGAACCCGTGCTCTGGGATCCGCAGAACGAGCGGCGCGATGGTTGAGCAGCGGTTCGCCGACGGCGGCGCCGTCAGCCCGCTCGGAAACCGGACCTTCGATCCGGTCGTCGTCGTCGCGGGCCCAGGCGTCGAGGTGCTCGAGCACTCGTTCACGGACCAGCTCGACGTCCGGCTGGACCCGGAGCCGGCCGTGCTCGGGGCACTCGGTGACCGGCTGCGCGTGGCGATCCCGGCCGAGCCCAACCGCGTCGGGCGCGATGGCCGGCGCCTGGCCCTCTGGCTCGCGCCCGACGAGTGGCTGGTCCTGGACCCCGACAACCTCGAGGACGACGTCGCGCGTCTGACGATGGAGGGCGGCTGGCCGCCCGACGTCACGTTCGTCGACGTGTCCGCCCACCGGACTCTGCTCGAACTCCGGGGTCGCGACGCGCGCGCCCTGCTCGCCCGGGGCTGCCCGCTGGACCTCGATCCACGCGTCTTCGGCCCCGATCACTGCGCCCAGACGCTGCTGGCGAGGGTGGACGTGATCCTGTTCCGGCTGGATGGCACCGACGCGTTCGGCGTCCTCGTGCGGGCTTCGTTCGCGCGGTATCTCGTGGCGTGGCTCACCGATGCGCTGGAGGGGTTCTACGCATGACAGCACTGGGGTCCCGTTCGCGGCCGCGTTTCTGGAAGACGACCGACCGCGACGGGGTCCGCGATCGCCCGTCCATCCACGGCGGCGACGGGGTGATCCGCGTCAAGTCGTTCTTCGACGGCGAGGTCACGACCGGCGTCCATTTCCACGTCTGGGAATTGCCGCCCGGGGCCACGGAGGGCCGCCACACGCACCCCCAGCATGATCCGCGGGACAACTGGGAGGAGCTCTACTACGTGCTCTCGGGTCGCGGTGTCGCCACGTTCGAGGACGGCAAGGAGGTCCCGTTGGAACCGGGCGATGGGCTGCTGGTCCCGCTGGACGTGGACCACGGCCTCGAGAACCGCGGCACCGAGCCACTCCGCATCGTCCTGATGTTCGCCCACCCGGCCGCGCCGAGCGCTTCGGATTGACGGGGTGCCGCTGAGCGCGATCCGGGGTCAGGCCCTGGTCGCGAAGCGAGCGCGGACCGGAGCGACAGGGAGGTCAGGACGCCCATGGTGAGATCCCTGGTGGATTGGGACACCGAGGAAACGGGCGCGGAGGTCATCTGATTTCGAAAACTGCTGGGCCAGTACACCGCGGAGGCCCACATCCTCTCGACCGGACTGGAGCAACCGGGACAGGCCGTGCATCACGAGCGCCTGATGCTCTACCTGTTCGACCACGACACGGCGGGGATGGAGGTTGCCCGGTGGGTCGTCGCACCGGAGCAGGGTGCGCTGTACGGCGTCACGCAGGGCGACATCAACAAATGGCTTGCCGCCGTACTCGACTGGATCAAGGCACATCCCGCGCAGCCCATGGAATCGCCGGCTGCTGAGGGAGCCTGAGTCGGAGGAGGGGACGCAATCGCCTCGCCCCCTCGCGTTGGCGCCCGCCCCCCTGGCCATGGTGCTGGGCTCGGACGCAAGACTCCCGCGCGACACGTACGCGGGAGGATTCAGCGGCCAGCGTCCAGGGGTCCGCGACGTCACACCGGCCGCCGGGTACCAATGGCCGTGGCCCTCCGTGGCCGGGCGGGTAGAATTGCGGTCCGTGGCGGAGTAGCTCAGTGGTAGAGCAGGGGACTCATAAGCCCTTGGTCGGTGGTTCAAATCCGCCCTCCGCTACCACCTCGCGCGGTCGCGACGGCGCAGCTCCTCAGAGGGGGCCGGCGCCGCTCGATTTCCACCAGAGAGCCCTCACCGGGCTGGTCGGTGGCGCGGGGAGAGTCTGAGGGCTCCGATCACGCACGCGCTCGGGCCGGGCAGGGCCCGCGAGACCGCCGTGCAGCCCGGACAGGGCCAGGCGGCGCCGATTCTCGAGGGCGGACGTCGCTGCGAGCTCGGGCTTCGATCCGCGCCATGAGCGTCGTGCGGCGTTCGATCGCCGTTCGATCGACGGGCGCCGGAACCATCCGATCGGGGGGTCCGTCCGTGCTGTTGTTGTACGGGTCACGATCCGCGACGGTTGGCGGTGCAACGCCGGGGTGCATTCCGGGGTTCCGTGAGACCCCGACGCTATACTCGGCCGGAAGGCGCGAATCCGTGGCAGCGGTCGTCGCGCCCGTTCTTCTCCGGAGGCTCGTTTGAACGCCAAGTTCTTCCGCAACGGCATCGTGATGCTGGTCCTGGTGGTCGGCACCGTCGCGTTGCTCTACACGTGGCTGATCCAGGGCACGCCTGGCACGCCAACCGGCTACAGCCAGTTCCTCGCGGACGTCCAGGGCGGCCGGATCGCGAAGGTCATCCAGCAGGACCAGTCGCTCACCGTCACCTATAACGATGGCTCCACCAAGCTCGTCGTCGTCCCCAGCATCCTCACTCAGGTCTACCAGGACATGCAGAACGCGGCCAAGGCGGGCGGCGTCGCACTGAAGCCGGACATCTTCGCCAGTGAGAAGACGGCTGATACCTCGTGGCTCGGCCTGGTGCTGACGGGACTGCTGCCGGTCATCCTGATCGGCGGCTTCATCTTCTTCATGATGCGGCAGGCCCAGGGCACCAACAACCAGGCCCTTTCGTTCGGAAAGTCGCGCGCGAGGATGTTCCTGGGCAACAAGACCGTCGTGACGTTCGCCGACGTGGCTGGAGTGGACGAGGCCAAGACAGAGCTCCAGGAAGTCGTCGAGTTCCTCAAATACCCCGAGAAGTTCAATTCGCTCGGCGCGCGCATCCCGCGCGGCGTGCTCCTGGTCGGGCCTCCGGGCACGGGCAAGACGCTCATGGCCCGCGCGGTCGCGGGCGAGGCCGGGGTGCCGTTCTTCTCGATCTCGGGCTCCGAGTTCGTGGAGATGTTCGTCGGTGTCGGCGCGAGTCGCGTCCGCGACCTGTTCGATCAGGCCAAGCGCAACAGCCCCTGCATCGTGTTCGTGGACGAGATCGACGCGGTCGGCCGCCAGCGTGGCGCCGGCCTCGGTGGCAGCCACGATGAGCGCGAGCAGACACTCAACCAGATCCTCGTCGAGATGGACGGCTTCGACACGAACACCAACGTGATCGTGGTCGCCGCGACCAACCGCCCGGACGTTCTGGACCCGGCGCTGCTGCGCCCGGGCCGCTTCGACCGCCAGGTGATCCTCGACCGGCCGGACATGCGCGGCCGTGTCGCGATCCTCAAGGTCCACACCAAGGGCAAGCCGCTCGACAAGGCCATCGACATCGAAGGCGTGGCTCGCCAGTCACCCGGCTTCTCGGGCGCGGACCTCGCGAACCTCGTCAACGAGGCAGCCATCCTGTCGGCCCGCCGCAACAAGAAGACGATCGGCATGTCCGAGTTCCAGGAGGCCCTGGAGCGGATCGTTGCGGGCCCCGAGCGCAAGAGCCGCGTCATCAGCGACGCCGAGAAGGCGATCATCGCCTACCACGAGGGCGGCCACGCCGTCGTGCAGCGCATCCTCCCCAAGTGCGACCCGGTCCAGAAGGTCACGATCATCAGCCGCGGCATGGCCCTCGGCTACACGATGGCGCTGCCCCAGGAGGACCGCTACCTCAAGAGCAAGAGCGAGTTCGAGGACCAGATCGCCGGGCTGCTCGGTGGCAATGCCGCCGAGAAGATGATCTTCGGCGACACCACCACGGGCGCCAGCAATGACATCGAGAAGGCCACCGCGCTCGCACGACGGATGGTCACCGAGTTCGGGATGAGCGAGAAGCTGGGCCCGCTGTCTTTCGGGAAGCGCGACGAACTGGTCTTCCTCGGCCGCGAGATCGGTGAGCAGCGCAACTACTCCGACGAGGTCGCCAAGCAGATCGACGAGGAAGTCCGCGCGATCATCGACGGGGCCTACGCCCGGGCGATGGAGACGCTCGTCCGGCACAAGGACAAGCTCACGGCCCTGGCCGAGAAGCTGGTTGCCGAGGAGTCCGTGGACAGCGAGGAATTCGAGAAGCTCTTTTTCGACATCCCGCCGAAGGAGAACCTGCACGGCGTGGCGCCGCGGATCGTGGCGCCTGGGGCCCCGACCCCTGCCCCGAGCCCGAACCCGCAGCCGGCGTAACCCGGCGGCAACCGCGTTCAGTACCGGTCCGACGTCACACGAGGCGGGTCCCGCGAGGGGCCCGCCTCTTCGTTTCGGGCGTCGGCCGAGGCCCGGCGCATTCCGGCACAGTTGCGCCGATTGCCAGCGAAGGGTGAATCGCCCGGGAATCGCCCGGTCGTGGTCCCGGCCTGACCACCATTCGCTCCTCGCCCCCGACTTGCGCCCGACCGCGTACCCTGCGCGTGTGATCGCCCTGGACCGCGAACTCGAGGAGCACCTCGAGCTGACCCGCGACGCCCGACTCGGCCGCTATCTCGACTTCCTGCGCATCCCGTCGATCTCCACGCTGCCCGAGCACGCCGGCGATTGCCGCGCCGCCGCGGAGTGGCTCGCGGCCCGGCTGACCGAGGCCGGGGTGGAGCACGTGGCGGTCGAGGAGACGGGCGGCCATCCGATCGTCACCGGCGACTGGCTCCACGCGGAGGGTGCGCCGACCGCGATCGTCTACGGCCACTACGACGTCCAGCCCGTCGATCCACTCGATCTGTGGGAGTCACCGCCATTCGAGCCGATCGTCAAGGGTGACCGCGTCCAGGCTCGCGGAGCGGCCGACGACAAGGGCCAGGTCATGATCCACGTGCCCGCGGTCGGGGCGCTGATTGCGACGCGCGGCAGCCTGCCCGTCAACCTCAGGTTCGTCTTCGAGGGCGAGGAAGAGAGCAGCAGCGCGCATCTCGACGCGTGGCTCGAGGCGAACCGCGAGCGGCTCCGCGCCGACGTCGCAATCATCAGCGACACTAGCTTCTTCGACGGCAACCGGCCGGCGATCACGATCGGCCTGCGCGGAATCATGGCGGCCCAGGTCGACGTGGCCGGCCCGGCCGTGGACCTGCACTCGGGCACCTATGGCGGCACCGTCGAAAACCCGGTCTTTGCGCTGGCCACAATCCTCGCTGCCCTGAAAGGCCCCGATGGCCGGATCCGCGTGCCCGGCTTCTACAACGAGGTGCGCGCACTGACGGAACTCGACCGCGAGTCGATGCGGAAGCTGCCGTTCGATGAGGCGGCCTACCTCGAGCTGACGGGCTCGCCTGCGCTCGTGGGAGAAGCCGGCTTTTCGACGCTGGAGCGGCGCGGCGCCCGCCCGACCCTGGAGATCAACGGCATCTGGGGCGGATTCCAGGGCGACGGGACCAAGACGATCATCCCGGCCCATGCTCATGCCAAGATCACCTGCCGGCTGGTCGCCGACCAGAACCCCGAGACGATCTTCGAGCGACTGCGTCTCTACGTGGAAGACATCGCGCCGCCCAGTGTGCTCGTGGACGTGAAGTTCCTGGGCGGCGGCCTGCCCAGCCTCACCCCCATCGATCATCCGGCCACTCGCGCCGCGGCGCGAGCGCTGACCGAGACCTTCGGCCAGGAGCCGCTCTACATCCGTGAGGGCGGAACCATCCCCGTGGCCGCCAGCTTCGAGCAGATCCTGGGCTTGCCGGTCGTTCTGCTGGGCTTCACGCCGCCCGACGACCATGCGCATGCCCCCAACGAGTACATGAACCTGCGCAACTACGAGACTGCGATCCGGACCATCGTGCGTTTCTGGGATGAGCTGGCGGTGGCGGGCGACATCGGAAGCGACGACGAGGCAGGCGGACCCCGCTACCCCTGATGGGCGGATGAGCGACATCAGGGCCCGAAATCGCTGCCTCCGCGGACAGGCCGGCCGGCGCGCCAATTCGGCCAGCCGTCCGAAAGTACCGGTCCAAATCAGCCCGCCCTAGGCGGATCGGATGGGTTCGGTGTGGGACACTCGCCATCTAGGATCGACAGCGTTGATCCCTTGCCTCAGGTGACCTTCGCGTGACCTCTGAAGCCCCCGAGATGCTCGGCACCCACGCCGCCCGCGGCGCATGGGGTCTCGAGACCGACAACGGCAGCATGATCCCGCGTTCGGCGCTGGACGTCCTGGTCGACCTGAGCGACCGCGTTGCGGCGTGCAAGGTGTCCGAATACCAGCCGCTTGCGCTGGGATTCACGCCGCTCGACAAGACCATCGGCTCGGGCATCCGGCCGGGCGAGCTCATGCTGGTCGGCGGCGCCCAGGGTACCGGCAAGACCACCATGGCGCTTCAGATGGCGCGCAACGTGGCCTCGGGCGGGCAGGCGAATGTGCTGTACCTGTGCTTCGAGCACGACGAGCCGTACCTGCTCAACCGCATGATCGCGATGGAATCAGCCCTGGTCCACCTGCCGCACAAGACCGGCGCGATCAAGATCCAGGATGTCCGTCGCGAGATTCTCGGGTCCTATGGCGACGACGGCGCGATGGGGTCGCAGCTCGCGAGCAACCCGCGCCTGCGGCCCAGTCTTGACCGGATCGCCCGCTACGGCCAGAGCCTGTTCCTCCTGCGAGGTTCCCAGACCGCGAGCGCCGTCGACAACATCCGGCAGCTCGTCCGCCAGCATCGGGCGCTGTCAGGGGACCGCCGCCTGTTCGTCGTCGTCGACTACCTCCAGAAGGTGCCGATGGTCAGCGAGCCCAACACCGAGGCCGAAAAGGTCACGTACATCGTGAACGGCCTCAAGGACATCGCCCTCTCGGAAGAGGTGCCGATGCTCGCGATCGTGGCGGCTGACAAGGAGGGCCTCAAGGCGTCGCGCCTGCGCAACCACCACCTGCGCGGCAGCTCGGCGATCAACTACGAGGCCGACATCATCCTGATCCTCAACGAGAAGTACAACATCGTCGCCAAGGTCAACATCGAGTTCAACCCGTACCAGGCACAGCGGTTCCGCGACTGGGTCGTGGTTTCGGTGGAGAAGAACCGCGGCGGCCTCGACAACGTCGACCTCGAGTTCGAGAAGCACTTCGAGTTCTCCTGTTTCGACCCCAACGGTCGAACGGTCCAGGAGAAGCTGATCGAGGAGCGCCTGTACAACGATTGAGCCGCGCGTCGTGCCCGCCGGCGCGATGGAGCGCTTCAGTTGTAATGCGGAAGCACTCTTGACGGCTTCCTGTGGTGCCATTGCAATGGCGCAGTGGAACAATCCTTGAGGGGTCCACGTCGGTTCGGCGCGGCCCTGGCATGTCCGGTCGTGGAAGCCGGTGTTCGGGAAGGCGCCTGAGGCGGAGCCCGCCCCCGGTCGGACGGCTCATTCCGCCGGGCCCGGAATCCTCGATCCCGAAGCCCCGATGACCGATTCACCGGCTGCGACCTCCGGCGCGGACGGGTCCGAGACCGATGGCACGCCGCCATCAGTCCGCCTGTTGGACCGCGGTGCCGGCCTCGGCGTGGAATCGGCGGCCGGTCGGATCGGCGCAGGGGTCGCGATCTTGGTCGTGGCGGTCCTCGCAAGGGTCGCGCTGTCTCCGGTCCTCGGCGATACCGTGCCCTTTCTGCTCTATTTCCCCGCGATCGTCGTGGCCGCGTCGCTCGGAGGGCATCTCACCGGCCTGCTGACGGTGCTGCTCTGCGCGCTGGCCCAGACCCTGCTCTTCGATGCTTCGACCGGCGCCCGGTTCCTCTCCGATCCCGTCGACGCGCTGCGCCTCGGACTGTTCGTCCTCAATGGCGGAATCATCAGCGCGATTTCGGGGGCGACGTTCAGCGCCCTGCGTGCCGAACACCGCTCGCGCCGTGTCGCGGAGCGGCTGTACCAGACTGAGGCCGCTGCCCGGCGAGGCGTGGAGACCGCGGAGCGGCGTGCGCGCATCCTGTATGAGACGGCCGCGGCCCTCTCGGACGCGGTCACGCCCGAGGACGTGGCCGATGTGATCATCCGCCACGGAGTCCTGGGCCTGGGTGCGAAGGCCGGAGCGGTCATCGTCGTCAGCGAGGACCGTGCGCATCTGCGCGTCCTGCGCGCACATGGCTTCCCGGACGAGTCCGGGCTCGCGGGTGACACCGCCCTGATGAGCGCCGACGTGCCGGCCACGACGGCGATCCGGACGGGTCGGCCGGTCTTCCTCGAAGGCCTGGTCGAGATCGGGGATCGGTTTCCCGGTGTCCTCCGGCACATGATGAACGGCGGCACCGAGGCCCTGGCGGTCGTCCCCCTCGGTCCCGAGTCAGCAATCTAAGGCGCCCTTCTCCTCGGCTTCCCGGGCCGGCTCGAGTTCCCCGCCGCCGACCGGGCGTTCATCCTCGCCCTCGGGCATGAATGCGCCCAGGCGCTCGACCGGGCGCGGCTCTTCCGGGCGGAGCAGGATGCACGGCGTCGCGTGACCCTGCTGGCCGATGTGAGCGCGGCCCTTTCATCGTCGCTCGATTACGAGACGACGCTGTAGGCGGTCGCGGACATGGTCGTGCCCCGTATGGGTGACTGGGTCGCGGTCGACCTCGTCCAGCCGAACGGGTCCGTCCGCGCGATCGCCCTCGCGCACGCCGATCCTGATCGACTCCCGATCCTGCGCGACTACCGCGAACGCTTCCCGCCGGATCTGCACCGTGCCGGCTCCATCGAGTCGATCCGAACTGGCCGGACCGTACTCATCCCCGAGGTTTCGGCAACCGACGCGGACGTCCCGCCGGATCCGGCGGTGGCAGACGAGCTGCGGCGGCTCCAGGTCCATTCGTACGTGTCCGTGCCGTTGCTGGGCACCGGCCGGGTGCTCGGCGCGCTCGCCTTCTCGTCGTCGACGCCCGGGCACTACGGTCCCGCCGACGTCGCGGTGGCGGAAAACATTGCCCGGCGCGCCGCCTCGACGATCGAGCACTCGAACCTGTGCCGCGAGGCGCGCCAATTCATCGCGACCGCCGACGCGACGCTCGACGCTGTGTTCATGTTCGAGCCGACGACGCTGCGCTTCACCTACGTGAACCAGGGCGCGATCGCCCAGGTCGGCTACGAACGGCGCGACCTTCTCTCGATGCGCGCAATCGACATCAAGCCGGACTTCGATGAGGCCCGCTACCGCCAGTTGCTGGCGCCACTCGTCGATGGCTCGCGGGACCACATCACGTTCTCCACCGTGCACCGTCACCGCGAGGGCTTCGACGTCCCGGTCGAGGTATTCCTCCAGCATGTCCGGCTGCCCGGCGGCGAGGCGCGGATGATCATCATGTCGCGGGACATCCGGGCGCAGATCGACGTCCAGGCGAGCCTTCACCGTCTCGCGCGCTCCGAGCGCGCCCGCGCAGCCGAGTTGAGTGCCGTCATCCAGGGCATGTCGGACGGCGTGCTGGTCTGCGATGTCGACGGACGAGTGGTGCTGGCCAATCAGGCCGCGACGCTCATTCTGGGCGAACCGGTGGATGGGTACGAGGAGCTGCGTTCACGAGTGGAGCCCGGTGGGCCGGAACTGCCCGCGCTGCGGACCACCACCGCTCCAGTCGAGGTCCGTCTGCGCGGGCAGGATCGCTGGATCGGAATCGGCACGGCGCAGGTAGCCTCCGACCTGACCGATCCCGTCGCCACTGCGAGTTCCACGATCCTCGTCCTGCGCGACGTCACCGCGGCTCGCCAAGTGCAGGCGGCGCGCGAAGCATTCATCGGGGTTCTTTCGCACGAGTTGCGCACGCCCATCACGACGATCTACGGCAACACCAAGCTCATGCGACGCGTCTCGGACGAAACGTTCCGGGACGCGATGCTCGGCGACGTCGAGGCCGAGGCGGACCGGCTCTACCGGCTCGTTGAGGACCTCCTGATCCTGAGCCGCGCAGAGACGGGCCTGATGCTGGAGGGCGAGCCGGTCCTGCTCCAGCACGTGATCCCGGCCGTCGTGGCGGCGGAGCGGTCGCACTGGCCCACGCATCGCTTCGTCGACCGCGTCGAGCCTGGGATGCCGCCGGCCTCGGCGGACCGGACCTATCTCGAGCAGGTCATCCGCAACCTGTTGACCAACGCTGCCAAGTACGGCCCGGAGAACGGGCTCGTCGAGGTCCGAGCCGAGCTGGCGGGAGGCGAGGTGCTGGTTCGGGTGCTTGACGAGGGCGACGGCGTGCCCTCCGGCGAAGAAGAACGGGTCTTCAACCTCTTCTATCGTTCAGCCACTGCGGCGAGGCGGGCCGGCGGTGCCGGAATCGGGCTCTACGTCTGCCGGGTGCTCGTCGAGGGAATGGGCGGCAGGACCTGGACTCGCCGTCGGCCGGAGGGCGGGGGTGAGTTCGGCTTCACGGTCCCGCTCTTCGCACCCGATCTTGAAACGATCCCTGAGGAGGCGACGCCGCCGGCCACCCGCGCTGGCGAGGTTGCGACGCGCCCGCTAGAGTGATCGCGCCCCGGGTCTCAGCCGTCACCCCAGGAGATCCGCCTCCGTGCGCGTCGCCCCTCGCGAGCTTCGCGGTGTCAGCCGCGATGGCGTGCTCGTCCGCTTTGCCGTTCTCGGCCCGGTCGCGTACGTGGAGGTCGATATTCCCCGAGCCGGCAGCGCCGGGACGGGCTTTGAAACGCCCTCCCAGAACCCCGGCTGGGGGTTCGTTCTGCGCGGACACGTGACGCTCCATGGGCAGGTCACGCGCGAGTTCACGGCCGGGACCGCCTTCTACATCCCACCTGGAGCGCCCGATCATCACCTCACCGCGGCGGGTGGCACGATCGTGGCGGGGTTTGTGCCGGTGGCCCCGGATCTCGACACCTCGGACCGGGCACTCCGCCGACAGGGCTTCCGCCTGGCGTCGACACACTCGGCGCCCACGCCCCTGTTGCAGACCATCCGCTCGCTCGAGCCGAGCCGCGTGCTCCGGAAGGCCGGCACCATCGATGTTGAGAGCGCGCCCATGGGCGAGTGGCTGTTCATGCGGACGACGTACGGCCCAATGAGCGGCTATACCGGCGGCTGGTGCGACCTGCCTCACTGGGGCCTGGTGCTCCGAGGCGACCTCACGCTCACCTCCGAATCAGACGTGGAGCTCCTCAGCAGCGGCGACGTCTACTACTGTCCAGCTGGCCCGCCGGGCCACGCCTTCCAGGTGCCCGATTCAGCAACGTCGATCGACTACACCCCGGTCGTCGAGTTCGGCCGGACCGAGCGACAGGCCGAACGGCGCAACGCGGCATGGCGGCAGGCGCTGCGGTCTGGCCTGATCGCTCCTGACCCCCAGGACAAGGCGCTCCGGATTGCCGATGCAAAGGCCGCGGCCGGCACCGTCCGAGGCACGGCGCATGGCGGGCCCTGGCGTGGCCGTCAGCAGGGTGCGCTCGGCGGCTGGTTCCGGGGCCCGGGCTGGGCATCGCCTGCCGGTCGATCGACACGGTGACGTGAAGGGCTGGCACGCGCCCGGATCGGCGCCTTCCGACAGCCCGGTGGAGGACGACCTCCTGCCGACCGTCGACGTCGTGCGTTTCGAGGCCGAAGGCTGAACCGCCGCCACGGCCCGCCCGTCGATCGCGCCAATGGCCGCGCCGTCTTCATCGCGGTGCCACTGTCCCAGCCGGCCAGGGATGCCGTGGCGGCGCTGGTGGAGCGCGTCCGGGCGCAGGCGCCTGGGACGCGCGAGGGCGCTCCACCCGGGGAACGTGCCGTTCGCTGGGTGCGTATGGACGGGCTGCACCTGACGCTGCGGTTCATCGGTCCCACCGAGGAGAACCGGCTTGACGCGCTGCGCGAGGCGACACGACGGTCGGCGACGGCCACGGCACCGTTCGCGGTCCGGCTCACCGAGGCCGGCACGTTCCCGAACCGGCATCGGCCGCGCACCCTCTGGCTCGGCGCGACGGAGGGGGTGGCCGATCTCCTCGCGCTCAACGAACGCGTGGACCGCGAGGTGGAACAAGCCGGCTGGGCGCGTGACCCTCGTCCGTTCAAGCCGCACCTGACGCTTGCCCGATCCGATGGCATCGCCGGCGCCGCGGAAACCGGGCGGCTCCTGGCCGCGGAGGCGCGCGCGCTGAACGTGCGCTGGCTCGTGAATCGGCTCGTCCTCTTCGAAAGCATCACGGGCGGCGGCCCGGCGCGGTACGAGCCGCTGCTGGAGGTGCCGCTGGAGGTGCCGCTGGACGTGCCGCTGGAGTCCCGCGAGGGGTAGGCTTGGTCCCGGCGTCAAGAGGAGGGACACACGTGGCTCGAACCCGGTTCATGCTCGACGAGGACCAGATCCCGCGCGACTGGTACAACATCGCCGCCGACCTGCCGGTCGCCCCGCCGCCGGTCCTGCACCCGGGCACCGGCCAGCCGATCGGGCCCGGTGATCTGGCGCCGCTGTTCCCGATGGAGCTGATCAAGCAGGTCGTCAGCCAGGATCGCGAGATCGAGATCCCGGAGCCCGTGCGGGACGCGTACCGACTCTACCGGCCGAGCCCGCTGTACCGGGCCCGACGGCTGGAGCAGGCCCTCGATACGCCCGCCCACATCTACTACAAGTACGAAGGCAACAGCCCCTCGGGCAGCCACAAGCCCAACACGGCGCTCGCGCAGGCCTACTACATGAAGGCCGAGGGCGTGACCCGGATGGCGACCGAGACCGGCGCCGGCCAGTGGGGGAGCGCGCTCGCCTTCGCCGGGGCGATGTTCGGCCTCGACGTGCAGGTCTACATGGTCCGCGCCTCGTACGACCAGAAGCCGTACCGCCGGATCCTGATGGAGACGTACGGGGCGCAGGTCGTGCCGAGCCCGAGCACGGACACCGAGGTGGGGCGGCGGACGCTCGCGGAGGCGCCGGGTCACACGGGCTCGCTCGGGCTCGCGATCAGCGAGGCGATCGAGGACACGGTCACCCATCCCGGCACGAAGTACTCGCTGGGTTCGGTGTTCGATTTCGTGCTGCTCCATCAGACGGTCATCGGCCAGGAGTCGATCGTCCAGATGGAGATGGCCGGCGAGGAGCCCGACGTCATCATCGGCTGCGCCGGCGGCGGGTCCAACTTCGCCGGTCTCACGTTCCCGTGGCTGGGCCGGACGTTCCGCGGCGGGCGGAAGTACCGCGTGATCGCGGCCGAGCCCGAGGCGGCGCCGTCACTGACGCGGGGCGTCTACACCTACGACTTCGGCGACACGGCGATGATGACGCCGCTGATCAAGATGCACACCCTGGGCCACGGCTTCATCCCCGAGCCGATCCACGCCGGCGGGCTGCGCTATCACGGCATGTCGCCACTGGTGTCACTGCTCAAGGAGAACGGCGACATCGAGGCGCAGGCGATCCACCAGCGGTCGTCGTTCGCGGCTGGCGTGCAGTTCGCCCGGGCCGAGGGGATCCTCCCGGCGCCCGAGCCCACCCATGCCATCCGGGTTGCCGTGGACGAGGCCCTCGCCGCGAAGGCCGCCGGCGAACCGCGTGTGATCCTGTTCAACCTGTGCGGCCACGGCAACTTCGACCTGGCCGCCTACGAGAAGTACCTCGACGGCTCGCTCGAGGACTACGAGTACCCGGCCGAGGCGGTCAAGGAGGCCCTGGCGGGGCTGCCCGCGAGGTAGGGAGGGCTGGGCGTCCCGGCCCGATCGACACGGTTGGGGCGGGGGCCCACGCTCATAAGCGGATCGTGCCGTTCCCCCACGGCACGATCCGCCCCTTTTCGCTGGCGCCGGGCGTCCCGGTCTTCGGCTCGGGCCCTCGGCTCCGGCGGTTCCGGCTCGCGGATCCGGCCCTCGGTTCCGGCGGCTCCGGCGCACGGCCGGCGCCTCGGCTCCCGCGGTTCCGGCTCGTGGATCCGGCCCTCGGTTCCGGCGGCTCCGGCGCACGGCCGGCGCCTCGGCTCCCGCGGTTCCGGCTCGTGGATCCGGCCCTCGGTTCCGGCTCACGGCCGGCGCACCGACCGGGTGGGTAAACCACCCGCTCGGAGCCTGCGAAGCGACGCGCGGCCGTGCGCGCCTGCCGCCATCGCGGCCGAGGGATCGCCCAGGTCGATGAGGCGGCCGCTACGGGCGTCGCCCGACGGCCATCGGACGCGCCATCAGCCGGGAATACCCACCGCGTCGATGCCGCGATCAGGATCGCCGGGGATCGGGGACGGCGCGATCGGGGACGGCGCGATCGGGGTCGGCGCGATCGGGATCAGCGAGATCGCCGCGATCAGGATCGGCGCGATCGGGCGACCCCCGCCCGTGCGCAGGGGCGACCGGCTCAGGCAGCCGGCCCAGGTGAAGGCCACAGCGCGGGCAGCGTCCCTCGGCGGCGGACCTGGAGGGCGGGTCGAACGGCCGCTCGCGGCCGCAGCGCGGGCAGGCGCCGGATTCGTCTGTGGGAGCGTCGGCGGTCAGTAGAGGGAGTCCTCGGAGCGCAAAGGTTCCACCATGCGGGTGCGGATCGCGAACGCGACGGCCTCCAGCTTGGAGTGCACGCGCAGCTTGTTCATCACGTTCTGGACGTGGGTCCGAAGCGTGTTCGGGGCGATGCCCAGGTGCTCGCAGATCTCGGGCGTGGAGCGGCCCTCGACCAGCGCCTTGAGCACTTCGAACTCTCGCGGAGTGAGGGCCTCGATCGGGCGCCGTTCGACGGACCGGTCGCGCGCGGCCACCACGCGCTGGGCAATGTTCATGATCACGGACTGGGGCAGGAGCGTCTCGCCGGCGTTGGCCTGGCGCACGGCGCCGACCACGTCCTCGACGGCGCGATCCTTGGTCAGGTAGCCGTCGGCGCCCGCCTGGATCGACTCGAGGATCGTCTCGTCGTCGCTCACCGCGGTCAGCATGACGACGCGGCAGGCAGGCCAGCGGGCCTTGATCGCCCGGGTGGCCTCGGCGCCGGTGCCATCGGGAAGGCGGTAGTCCATCAGGACGACGTCGAGCCGCTCCCGGGCAGCCGACTTCGCCTCGGCCACCGAGCCCGCCACGCCCGCGACCTCGATGTCAGGCTCGCGCGCGAGCACCGCGGCGAAAGACCCCGTCAGGAGATGGTGGTCGTCGACGAGGAGCACGCGGATCGCCTTTGGTTCGCCCGGCTCCATGCCACCCCTTCGCCCGGGTTCGGACCGCAGCACCGCGCGCCTCGCTGCCACTCGTGCGGTCACGCACCCCGCTGGGAGTCTAGGAGCGTGTGTCGATATCGGCCAGCGGGGCCACCCGGGCGGGTGGGAGAATCTGGTATGCGCACCAAGCGTTCCGCCTGTACGACCAGGACAGCCTGCTGCTGATGCCGCCCAGCCTCCATGA
>Ga0194132_10002306_pt1 | contig 36173 bp, 35 predicted proteins | sample TA2KigOf80mmetaG_FD_148612 | JGI IMG/M metagenome (GOLD analysis project Ga0194132, IMG submission 148612) | Freshwater microbial communities from Lake Tanganyika, Tanzania - TA2015054 Kigoma Offshore 80m | ecosystem: Environmental > Aquatic > Freshwater > Lake | place: Tanzania: Lake...
GCACGATCCGGGCGTCGGACACGGAGATGCCGTCGCTCGACCGGGCCAACACGATCTGATGGAACATCGGACCGTTCGGATCCAGCACCGGACCGGGGGCAGGATTCACGCGTGCCGTGCAGAGCGAATCACTGGAACTTCAACGCCGGCTCCGACAACGTGCTCGGCCCGCTGCCCGAAGCGTGACAGCACGAACGCCGTGCGGCGCAAGAAGACACGCCAGGGGCCGCCGATCAGCTGCCGGCCGCCATGTCAACAGGTCCGTGTGCAGGAAGTCGTCGCCCTTGAAGAGCAGCGGTTCGCCGCGCGCCACGGCCAGCGCATTTGCGAAACAGTCGCCGAAGTTGAGGCCGGCGCGATGGCGGCCCTTGCCGAACCGAACACAGGAGCCGAGAACGTGACGCCAACACCTCTATCCAGTCGGGTCGCTGTCGTTGCTGGCGCGACGCGTGGCGCCGGCCGTGGCATTGCCAGAGCGCTTGGGGAGGCGGGAGCGATCGTCTACTGCACCGGCCGCAGCTCAGTGGGTCATCCGAAAGGCATGGATCGACCTGAAACGATCGACGAAACGGTGGCGCTCATAGAGCGGGCTGGTGGCCGGGCCATCGCCGTTCGAGTCGACCACACGAACGAACAGGAAGTGGCGAGCCGTGCTGCCCGCGTGCGAAGGGAAGCGGGGCGTCTGGACTTGCTGGTCAACAGCATCTGGGGTGCGGACCCCATGATCAATTGGGAACAGCGGTTCTGGGAAGTCGACCTGGGAGGAATTCGCGCCTACCTCGACCAGGCGCTGGTGAGCCACGTGGTGTCCAACCGGCATCTTGCACCCCTAATGGTCGAAGCCGACCGCGGTCTCATCGTCGAGGTGATCGACGGGCACTTCGCCGGGTATCGTGGCCAGATCTGTACGACCTTGTCAAAGCGTCGCTGGCGCGACTTGCTTATGGAATGGCGATGGAGCTCGCGCAGACCGGGGTCGCCGCCCTGGCCGTCTCTCCGGGCTTCTTGCGGTCGGAAGCCGTGCTCGAGCACTTCGGTGTGCGAGAGGAAAACTGGCGAGACGCCATTGCAAAGGATCCGTACTTCACCGAGTCTGAAACGCCTTGGCTGGTCGGGCGTGCCATCGCAGCCTTGGCAGCCGACCCTCACGTTCGGCGCAAGGCCGGTTTGATTCACTTCGCATCCGACCTCGCGCGAGAGTACGGCTTTACGGATATCGATGGGCGCGTACCAGACTTCCCAAGAATGTTCGACGCGAAGGTGAGGGAGATGGCATCGGCGCCTGGGATGGACAAGCAGGAGCGTTTTTTCGTGTGGGCGCGATATTGCCAGATTCACCAGGATCCGGCCCGGCGCGAGCTGGTGTTGTTCCTCGCCAAGGCACTTGGCCTCGACGGCCTTGGCCCGGGATTGGCCCCGCCTCCGCCCGATCATTGACTCGTGGCCCAGACATAGGGCGTCGATTCCGCGTTGCCGAAGAGCAGTCGGGAGTTGACACCTGGTCAGCCTGGATCCGTCCAATCACGGCCAGCGCTGGGCGCCATGCAGGATGCGCACGACGAAGAGAGCGTCGCCACGGATTTGGTAGACGATCACGTACGGGAGCGGGGCGAGCACGAGTTCCCGAGTGTCGGCCTTCTTGCCGACCCGGCCGCGATGCGGAAACTCCGGAAGGGATTCCGCCGCGCGATAGACACTTCGCACCAAGTCGTCGGCGCGGTCGGGAGCGTGCAGAGTCAGATAATCGGCAATACGTTCGAGGTCGTTGGCGGCCCAGCGCGTCTAACGGAGCGTCATCTACCGCTGGGACTTCAGCTCTGCGAGCCGTTTCTCCAGACGGGCGCCGACTTCTTCGTGCGTCAGCACGTCACCGCGCTCGACCTGCTCGAGTCCCTTTTCGACTTCTTGAAGAAACCAGTCCTCGTAGTCGACCGCTCTCTCGAGAGCTTCGATCGCCAGCGCCTCTGGTGGTAACCCGCGTCGGCTGGCGGCTCGGGTGAGCTTCGCCACAAGCTCGATCGGGACGTTCAAATCCATGCTGTCAGTCTCGCCAACGTGCCCCAGGAGTCAAGATTCGACATAGCTCGCAAACACTGTGCGCGGGTTCGACTTGCAAGCTTGCCCGTCGGATGGTGGTCAAAGTGCTGGCGTCAACACTGCGGCGCATGCCCAGAGTGACCGCCGAAGTCTGCAGTCGGCGTACTGGCCCTCACTTGCGGGTTACGCGTGGCCAGATATAGAGCGTTGCTTCCGCGTTGCCGAAGAGCAGCTTGCCCTGGAGGTCAAAGCCACGCTCCAACTGGCCCATGGATGCGGCCTCGATGCGCGTAACCGCCTCGATGCGGCGCTGATCGCCGCGCCGGCCGGTGATCCGGCACGTGGTGGGATCGACGCGGCCCACGAACGCCGCGCCGTCGCGATACCAGACGGTGTCACAGCCCGGGGCCAGCGCGTCGTTCGTCTTCAGCGCGCGTGCGGCGGCCGGATTCTCGATCAGCCGCGCCGCGGCAGCGGGATCCTCGAAGGCGAGGGTTAACATCGTGATGGCGGCGGGGCCGCTCGTTTCATCAAACAGGTAGAGCCGCTGACGATAGAGCTCTCCGTTGATGTTGTCATGGCGCATCTCGGCATACAACGCGTGGCGCTTACCCGGCGGCGGTTCGACTCGTCGGATGCGCATGTAGATCGGCCGCCCTTCGCTCGCCCCGCCATCCGCGGCGGAGAAGTAGTCTCCAACGAGGAGGCCCGTGAGCTGATCGAGTACGGCAGCGCGCGGATCGGCCTGTGCGTTGGCGAACCCCGTGAGCGCCACCGCAAACACCGAAACCGTCAGAACGTGGGAAGTGCGGGTCATCGGACATCACACTAGCTGGACGCGCGCGCAAACGTCGAGCGGTTTGTCTCGTGGCTACCGCGTGTTCCGGTCGGGGAATCACCTAGAATAAGAGCCGGGCCTCTTGTCCACCTCGTCCCGATTGGAGTCGCAATCCCACATGGAACCCTGGCGTACTGCGATTGTCGACGCCCGCGACGGCCACATCCGCCTGCGTGGCTACGACGTCTCCGGCCTGATGACTGGCCGGACCTTCACCGACACCATCTTCCTGCTGCACGCGGGGCGGCTCCCGTCGGCGTCGGAACGACGCCTGCTCGACGCCATCCTCACCGCCGTGGCAGACCACGGATCTAACGCGCCGTCGTGCGCCACGGCGCGGCTCGCGCTGTCTGGCAATCGCCAGTCGCTGTCAGCGGCGGTGGCGGCCGGACTGCTGGCGGTCGGTGACGATCACGGTGGTGCCGGACTAGGCTGCATGGAACTCATTGCCCGCGGCATCGGCGTGGCTCGGGCGGAGGGTCTCGATCTTGCCGCGGCTGCCGCCCGCATGGTCACCGAAGCGCGCGCGGCCGGCAAGCGGCTGCCAGGCTTCGGCCACCGGATGCACGCCGCCGATCCGCGCACCACCATCCTCTTCGAGATGGCCCGCGAGGGCGGCGTGGCCGGCGACGGCGTGGCGTTCGTGCTGGCGCTCGAACAAGCGCTCGCGGTCGCCGTCAAGCCACTGCCGATCAACGTCGACGGCGCGCTGGCCGCCGTGCTGCACGACATGGGCTTCGCGCCGGCCTTCGGCCGGCTGGTCTTTCTGATCGGCCGCGTCGCCGGCATCACGGCCGAGGTGCACGAGGAACTGACGCGAGAAAAGCCGATGCGCATCCGCATCCCGCTCGACTACGACGGCGTGCCGGCCCGCGATCTGCCTTAGTGCTCGATGGCTATCTGGACCGCCGATTCCACCACATGAGGCCGCCGGAGACGGCCAGGAACGCCGGTGCCAGGCCCGCCAGCGCCCACGCGATTCTCGTCGTGAGACCGCCCACGGTGCCGAAGTGCAGCGGCTCAATGGCGCCAATCACGCGCTGGCCGAGCGAGTCCTCACTCGTGTGCGTGAGCTGCAGCACCCGTCCGGTGTAGGGGTCAACATAAGCACTGAGGCCGCTCTCGATCGACTCGCCGATGTCGCCTGGAGCGTGCGCCGTGAACGTGTAGGGCTGGGTCGGAGACGCCGGCAGCCGCACAACGGCAATGCTCCGCAAAGGGAACGCCGGCGCAACGGCGGCGATCAACGTATCGAGGTCGAGCCCGACCGCACCATCGGCGCGGGTGACGGTGGGCACGCGCGGCAGCGGGGGACTCGCGGTCACGGCGAGAATCGCCGTCGTCACTGGTGCGCGGAACGCGTAGTAGACGCCGGTGGCGCCAGTGAGTGTCAGGACGAGGAACGATAGCGCCCCGACGACTTGATGTAGATCCCACGTTACGCGCTTCCAGTTCGCGCGCCATTTGACGGTGAAGCGACCCGACGGCCGCGCCAGCCACAGGACGAGTCCGGTGACCGACATCACGGCCAGGAGGGCACCGAACAGGCCGTTGGCCATCAGTCCGGTCACGCCGCTGAAGAGCGCGAAGTGCAGATCGCGCAACGTCCAGATGATGCTGTCGCGTCGGCGTCGCTGACCGATGACCTCTCCTGAGCCGGGATCGACGTAGACGCTCAGCTGGTCGGCTTCCCCGAGCGTGCGGGCGCCGCGAACCTGCAGCACGAACTCGTACGGCGCATCGTCCCTGGTTGGGAGGACGACCAGCGCCAGCCGCCGCTCGGTATAGAGAGACGTGGCCCGGGCAGCGGCGGCTGCGATCGAGCTGCGAGAAGACGTCGGGGCGATCGTCGGGTCGTAGAACGCTCGCTCAATTTCCTCTCGGAACACGAGCACCGTGCCCGACACGCCGAGTGCGATCACGACGAGACCGCCGGCGACGGCACACCACAAGTGGACGCGGCGGAGCCAGAGCTTCCAGGGTGACATCGACGTCGGTGCCGGCTTACTCGACCTTGTCTTCTTCGATGTGCATGACCCGGCCGTCAGGGAACTGCCAAGTGCGGATCCGGCGCGTTGGACTCACGAGTTGGACGACCTCCAACATACGCTCCTCGGGTTTGGCCTTGTAGCGCCATGTGAGGATCACCGTGTGATCCCACACCTCCATGGCCTCGCCGATCAGCCGCTCGGTGTCGTAGTAGATGCGTCCGTCGCGCAATTCTCCTGGGAACTCGACGGACGTTTGTCGTCCGTCGGCCCAGGTGTAGATGTTGCGCTGGAAGTAGCGCGTGCCGTCGCGCCAGACCTCGATGCGGCTCTGGTGTCGATCGAGCACCTCGCCCGTGCGTGATTCGATCAGGGCGTAGGTGCCCTCCCAGGCGCCGAAGTGTTGGGAGAGCACTGGATAGTCCGCCATCTCGCCGTCTCCGTCACTGCGCGGCAACTCGCGCGCGTTTGGCCGTTCGTGCTACTGCGGCTTCTTCTGGCCGTCGGCGAGCCGCCTGAACTGGTCCCAGCTCGTCATGTTGGGCCTGGTGTCGTCGAGCGGCGGCGCCGAGAGCCACATCTTGAAGGTGGTCTTCATTTCGGTCTTGAACGGCTCGGGAAGGTCCTCCACCGAGTCCACGCGCCCGCCAGCGGTGTGGTAGTAGACGAATCCGGCGCGGTCGCCCATCTTCATCCACGGCAACCACTTCGACGCGCGCATCCAGCCGATCCTCCGGCCCAGATCCCGCTTGCTGCCATCGAGCATGTCATCGACGGTGAGGGAGTCGCTGCCCATCTCCATGGCGTGATACCAGCCGCCAATGTTCTCCTGGTAGTCGCCGCCGAGCGGGTTCTTGTAGTAGAGCCGCGCGGCACTGCCGCCGTTGAAGTGGCGACCCTCGAGCACAAATCCGCGGTCAGGTCGAGGCGTGGGCTTGCCGCTGGCGTCCTTGGCGAAGACCGGCTCGCGCATGCTGACGGGATCGTTGGCGACGTGCATGACCTCCACGGTCTCGTTGGTCCAGGGGTTCCGCCAGGCCTTCATGATCTGGCCGGTAGTCGGGTCTTCGTAGACAAGCAACTCGCGGTTGACGGCGCGGTAGCCATAGCCTCGGACCGGATCGTTGAAGGTCTTGCACGCTCGCGCGCTCCAGCCGTGAACTCTGAACAGCAACCGGTCTCGTTCGCCGGGTACGCGGCTGTAGACGTTGCCGGGGAACCAGTAGTACGCGGGCTTGCCGTCCTCGAGCGAACATGACAGCCGCTGTTCGATCTTGAGCGAGTCTTCCGCGTTGGCCGGGTCAAGGCGCTTCGATTGCGCACTCACGGTGACGACAGCAGCGGTGGCCCCGACGAGCAGTACCGCCAACGGCAGGGTGGACGTGGCGCAGCGGATCATTGCTTGGCTCCCTTCTTGGCGTCGATCACTTTCTTGAAGAACGTCCAGCTCGTCTCGTTCGGCCGGGTGTCGTTTACCGGCGGAGGCGACGTGTAGATCGGGTAGTTGGTTCGAATCTCGCTCGCCAGTGTCGGGAAGATGTTCTTCGGATCGTCGAGTTTCTTGCCGACGGTGGTGAAGACCAATACGCCCGGCCGGTCGCCCATCAGCATCCACGGCAGCCACTGCGAGATTCGGCCCCAGGCGATGGTCACGCTTCGCATGTCCCTTGCCGTATCGAGCAGGTCGTCTTCGTCCATGAAGAAGTCGAACATCTCCACCGCCTGGTATTGGCCGCCAACGAACTCCTGATAGGCACCACCCATCGGATTGGTGTAGAAGAGCGGCACTTCAATCGTCTGCCAGATTTGGTTTTTGATCTTGCGCCCGTTCCACTGGTAAGGCTCGCCTTTGACCGAGCGGGTGAACGTCGGCGGCTGATTGACCGGATCGTTGGCCACATGGAGCACGTCGTTGGTGGCGCCGGTCCACGGGTTCTTCCACGTCCGCAGCACCTGCTTGGTCTGCGGGTCGAGGTAGATGAGCAGCTCGCGCGAGACCATCTTCCACCCGTAGCCGCGCGCCGGGTCCGTCACCGTCTGGCACTGGCGGATGTTCATGCCTTCGACGTCGAACAGGTGCCGGTCCTGTTCGCCCGGCACCCGACTCATGACGCCGCCGCGCCACGTGAAGGTCACGGGCTTCTCGTCGGCCAGCGAGCACTGCACCCGCCGTGCCGCCTTGACGGCGTCTTCCGGTTTCGAGAGATCGAGTCGAGCCTGTCGAGCGAACGTCGGCGTCGCCGCGGTGGCGGCGAGAGCGATCAGCGCCGCGATCAGCGTGAGACGTGCGGCGAGCGGGTCGAGCGAACGCATGGTCGTACCTCCAGGACAATCGTTGCCGTGTCGCCGGCGAGGCGCGCGTCAACGGAAAGCTGCTGCGAAACGCCGCGAATTGTATTAAACATATGACAATCGTGCAACCCAACCCAGCCACCTTGCCCACCGACCTGGACGTTGACGTGCTCATCGTGGGCGGCGGCATCGCCGGCGCTGCGCTGGCCTGTGCGCTTCGCCACACCGGTCGCACGATCGCCGTCGTGGAGCAGCGCCGCGATCGGCTCGATACGGCCCGCGGCGACCATTTGCAGCCGTGCAACGTCGAGCTGCTGGCGCGCTGGGGTGTGCTCGACCGGTTCCACGCGGCGGGCGCCGGCCGCCGCATTGGGCACGAGTTCCGGACCGCGGCCGGCGAGACGCTACTGGCGGCCCGCTACGACGAACTGCCGATTCCGTTTCCGTATTGCCTGGTCGTCAATCACGACCTGATCGCCGAGATCCTGCTCGACGCCGCATGCGAGTCCGCGAACGTGCGCCGGTTCCAGCCGGTTGTGGCGCGCCACTTCGAGGTGACCGAGGTCGGAATCGCGTCGCTCACGTTCGAGGCGCCGGCCGGGAGCGCCGGCATTCGCATCCGGCCGAGGGTGGTCGTCGGTGCCGACGGCACTAACTCCCCGATGCGGGCCGCCCTTGGCTTCGAGACCGACGCGCACGTCTACCGTCATCCGATGGTGGCCATGTTCGGCCGCCGGCCGTCGGCCCTCGAACCCGACGACTACTTCTTCCGCTACGCGAGCGATCGCGGCATGCTGGTGATTCAGCAGCGGATGGACGGTCGCATCAAGGTGACGTTGCCGGTCGGCGGCGAAGGCATTGGATGGTGGAAGAAGTCGACACCGGCGGACCGCGAGGCCGTGGTGCGTGACCGGGCGCACGCGCTAGCTGGTTTCGATGCGGAGATTGCCGGCTTCTATCCGGTCAAAATGGTGCACGCTAGGAAGTACGTGTCGGGCAATGTGGTGCTCGTCGGCGATGCGGCGCATTCCATTCATCCGGCGCGCGGGCAGGGATTGAACCTCGGGATCGCCAGCCTGGCGGCGCTGGTCGATCACCTGCCGGCCGGTGACGACCTGGCGTCGCCGTCGCGCGTGCACGACGCGCTCCTCGCCTACGAGGCATTCCAGAAACCACGATACGACACCCTGCTTGGAAGGAACCACGAGGCGGCGGTGGCGATGGACGAAACCGCCGACGGCGACGTCGCGGCGTTGATGCGCGCACAGGACGAGCAACTGCGACGCATCCACGTCGACCCCGAGCTCAGGCGGCTGCACTTGTTGGACGTGACCGGTTACCCCTTCGGACTGCCTGTCCCCGGTCCCGACTCGTACAATGACACGAGGGGCAACCCCGCATGATCCCACCGCGCCAGCAGGTCGTTGAGCTCGCCCGTGTATCCACCGGCGTGCCTGTCGTCGAAGACTTTCGAGTTGCCGAACGCGAGACGCCCGAGGCGCCGCCCGGCGGACTCCTGCTGCGCACGATCTACTTGTCGCTCGATCCGTACTTGAGAAGCGCGATGGCGGGCCGTCACCTCGGCCATGCGCCGACCGCACCCGGCGAGGTGCCGCCTGGCCGTGCCATCGCTGAAGTCGTGCGTTCAACACACCCCGAGATTCGTGAGGGCGCGCTCGTGATCGCCGAAACCGGCTGGCAACAATTCAACGCGTCAGATGGACGGGGCGTGTCGGTGATTGGCGAGCACACGCCGCCGCTGTCGGCACACCTTGGTGTGCTGGGCATGCCTGGACTCACGGGCTGGGTCGGCATCACCGAACTGATGCGTCCTACCGCGGGTGACACGGTGGTCGTGTCAGCACCAGTCGGGCCCGTAGGGTCCACGGCCGGGCAGATTGCCTCGATCTCCGGATGCCGCGTCGTCGGCGTCTCGAGCTCAGCCGAGAAGTGCCGCATCGCAGTCGAGGAATTCGGGTTCGACGCCTGCGTCAGCTATCGGGACGCGGCGTGGCGCGACCAACTCAAGGCCGCCTGTCCGGACGGTGCGCACGGCTACTTCGACAACGCCGGCGGCGACGTCTTGGAAGCCGTGCTCGGCGTGCTGCGCCCGTATGGCACGGTGGTGTTGTGTGGGCTCATTGATCAGTACAACACCGGCGTGCCGTACAAGCTGTCGCTGGCGTCGGTGATTGGCAAGCGCGCCCACCTCAAGGGACTCGTGGTCTACGACTACGCCGCCAAGCAGGCCGAGTTCACGCGACGTGCGAGCACTTGGCTGGCCTCGGGACAGCTTCGCCACCGTGAAGACCGCGCCGTCGGCCTGGCGTCGGCCCCCGCAGCCTTCCATCGTCTGATGAGCGGCGCCAATGTTGGCAAGTCGCTAGTCGAGGTTGGTCCGGAGTCCACGCGATGACGACGAGACGACACTTCACCCAATCACGGTTCGGCCACATCCACTGGATTGAGGCCGGCGAGCGCGGCCGCGACTCCATCGCGCTGCTGCACCAGACGCCCCGGTCAACCGATGAGTTCGCCGAGGTGCTGCCGATCCTTGCCGAGACGCACCACGTCATTGCCGTCGACACTCCGGGCTATGGATGCTCGGATCCCGTACCGGGCCAACCCACGATTACCGACTACGCCGAGGCGGTCGCCGCGGTGCTCGAAGACGCGGGTGTGGCGGGTGTCCACGTCGGCGGTCATCACACCGGTGCCATCGTGGCGATCGAAATGGCCGCGGCGTATCCGGAATTGGTACGCTCGGCGATCCTGTCAGGTCCGGTGTTCATTGATGCCGAGACGCGGGCGAAGCTCCTCCCGTTCTTCGTGCAGTGGCACGTGCAACCGGATGGCAGTCATTTCGCAGACAAGTGGCAGAAGTTCTCGCGATGGGAGAACGACCCGGCGCTGCTTCAGCGCCTGGTCCTCGACGTGTTTCGCGCGGGCGAGATGAGCGAGCAGGGCCACATGGCCGTCGTCCACTACGACATGGAGGCGCGGCTGCCGCTTGTGCGGTGTCCGGGCCTGATGCTCTACGGCTCGCGCGATCCGTTTGGCTACACCGAAAAGAGCAGACGCTTCCTCGACTACTTCCGGCCCGGCCGCGAAGTGACCCTCGACGGTGGCGTCTTCATGGCCAACGAGATTCCCGTCGCGTGGTCGGCCGCGGTGCGAGGATTTGTGTCGGAGATCGCGACGTAGCGGGCCGGAAAGCTACGCGCGAGCGGCAGCCGTCGAAAGTGCCCGCGCGCGCGTGCCGGCGCTGAGTACGCGGCCGGGAAGCGCCCTGCCAAGGAACGACTGCACGGATCGAGTCGCGTCCATCACGCGCTCGATGTCGATGCCGGTCGTGATGCCCATCTCTTCGAACATGTGCACGACGTCTTCGGTGGCGATGTTGCCCGTGGCGCCGGGGACGACCGGGCAGCCGCCGAGCCCGCCGATTGAGGCGTCGAAGATGCGAATGCCCTCACCGTAGCCGGCCAGCACGTTGACGAGGCCGAGCCCCCGCGTGTCGTGGAGATGCAACGAGAACGTGGTGCCGGGGAACTCGCGCTGCAGTCGTCGCAGCAGCGACGCCACCTGCCGCGGGTGGGCGACACCGATGGAGTCGGCAATCGAGACCTCGGCGACGCCGGCTTCCACGACCCGCGCGACAAGGCGGACGACGGTATCTTCCGTGACGATGCCCTCGAGCGGGCAACCAAACGACAATGCGACGACCGCCTCGGGCGTCGCGCGCCCGGCCACGCTACCGACGGTCGCGCGGAGCGTGGCGACCGATTCGTCGACGCTCAGGCCAACGTTGCGCCGGTTGTAGGTTTCGGTCGCGCAGATCACCTGCTTCACCACGTCGACGCCCGCCGCCGCCGCCCGTTCGGCGCCGGTGAGGTTCGGGACTAGTGCCACGGTCGTGACGCCAGGCTGGCGCGTCATGCCGGCCATTACATCGGCGGCGTCTGCCATCTGCGGAATGACTTTGGGACTGACGAACGACGTGACTTCCAGCTTGGCGATGCCCGCTGCCATGATCGCGTCGACGGTGGCGATCTTGAGCGGCGTCGGAATGAACGTGCGCTCCATCTGGAAGCCGTCACGCGGGCCGACCTCGACGATTCGTACGGCGGGGGCGGCCGTAGCCGTCATGGGCGTGACCGAAGTGCGGCCAAGACGTCCTTGAGTGCCATCACATCGCCATACTTCGCGTGGATGTCGAACAAGTTGGCCTCGTGCGGACCGGCCGCGCGATCGCCGACACACTCTCTCGGCACGATCACCCGGTAGCCGTACTGCAGACCGTCGACCGCGGTGGCGCGCACGCAGCCGCTGGTCGTGAAGCCGGTGACGAGGAGCGTGTCGACCGATGCCGTCGCCAGGTGCGACGACAGCGGCGTGCCGAAGAAGGCCGACGCAAACTGCTTTTCGACGAGAATCTCGGACGCCCGGCGCTTCAACCGAGGATCGAGGTCGACGAGCGGTGAGCCGCGCTGCAGGTGCTTGAGCGACGGCACTTTCTCCACGAACACGCCCGCCTCGCGCATATGGCGATCGTAGGCCGTGGTCGTGAAGCACACCGGCAGACGGAGCCGTCGCGCGGCGCCGAGCAGCCGAACGATGGCCGCGATCGCCGTGTCGTAGTTGCTGCCGAGCGGACAGGTGGCATCCGTGAAGCCGACGATCGCGTCAACCACGACCACCGCGGGCCGGCGGCCAATGCCGACCAATCCGGCAAACCCCTTGCGCCGGTAGTCTCCTAACGCTCCCGCGGCCGCGTCAGATAACGCCACGCGCCTTCAGCCCTGCGATGTCATCGCCAGAGAGGCCCAGCAGTCCGCCATAGACCTCGCCGTTGTGTGCGCCCAGGTGCGGCCCGGGCCAGTTCGTGCCGCCAGGTGTCTCGCTGAGCTTTGGCGAGAAGGCGGGCAGCAGGACGTCATCGTCATTGCCAATCGGCACACGCTCGAAGAGCCCGCGCGCCTGGAAGTGCGGGTCGTTCACCTGGTCGGCCACCGAGTAGATGGCCCCGGCAGGCACCTCGGCCTGCTCGAGCGCCGCCAGCACCTCGTCGAACGTGCGGGTGCTCGTCCACGCCGTGATGGCCGCGTCGATCTCTGGCTCGTGGGCGACGCGATCGTTATTGCGGGCAAAGCGTGGATCGGCGGCCATATCAGCGCGGCCGGCCGCCGTCATCAGTCGCTTGAAAATGCTGTCGCCGTTGCCGCCGATGATGATGAACTTGCCGTCGCTGGAGCGATACGTGTTGGTTGGGACGATGCCTGACAGCTTCGACCCCTCGCGCTCGCGCACGATGCCGTATTTGTCGTACTCGGGCACCATCGACTCCATCAGGTTGAACATCGATTCGTAGATGGCGACGTCGACCACCTGGCCCTGGCCGGTGGCCTTCACGTCGCGATGGTAGACGGCCATCAGGATGCCGAGGGCCGTGTGCACGCCGGCGATGGTGTCACCCATGCTCAGGTTGGGCCTGACTGGCGGACGGTCGGGGAAGCCGTTGACGTAGCGGAAGCCGGCTGCGCCTTCCGCGACCGACGCGTAGCCGGGCTTAGGCGAGTAAGGGCCTGTCTGTCCCCAACCCGACACGCGCGCCATGATCAGCCCGGGGTTGAGCGCCTTCAGATCGTCCGGACCGAGCCCCCACGCCTCCATGCGGCCCGGCTTGAAGTTCTCGAGCACCACGTCGGACTTCTCCGCGAGGCGTTTGACGAGTTCCCGCCCCTCGGGCTCGCGCAGATTGGCGGTGACGCAGCGCTTATTGCGGCCGAGGATGTACCACCAGAGCGCGGTGCCGTTGTGCATCTGGCGCCACGTCCTGAGCGGATCGCCGCCGTCGGGCGGCTCCACCTTGATCACATCTGCGCCGAACCACGCCAGCAGCACCGACGCGAATGGGCCCGCCAGAAGCTGACCCAATTCGAGCACGCGCAGTCCTTCGAGCGGCTTCGAGCGCGGTTGACCGTTCATCGCCTTGCTGTCCCGGCCGACTAGCCGCGAGCCTTCATGACGCCGGTCGCCGCAGGCGTCGGTCCGAACGTGAAGGTGTCCTGCGTCCCGCGCGCCGCGCGAATCTTCGCGCGCGCCGCCGTTGTGGCGGTTTCGTTCACGGTCAGCGTCTTCGGGTCGATGACGACGCCGTAGTCGCGTTGCGCTTTTTCGACCGACACGAGCTTGCCGGCCACGTCGTTCCGCACCTTTTCGACGGGGCGATCGAGCGGGTCCTTCCAGCCGCCGCCTCCGGCCGTCCGATAGATCAGCCGATCGCCCTTGCTAACCTTGATCTGCGACACCTTCGAGGCCAGCGACACCTTCTCGCCGTTGGCGCGGACGAGTAGCTTGGTGCTTGGCTGGCCGGGCAGGCCCGACAAAATGCCCCACGGATGCGAGCGCTCGCGATCGTCGTGGATGGCAATCTCGCCGTCGGCCTCGAAGCGGTACACCTTGTGCACGCCGTTTCCGCCGCGGAAGAAGCCCGCTCCGCCGGAATCGATCAGCGAGCCGTACTCTTCGATGGTGATGGGGTAGTAGCTCTCGAGGTATTCGCTCGGGATGTTCTCGAACAGCGGCCACCACGAGTGCGCATCCATTCCGTCGCCGAATGGCCGGCCCGGAATGCCGCCGAAGCTGATCTCCATCAGGTGGAAGAACTCGTCTTTGTCGTCGTGGCCGTTGTAGAGCAAGTACGGTGACGTCCCGTAGCCGGCGGCCGTCGAGAACTCCGGCGCGCCGTGCCCGAGCGCGCCACCCAGCACGTCGAAGAGCCGCGTGAGCGCGTGCGTGCGGCAGCCAAGCGCCGCAGGGAACTTCGGCGCGAGGAGACAGCCCTCGGGCGTCGTGATGTGGAGCAGCGGGTAGAAGCCGTCGTTGAAGAGAATCTGGGGGTCGAACACCATGATCAGGTAGACCCCGATGAACATCTTGAACATCTCTTCGTTCAAGTAGAAGTTAATCGGGCCGGGTGCCTGCGGATCGGTGCCCGTCCAGTCGAAGTAGGCGTGGTCGCCCACGCGCCACATCGTCAGCTTCATCTTGTACGGTCCGTTGCCGCGCCCGTCGTCGTCAACGTAGTCTTCGAAGCTGACCTTGTGCTCGGGCAGATTGCGCTGGATGAGCGCGCTCATCGCTCGCCGCGTGCGATCCAGCAACGCCTCGCACGCGCCCAAATAGGTCGCCGTGCCGAAGCGCTCGCAGATTTCAACGACTCGCTTCTCGGCCGTGCGGCAGGCCGCGACGATGGCCATGAGGTCGAAGTAGTTCATCGTCGGCATGCGCGAGTTGTTGAGGATCAGGTCGAGCACGTCCTCGTTCAACTGGCCCCGGTCGAAGAGTTTGACCGGTGGAATGCGGGTGCCTTCGCCGTAGATGGTCGTCGCGTCGGTCGGCAGGCTCCCCGATACGGGACCGCCAATATCAATCGTGTGGCCGAACTGGCTGCCCCAGCCGACGAGCTGGCCTTTGTAGAAGATCGGCAGCAGCACCATCCAGTCGTTGATGTGCGAGATGGCGCCCTTGCATTTGTAGGGGTCGCTCATCAGGAAGACGTCGCCTTCGTGGATGCCGCGCTTCCAGTCCTTGATGAACCCGGCGATGTAGGAGCCGAACTGTCCGACCACCATCCGTCCGTCGGGCGTGGCGATCATCGGAAAGCCGTCGTGCTGCTCGCGGATCACGGGCGACATCGCCGATCGGAACAGCACGGTGTCCATTTCGTGACGCGCGTTTCTGAGCGCGTTCTCGACGATGTCGAGCGTGATCTTGTCGATCGTCGCCGTCGCGCGCTTCCCGGTTGCCTTCTTGGTCTTGGCCATGGCTACTTCTTCCTCCCGCTGGCGCGACGCGCGGTGGCGTTCGCCCGTGACGCGCTGGACGCCGAGCGCGCGCTCTTGCCCTTGCCTGTGGCCCGCGGATCGTTCGCCGGCCAGATGAGGATGTTGAGATAGTCGTCGACGACGCCGACGTGGCCAGGCAGGATGAGCGTGGTGGTGTCGTTCTGGGTGATGACCGCCGCGCCGCTGATGCGATCGCCGGCTTGTAGTGCGTAGCGATCGTAGATCGGCGCGTCTACGGTCTTGCCGCGATAGGTGATGCGGTGCTTCTCGGTGGGTGTCGGCTTGGCCGGACTCTTGCGCTTCTTCTTCTCGAGCTCGACCTTCGGCACAATGCCGACGGCAACGGCACGAAGGTTCACGACTTCGATCGGGTGCTCGATGTTGAAGCCGTAGTTCTGCTGGTGGACGTCCTTGAAGCGCCGGACGACCTCGGCGAACCCGTCGGTCTTGTCGAGCGACGCCAGCTCGACGTCAATCGGAAACTCGTAGCCTTGCCGGTGATAGCGGAGGTCCATCTGATAGCGGATGCGCCGATTCGACGCTGCGATCTTCTCCGAAGTCAGCCACGCCGTCGCGTCCCGGCCGAGTGTCTGCAGGTCCTTCTTGACGGCGGTGCGGTCCATCTGGTCCATCGTCCGGATGACGGTGCGCGAGAACTCGTTTCGGATGTCGGAGTGCAGGAACCCAAGCGCCGAGAGCACGCCTGGCGTGGTCGGGATAATCGACGGCCACGAGCCCGAGAGCATCGACAGCGCGTTGGCGTGGAGCGGGCCGGCGCCGCCGAGCGCCACGAGCGCGAATTGCCGCGGGTCGTAGCCCTTCTGCACGGACACGAGGCGCAGGGCGCCGAACATGTTCTCGTTGACGATGTCGTAAATGCCTTCGGCCGCCTGCTTCAGCGGAAGTCCGAGCGCCTCGGCGACCTTCTGGACGGCCTGGATGGCGAGTTCGGGTTTGAGCGGCATCTCACCGCCCAGTAGCTTCGGGGGCAGGTAGCCGAGCACGACGTTGGCGTCGGTCACCGACGGCTCGGTGCCGCCGGCGCCGTAGCAGGCCGGGCCGGGCTCGGCGCCGCATGACTGCGGGCCGACGCGCAGGGCGCCCGTGAGCGGCACGTGGGCGATGGAGCCGCCACCCGCGCCAATGGTCCGCACGTCCACCGACGGCGCCTTGACCGGGTAGTAGCCGACGCGCGTTTCGCGCTGGATGTTCGGCTCGCCTCCGAACGAGATGGCGACATCGGTGGACGTACCGCCCATGTCGAACGACAACACGTTCTTGAAGCCGGTGAGCTCGCCGATATACGCCGACGCCACGGCGCCACCAGACGGTCCGGAGAGCAGCGTGTTCACGGGGCTCTCGGCCGCAGCTTCGAGGCTCATCACGCCGCCGTCGGAGCGCACGATGTGCATGGTGCCCTTGAGCTGCGCGTCGGTGAGCTTCTGGCGCATGCCGTTCAGGTAGACGCGCATCTTCGGCCGCACGTACGAGTTCATGACGGTTGTGAGCGTCCGCTCGTACTCGCGGAATTCGGGCAGGATGTCGGTTGACACCGTGACCGGCAGGTCCGGATACATCTCGAGGGCAATGGCCTTTACGCGCTTCTCGTGAGCGCCGTTGGCGAAGGCGTTGAGCAAAGACACCGTGAGCGCCTGGATGCCGTGGCCGTGCAGTTCGGCGATGAAGCGACGGACCTGGACCTCGTCGAGCGGCGCCATCTCGTCGCCGCGAGCGCTGATTCGAGCGCTCAAGCCTCGGGTGAGCTCGAGCGGCGCCAGCGGATCGGGCTTCTGCATGATGATCCAGCCGGCGAGCGGCCCGGGCGTCTGTCCGCGGGCGACGTGCAGCGTCTGCTCGAAGCCGCTGGTCGTGAGCAGCCCGACTTTGGCGCCCTTGCCCTCGAGGACGGCGTTGGTGGCCACGGTCGTGCCGTGCAGGATGAGCGCGATCTCGTTCGGATCGATACCGGCCTGTGACGCGATCTTCTGGATGCCGGTCAGGACGCCGATGGACTGGTCGGCTGGAGTCGACGGCGTCTTTGTGAGTTGCAACGCGCCGGTCTTCTCGTTGTAGAGCAGGAAGTCCGTGAACGTGCCGCCCACGTCCACGCCAAGTCTGTAGCTCATTGCTGCACCTCGTACACGAACAACGTTCTCTCGGTCAGGGTCAAATCAGCCCGCGCGACCGGAGAGCCTCGGCCACGCGGCTCTGCGCGGCCAGGAGCGCCCCGCGCTCGGACATGGGAGACGGAAATTGATCGGCGGGCACGAACGTCGTGCCGCCGTACATCGCCGCATACAGATCGAATCGCTGTCGCGTGACCAGGTTCGGCATGCCCGGCTGGCGGCGCGCGTGTCGCAGCGCGGCGATGTCGATGTCGGCCACAGCGCCGGCCGACTCGCCTTGATCGACCTCCGCGAGCACCAGGCCGCGATAGTCGACGATCTTCGACTTGCCGTCCGTGGACGACTCGGGAATCGGTATGCCGGTAATCCCTGCGGCATTGGCCGACACCACATATGCGACGTTCTCGACGGCGCGGGCCAGCTTGCAGACCTCTTTTGGCATGCGCGCATGGCCGGCCACGTCGGCGGTTGAGTGGAGAAACACCTCGGCGCCGTGCATCAGGAGGCACCGCGCAACCTCGGGAAAGAGAATCTCCTCGGATGCGATGGCCGCGAGCCGGCCCAGCGGCGTATCGGCGACCGGGAAGACATCCCGCATCGAGTAGCGGTTGCGGTACTCGGTCCAGAAGTCGTGCGGTGATGGCGAGAACAGGCTGTTGAGACGGCGGTACTTGAGCGCCAGCCCCTTCGGCCCAACCAGCCAGCTCGCTTGGAAGTATCGGCCGGGCCATGTCTCGTCGGCCTCATAGCCGTTGCCCGAGATCCACACCCCTCGCCTGGCGGCGATCTCGGTGACGCGCGCGATCTCCGGCCCCGGGATGTGGATGCAGGCCTTCGCAATCCAGGTCGTGGCGTCTTCGCCCATCGGGAAGCCGGTCAGGAAGTATTCCGGCAGCACCACGAGCTTGACGTCTCGGCCGTAGAATCCGATGGCGCCGCCGATGAAGTCGTCGATGCGCTTGATGGTGGCGTCGATGAGCGGCTGGCTGTCGGCGCGCGTCGCGCAACGATTCACGGCGTCGCACCGCACCTGAAGGGCGATGGCCTTGTACGGGGTGGGCGCTGCCGGTGCAGTCATGGCGACGAGCGATATTGTCTTATCTTTATGACAAATCGCAAGCGCCGTGTTTTGGTCGCCGTGTCGGAAGCGGCTAGGTCCGGGCCCACAGCTCGATGCGCACGCCTCCCGGGGCCACTCCGGAGACGGCTCGATGCCGGCGTCCGTCGACGCTGGCATCGGTTGTCGCGCCCCAGGCCACCGGGTGAAGCGCGGCCATGGCCGCCTCGACGTCGTCTGCGGTGAAGCCGAGCGCATACAACCCCGCGCGCATGGGCCGGTCGGCAGGCGCTTGCGCGCCTGGGTCTTCCGGAAATTCCAACAGCTCGACCCTGGCTGGGGCCTGTGCGCGGTCGGCCATCACGAGCAGCCGAATCGGCGCATCTTCGCGCGAGAGGCCCATGAACTTGGCGACCTCGGGGCTGGCGATGGTTGCATCGAGCAGCTGGGGCAGGCCGGCGTGTTCGGTCCAGAACGCCTTGACGGGGTCGATCGCCGGCACGGTCCAGACGGCGCTGTGGAGCTCGGAGTGCAGCGGCGCCGACGGATGGTCCAGCAGGCTTGGACGACGCCGGTCGACCTGGATGAACACCACGACGAGATGGTCTGGCCCTACGACCTTGGCCTCGCCGATCTGTAGCGGACCCACAGGATAGTGCACGATGGGTCCGCAGGCTGCACCGGCGGCGCGGGCCGCCGCCACACTCTGCTCGATGTCGCGCGTGTACAGGTCGATGGCGTGCGGGCCGTAGTCGTACGGACCGGCATGGTGTGGGCCGAGCGGTGTTTCGACAAGACGAATCCAGCCTGGCCCGTCGCCCCCCAGGGGCATACGCACGGTGGCCTGGCGAGTGGCGTTGTCCAGACCGTAGAGGGCTGCGGCAGCTTCTCGCGACACGACGTCGTCACGACGGTCGGAGTAGCCGAAGGCCGCCAGAAACGTGGCCGCGCGGTCGATGTTGGTGGTGCCGATGATCGCGTGCGTGGGTGAGGTGAGCATGAAGGGTCCCTGACGGCTACGACCACGTCCCGTCGGCGCCGAAGTACTCGCGGTATTGCGAGACCTGGCCGTCGCGGACGTCGAGAGCGATGGCGACGCGGTTCTGATAGTCCCTGCCGTCGTCGCCAAGATACATGCGACCGTGGTCGCGGAAGAGGAACACAACGGTCGAGGCATTGCTCGTAACGCTCTCGACCTCGTCGACGAAGAGACCGTCGCGATAGACGGTGCGGACCATCGTGAAGAACTCGACGGCTCGCGCCTTGCCATGGTGGCGGCCCTTGAATCGCCCTTGCGGGAAGATGATGACGACGTCGTCAGCGAGGACGTCGAACCAGCGCGCCCAGTCGCCGGTCGCCAGGCCGTGCCGAAGGGACTCGAAGGCGGCGGTCGCCACGGCCACGACATCGGTTGGCCGAGACGTCACGACTGCGCCTCCATCACCTCGCGCGCGGCGCGCTCGCCCGATTCGAGCGCGGCCTCCATGCCGGCGCTTTCGACGGCCGTGTGCTCGCCGGCAAAGTGCACGCGGCCCCACGCGCGGCCGAGGTGGGGACGCAGGTCCATGATGTGCCCCGGCGCGTAGTGCGCGTAGGCGCCGCCGGCAAACGGGTCGGTGCCCCATGCCACGAGGCCGGCGACCGAGACGGCGCCACGCGTTGATGGTCGCAGGCGTGCAAGCTCGTCAACCACCCGCCGGCCGGCGGCCTCGGGTCCGAGGGTGTCGAGGGCGCGCGCGCTGGCGCCGTCGACCCAGACAAGCAGACCGACCACGGCGCCGCCGGCATCGCGCAGGGCGAACACACGTTCGAGCGACGTATCGGTCCACATCGACACGGGGGAACCGTCGTCGCGCCAGAAGGGACGTTCGACACGAAGAAACACCTTGGTGATTGGTGTCGAGGGCAGCGTCGTGACCGCGCGCTTTAGCGGCGCATCGAAGTCGGGTGAGACCCGGACTCGTGCGAGCGCGGGTGGCGGCAGCGTACAGATCACACGGTCAGCACGCAACGTCGTGCCGCCGGCGTGCACCACGACGCCTCTGGCGCTCGCGGCCAACGATTCAACGGGCATCCGGAGCCGCACGCGCCCGCCGAGTGCGTCGGCCATCTTGGTCGTAACCGCGTCGGACCCTTCGCCCACGACGAACACGCCGGAGCCGCCATGCTGCCGCCGGTAGTCGTCGCGCAGCGCCCACAAGAGCGACGCGCGGTCGAGCGACTCGCAGTTGGGGGCGACGTTCATCAGTCGCAGTGCCTCATCAGAGGCGCCGCGGCCCTTCACGAACGCCGCCACCGACTGGCGATCCAGTGCGTCGCGCGCCGGCGATGTCCAGTCCGAGAGCGACGTCAGCGGGTTGGCGCCACGCACGTAGAGGCCGAGGAGTCCGGCCGGTGGCACCTGGCGTTCGTTCTCCGTCAGTCCCGTGGCCTCGGTGGCCCACTGGTCAATGCGGATGGCTCGCCCGCCGACGTGCAGCAGCGTCCCCTGGCCATCGCTGCCACCCCCGGGGAGTGCGGCCGTGAGTCCCAGGTCGGTGACCAGCGTCCTGAGTCGTCGATACGAGCCGCCCGCCACTTCGCCGCCGGCCTCCGGACGTCCGGGCAGGTCGCGCCGCGTGTGGACCCGGCCACCAACGCGGTCGCGTGCCTCGATCACCGTGACCTCGACTCCGGCTGCGGTCAGTAGACGCGCCGCATAGAGCCCCGACAGTCCGGCGCCAAGCACCAGAACCGACTGCGGTGCGGGCTGCAGGCTCGCCAGCGGCCGGCGTCCGGCAGTAACGACCGCGCCTGCCGTGAGTAGGAAACCGCGTCGGGTCATGGGTGTCATGCGAAGGCCTTTCATGCGATTGCCTCGATGTCGTCAGCGGCGTTCGGCCGTCTCGGCAGTGCCAGGAAGAACAAGCCCGACATGGCGAGCGGCGCGGCGCCCGCGAGCGTGAATGCCCACAACCACCCGTAGTCGCGAACCAGATACGACAACGCCAGCGGGCCGAATGCTATGCCGAGATTCACCGCGAGCGAGCCGGCCAGCGTCACGCCGCTGGCGCGCAGCCGTGCCGGAAAGTTCTCGGCGATGTAGGTGAACTTCACCGCTGTCGTACCGTAGAAGAAGACCGTCATCAGGCAGTAGGCGACGACCGTAGCCGCGTAGGACTCTGTGCCCCAGATCAGCACCAACATGGCCACCGATCCCAGCGTCGACCACACGATGATCGTGTCGCGACGGGGCAACACGAACTCGCCGACGTACGCGGCGGCGACGTAGCCGATCGAGCCCACCGCGTAGGAGAGGCCGACAATGCCGATCGCGTCGGCCGCCGACCAGCCGCGCGCCTCCTGGAAGTAGGCCGTCAGAAGAATCGTCGCGCCGTAGGCGAAGACGTGCAGGAACTCTCCCAGGAATAGCAGCACCGTGCGCGTTCTGAACGCAGGACCCAGCAGCTCCCCGAACGACGTCGAGCCCCCGCGTGCCTGTTCGGCGGCCTTTGCGCGGACGAACGCTTCGGACTCTCGAAGGTAACGGCCAACGACCCACATGTAGGGAATGCTGATGAGCCCGATGAGGAAGACGCTGCGCCAGCCGTAGGCCGTGAGCAGCGGCGGCGCCATCAGCGAGGCCAGGAACCAGCCGATCGGATAGCCGATCTGGATCGATCCCGAGAGCAGCCCGCGGTACCTGGCGGGCGACTCTTCGACGACGATGGTGCCGGTCACGGGTGACTGAATGCCGCCGGTGGCGAACCCGAGCGTCCGCAGCGTCAAGAGCCACGCCGTGTTGGGCGCCCAGCGGAGCGCAGTGACGAACAGCGACGAGACCAGGATCGATGCCTGGAAGACGCGCTTGCGTCCAATGCGATCGGTGAGCGCGCCAAGGCCGGCAATGGAAACGCCGGCCACGCTGAAGGTCAGCGCCAGGTACCAGCCGCGCTCCACGACGCTCCAGCCGAACTCCTGGGAGATTTGCGTCAACACGAACGCAAAGAGCGCCTGGTCCATGTTGGCGAACGCGGCGCCCACGAGGCAGATTGCGAAGGCGCGTGTCGGGTAGCCGCGGACGGAGGCGCGGAAGTCCGCCCATGAGGCGCCGGCGGACGCGTCCGATTGGCTCGTCACGACGGTCCTCCGCGGTGAGCGCGCGCAAACAGCGCCGCGCTCGTGCCCGATGCGGCCACCTTTGACGGCAGCGCCCGGCCGAGATGCGCCTGCACCTGGCGAGTGGCGTCGCCGAGGCGGTCGAGGTCGATCCCCGTCTCGACGCCCATCCCCTGGAGGAGGTGCACGAGATCGTCGGTCGCGATGTTGCCGGTAGCGCCCGGGATGATGGGGCCGCCGCCCATTCCACCGAGCGAGGCCTCGAAGCGCGTCACGCCTACGGTGAGGCCGGCGAGCGCGTTGGCCAGGCCGAGCCCACGCGTGTCGTGCAGGTGCAGGGCGAAATTCACCATCGGCCATCCGAGCTTCAGACGAGTCATCATCCTGGCGACCTGCTCGGGATGCGCGAAGCCGTATGAGTCGGCCACCGCGACCTCGGTGACGCCCGCGGCCGAGACCCGGGCAACAATATGCTCGATCGCCGCAGGCGGGACGTCGCCGGTCAGTGGACAGCCGAATGCCAGGCCAATTACCACGTGCACCGGGCGGCCGGCGGTGCGCGCCAGATCGACAACGAGCGAGAGTTCGTTGAGCGAGGCCGCCACGGTCTTGCCGACATTCTTCAGATTCCCAGCGTCGGTCGCGCTCACCACGAACTTCAGCGCGTCGGCGCCCGCCGCCAGCGCGGCGTCGGCGCCGCGTCGATTCGGTACCATGGCAAGGTAGGTCGTGCCGGCCCGGCGCTCGATGCCCGCCAGGACGTCGGCCGCATCCGCCAGCTGCGGAATGACCTGCGCGCTGACGAACGACGTGGCTTCAATGACCGGAACGCCCGCCGCCGAGAGCGCGTCGATGATGCGAATCTTGGTCGCGGTCGGGATGAAGCCGGCCTCCATTTGGAAGCCGTCGCGCGGTCCGACCTCGACGATGGTCGCCCAGGCCGGGAGCGGGCCCCGCGCGATGTCGTCGGTCAGGCTCACGACCAGGCCTCGATCGCGCCCGTTAGCCTAGCCGTCCCAGCGCCGATGACAAGGGGATCGTACGACACCGGATTTGTATTATCTTCATGACAAATTCGCGGTCAACCGCGAAGTGCCTGTCACACCGGATGCGGCACGTCCGGCGTGGCGAAAGGAGACAGCCATGCGTCCGTTCGTGTTTGCCGCTTTCGTCGCCCTGATGCTCGCGTCGCCTGTGCGCGCCCAGTCGTCGCTCGACGCCGACCTCACCCAGTTCCTGGCGTGGTTTGCCGGCGAATTCGACAACAACCAGCAGGTGTTCGTGGAACGTGAGCAGAAAATGCCTGCCGCGGAGATCCACGAGCATATCCACTCGATCTTCACGAAGGTCGACCTGCCGGCGTTCGGGCCGCACGTCTTCTACGTGCAGCAATACCAGGATGGCGATCCCGCCAAGCTGTACCGGCAGCGCCTGTACACGTTCACGGCCGACGCCGCGGCCGGCGCCATCGTGCTTCGCATCCTGTCCTTTCCCGACGACAAGGCCGTGATCGACGCGCACAAGACGCCGTCCAAGCTTGCTGGTCTGACGCCGGCGTCCATGCGTGCCATGCCCGGTTGTGACGTCCACTGGCGACGCGAGGGCGACGCCTTCATCGGCAGCATGAAAGCAGGCGCGTGCCGCATCCCCTCACGAGCCAGCGGCAAGACCATCACGGTGATGGACGACCTGAAGCTCACGGCGAACGAGATCTGGATCAGCGATCGCGCCACCGACGACAGCGGGGCGATTGTCTTCGGTCATCCGAAGGGTGTGCCTCACAAGCTGACACGGGCGGTCAGCTACACGTGTTACACCACCATCAAGAAAGCCGGTGCTCCGGAAGAGACGTCGAGCGCGGACCACTACTTCATCTTCCGAGGGTTGCAACTGCACGATCAGGGACAGATCCTCCCGCTCGTGACCGACGGTGCTCCACAGAAGTACAGCCTCGAGCTGGCCGAGCTCACCTACGCGTCGAGCGGCACGCGCGTGTTGAAACTCGCAATCTACGAAGTGGGCAAGCCGCGCGCGATTTCCTATTCCTGGACTGCGCCGGGTGCGGCGCGTATCGGCATCAATCTCCGATTCCTGGAAGCGGGCTGCACACGAAAGTAGCAGAGGGAGCGGAGGGGCGTGGGAACGGCGGACGTCAGCGGCGTCTACGAGGTGGCGATTGGTGCCCGCGATGCGGCGCCGCTCGTCGGCTACTACCTGCAGCAGGGTTACCGCGTCGCGCAGCAGGGGACGCTCGACGCCGAGGCCGCCGATCGCGCCTACGGGCATCGGTCGGCGCTGGCATCGACCCGCCTGGCGCACGGCGGCGCAGCACACGGCCTCGTCCGAGTCATGGCCTGGGCCGAGCCGGCGGGCGACGGCCTCGGACTCTCGCCCCTGCGGGTCGTTGGCAGCCGGTGGACCTCCATCGTCACCGCCGACGTGCTCAACGTCGCCAATCACGTCGAGGACGCCCGCACGGCCCAGTTGCCGATTGCCAGTTCGGGTCCGTGGTGGGACATGGTCGTGCCGCGCACGGCGCCGCCCGCGCCGTTTGCCGCGCCGGCTGTCGGGGTGCGCGAAATGGCGGTGTTGCAGCCGCTCACTCGTCAGGTGTTCTTCGAGCGTTTCCACTACGCGGTGCCACGCTACGGCGCGATTGACGAAGCCTGCCTCCTGAAGACGAGCGAAGCGTGTCACTTCGGACTGGTGTGCGTGTCGGATACCAACGACGTCCTGCGCTTTTACGACGATACGCTCGGGCTGCTGCGCACGCGCGACAACGCACAGCGCACCGCCGAAGGCTCGACCGCGGCTCGTGGCCTGTTCGATCTCGCTCCCGGCGAGGGATTCTGGGTGACCGCCTTCGACGACCCGCGTTCGTCGGCCGACTGGCAGGCGGCGATCCCAGGCCGGCTGTACGTGATTCGCTTCGCGCCCGATCGCCATCACGACGATCGGCGGTGGGCTGCAGGCCCCGGCCAGCTCGGCATGTCGCTCTACACGTTCCGGTCGCGTGACCTCGGCGTCACCCGCGACCGGATTGTCGCGGGCGGGGCAACCGGGGTGTCCGCCATCGCGCCAAACGAATTCGGCGAACCGTCGCTGCGCTTCACCGCGCCCGACGGTTACGCGCACGGGCTGGTCCAGCGACGGGATTGGGCCGCGCAGTGAGCGACGCGTCGGCGACCGGCGCCGTGCCCACGCCCATGCCGGCGGGAACGGCGGTGACCGTGTCCCGAATCGATGCCGGATCGGCGTCGCGATGTCGTATTGGGTATGCTCCGCGGTTGCGGCCGTCGTCACGCCAGAAACGAACGTGCGGCTGGACGATCGACCGGGAAGCATTTGGGGGGAGTTCATCATGAGACTGTTGTGGGGAACTGTCGTGGTCGTCGCCGCGCTGGCGGTGGCCGGCGCGCATGAGCAATCTCACGAGGCGCCGAAGGAAGCGCTCGGTTCTGTCGTGGGCGTCGACATTGTCGAGCAGGGCGGGCTCGTCGATGTGCTCACGGCGATCGGGGGCGCATCGGGACCGGTCCTCCGACATCGCCGCTCGAAGGACGGCGGACAGACGTGGACGCCCGAGCGGCCGGTCGCGATGCACGGTAAGGGCATCTCGAACGCGACCCGCGGACTCGATCCACAGATCGCGGCTGCCGGCGATCGCCTGTTCGTCGTCTGGACGACTCCCGGCCAGGGGATGCACGGCGTCGGCGCGCTGGCTGTCTCGCGTTCGATGGACGGCGGCACGACGTGGACGAGTGGGCCGAATCCCGCCGACGACGGCACCGAGCGTGGGCACGCCTTTATCGATGCCATCGCCGAGCCCGACGGCGCGCTCACGGTCGTGTGGCTCGAGAATCGCGGCACACGCGGACTGCAGGTGTCGCGTTCGCCCGACATGGGGGCCTCGTGGGGGCCGACTCGCACGATCGACGGCGTCACGTGCGAGTGCTGCTGGAACGAACTGCACCTGCGCGCGCCCGGCGACCTGCTGGTGCTCTACCGTGACAAGGATCCCCGCGACATGGCCATCGCCAGAACGACCAACGGCGGCGCCTCGTGGACGCGCCTCTCGACCGTGGGCGACTTCGCGTGGGGCATCGAGGCGTGTCCGTTCACCGGCGGTGCGCTGGCGCTGACCGGCCCGCCAGCGGCCCCGAGGCTGCATAGCGTCGTCTTCAGCGGCGCCCAAGGGCATGAAGGTGTCAGCTATCTCTCGTCGACGGATCTGGGCCGCAGCTGGACGCCGGCCGTCGCGCTCGGCGAAGGCCACGGCCAGCACGCTGACATGGCGGTTCGCGGCGATTCGATCGTGGTGGTCTACGACCGTGCCGACAAGGCGTCTGGCCAGGCCGTCGTGATGCGACGCTCGGATGATGCCGGAAAGACGTGGGGCCCGACGACGCGGCTCTCGTCGCCGAAGGGTCGCGCGACCTTCCCACGAATCGTCCAGGCCCGCGGACGGTGGCTGGCGCTGTGGAACGAACGCGTGGCGCCCGGCAAGCCGGCGCTCGAGCAGCGCAGCCTGCCATGACCCTCGCGCTGTCTACCCGTGTCATGCTGATCGTGGTCGCCGTCTGCCTGCTGTCATGGGCGACGTCGGCGTCCACGACCGGCTCTATGCGGCCGACTTCGTGCTGACCTCACAGAGCGGGTCTCGATACGGCCTACGCGCGCTCGACGTTGTCGGCCTCGGTGAGCACGTACTCGAGGTCCAGGCCTTCCCAGTCGTAGCGCACGAGAATGGCATCGGCGCCCGTGAACCAGACGTGCGACGTGGGTGAACGAATGACGTCGGAGTCGAACGACAGGTGGCGGCAGTGGAACGTCCCGGCCGGCACCGTGATCCGTTCATCGTCGTGCCGGCGCACCCGCAACGTCTCGAGGCGACCAAGGGGGCCGTCGGTGCCGTTCCACCGCGTCGACGTGTTGTAAATCGCCAGCGCCTGTTCGCCGCCGATGTCGCGGTCGTAGGACCACCATGGCCACGCATCGAGCATCACTGCGTGAGTCACGATGTGTATCCGGGGACCGACCGTCAGCCGTTGCGAGGTCCGCCCGGACTCGTGTGTGTCGGTCACGATCTCCAACTCGCGGCCGCGCAGCACGAAGTACCCGGTGCCGACCAGTGCTTCCCCGACCTGGAGCCGCACGAACACATCGTGCGGACGCTCGTCCGAACGCACGGTATACGTGACGTCACGCACGAACCGCGAGTCGTCTGTCATCGAGAGGCACCGCATGGTGCGCGACCCGTCGCGGTTCACGGTGAGCGTCCACGGTTCGCGTCCTCGCTCGACACCCCTGGACCGCGTGCGATACGACAAGACGCCTCGACGCACGACCAGCGCGCTCAGGACGGTGACTCCGACTGGTCATAGGAACGCTTGCGTGCGTCCAGCGCGTCCTCGATTGGTCCGATGCGCGGCACCATGGCCGCCACGATCGCACACGACACCAGGTGCATGGCCGCCACAATCCCGAAGACCGGCGCGTACGACACGCGATCGATCAGCCACCCGACCAGCGGTTGAAATGCCATGCCGCCCAGACTTCCCGCGGCTCCGGTCAGGCCCCACAGCGTGGCGGCGTAGCGATTCGGGCACATGTCGGCGGGCGCGGTGAAGAGTCCCGCAGCCTTGACCTGGATGCCGAACATCGCCACTGAAAACCACGCCAGCGCGGTGTAGGGCGAGGCGACCGTACCGGCCGGGAGGATTCCGAGCACCAGGAACGCGCCGAGCCACATGATTAGCATGCGTGAGCGATGCAGCGACATGCCGCGCGCCATCCAGCGTGCTCCCAGCCACCCTCCGGCCACCGCGCCAAGGTCGGCCGCCAGAAACGGCATCCAGGCGAACATTCCGATTTGTGCGATGCCGAACCCGCGTTCGGTCGCGAGGTATTGCGGTAGCCAGAACGTCACGAAGTAGAAGGCGCCGTCGCTCACGAAGCGGGCGAGCATCAGGCCCCAGACGTCCACACGCGTCAGCAGCGCCCGCCACGGCACCGCCGGGCGATCGGACGGAACGAGAGCGGATGGCGGAGGCGGGGGTTCGGGCGGATATGTCCAGCGCCAGAGCGCCCACCACGCCAGGCCAAGCGCACCGGTAGCCAGAAACGCGCCGCGCCAGCCCCACAGAACGATCAGCGCGGCTATGAGCGGCGGCGCCAGCATCGCCCCGAGGCCTGGACCGACGTTCAGCCACCCCACGGCGAGTGATCGCTCGGCGGGAGGGAACCACCGGGAGATGGCCTTGATGGCGGCGGGGAAGTTGCCGGCTTCGCCAACGCCAAGCAGGAAGCGGAACACGATCAGGCTGCCCAGCCCCGTCGCGAACGCATGTGCGGCGCTGGCCACCGACCACCAGATGACCGAGAGCGACAGCCCACGCCTGGGGCCGATGACATCGACGATGCCTCCGGCGACGATTTGCATGACCGCGTAGGCCAGGAGGAACGAGAACGGAATCCAGGCGTAGTCGAGAGCCGAGAGGCCGAACTCGCGGATGACAACCGGGGCCGCTACTGAAATGGCCTGACGGTCGATGTAGTTGACGGTGGTTGCGGCAACCAGCAGCGCAGCGACCCACCATCGTCGGCGGTCCGGTGGGGCAGACGATGGTGAGGTGTCGGGGACGCCCACTGAAGCGGTCATGGTATCGTGCTACCGCTCGAACGCGACTCGAGGCGTGGCCGGCGCGCGGTCCGCCCGTCGGCCGCCGCCAATGACGCTATGGATCGAAAGCCCGGCACGGATATGGAGAAGCGACTCTACTACGGTTGGATCATCGCGTTCAGTTGTTTCGTCGCGATCTCGATCACGAATGGCCTGACGATCAGCGGCATCACCGTGTTCGATGAGTCGCTCCTGAAGGAGTTCGGATGGAGCCGCGGCGGCCTCAAGTTCCGCGCCACGCTGACCTTCGTCATCACGGGGCTGCTGGCCCCGTTCAGTGGGTCACTCGCCGACCGCGTCGGCGCCCGCCGGCTGATGATTTTCGGCGCGGCGATGTTGAGCGTGTCGATTTACCTCTACTCGCAGATCAGCACGCTCACGCATCTCTACGCGATTCACGTGCTCTTTGCGCTGACGCTGGCCACCTGCAGCATTCTCACGGTCGTCTTCCTGACGTCGCGCTGGTTCGTGGCTCGCCGAGGGTTCGCGCTCGGGTTCGTGATCGTGGGCACAAGCATGGGCGGCATCGTGTTTCCGATGCTGAACACCTACCTGAACGCCACCTACGGCTGGCGGACGTCGTTTCAATTGCTGGCGCTCGTGCCGCTGGCGCTCGTACCGTTCCTGGCGCTCCTGGTCCGCGACAAGCCGGCCGACATGGGCCTCGTGGCGCTCGGTGAGGAGCGCACCGCGTCCGGTGCACCGCCACCGCTGCGTGGCCTGACCTACCAGGAGGCCATCAGGACGCCGACCTTCTGGGCGCTCTCGGTCATGGCGTTCGGCACGTTTGCGGCCATCATGGGCATCGTCGATCACCTGTTCCTGCACCTGCGCGGCTTGCAGTTCACGCCCGCCGAGGCCGCCCGCGGCCTTAGCTTCCTCTTCTGGCTGGGCCTGGTCGGGAAGTTCCTGTTCGGCTATCTCGCCGACGTCTTCAGCCCGAAGTACGTGGCCATGACCAACATCGCCATCATGCTGGCCGGCATCGCACTCCTATCGACGCTGTCACCGGCCCTGGTGCTGGCCTCGATTGCCCTCTTCGGGTTCGGATGGGGCGGCATTTACACACTCATCCAAGTGCTGGTGCTGGGGTGTTTCGGCAACCGAGCCGCCGGTACGATTCTCGGCACGCTCATCATGGTCGAGGCCCTCGGCGGGGGCCTTGGACCGTGGATCATGGGTCTGCTGTTCGACGCCAGCGGCAACTACTTCTCGGCGTTCGCGTGTGCCACCGCACTCGTCGCGCTCGCCCTGGCATCGTCTCTCGTGGTGCGTCCGTTCGAAGCTGACCCGCACACGGACCCGCGCTCGGTACGACCAGCGGCCTGATCCCCACGCCGACTGGCGCAACTCTCAGCGCGCGATTGGTCCTATTGTCATGAGAATATGATAACTTCCGCGCACGCGAGGCCGATGCGCCTCGGCGTCGCCTCATCGCCATGCCGTCGCCACTTGCCGCACGCGTCCCGCCGCTGTCCGCCCATCTACAGCACGTCGACGGGCGCGCCGAATCCGGCGATGGTACGCCTCTAACAGTCACCACACCGATCACCGGCGAAACGCTTGTCACTGCGGGCACGAGCGGCCGGGACGACGTGGTCCGAGCCGTCAGAGTGGCGCGCGCCACCTTCGAGCGCGGCGACTGGCGCCGGCAGTCCGGCCGTGCGCGATCTCAGGTGCTGCGCGGCGTCGCGGACGGCGTGCTGGCTGCTCAGGAGACGCTCGTCGAGCTGATCGTGCTCGACAACGGCAAGACGGTGGGCGAAGCGACCATCGACGTCCACGCCGCGGCGGCCGCCTTCCGGTGGGGCGCTGAGTGCGCTGAGCGAGGAGTCATTGAAGAGCGGCCGCCCGAGCGCGGTGTACAGAAACAGATCGCGCGGGAGCCCGTCGGCGTGGTGGCGGCGATCACGCCCTTCAATGCGCCGCTGCCCTTTGCTGCGGTGAAACTGGCGCCGGCGCTGGCGGCGGGCAACAGCGTCGTGCTGAAGCCCTCCGAACGCGCGCCGCTGTTGCCGGCACGCCTGTTCGACATTCTCACGAACGCTGGAGTGCCGCCCGGTGTGGTCGGTCTCCTGCAGGGCTGCTCCGACGTGGCGCGTCACCTCGCCGAGCACCCGGACGTCAACCTGATCTCGCTCACCGGTGGCTCCGAGGCCGGACAGGCAGTCCTGCGTGCGTCAGCTGCGACCTTCGCCCGAACGCTGCTCGAGCTTGGCGGCAAGTCGGCGCAGGTGGTGCTCGCCGACGCGGACCTCGATGTGGTCGTGCCCGCGCTGGCGGGTGGCATCTTCAAGAACGCCGGGCAGCGCTGCCTCTCGGGCTCGCGCATCGTCATCGATCGTCGCGTGGCCGACGAGGTCGAGGCCCGTGTGAGCGCGATCGCCGATCGTCTCGTCGTCGGCGATCCCTTCGATCCGGCGACCCACGTCGGCGCGATGATCGACGATCGCGCGGTCGCCGATGCCGTGGCTTTCGTGGCTCGCGCGGTGGCCGACGGCACGCCCGTCGTCGCCGGTGGTCGGGCCGTCGATGCCCTCCGCCCCGGCAGCTTCTTCCGCCCGACAGTACTGACCGGCGCGACTCGATCGTCGTTCGCCGCGCAGACCGAGCTCTTCGGCCCGGTGGCCACGATGATTCGCGTGGACGGCATTGACGAGGCCATAGCCGTCGCCAACGACAGCCGCTACGGGCTAACGGGTGCCGTCTGGACGAGAGATCCGGAGGCGGGCGCCCGCGTCGCATCGTCGCTGCGTGCCGGCTACGTCTGGGTGAACACCTTCAGTGCGATCTTCGGCGACATGCCGTTCGGTGGGTTTAAGGCGTCGGGCATCGGGCGCGAAGCGGGCGTGGCCGGGTTCGAGGCCTACACGGAGCTCAAGAGCATCTTGACCGACACGACCGGCGGCACGACCGCGCTGCGGTTCGGGGGTGTGTGATGCTGGCCGACCTCCGCCACGTCGGCGACCTGCTCACCCGCAATGCCCGCATCACGCCGAACGCACCTGGGCTCGGCATGGACGGCACACGCTACACCTGGGCCGAGTCCGACGCGCGCGCCAATCGGCTGGCTCACGCGGTCCGGCGCTCAGGCGTTGCGCGGTGCGACCGGGTCGGCATCCTCTCCCACAATTCGGTTGAGTACGTCGAGGCCATCTTCGCCCTGGCGCGCCTCGGCGTGGCGGCCGTACCCGTCAACAGCCGGCTCGTGGCATCGGAAGTGGCCTACATCCTGAAGGATGCAGAAGCGACCGGCCTGTTCGCGGGCGACGAACATCTCGACGTCGCGCGCGACGCGGCGGGGCAGTCGGCGACAACAACCCGGCTCTTCGGCCTTGGCCGAGGCGGCGGCGAGGTGCGCGGCTTCGACGCGCTCATCGCCGACGAGTCCGAGCACGAGCCCCTGCTCGACCGACCGATCGCCGGCGATGAGCTCTTCATGCTGCTCTACACGAGCGGCACGACCGGATTTCCGAAGGGCGTCATGTATCCGCACCGGCCGGCGCTGCGCGGCATCGTGGTGCACGTGCTCGCCATCGGCAGCGCCAGGCGGCACCGCGTAATGCTGCCGGCGCCGCTCTACTCCGCGGCCGGGTTCGCCGGCTTCACCTGCGCGGTGGCCGTCGGATCGTGCACCGACATCCTGCGGTATTCGCCCGAAGCCGCGCTGGCCACCATTGCGCGCGAGCGAATCACGTTCACGAACCTCGTCCCGACAACGCTCAAGATGCTGCTCGAGCGTGACGATCTCGACCGCTACGATTTGCGGTCGCTCGAGGTGCTGCTCTACGGCGGCTCCCCAATGCCGGAGCCGACGTTGCGCCTGGCGAGCCGGCTGCTGTCGTGCGGCTTCCGTCAGACGTTTGCCACTTCAGAGACCGGCTGTTCAGGCACGGTGCTCGAACCCGAGGATCACCGGCGTGCGCTCGACGAGCCCGGCTGCGCCGAACGGCTGCTGTCGTGCGGTCGTCCGCAGGTGGGCGTCGGGGTTCACATCGTCGGTGACGACTGGCAGGAATTGCCGCGTGGCGAGATCGGAGAAGTCGCGGTCGCGTGCGACGGCAATATGTCCGGCTACTGGAACAACCCCGAGGCCACTGCCAGAGTACTGCGGCACGGCTGGATTCGGACCGGCGACCTGGCGCGGCAGGACGACGATGGCTACGTCTACCTGGTCGATCGCAAGCACGACATGATCGTGAGCGGCGCGCTCAACGTGTATCCAGTCGAGGTCGAACGGGTCGTGCTGGCCCATCCAGCCGTCGGCGACTGCGCGGTGATTGGGGTGCCGGACCCGCGGTGGGGCGAAGGCGTGAAGGCGCTCGTCGTCGTGAAGCCCGGCGCCGTCGTCACCGAGAGCGAATTGCTCGTGTTCTGTGAGGGCCGACTCGCTGGCTACAAGCGGCCCCGCTCGGTCACCCTCGTGCCCGAGATCCCGCGCAATGCCGCCGGCAAGATCCTTCGCCGGCAGTTGCGCGAACCGTACTGGAAGGACCACGCGCGGACGATCGGCTGAGGCCGGCGTCCAGAGGAGCGGAGGCACGAATGCTGTTGATGTATCTGCTGTGGGCCGTCGTCGTCGGCGGCGGGTTGTTTCTGGGCGTCGGCGCGGTGTGGCAGATGGTGGAGACCGGCGCGACCGCATCGCTGGCGCTGAACGCCGTGCTGTATCTCGGGTCGGCGCTGTACGGCTTGCCGCGAGCGCTGCGGCTGCTCGTGGGCACGCCGACGGGAGGACACTGACATGTTCTTCGGAATCGACCTCGTCGACGCCGGGTTCCGGGGAATGCACGCCTTCATGGCGGCCACCTGGCTGATCCTCGACTTCATCGTTTACTGGCTGCACTTCAAGGTGAAGGACGGTGCGGCGCCCATCGACGAACGTCTCGAGCGCGCGCGCGTCATGCACGGGATCGATACGGTCGTCGCCTACGTGTTCCTGCTGATGTTTCCCACTGGCGTCGCGCTGGCCTACATCACCGGCACGGCGCTGTGGACGACGGAGTGGCTCAACTGGAAGCACGTCATGTACGGCGTGATCGTCGTGGATGCGCTTTACCTGCTGCCGATCTCCGGCACGGCCCTGAAGAACCTCAAGGCCATTAAGTCTGGCGCCACCAACGTCGGCGAGCTGAACGTCGAGATCCGCCAGCGGATGGATCAGGCGATGCCGGCGGTCTGGCTCATTTGGGCGCTGGTGTTCGCGGCGAGCGTCGTATCGGTTCTGAACCTCAAGACGCCGCAGGGCCAGGAGTACATTTTCCGAAAGACGGCCACCGAACTCGCGGCACCCGCTCGGTAGCGGGTCCTGGTGTAGACTCTATTTGTCTTATCAATAAGACAATTCAGTGATGCGCGCGCTCGATATCGTTGTCAACCTCTGGACGCCAGACCTGACGGCGCACTACACGCCGAAGCTCGATGCGTTCTGGAAAGCCGTGAAGATTCTGAACGAGACGTCGGCCGGCATTCCGCTCGACGAGCAGTTGCGCCGCATGGACGCCGCCGGCATCGAGCGCGGACTGCTGATCGCGACGACGGGCGGCTGGGAGGGATCCGATATCTACTTCCGGAAGCCCGTGGCCCGCATTGCCGAGGTGGTGGCGCAGCATCCGCGCCGGTTCAAAGGGATTGTCGGACTAAACCCGTCGCGCATCGTGCCGGCGCTGGCCGAACTGACCGAGGCCGTGCAGCAGCATCGCTTCGTCGGTGCGCACCTGTACCCACACTGGTTTGGCGAAGCGCCTGACCACCGCATCTACTACCCGTTCTACGCGCGGTGTGCGGAGCTCGGCGTGCCGGTGCAGATCCAGGTCGGTCATTCGGCGCAGCGGTTCCTGCCGTCGGTCGCCAGGCCGATGACGCTCGATCGCGTCGCCATTGATTTTCCCGAGCTGACGATCGTCGGCATCCACATCGGCTACCCGTGGGTTGAAGAGATGATCGCCGTTGCCTGGAAGCATCCGAACGTCTACATCGGGTCCGATGCGCACGCGCCGAGGTATTGGGATCCGTCGTTTGTCCGTTTCATCAACTCACGCGGCCAGGACAAGGTGCTCTTCGGCACTGACTGGCCGGTCGTCGAGTTCGAGAAGGCCATGACGGAGATCGCGGCCCTGGGCATCAGGCCCGAGGCGCTGCAGAAGCTGCTGTTCGACAACGCCGTCCGCGTCTACGGACTGACCGACTGGGTCTCGCACTGACATCAGGGGAATCGAATCGCCATGGGACGACCACATCTCGAGCCACTCGTCGACGCCGACGTGCGGCTCACACGCCTGACGTTGCCCGGCTGGAAGCCTGGCGCTCGCGTCCGCACGCTCAGCATCGATCCGGTCAACGGCGCTTGCACGCAAATCGTCGAGTTTGGCGGCGGGTTCCGGCAGCCGGCGGGATTCTCGACCAGCGAGTGGGAGCTCTACATCCTCGATGGCGCGCTCAAAGTCGGCGACCAGCTGCTGACCAAGGACCACTACCTGTTCGTGCCGGCTGGTTACCGGATCGGACCGATCTCGACTCGGCAGGGCTGCAAGGCCATGTGGTTCTTCAACGACCACTTCCCGAACTGGGTGCCCGCCACGGCGCACCGCGATCGGCAGGTCAAGACATCGGCGTTCGTGTCGACCAACGCCAACGACAGCATTCGGTGGGTGGTGCCGAACTTCTACCCGCAGACCGAGCCTGGATCGCTCGTCAAGCTGCTCCGCTTCGACGAGCCGACCGGTGCTTTCACCGGTCTCTACATGTTGGGGCCGGGATTCTGGCAGGACAACGTGTCGTTCCACGACTGTATGGAGGAGATGTACCACCTGTGGGGCGAGTCGTGGATGATGCAGTTCGGGTATCTGCCAACCGGGGGCTACGTCTATCGGCCGCCGTACATCAACCACGGACCATTCGCGAGCGAGTACGGCACGGTCGGACTGTTCCGCACTGACAGCTGGCTCGTGAATCACTTCAACTTCAACCCGTTCAAGAATCCCGAAGAGTGTCGTGAGGATGTGCTGACCAAGATGAAGCGGCGGCAGCCGGATCTCATGAACTGGGTATACCTGAGCAAGGACGAGTTCACGCCGTAGTCTTGTGATGTCCTCCCCGCGCGCGCTCGACGGCCTTCGTGTGCTCGATGCCGCGACCCTGTTTGCAGGGCCGCTGGCGGCGACGCTGCTTGGCGATTTCGGCGCCGAAGTGATCAAGATCGAGCA
>Ga0194132_10002310_pt1 | contig 36145 bp, 32 predicted proteins | sample TA2KigOf80mmetaG_FD_148612 | JGI IMG/M metagenome (GOLD analysis project Ga0194132, IMG submission 148612) | Freshwater microbial communities from Lake Tanganyika, Tanzania - TA2015054 Kigoma Offshore 80m | ecosystem: Environmental > Aquatic > Freshwater > Lake | place: Tanzania: Lake...
CACATCGCCGGTGTAGTGGTGGAAATCGAGAAGATGGAACAGGGGCCGCGTACCGGCAAACCCATCCAGATCCAGTTTGCATCCCACACCCGGGAGCTGCTTGAACCTGCCGTGGCTAAGGTAGCCGAGTACATCAAGGCCAACGTCCCCGAAGCGGTGGATGTCGATGACAGCCGCTCGTTGCCAGGCCTTGAATGGCAGCTGACGGTGGATCGCGCCCAGGCTGCCCTGTACGGGGCGGATGTCTCCCAGGTCGGTATGGCGGTGCAGCTCATCACCAATGGCATGATGGTGGGTGAATACCGTCCCGAGAAGGCAGATGACGCGGTCGATATCCGCGTGCGTTATCCGGCGGAATACCGTGGATTGTCAGCGCTCGATGAACTGCGCATCACCACCCGGACCGGCCTCGTGCCGATTTCCAATTTCGTTACCACCGAGCCCGCGCCAAATGTCGACACCCTTCAGCGCATGGATGGCGTTCCTGTGGAGTACATCCGTGCCAACGTGCAGAGCGGCGTTCTTGCCGATGCGGTGGTCAAGAACATCGAAATTTGGGTCAAGGACCAGAACTGGGATCCGCGACTGACGATCGATTTCCGCGGTGCCAACGAAGAACAGGAAGAAGCCATGGCGTTCGTGGGCGTGGCTTTCCTGCTGTCGCTGCTCTTGATGTTTGCCCTGCTGGTGACCCAGTTCAACAGCCTCTACCAGTCGACGCTCATCCTATTCGCCGTGGTGTTTTCCACCGCCGGTGTGCTGGTTTGGCTCATCATTTCGCAGCAGCCGTTTTCGGCGATCCTGACCGGTATCGGCATCGTCGCGCTGGCCGGCATCGTCGTGAACAACAACATCATCCTGATTGATGCCTACAACCACCTGCGCAAGGAACATCCGGAACTCGACTATGTGCAGCTGATCGTGCGAACCGGTGCCCAGCGGTTGCGACCGGTGATGCTGACCACGATTACGACGATCTTCGGCATGCTCGGGCTCGCCATGAACCTGTCCGTAGACATCGTCGCCCGCGAAATCGTACACGGCAGCCAGATGTCCATGTTCTGGGTCCCACTGTCGCAGGCGCTGGTCTCGGGGCTTGCTGTATCGACCCTGCTGACTCTCATCACCACACCCGCCATGCTGGCTGTGCCCCACCAGTGGCGCGGGTTTACCGCGCGGATGCGTCAGCGCTTTGCGCGGTCACGACCTGCCGAGGCTTCTTCCTGACGATCGAGCGGCATTCCGATCCTTGACGCCGGGTGGCCGCTCCTGGGCACCCCTGCTAATCTGCCCGCGTGGAATGGATACTACCGCTCGAGCGGATCAACCTGAAATCGGTGTCCTCGACCGGCGGCAAGGCCGCCCGGTTGGGCGCCTTGTTACAAGCCGGCTTCAACGTGCCCGGCGGCTTTCTCATCACTGCAGAAGCATTCCAGCTGCACCACCCGGTGCTGCTAGAAGAGGCGCCACCTCCTCCAGTTCTCGTACCGGCTTTTCGTACCGCACTGGCGGAAGCGTTCACACGTCATTTCGAACCCGGTGAAGCCGTCGCCGTACGCAGCAGCGCGATCGACGAAGATGGCGCCGGCATGAGCTTCGCCGGTCAGCATGCAACCTACTACTGGATCGGTGCAGATCGGCTCGAGCAGGCCGTCATGGATTGCTGGCGTTCGCTCTGGAGCCCTGCCGCGCACGCTTATCGCACGGTCTGGGATCAGTCAGTGCATCCCATGGCGGTAGTCGTGCAGCGGATGGTGCGTGCGACACGTTCAGGCGTCTGCTTCTCACATGATCCGCTCGACCCGGTTCCCGGAACGGTGGTGATCGAAAGCTGTTTCGGCCTTGGTGCGGCCTTGGTGGATGGCCGCGTGCAACCAGACCGCCTCAAGATCGATGAACGTGGCGGCATCGTCGACTTACAGATCGGCGATAAGCAGGTGATGGTCCCGGCAAGCGTGACGGATGCTTCCGGCACCCGTCTTGAGCCAGTGCCGGAACATTTGCGCACGACTCCGGTGCTCACGACCCGGGAAGCCATAGCGCTGCATGAAGCCACGGAACAGATCGAGTTCCTCTTCGATGAGGCCGTAGACGTCGAGTGGGCCTTTGACGAGAGCCAGCTCCACATCCTGCAGGCCCGCCCGATAACCACCATCGCGGCACCACCCGTCATCGATCGTCGCCTAGTCTTGTTCAAACCCATCGCAGAGAACTTCTCCGAACCGATGACGCCGATGAGTGTCGATCTGTTCGCAGCCGTTTTGCCGCGCGTCGGCGAGTTTGTGCGTGGCCGCCTGTACCTCGACTTCGACCGGATCAAACCGTTACTGCCACTTGCTGTCGAGGACGCCGAACTCATCGACATCCTGCTGCTCAGGCGGTCGCCTTCGAGCCTGCGATTTTCGCTTCAAGGGCTGCTCAAGAGTGCCGCGTTGGGCGCCGCAGCATGGCTCGCATTTGGAACGTTCTGGTCAAGAAGTGCCCGCGTCCGGCCAGAAGTGCTCGAAATCCGTTTCGTTCCCTGGCTGGAACGGTTGAAGCAGCACTCATCCCTTCCGGTGCCTTCGTTCTTCAAACGGGTGCTGTTCGGCGCGTCACCCTGGTTGCCGGCATGGCAACTGATGCTGCAACTCAACGTCTCTGCCGGCCGTTATTTCCTGCTTATCGGCGTGCTACATCAGCTGATCCGGCGCTGGGCCACTGATTTTGATCCCGAACGGATTGATGATCTGGTGCATGAAAGCTCCACGATGTGGAGCAAACGCATGGTGGCCGACGTGACAGCATTGGCCACGATCGCTCGCAGCCATGACGACAGCGCCCGCGCGCTCCGCTCAGAGGAACCGATTGAGCAGGTGCGACAGCTGGCTACCGATCATCCGTTTGTGCTCGCCTTAGGTCAGTTCCTGGTGCGTTTCGGACACCGTGGACCCCGTGAGATCGATCTGGCGACACCCAGGTGGCGCGAGGACGTCACGCCATTGCTGATCATGGTTCGCAATCAGATGCTGCATGGCAGCGACGAACCGGGTGATCGTTACGCGCGACATCTGGTCGCACGCGATCTGCTGCGCAAGACGCTTCGATCGAGCGTCAAACAGGCTGTGGTGAATGCCGTGCTACGGCGGATCCGTTACTACGTCACCCTGCGCGAAGACACACGCCACTACCACACCATGATTTTTGATGCGGTACGGTCACGGCTGCTGGCGGTTGAACATGAGCTCCTGAACGAGGACAAACTCAAATGTGCGGGAGATATTTTTTTCCTGCGTTACAGTGAAGTGGAAGCGCTGCGTTCAGGTCATGCCGGAGCTCGCGACGTATCCGCACTGATTCGCGAACGGCGCGTCGCCCACTTACGCGAGTCACGCTGCTTGCCACCAGAGACTTTCGGTCTGCGTGTCGTGAAGCGGCAGGAGGACCGAAGTTACTCCACCCTTCGCGGCCAGTGCGCCTGCACCGGCGAGGTGGAAGGGATCGCTCGTATCGTCCTGCGCGCGGATCAAGCACATGCACTCAAACCCGGGGAAATCATGGTGGCACCCTATACCGACCCCTCCTGGACACCACTCTTCCCGCCCCTTGCTGGAATCGTTGTGGGAATCGGCAGCTACCTCTCCCACGCCGGAACGATTGCCCGGGAATACCGCATCCCGTGTCTCGTCGATGTGAAGGGCTGTATCGAACGCATTCCGGACGGGCACAGGATTCGTCTCAACGCGACCGAAGGATTTGTCGAACTGATTCACGACTCAGCAGATATGGAGCTCGAACCGGACGCCGGAGGCGAGGATTCGATCAGCGAGACATCGCCAGTTCCGGACAGCGCCGATTCCATTGAGGCGTGGCGATGACCGTTTTTCTCACTGCCGTGCTACTGCCCTTTGCGAGCTTGTTATACGGCGCGGCCCTCGCCCTGAGAGACGGAGGAGCGCCGGTGTGGGAGTGGGTCCGGATACTGGTTGTTGTTGCACTCTTCCTGACCTTGATCATCGTCTTCCCGGATGCGGCACCCGTGGCGGAAGTGGTCGCTGTGGCAATGATCGTGTTGTTCCACGTGACCGGTTTCTACGCATGGCGACTGTTCGGCACAGGGATACCCGCGGACGAGAAAGGCGATGCGAAAGACGGTCGAAGGTGAGGCCCCCACGCGCGACCCCGGCAAAAGCCGGCTCCGACAACACCGGTTGGGACAGGGGGACGGGGAGAGACCCAGATACCGATGCTGCCGGAGCCTTGAGGCGGTATTGGTCATTCCAATCCGTGAATGCCCGCCGCCTGCATTAGGTATAGCAGCGTTTCCGGATGCTGCCGTGAAGTCCATTTACCTCCGGGCGGCAAGCGCTTCGGCGTAGGCCACTACCCGCTCCGCCTCCGCAGCGTGCAGGTTCTCCACCAGATTGCCGTCGAGCACCGCAACCCCCTTCCCTGCGGCCAGCGCCTCTTGCCATACGCGCAGTACCGCCCGGGCGTGTTCAAGCCCGCGCGCATCGATGCCATAAACCTCATTGGCAATATCGATCTGGGTCGGGTGAATCAGCGTGCGGCCATCAAAGCCCATGGCCCGGCCGGCTTCACAGCTCTCGCGGAACGATTCCAGATTGCGGAAGTCGAGATGTACACCATCGAGGATCGCCTTGCCCGCGGCACGCGCGGCAAGCACACACTGCTGCAGGGCAAAGTGTAGGTTGCTCCGCGACGGGGTATGGGTCGCTCGCAGTTCCTTGACCAGATCACTGGTGCCCATCACCAGCGCCTCCACCCGGGGGTGTACCGCCAGTTGCCGGGCGTCCATGACACCGACCGGCGTCTCGATCATGATCCAGATCTTGAGGGCCGCAGCACCCAAACGATCCAGTTCTGCGGCGATGGCTTCAATCTGGGCAATACGTTCAGTCTTCGGAAAGACCAGCGCCGCCACGCCTGACCGGGCGAACGCGGCTAGATCATCCCTCCCCCATGGCGTTTCCAGGCCGTTGCATCGCACCAGCAGTTCCCGATACCCATACGCACCGCTCGCGAGTGATGCACCGACCTGGGTGCGCGCCTCTGCCTTCGCATCAGGTGCAACCGCATCTTCCAGATCAAAGATGATCGAGTCACATGGGAGGGTGCGGGCTTTCTCCATCACGCGGGCATTGGCACCCGGCATATAAAGCACGGAACGTCGGGGTTTCATTCTTTGGTCTCGTCAGAATTTCGAAAGGACTGATCAGCCGATCATGGCCGCCTGGCCACCATCCACGGGGAGGCAGACACCGGTGATGAACTTCGCTTCATCGGATGCGAGGAACAACGCTGCGTTGGCGACATCCCAGGCGCTGCCCATCTTGCCGCCGAGAGGAACCATGGCATCCCGCTGTGCGATAAGTTCCGCACGATCCCTACCTGCAGCCACATAACCCTCTATCGCCATCGGCGTATTCATAAGCCCGGGCATGATGACGTTGGCGCGAATGTTGTACTTGGCGTTGCCCGTCGCCAATGCATGCGTGTACGCATTGAGCGCCGCTTTGGAGGTCTTGTAGGCAACAATCCCCACCGCACACACCGCGGCCACAGAAGAAATATTGGTGATCACACCATGACCCTGTGCGCGCATCGGCACGAGGGCTTCCCGGCAACTCAGCATGATGCCTTTCATGTTGACGTCGAAGATGCGGTCCCACACTTCTTCGGTCATGTTCGCCGCAGTGCGGTCGCCAGCGCCGATGCCAACGTTATTGTGCAGGATGTCCACGCGACCATAACGCTCGATGCAGGTTGCGATAAAGCGACTACAGTCGGCCGCGCGGGTGATGTCCGCCTCGCAGGCGCTCGCTTCGCCACCTTCAGCCTTGATCAGGGCAACAGTGTCTTCTGCTGACTTCAGGCGGCGATCGACCACCAGCACCTGGGCGCCTTCCTGTGCGAATCGCAGCGCGGTGGCGCGGCCATTGCCGATGGTTTCTCCGGGTGTTTGTCCGCCCCCGGTGACGATGGCGATCTTGCCGGTCAGACGTCCCATCCGGGTAACCCCGCATCCGCTTGTACACCAAAACTGTTCAGTGCCATGGACACCAGGTTGTACTGGCCGACCGTGAACACCACATCCATCATCTGCTTGGTGTTGAGAAGCTTCGACAAGCCGGACCACGTGGTGTCGCTGACATGGGCATCACTGTGCAGTTCATCGGTGGCTTGCAGAAGGAGACGGTCCAGTTCCGAGAGACCCGGTGTGGACGGCCCAGACTTGCAGGACCGGATTTCTGCATCGGTCATACCGGCCTGGCGCGCGATCAGCACGTGTTGCCCCCATTCGTAGCCGGCCTTACACAGAAAGCCAATACGCAGAATGATCAACTCGCGCTCGCGGACCGCGAGTGTGGATTTGCCGAGAATGTGATTGGCGAACACCATCCAGCGTTTGGCGAGTTCAGGATGATTGGTTAACGTCTTGAAAATGTTGAGCACTCGGCCGGTCTTGGTAAACGGCTTCATGAGCTCGACGGCTTCAGGGCTCCACTGGTCTGCTTCAAGCGCAGGCACGCGTGGTGATTTGAGTCGCATGTGACACTTCTCCCCGGTTCAGATACCACAACCATCGCAAATTGCCGGCGTGGGTGCCACAGGAAGGTCTCTCTAGTCCGTCATCTCCACGTCATAGCGTGCCTTGCGCAGACTCGCCACAACCTGCTCGACCTGCTCCTCTCCCCGCATCTGCAGAACCAGTTCCACCATCGTGGCTCGCACCGATGAAGAACCGAACGCCCGCTGGTGCTGGATGTCGATGATGTTGCTGTCGAGCTTACCAATGATCTCGGTGAGATCGGAGAGTGCACCCGGCACATCCGGAATCTCGACCCGCAGACGCACCAGCCGATGGGTGCGAACGAGACCGCGCTGCAATACCGACGAGAGGATCATCATGTCGATGTTGCCGCCGCACAGAACTGTGGCAACACGCTTGCCGGCAAAACCATCGCGATCGGACATGACTGCGGCGAGCGCTGCGGCACCTGCGCCCTCCGCCACAGTTTTCTCGATCTCGAGCAGCGTGAAGATGGCCTGCTCAACCGCCTCTTCGTTGACGGTGACAACCCGGTTCACACATGCCCTGATGATTGGCAGCGTGATCCGCCCGGGGTGTTTGACGGCGATTCCTTCGGCGACAGTCCCCGCCTTGTGGGTCGCCGGTTCAAGTCCAGCGAAGAGCCGGGCAACCGAATCGTACCTTTCCATCTGCACGCCAACGACCTGGATCTGCGGTTGCAGGCTGCGGATGACAGTTGCCATCCCGGAAATCAGACCACCACCACCGATTGGCACCACGACGATATCCGGAGGCGGCATCTGCGTCAGCATTTCCAGGGCCACCGTACCCTGCCCTGCGATCACCCGCTCGTCGTCATAAGGATGCAGCAGTACCAGCTGTCGCTCTTCTGCGAGGTTCTCTGTAAAGGCGCGGGTTTCATCGAACTGGGCGCCATGGAGGATGACTTCTGCCCCGTGGACGCGGGTTTGTTCGACCTTCGCATTGGGTGTGGTGCGCGGCATGACGACGGTGGTTGGGACACCGAGTCGGGCACCGTGATACGCCACCGCCTGGGCATGGTTGCCGGCCGACATCGCGATCACACCACGCCGCCGCTCAGCGTCGCTCAGCTGCAGAAGCGTGTTGAGCGCACCGCGCTCCTTGAAAGACGCGGTGAATTGGTGATTCTCGAACTTGATCCAGAGATCGCAGCCGAGCACCCGGGAAAGCGTGTCCGATTGCATGCACGGCGTCTCGATAACTTGCCCACGCAGACGTGCCGCAGCTTCTTCAATCGTCTTGATGTTCATGAGCCGTGAGTATACTCGGCACCATGAAGAAGCTGCTGGTGGTGTACCACTCCAAAACCGGGCGAAACCGGAAACTTGCGGAAGCGGTTTGTGCCGGGGCACACCATACCGACATCACCACCGTGGACGTACAGCAAGTCATGGCGCGTGAGGCCGGCCCTGATCATCTGCTCTCTGCGGACGCCGTCGTGCTGTGCACACCGGAGAACTTCGGTTACATGTCCGGGGCCATGAAGGACTTTTTTGACCGGACCTTCTATGAAGTGGAAGGCCGCCTCAAGCCCCTGCCGTGCTGCATCGTGATTGGTGCGGGGAACGATGGCAGCGGCGCATTGCGCGCCATTCGACGCATCATCGGCGGTTACCCGATGCGTGAAGTACAGCCCGAGATCCTGGTGATTGGCGAACCCGCCGAGGCGGATCTGGAACGTTGCCGGTCGCTGGGGCTGGCGATGGCCGCGGGTCTGGACTTAGGCCTCTGGTAACGACGCGGTCTCCGCTTTGTCTCATCGAAACCTGCCTTGCGGTGGACACCATCGCCCGGTACGGTTCGGTGCCATCACCGAGGAGACTGTATGCCGAGCGCACTGGCCGCTTACCGGATCTGCGACTTCACCGGACAACTGGCCGGCGCTGGCGCCACCAAATGGCTGGCCGCCTTCGGGGCTGAGGTCATTCGCATCGAAGACCCGGTACGGCAAGGCCGCTGGGACATTCTGCGCGGTAACCCTCCGTACAAGGATGAGCGCCGCGGCATCGATATGGGCGGTGCGTTCAACAATCACAATACGGACAAGCTCGGCATTACGCTCAATCTCAAAACAGACAAGGCGCGGGAAATCCTGCGCCGGTTGGTCGCCCTCTCCGATGTGGTGAGCGAGAACTTCGCGGCAGGGGTTCTGGAACGGTGGGGCTTCGGTTACGACGCCTTGCGTGCAATCCGGCCGGACATCATCTACGTCTCCAACTGCGGCTTTGGTCATCAGGGCCCTTACAGCCGCTTCAAGACCTGGGGTCCCATCGTGCAGGCGGTGAGTGGTTTGACCCACACTTCGGGTCTGCCGGATCAACCGCCCGCAGGGTGGGGCTATTCCTACATGGACCACACCGGTGGTTATTACATGGCCATGGCGATCCTCGCCGCGCTACTGCATCGGCAGCGCACCGGAGAGGGTCAGTGGGTTGACCTCGCCTGCACGGATGCGGCCCTGACGCTGAATGGTCCAGCGCTGCTCGACTGGACCGTGAACCAGCGAGGACTGCGTGTTGCACCTGTGTACAGCAATCGTGATCAGCACGGTTTCATGGCACCTCACAACATCTATCCCTGTGCGGGCGACGATGACTGGATCGCCATTGCCTGTCGCGACGATGCCGAGTGGGCTTCGTTCTCCGCCCTCATCAATCAACCTTGGACTGGATCATTCTCAGGTCTCAGCGCGCGCCTCGAGGGCCAAGACGAACTCGACCGGTTGATCTCCGCGTGGACGAGTACCCGCGACAAGTTTGAAACCGAGTCTTTGCTGCGTGCTCACCATATCCCGGTCGGCGCCGTGCAGAAACCGTCAGAGCGTATCGATCGAGATGCCACCACTGGCCGGTTCGGCCTGTGGCCAACGGTTGAACATAGCGCCATCGGCAAGGTGCGCGTTGACGGTCAACCCATGCATTTCTCTGTTACGGACTGGCAACAGACCAGGGGAGCACCTTGCCTTTCCGAACATACCCGCCAGGTGCTGACCGGCCTGTTAGGGTACACCGATGCCGAAGTGGATGCGTTTCAGGCCGAGGGCGTGCTGTGAGTGTGCTGAGCGGCATCCGCGTGATCGAAATCGCCCATGAACGCATCGCCTTTGCGGGCAAGCTGCTCGGCGAGCTCGGCGCCGATGTCATTCTCATCGAGCCACCTGAAGGGACACGGGCGCGGCATTACCCGCCCTTTGTGGACGATATCCCGGGTATCGAAACCAGCCTCTACTTTTGGCACTACAACGCCGGTAAACGGGGGATCACGCTGGACCTCGACACCTCCAACGGCGTGACAGAGCTGCACACGCTGCTGCGCACCGCTGATGTGCTCATCGAGTCCGAAGCGTCCGAACGGGTGGCTTCGCTACGGCTCGATGCGAACACAACGGCGCGCACCAACCCGCGGTTGATTCATGTTGCAGTCACGCCTTTTGGGCGGAGCGAACCCCTGAGTGACCTGCCGGAAGTCGACCTCACACTGATGGCCGCGGGTGGTCCGGTCTGGAGCTGTGGTTACGATGATCATAGCCTGCCACCGTCACGCGGCTGGGGCTTTCAGGGGTATCAGACCGGCTGCCACTTCGCCGTGATGAGTGTGTTGACCGCCCTGCTATACCGCGGCAACCAGCCTTCAGGCGGCGGGCAGTTCATCGATGTGTCGATCACCGCGGCCCTCAATGTCACCACGGAAGGCGCGTCCTATAACTGGCTAGTGGAGGGCAGCACCTTGCAGCGCCAAACTGGCCGACACGCAAGCCTTAGGCCCACCGGTGAGACCCAAATGCAGTGTGCTGACGGACGCTGGGCCAACACCGGTGTACCGCCCCGGTTTCCGGTGGAGTTCGCCCGCTTGCTGGATTGGCTGCGCACGCTCGGGCTCGAGGATCAATTCCCGGAAGCTGTTTTTCTGGAGATGGGTGCCCACTGGGAAGGTCCATTCGACCTTTCGAGAATCGGTGTTGACGACACCATTACTGCGGTCTTCGCAGCGGGGCGCGAAGCACTGCAACTGATCGCCCGGACGGTCCCTGCGCAGGCCTTCTTTGAAGGATGTCAGAACGCGGGTCTTGCGGTCGGGGTCATCAACAGTCCCGAAGAAGCCTTCGAGGATCCCCACTTCAAGGCACGGGGCATGCAGGTCCCACTCTATCGACCGGATCTGGACCGAACCGTGATCCATCCTGGGCCTCCCTTCAGCCTGCCGCTTTCGCCCTCACGGCTCCAGCGTCCTGCCCCGAGGCTCGGCGAACACAACCAGGAGATTGTTGGCGGATCCTGACGGAACAAATTTCGCGCCTTTCCTGACTTGAGGGTCAGGGACTTTGTAATCCTATCCTGCTAGTTTTGAATCCATGCAAACCACCACCGCGGCACCGCCACTCACCACTACGCAGACGCTGTCATTCGGAATCGGTCAGATCGCGGAAGGCGTCAAGACCAGCGTTTTCGGCACCTTCCTGCTTTTTTACTACAACCAGGTGCTCGGCCTCGCAGCTGATCTTGCCGGTCTCGCCATTGCCCTGGCACTGATCTTTGATGCCATCACCGATCCCATGGCAGGCAGCATTTCCGATCGTTGGCGAAGCCGACTGGGCCGTCGCCATCCGTTCATCTACGTATCGGCAGTGCCTTTTGGACTGGCGTTCTATTTCACCTTTGCACCACCCGAGGCGTTGCTTGCTGCCGGGCAGACTGCGCTCTTCGTGTGGATGCTGGCTGGCACTGTGTTGGTGCGAGGCTCCATGACCCTGTACTACGTCCCGCACATGGCTTTAGGCGCGGAACTCTCAGAGGACTACGATGAACGCACCGTACTCGTCGCCACGCGCCACTTTTTTGGTGCGCTCGGTTTTGTACTCGTGTTCATGCTGGGGTTCGGCTACTACTTTTCGCCGTCTCCGGAGTTTCCCAATGGCCAAACCAATCCCGATGCTTATCCGCCTTTCATGTTACTGGTCGCGATTATCGCGAGCTCGGCAATCCTCATCACCGCACGAGGCACCCAGTCACGAATTCCTTGGCTGCCGCAACCCCGTGTCGATCAACCCAGGGTCCGCGCCATCGATGTGATTACGGAGGCCTACAGCTCGCTGAGTAACAGTTCGTTCCGCTGGATGCTGAGTGGCTTCATCATCATCATCGTGGTGTTCGGTGTTGCCGGCGCCACGGGTCTGTATCTGGGCACGTTCTTCTGGAAGCTCAACCAGTTCCAGATCCTGCTCACCGCACTCGCGGGGCCTGTGGGCAGCATGCTCGGGTACATGCTTTCCGGCCGCTTCTTTCGCTGGCTGGATAAACGTAACGCGATGATCGCCGGAGGAGCTGCGTGGATGACCATCCACTCAGCCCCAATCCTACTCTACCTTGCCGGCTGGATGCCGGAACCCGGCTCCTGGCCACTCGCCATCGTATTGACCCTTGGTACGACTCTGGCGGGTGCCTGTATCGGCCAGCTGATCGTCGGCTCCCACACCACCATGGCGGACATCGCCGACGAACAGGAACTCGCCACCGACCTGCGCCAGGAAGGCGTGTTTTTTGGTGCATCCGCTTTTGCCACCAAGTGTTCAGGTGCCCTTGGCAGCTGGATTGCGGGGCTCGTACTCGTAGCGATTGACTGGCCGGTGGGACAGGCCATCAGAACTGCGGAAGACATTCCCCTCGAGACGATGATCTCCCTAGCGATCATCGCCGGTCCTGTTTCAGCGGTCCTCGCCATACCGGGACTTCTGTGCCTACGTGGCTATCGACTCAACAGGCAACGCCTTGCTGAAATCCAGGCGATCCTGCGGGAAAACCGCCTGGTCCGCTCTTCATGAGTGCACCGGAAGTCCGCCTGCATGAGCGCATCGCAGATATCGATGCCGGGTTGTGGGACAGCTGCGCCAACAGTGACGGGGAATTCAATCCTTTCCTGAGCCATGCGTTTCTCAAGGCACTTGAAGACAGCGGCAGCGTGGGCGGTCGAAGCGGCTGGCGACCAATGCATGTGGAAGTACGACAGAACCAGGCGCTGATCGGCTTCGTGCCGTTGTACGCCAAAGGTCACTCTCAGGGTGAATACGTGTTTGACCACAACTGGGCCGATGCCTACCAGCGCGCCGGTGGCCGTTATTACCCGAAGCTGCAGTGTTCAGTACCCTTCACACCGGCAACCGGTCGCCGCGTATTGCCGGTGCGTGATGAAGCTGGCCTGGAAGCAACCCTCTTCACCGCGCTGGCCGCGGTGCTCGAACAAACGGAGCTGTCATCGCTGCACGTCACTTTCATGACGGAGTCGCAGTGGAATCGCGCCGGCGGGAAGGGCTATCTGCAACGCATCGACCAACAGTTCCATTGGCACAATCGCGGCTATGCAAGCTTCGAAGATTTTCTCGCCGAACTTACCTCTAAGAAGCGCAAGGATCTCAGACGTGAACGGCGGGATGCGCTGGCATCCGGCATCGAGGTCGAATGGGTAACGGGCAACGACCTCACCGAGGCGCACTGGGACGCATTCTTCCAGTTCTACATGGATACCGGATCGCGCAAGTGGGGTAGCCCCTACCTCACGAGAGAGTTCTTCAGCGAGATCAACCGGACGTTTGCCGCGCACACTCTGCTGATCCTCTGCAAGCGGGAGGGACGGTACATCGCCGGCGCCCTGAACTTCATCGGCAGCCAGACGCTCTACGGCCGCAACTGGGGTTGTACCGAGTACCACCCCTTTCTTCACTTCGAGACCTGTTACTACCAGGCCATCGACTTTGCCATCTCCCGCGGGCTCCAACGGGTGGAAGCAGGGGCGCAGGGACAACACAAGATCGCTCGGGGCTATGAACCACAGGCAACCTGGAGCGCCCACTGGATCCGGGATGAAGGGTTTCGTGATGCGGTCGCCCGTTACCTCGTCAGGGAACGGCAACACGTGCAGGCGGACATTGAGTGGGTTGCGGAGCACCTGCCGTTCCGGCAGGAAACATCGGGAGACGGCAGCGCCACTTAGTCCATCCGTTGTTCACCTCCAGGACTACTGATCACCCAACCGGGCTTAACGCCGCGTGCGTGTTACCACTTCTCCGACCAGGGACGCAGCACCACCTCGAATGCCCAGGTGGATCGATGTTGCCAGTGCAGCTGCAGATAGAGATCAGCGATCCGGTCCGGATGCGCCATATTGTCGTTTTCCGTCGGCCCCGCAAGCCAATGGGCGCGTGAACCGTCTTCCCGTTCCCAGCCGATGGCTGCATCGATAGGCACGTGGGCCACATGGATGCCCTGCGGCATCAGTTCCCGGGCCATGCTCTCTGCAAGACCCGCTTTGCCATGGGAGGCCGCGGCAAAGGCGCCGCTGCGCGGAAAGCCCTTGAACGCGGCACTGGCATTGGTGAACAGGATCGTGCCCCGATGACCTTCGCGCGCCTCGAGCTCAAGCATGGCCTTCGCTGCCTGCTGACCGACCAGGAAGGCACTGAAAGTCGAATTGAGGAGGGTCGTGTGGAAGGCATCGGTACTGACCTCGGTGATCGTCTTGCGAAACGCATCCGCGGGTCGACCATCAATGTTGTGAACCACCAGGCGCGGTGCTCCGACCAGCTCCTTCGTCCGGCTGAACAGTGTCGCCACGGACACGGCATCAGCTGCATCACACGGAATCAGCGTGACACCCGCATCGTCGCGAAGCATTTGCAGCGCAGGTTTGTCGATGTTCCGCGCGGCCACTACCACCCGCATGCCCTGTGCTCGAAATAGCCGCGCGCAACTGGCGCTGATGCCGGGGCCACCGCCGACGATGAGGGCTGTTTCCGTGGTTGTCATCGGATTCTCCTGTTGTCCTGTCTACCGTTGCCCTTTCTACGATTGCCCTTCGACTGTACAGCGGATTGTGTACTGATGCGCTCGGACAACGTCCATTCCGCTGAGCTGACCTGCGTTATCATCACAGGCTACTTCTATGTCCCTGCCAATCATGACCCAGAGCATCCTCGACCTTCGCACCACATCAATCGGTACCGACGTCACCATCCAAGGCTGGGTACGTAGCAAGAGGACTTCCAAAGGCGGCTTCAGCTTCATTCACGTCTATGACGGTTCCTGTTTTGCACCCGTGCAGGTGGTTGCGGATGGCAACCTTGCAAACTATGCAACCGATGTGGAGCGACTCGGCACGGGGTGTTCAGTCCGGATCCGCGGGCGTCTGGTCGCTTCCACCGGTGGCGGTCAGGACCGGGAAATACAGGCAAGAGAGATCGAGGTCCTGGGTTGGGTGGACGATCCGGAAACGTACCCCATCGCCAAGAAGCGCCATACATTCGAGTACCTGCGCACTGTCGCGCACCTGCGCCCGCGCACCAACACCTTCGGTGCCATCGCCCGGCTCCGGCACGCCATTGCCAAAGCGGTGCACGACTATTTCACCGAACATGGTTTCCTCTGGGTCAACACGCCCATCATCACCGCGAGTGACTGCGAAGGTGCCGGTGAGCTCTTCCGGGTATCGACGCTGGATGCCATCGCGCGCGGTCAGACCGACTTCAGCGCCGACTTCTTCGGTGCTGAGACCTTTCTGACCGTATCCGGCCAGCTCAACGTCGAAACGTTCTGCTGCGCGCTGTCAAAGGTCTATACCTTCGGGCCGACGTTTCGGGCCGAGAACTCCAATACGACCCGTCATCTCGCCGAATTCTGGATGATCGAACCGGAGATCGCCTTCGCGGACCTCGATACCGACGCGCGCCTCGCCGAGGACTTCCTGCGTTTTATCATTCGCCGGTTGCTCGACCGCAATGGTGAAGACCTGGCCTTCTTCAATCAACAGATCGATAAAGGGGTGCTCGCCCGATTGGAGCAAGTCGCGAATACGCCCTTTGTACGAATGGACTACACGGAAGCGGTTGCGATTTTGGAGAAGTGTGGCCGCGCCTTCGAATTTCCCGTGCAGTGGGGACTCGACCTGCAATCCGAACACGAGCGGTACCTTTGCGAACATCACGTCGGCGGTCCGGTTGTGCTCGTGAATTATCCGAAAGAGATCAAGGCGTTCTATATGCGGCAGAACGATGACGGTCGAACGGTTGCGGCCATGGATGTCCTCGTACCAGGGGTGGGTGAAATCATCGGCGGCAGCCAGCGCGAGGAGAGGCAGGACCGGCTCGATGTTCGCCTCAAGGAACTCGGCCTCGAGGAGAGTCTCTGGTGGTACCGGGATCTGCGTCGCTACGGCACGGTTGCACACGCCGGTTTTGGTCTCGGGCTTGAGCGTCTGGTGCTCTATATCACCGGCATGGAGAACATCCGCGACGTGATCCCGTTTCCGCGGGTGCCGAACCATGCCGCGTTCTGACAAACCGCTCTCCGCAGTTACCGCGCCACCGTGAAGATCCGCGACACGCTGACTCACGTCTGGCCATTTGTCAGACCCTACCGGCTGCGGCTGTCCGGCGGCGTCATCGCCTTCGGAATCTCGCGGGTATTCGAAGCCATGGTGCCGTTTTTCCTCGCCATGGGGCTCAATCGGCTGGGTGCTGGCAACCATGACCTGATGCTACCCATCGTCGGTATCTTTGCCGTGGTTGCGGGTCGTTACGTCGTGGTCACCTACGCGCGCTATTCGGTGCGCAAGGTCGGCCACTATGTCGCCTACGACCTACGGCGTGCGCTCTACGCCAACCTGCAGCAACAGGGTATCCGTTTTTTCAATCAGCACTCCATCGGCGACATGATGACCCGGGCAGTGGCGGACATCGGACTCATCCAGCGTTTCATCGCGATGGGTACGATCCTCTTCATCATCCTCATCTACGCAACCGTCGTCGGTTTCAGCTTCATGCTCTACTTCTCACCGGAACTCACGCTGCTGCTGATTCCGCCTCTGCCCTTTGTCTTCATGTATGCGCAGCGTTCCGCACGCGAGATGGGCATCACCTCCGAGGCGGTACAGGAACGGCTCTCGGATCTCGGCAGCCACGTGCAGGAGAACCTCTCCGGCATCCGCACCATCCAGGCTATGGCACAGGAAGACCACGAAATCAGACGTTTCGGGCAAACCAACCAGCGATACGCCGACGCGTTTTATGACCAGGCTCGCGTGAACTCGCTGATGACCAGCTGGATACCAACCCTGGCAGCGATCTGCACAGTGACGATCCTGGGTTATGGCGGATCACTGGTCATGTCCGGCGAGATGAAGGTCGGCGACTTCGTCGCCTTCTTCATGTACGTCAACATGATCGTCCAGCCCTTCCGGGTCGCCGGCTTCATCGTCAACCTGTTCCAGCGCGCCGGTGTGGCGAGCAGGCGGCTGCGGGAAGTACTCGATCTCAAACCCGAAATTGAAGACACCGGAAAAGACATCGTAGCGGCGCCGATTCAGGGGCGGATTGAAATCCGGGATCTGCACTTTCGCTACACCGCAGATCGAGCCCAGGTGCTCAATGGCATCGATCTCAACATCGAACCCGGGGAGATCATCGCGATCATGGGGAAGGTCGGCAGTGGCAAGACCACCCTTCTCCGGCAGATCGCCCGGCTGCTCGATCCGGCGCCGGGCCACATCTTCATCGACAGCCGCGATATCCGCGAGTACCCGCTCGCGAGCCTGCGCGCCCAGGTGGCATTGGTGCCACAGGATCCGTTCCTTTTCGGTGAACCGATCCACGACAACCTCACCTACGATGATCCGGTGCGGCAGGTGGATGCGATTTGGTCAGCGGCGGAAGCGGCTGATCTCACCGATACGATCAACAGCTTTCCCGAGCGGCTGAGAACCCTTGTTGGGGAACGCGGGGTGACGCTCTCCGGCGGACAGAAACAGCGGGCGACACTCGCCCGCGGATTGATCCGGGAAGCACCGATCCTCCTGCTGGATGACTGCTTCTCCAGCGTGGATACAGAAACGGAAGAGCACATTCTCGGATCTCTCACCCGCCTACGTGACCGGCAAACGACGCTGCTCGTTTCACACCGGGTATCCACGGCACGACACGCAGATCGCATCATCGTGCTCGACGACGGGCGAATCGTTGAAAGTGGTACTCATGCACAGCTGCTTGCTGCCGGTGGCTGGTATGCGGAACTCGAGCGTATCCAGCGGGAAGGTGCGGATGCCACCGACTACACGGGGCTCGCAACCGCATGACCGGCACCACCCGTACAGGGCGCGACTACAGCGCCTTCGATGCCGAACTCACCGGCGCAGCACTGAACCTGAAACTGCTGCGACGATTGCTGCACTGGATGAAGCCCTATCGCATCACCTTTGCTGTGAGCGCAGTGCTGATCCTCATCATGTCGGCCCTGCAGGTGCTGATGCCGATCGTGATTTCCCTAGTGGTGATCGATGGCATCTTCTTCGTCCACACCACGGATCGGCCTGACTTCGGCATGCAGGCGCTGAACAGCTGGCTGAGCGAAAGCACAGGCTTTCCGCCGCTCATAGCGGCCTGCGCGGTTTATGCGTTTTTACAGGTGTCGTGGGCGCTCTCCGGTCACTGGCACCGCATGACGCTTATATCGTCGGTGATCAACGGCTTGCGGGACCTGCGGCTCGACCTCTTCCGCCATCTCGAGACGCGGCCGTTTTCGTTCTATGACCGCGTCGCCGTAGGTCGGGTGATGACCCGGGTCACCAATGACGTCGAGGCGTTGTACGAGCTCCTGCGCGGTGTCGGTACGCTGATCGGTGAATTTGTGCCGTTCTTCGTGGCACTGACCGTGATGCTCGCCATGAGCGTCGAGTTGACGCTGATGTTGTTGCTGGCACTGCCGATCATGGGCGGCGTGACATGGTTCTTCCGCCGCGCTACAAGCCAGCTCTTCCGCCTGGTGCGGATGACCTTGTCCGCACTCAACCAGAACATGCACGAGAACCTCGCCGGGCTTCAAGTCGTACAGCTGTCCGTCCGCGAAGATCACAACCTTGAACGTTACGACCGCATCAATCGCGAGAACCGTGACCACGAAATGCGCTCGGCGCGCCTTGAAACCCTCTACGGTGCCTTCACCGACAGCATGGCCCACATCGCCATCGGCGTCGTCGTCTGGTACGGCGGCGGCGAGGTCATCCAGTCCCGGCTCAGCATCGGCGAGGTGACTCTATTCACCCAGTTCATCGGCATGTTGTTCAACCCCATCGTCGTGCTCGGTGAACAGACCAACATCCTGTTTCGCGTCATGGCGAGTGGTGAACGGATTCTGCAGGCGCTCGACTGGGACGAAAAAATTCACGAGCCCGCAAACCCCGTGACGTTGCCTTCCCGGCTGCGCGGCGAGATCCGTTTCGAAAACGTGCATTTCGCCTACAACGATATCCCGGTGCTGAACGGCATCTCCCTCACCGTGAATCCCGGGGAAAAACTCGCAATCGTCGGCCGGACAGGTTCAGGCAAGAGCACCCTTATCCGTTTGTTGTCGCGCTTCTATGATTTTGATGACGGTCTGATCTTCCTCGATGGTGTTGATCTCAATCACATCCACACCCACGACCTGCGACGCCGCATCGGTGTTGTACTGCAGGACTTTCACATCTTTTCCGGCACTATTTACGAGAACATCGCACTGGGCAATGCAGCCATCACGCCGGAACGCGCACAAGCAGCGGCACGCACCGTGAACGCCCATGGTTTCATTTCCGAATTGCCAGGCGGCTACAACACGCCACTGTCGGAGAGGGGCCAGAACCTCTCCCAGGGTCAGCGGCAACTGCTCGCTTTCGCCCGGGTGCTGGCTGCGGATCCGGAGATTCTGATCCTCGATGAAGCGACGGCGAGTATCGACACCGAAACGGAATTACTGATCCAGGATGCGCTTCGGAAACTAACCGCTGGGCGCACGTCGATCCTGATTGCACACCGGCTGCAGACAATCCAGGAAGCCAACCGCATCCTAGTTATCGAAGAAGGTCGTGTGAAGGAACTGGGTAGCCATCAGGAGTTGCTCGCGGCGGATGGCCTCTACGCCACGTTGTATCGGCTCCAGTTCCAGGAAACTTCTTCCTACTGATCTGCTCTGTCGCAAAAAAAACAGGCACCGAAGTGCCTGTTCTTCGTCAGAGGTGTGACCGTTCAAAAGCGGTCGCGATCTCCGCGATCATCGCCACGATCACCGCGGTCACGGTAACCGCCGCCACCGCCGCCGCCATATCCACTACCACCACCGCCACTGCGACCACCGCCGCCGCCACCGTAACCACCACGTCCGCCGCCACCACCACCGCTGCGAGGTGGACGCTCAGCGGCTTCATTGATGCGCAGTGCGCGGTTTTGAACCTGGGTTCCATTGAGCTCGGAGATCGCGCGCTCACCATCGGCCTGTGACATTTCAACAAAACCGAAACCACGGGAACGACCGGTCTCGCGGTCTACAATCACCTTTGCGGATTGAACGGTACCGACGCGAGCAAACAGGTCGTTCAGTTCCTGATCGCTGAACCGCCATGGCAGATTGCCTACATAGATCTTCATGCGCCTCGAGTCTCCTCGCATCAGTGGAACTCTTAAGACGGATTATAACCACCAGCCGATCCCGGGCCGCAACATCAAACCGCTGCGTTGGTACGTTCAGGACGCGGTGGATTTGGATGTCTGCGCGGGTGCCTCTGTTCGTGGCAAAGTTCGATTGAGGAAGAAGTAACCGCATATCGCCGACAGGATCGAGCAGGCCACGATGCCGATGCGTTCGTCGTGCAGCAGATTCACCCACACTGATGCGCACCGGCAGATCGATCAGCGCATCATGGATCCACTGCAAAGGAGAGTTGGCAATGATGAGTGCGGCGATGGCAGCCACCACGAGCAGAATTCCGCCGGCGGCTTCCAGCCTGAAAAGTCGCGAACCGCGTCCAGTACCAGCGATGCGTGCGCCGGTTTCTCTCCAGGCTGATCCACGGACTACAGATCGGCCAGCACCGAACGCCACGAACGCCCGGTCAAAGCACTGAGGTCATGACCATGCCGGGTCCGCAACGCTTCCGACCGTTCTGCGGACAGTGTCACCTTAGTGATTTCGCTGGACTCCTGGCGCAACTTGATGATCAAGACCGAGGGCTCGTCCGGATGGGTTCCAATGGAAACCACAACCGGGAAAATCGTGTTTGCCACAACGCAGATCGCGACCATACAAAAAACCGTGACACTTGAGGGTCACTAGATTAAACCCAGCTGTCGCGTATGCTCAATGCGGTTAAACTGACGACATGACTGACATTCGGCTAAATCAAAAAGACGAGCAAGCGGGCACCCAGCCACCACGCAGCGGCGAGAAGTTCCGCACGCCTGACGGCTTCGCTGCCATTCGCGATGGCATCAAGACCAACGCCAATCGCCTGGTGCCCGGCGGGCGCAAACCGGAATGGCTGCGGGTCCGCGGCGGCGGCGGCGAGCGTTACCAGCACGTGCGTGAAATTGTCAAAACGCACCGCCTCTCAACAGTCTGTGAAGAGTCTCACTGTCCAAACATCGGCGAATGCTGGAACAGCGGCACTGCCACCATCATGTTGATGGGCAGTGTCTGCACCCGCGCCTGCCGCTTCTGTTCTGTAGACACAGGCAACCCGGGAGGTTGGCTCGATGCCGAAGAGCCGGCAAACGCCGCCGAGTCCGTACGCCTGATGGGGCTCGGTTATGTCGTCCTGACGTCTGTTGACCGGGATGATCTCGATGATGGCGGTGCCGCCCACTACGCCGCCTGCGTGCGGGCGATCAAACGGGTTAACCCAGCAACTGCAGTGGAAGCTCTGACGCCTGACTTCCGCGGCGTCGAAGAACATGTCGCCATGGTGGTGGAATCGGGGCTCGAAGTCTTCGCTCAGAACATCGAAACCGTGGCGCGGCTCACTCATGTTGTTAGGGACATTAGGGCTGGTTATGAACAGACCCTCAAGGTGCTTGCATTCGCGAAGCGACATCGGCCAGCGGTGCTGACCAAGTCGAGCCTGATGGTCGGTCTTGGTGAATCGGACGATGAAATCCGTACCACCTTCGAGCATCTGCGCGAAGCTGCCGTGGATGTGGTGACTCTCGGCCAGTACCTGCGTCCGACCCTCAACCACCTTCCGGTGGAACGCTGGGTCCATCCGGATGAGTTTGCGAAGTACCGTGACTGGGGGCTTGCAGCCGGTTTTCTCGAAGTTGCTGCCGGGCCGCTGGTCCGCTCCAGCTATCGCGCCGAACGAATGCTCGAAAAAAACAACCTCGGACTCGGCTCCGGCCCGTACATCCCGGTTCGGCAGCTCTGAAGTGCAACGACTGCTCATGACCGGATTGCTGGTCATCGCGTCGTCATGGATTGCCCAGACGAAAACAGCGGCAGCAGCTGATCCCGGCGACCCCACCACTCCCTCCGCCTCCACGCTCTGGCGCGCAGGTGCATCGTCCACAGAGATCACGCCACATCTCGGGTCCTTCCTTGCCGGCTACGGTCGCAATCGCCGCAGCACCGGGGAACTCGATCCGCTCATGCTGCGGGTATTGACCATCGATGACGGGCAGAAACCTCTCGTCATCATGACACTGGACAACATCGGTCTGACCGGTCCCGACATACGCCGGATCCAGCAACACATCCACACGGTGATTCCGGAGATTCCAGCAGACCAGGTGATGGTGAGCTCAACACACACCCACGCAGGTCCGGATGTGGTGGGGCTTTGGGGTGAGTCATTCTGGTCGAGTGGCCGGGATGAAAGTTACCTCGACACGTTGACCGAAACCGCGGCAACCCAGGCGGAAACGGCGTGGTCGGCCCGACAGCCGGTGCAATTGCGTGCCGCGAGTCGCGAAGTGCCCATGCCCTGGGTTGAAAACCTGAGTGAACCCAAGCTTCTCGATCGCCATCTGACGGCGCTGCAGTTTACCGACCTGACGGGCACCACCATTGCCACACTCACCAACTATGCCTGTCATCCGACCGTGCTTGACGGTGAAAATACATCGACTTCTGCGGATTACGTCCACGGGTTCGTAACGACGATGTCCAGCGCACTGACCGGTGAACATCTGTTCCTGCAGGGAGCGATCGGCGGGTGGGTACAGCCTCTGCAAGGGGATCGAAGTCATGAGCTTGCGATTTCACTCGGCCAACAATTGGCAAAAGGGGTACTTGATCTGCTCGAGAACGCGGAGCATGTCCCCGCAGAACCGATCCGGTTTGCGAGTACGACACTCGACGTACCATTGGCAAACTGGGGGATGCGGTTGTTGGCCTTCATCGGCGTCATGCAACGCGACATCACGGCAGGTGCGATGCAAGTCGCGGTCGCACGTTTCAATCTCGGGAGTGTCGCCTTCGTAACCCACCCGGGTGAAACGTCTCCCGCGTATTCACTGCAGTCCAGGAAAATTCTCGGCGGCAAACATGCTGTGGTGATGGGGCTGACCCAGGATGCGATGGGCTACATCCTCAAACCCGACTATTTCACGAACACGGAAGCCTATCCCCACGCGGACTACCTGACCTCGGTTTCCGCAGGACCTGAAGCCGGACCTCTCCTCATGGAAACCATCCAGGCGCTGAAACCGGAGTAGACTCGCTCTGGTTCGCCTATTCTGGTTCGCCCACCCTGCCTCAAACTGCCCAACCCGGAGGGATGCGCCCATGTCGATTCTCGCTGGAACCACCCGCGGCCTGTTCCGCGTCTCTAACGGCGATCATGAGCAGTTGCTCGATGCACGTGGTGTGCGAGAGCTTATCAGGATCGGCGAGATGACTTTCGCCGGGACGTCAAACGGTCTCTATGTTTCAGGCGATGGAGGTTCCAGCTGGCGATCCTGCGGTCTTGAAGGTCTCACCGTCTGGCAGATCCGCGGCGCTGCCGACGGACAAGTGCTCTACGCCGCGGTTGAGCCTACCGGACTCTGGCGCAGCGACGATGGTGGCAACCATTGGATCGAACTCGAAGCCGTGCACCGCGTACCAGGCGCGGCCAACTGGTGTGTGCCGGTTCAATCACCCATGGCGGCACGTGCCCGGGCGCTCGTAGTGGATGCGCAGAATCCGGACCGCCTCTGGGCAGGTGTAGAGGTCGGTGGGATCATCCATTCCAGCGATGGCGGCCGCTCTTTCGAACATGTACTGCCTGGCGGAAATCCGGACATCCACATGCTCTTCGCCGACCCGTCGAGGCCAGATGTTCTGTATGTGAGCACGGGGTACGGTCGCCTCGATGGTGTCGCTCCAATGGTTGAGGGTAACGCCGGTGTATTCCGTTCCGACGATGGCGGACAACACTGGACCTATGCCTGGAAAGGAGTCACACCACGTTATTCGCGACCCATGTGCATCGACACCCGCGGCGCCTGCCCTTTGACCGTGGCTTGTGCGCCCACCGCATTTTCCAGTGTCACGGATCCAAGTGGTGCGCAGGCGATGCTCCTGCAGAGTGTGGATCACGGGCATTCATGGCGGTCGCTCGGCGATCCTGCACATTCGCCCTCTCCCGCCAATTTCCATGGACTTGCTGTCCATCCCGCGGCTGCAGGTGATGTACTGACGGGAACCGACAGTGGCGAGGTCTGGCACGTGACCTCGGAGCGGGAGTGGACGCGTTTGGCTCACGGACTGCCCACAGTACTGGCCGTACTCGCGGCCTAGCTCATCACAGATCCATTCGGATCAGCAGTTATTTCAAAACGCCGGTCAGGTCTTTGACCAGCTCCAGGTGCCCGCCTACGAAAAGATCGGAGACCACGCGTTTATGGATGATGCCGTCCTGTCCGATATGGAAGGTCGCCCGACGTACACCCCAACCAAAGGGGCCATCGACCCCATAGGCTTTGATGACACTCTTGCCGGCATCAAACAGCAGTGCGAAGGGGATGTTGAATGCTTCTGCGAATCGGCGATGTGATTCCACTGACTGAGGACTGATGCCGATGACATTCGCATTTGCCTGGCGCAGCTCTGCGTAGGTATCGCGGAAGGCACAGGCTTCGGCGGTGCAGACCGGTGTGAAGTCCGCGGGATAGAAATAGAGGGCCAGTTCCCCCTTCGTGAGTTCGGTGGCTAGCGAGACCGTTTCACCCCGCTGGTTCGGCAGGGAAAAATCCGGCGCGCGATCTCCTTCCTTCAGCACGTACCGTTCTCCTGCATTACTGGGAGTGATACAGGTTGAGACTCAACCCAGTTGTTCACACATTTGCCGCAAGGCTGCGACGAACGCTTCCGGCTCATCGAGAAAGACGTGGTGCTGGGCGTTGGTGATACAGACCGCAGGGAATTCACCCGGGATCAGCTCTTTCATGTACTTGAGCGTCGACGCGGGAAACAGCTCGCTGCGGCCACCATAGATGAGCCCGAAGGGCAGCGTGATGCGTCGATAGTCATCCGCATCCCGCTCCGCGTCCTTGAGGGTGTGCAGGAGATCCTCATCAAACTTCCACGCATAACCACCGTCCACCGGCAGCAGTGAGTGGCGGGCGATGTACTCGAGGATGTAGCCGTTGTCGCAGGGTTGCGGCGGGTACAGGCGGAAGCGGCCAAGCGCCTCCTGTTTATTCGGATAAACTTTGGCGCGCCCACCCATCGGTGCACGGTTCGGTACCGGTTCATCCGGATGACGGATGCCGGAATCCACCAGGATCAGCGCACCGAAGCGATCCGGGAAGAGATTCACGGCCTTCACGGACATGTTGCCGCCGAAGGAGTGCCCCACCAGGATCACATCACGCCCGAAACCCGCGGCATCACAGACGCTCTTGATTTCCTCGGCGTAGGTCGCGCCGTCATAACTGTAGCGATAGTCCGAATCGCCCATGCCGGTGAGGTCCATCGCGGCGATGTGATAATCATCCGTCAGTTGCGGTGCGATGAAATCCCACCAGTGCGAGTGGGCATTCATGCCGTGAATCAGCAGCAGTCCCGGTTTGTCCTGCTGGCCCCAAGTGCGATACACCACATCGCAGTCATCGACCTCGACGGAATGTTCTTCCGACTTCTGGTCAACGGCCTTCCAGAACCAGTCCGGGATGGCCATGGTTACAAGGCACCGAACCGCTTGAGGTGAAAGTCGATATTGCCGAACAGGGTGTCGATCACCGTCAGGCGCTTGAAGTAGTGGCCAATATTCAATTCATCCGTCATGCCCATGCCACCGTGCAGCTGCACGGCGTTCTGGCCGACGAACCGTCCGGAGTTGCCGACCTGCACCTTGAACGCGGAGATCGCTTTTTTCGCCGCGTCACCATAACCCTCGTCCATCTTCATGGCCGCCATGTACATGAGCGACTTCGATTGTTCGTGTTCCATGAACATGTCCACCATGCGGTGCTGCAGCACCTGGAACTTGCCGATGGGCTGGCCGAACTGTTCGCGGGTCTTGGTGTACTCAACCGTGTTCTTGTAGAGCACTTCCATGCAACCGACCGCCTCGCTGCCCACAGCAAGAATCCCTTCATCGATCACCTGTTCGAGAATCGGATAGCCCTTGCCTTCAGCGCCAAGCAGCGCGTCTTTACCCACACGAACATCCTTTAGTGTTACTTCGGAGGCGCGGAACGCATCCACCGTCGGGTAATCGCGCCGGCTCACGCCTGCAGCCTTGGCATCGAGAATGAAGAGCGAAACGCCGTCGCGATCCCGCTGACCGCCGGAGGTACGCGCGGAAACCACCAGGAAATCCGCGGCAGGACCGTTCAGCACCACAGCCTTGAGACCATTCAGAACATAACCGTTGGCATCCCCACGGGCCGTCGTCACAAGATCAGCAAGGTTGAAGCGACCCTGAGGTTCGGCGTAGGCGAGCGCCGCCTGTTTACTGCCGTCGATGATGCCCGGCAGATAAGCCGCCTGTTGTGCCGCGGATCCGCCGACACGAATGGCACCGCCGGCCAGAACCACCGTCGCCACATAGGGTTCGACCACAAGGCCGCGGCCCAACTGCTCCATCAACAACATCATGTCGACAGCCTTGCCACCGAAGCCGCCGACGTTCTCCGGAAACGGCACACTCAGCCAGCCCAGTTCAGCGAACGTCGACCAGTGCGTGCTGCTGAAACCCTGCGTCGTGCGCACTACCTTCTGTCGACCGTCAAAGCCATAGTCGTTCTGCACGAACTTCTCGACACTGTCCTTGAGCAGCGTCTGTTCTTCGGAAAACGAAAAGTCCATCAATCCCCCTGAATCGAAGAGAAACTAAACCCTATCACGACGTTCGGATCGTCTTGTCCCGGCTGGATGCACTCAACCCGAAACGTCAAAACCCAAAAATTTCCCGTGCCATCCGGTCTTTCAGCGCTTCGATTGAAGTCGCATCCCCCGGGCGCTCTGCCGCGTAAACGCTGAAGGCACGATCAAAGAGCGCCTGCCGTACCGCCGGCAATGCCGTTTCATCACCAAACACACCCTCGTTATGGAATTTGAGGTCATCCGGAAACGGCACGGCATGATAACCCAACATCCGAGCGCGGAGCGCTGCCACTGCCTGGCCGATCTCTGCGCCTCGAATGGCGAGAACACTGGCCATGCCTCGCCGCTGCGCAATCTCCGCATGCTCAAGCAGTTGGCGCAGCTCCAGTGCCTCAAGGGATGCAACCTGGATCAGCAGGCTGTCAGCTGCGGACCGGTCAGCAGGTTCATCCGACGCATCCGCCGCCGACCGCAGCCCGTCGAGTGTCTTCTTGAGGCGCGACGAACGAATGCGCAGCGGCGGCTCGGGCAAAGGCACTTTCGGATCGTGGCGGAGCAGGTCACGTCGCGGCACCGGCACATCAACAAACTCAAACCGCGCCAGTGCATGACTGCTGCCCATCATGGGCACGGCTTCACTACGTACACCTGCAGCGTTGGCAGGTACCACGAACCAGCCACTCCGGTTGGCCCCGGCAATCTCCGCCCTTACGAGCAGCAGATCCGCATGAAGCCCGCCGCTCACCCATGTCTTCCGGCCACTCAGTCGAAAGCCCGTACCCATAGGGACGGCCACGGTGCGCGTCCGTTCGGGTGCACCGGAGCCAGCAATACTCACGTCTTCCACATCTGCTTTGGCAAGCGGATCCTCATCATGAGGCTCAGAGGCGGCGATGCTCCAGCGCACTTCAAATCGCCGAATCTGCTCGAGCCGGAGGTTCGTATCCGCCGATGGAGGTTCGTTCAACAATACAGGTCCGACGATGCCGGTCGAACAGTTCAGCGGCAACGGCGCCCCTGTTTCTGCCAACACCCGCTGAAAAACGTACCGGCGAACCGGCCCCCAATCCGTGCCGCCCTGCGCCCTTCGCCAGTACGGTACGGACCAGCCTCGAGTCACCAATGCGTCGAACCAGCGCCGCAGCGGCGGTGTCCAGGCCGCTGCATCAAGTTCCGCATGCAATCCATCGGTGCGGCCGAGCACCTCGGCGTCCGCCTGCCAATGGGCAGCGACAAAGGCTCGGACTTCAGCCTCAAAAGCGCTATCGGGGGCATCCAGTACGAGTTTCATCCATCCGCTCCCGGGTGAAGCGCGTAACCGACCGGGCTTCTTTCATCCCGTACTCGCCGGGTTGGTTTTGCGGGAGCGGTCGGGCACCATACCGCGCGCCTGATGCGATCAAAAAGAACTACACCTGCTACTGGGGGAAATTCAAACACCATGGCCTACAGCACGCTGCTCTATGAGGTTCAGGACGGCATTCTCACCCTGACGCTGAATCGTCCGGAAGCGCTGAATGCGTTCAACCGCGACATGATGAACGAGATGATCGATGCACTCGACAAGGCCGATGCCGATGACAGCGTGCGCGCCATCATCGTTACCGGCTCAGGCCGTGCATTCTGCGCTGGCGCTGATCTGTCGAGCGGCGGAAACACCTTCAACTCCGATGCGCGGCCGGATCGCGAAAGTGGCCTCAACCGCGATGGGGGTGGACTGCTGACCCTGCGCATCTACGGGTGCAAGAAGCCGATGATCGCCGCCGTCAACGGCCCGGCCGTTGGCGTGGGTGTGACGATGCAGCTGCCCATGGATATCCGCATCGCCTCCGACAATGCCAAGTTCGGCTTTGTGTTTGCACGCCGCGGCATCGTGCCCGAGGCGTGTTCGAGTTATTTCCTGCCGCGCGTCGTCGGTATCAGCCAGGCGCTTGAGTGGTGTTACACCGGCCGGGTCTTCCCGGCGGACGAAGCCCTGCGCGGTGGACTTGTACGCAGCGTGCATCCCAAAGATGAGCTGCTCACCATCGCTCGCGGCATCGCCCGCGAGATTGCCGACAACACCTCGGCCATTTCGGTTTCCATGATCCGCCACATGATGTGGAAGATGCTTGGTGCTGATCATCCGATGGAAGCGCACAAGATCGACAGCCGTGGCATCTACTACCTCGGCAAATCACCCGAAGCCAGAGAAGGGGTGGAATCGTTCCTCGAAAAGCGGCCCGCCCGCTTCCCTGGCAAGGTCTCGAAGGACATGCCCGAGTTCTTCCCGTGGTGGGAAGACCGGAAGTTCTCCTGAACCACTTCGGCAAACAGCCCAGAAACTAAGGCAACCAACGAGGCAACCATCATGGCAACTCCGCATATCGCCCAGAAAGCGCCGTACCCCGTCGAAGTCACCGCCGGCAAAAAGTACTGGTGGTGCACCTGCGGCAAGAGTGGCAAACAACCGTTCTGTGATGGCTCCCATCAGGGGTCGGAATTTACGCCGATGACCTACGAAGCAACCGACACGAAAACGGTTTACTTCTGCGGCTGCAAGGCGACCGGCAAGGGTCCCATGTGCGACGGCACCCACAACAAACTCTGAGGCCGTTGTAGAACGAGCGATTCGCAGAGTCTCATTCGGGGTTTCTCATTCGAGGTTATAAGTGAAGCTGTCCGGGCTGTTTGACAAAGTGTTGGGGGGGGAGCGTGCGCTCCGCCACCAGGACCCGGCCGTTCGTCTGAAGTTTCTGGCTGGCCTAGACGCAGGACGGGCGGACGCGCTGCAATCTCGCCTGCTGGAACTGCTTGCCGTGGAAACTGACGCCTCAGTCCGTGCCGCTGCCCTTCCGCACATTACGGGCATCGATTCCCTGATCACCCTGTTCGGCCAGCGGGAGACGTTGCGTCCTGAACTCGCCGAGTGGATCGCGACCTGGAAATCACCGGACATTGCGCTCTGCCAGAATCACCCGGATATCGCCCGCGCGCGTCTTCTGCATACCGACTCCGACACGGAACAGAACGCACTGCTCGCACTCTTCACCACGGATGAAGAACTGATTGAACTTGCCCTCAGGGCACGCGCAAACCTCAAGACAAAGATCCTCGATCTTCCCCGCTTCGCGACCGAAGACGCCTACACGATCCTCGAACACTTGAGCCGCGGCCGCGACAAGGCAGTGAACCGGCACGCACGCGAGCGACTTGAACTGATTCGCGGCATCGACGAAACGTTGAAAGGGCTGCGGGATCGCGCCCACTCATTGAACAACGCGGTTGCAACCCTTTCCCGCCAACAGCCGGAAGGACCAGCCGCGCGGGAATCCCGGCGCCGCCAACTGCTCTCCCTGCAGAACGAACTGCAGTCGCTCATCGAGCGCGAAGGCGCTGCACTCACTGCTGCCCAAACCGCTGGCGCGCAGCGGGCACAGGTCATCAGCAAGAGGGCCTTCGATGGCATCGACCTCGAAGCACCACATGAGAGCCCCTTTGTGCAGCTGTTGGCAGTCGCACGCGGAGCCCTAGACCTGATGCCAGGCGAGAACATTGGCGAGGTCGGCGAGAAACTCGCCCGGGAACTAAGCCAATTGCAGGCACGCTGGGAAGAGTGCAAAGGGGTTGCGACGCCGGGCAGCGAAGAAATCCGCCGTTTCGCCTCAATCGAAGAGGAGTACGCCGCGGTGCTCGCCGCGGTAAACCGTTTCAACAGCACTGAATGGCCCACACTGGTTGATCCCGGCGAGACCATCCCGGATGGAGATGCCCGGGAGTTCTGGCGCACCGTAAAAGACGCCCATCGCAGTCTCGATCGCCATGCCCGAACAGGCAGGGAACTCGCCTGGCCCGCCTCACTTCAGGAGCCAGAGTCCCACGGGACTCACCGCGCGCAGGCGACACAAATCGCGGAGCGCCTTAATCGGCTTGAAACAGCACACACTGCCCTGCACGAGAACGTCACCGCAGCTCTTGGTGAGGCACGAGCACTCGTCGACGCAGGCCAATCGAAAAACGCGCAGGCAAAACTGGTGGCTTTGCGCCGCGACATCCAGCGTCTTCGACCCGATTCAGCCCAGAAGCTGCGCGCCACTCTCGATGGGCTCTTCCAACAGCTCGGAGAGCTCAAGGACTGGCAGACCTTTGCCACCGCGCCAAAACGCGAAGCCCTGCTTGCCAGCATGAAAGAACTGGTGGGAATCCATCTCGACCCCGAGGCGCTGAGTGTCCGTATCCGTCGCGCGCGGGATGCGTGGAACGGTCTTGGCGCCCCGGTCAATCGCTACGAACACGCACTGCGTGATGACTTTGAAGCTGCCGCCGCACAAGCCTTTGAACCCTGTCGCCAGTACTTTGCCGAGCAGGATCAGATCCGTGCTGCCAACCTCGCAAAGCGGCAGGAACTCACGTCGATGCTCGGCTCCTACCTCGATGGCACCGACTGGAGCCAGGCCAACTTCAACGCTGCCGAAAAAATCCTGCAAACCGCTCGCAGCGAATGGCAAGTGGCGTTTCCGCTGCCACGGGGTGATCACAAGGCTCTGATCCAGGCCTTCGAATCACTGCAAGCAAAGCTGCACGACAAGGTCCACGCCCGCTATCAGGCCGCCAGTGATCGCAAACGCGCCATCATCGACGCCCTGCTCGCCTCCCGGACGACCGTACCGATTGCCGATCAGATGGAGATGGTCAAGCGCCTGCAGAGTGAATGGAAAGGCGCGGGACCCGGCATCAGGCATCTCGAGCAGCCACTCTGGCGTGAATTCCGCGAAGTATGCGACGCGGTGTTCAAAGATCGGACCCAGGCCCAGGAAGAGCTGAAGATCGCCCACGACAGCCTGTTATCAAGCGCCGCAGAACAGAACCGTTTGTTGGCTGCGACCCTGGCGGCATGGACGGAAGAAAGTGCCAGTCCTGCGGCACTGCGTGATGCGCGCAGCGCCTTCAGCTCACTGGGTGAACTCGGCCGCGACGGGCGCGCTCTGGTGGACCAACATCGGCAACTGCTGCGTGATGGTGAGGCGCAGCTCGCCAACTTCGCAGCAGCCCGACGCATCAAGCGCCTCGACCGCATTCAGGCCATCGACCTTGCGCTCGACAGCGGTGAAGAGACTGCAATCGAACCGAAGCTCGAGGGGTATTTCAATCCGCGTACGGCTGCGACGGCGGAAAATGTGCAAGGGCTGATTCTTCTCGCAGAAATCACAGCAGGAAAAGAATCACCGGCAGAGGAGCAGCGTCAGCGTATGGCCATTCAGGTCGATCTGATGAACCGGCGCGCCCAGAAACCGGACCAGGAAACCCTGCTCTTGCGCTGGTGTCGTCTCGGGCCCAAGAACGCAAACACCGTACAACGATCCCGATTCTTCAGCGCGCTCGCACGTCTCGACTGATCGGCACGCTGCTGGTCCCGGCTACTCGCCGCGGATTTCCCGGATCAGGGTTGTCCACGACGGATGTTCGTCCGGTTTCCAGATCGCGCGCATGTGTGCGTCTGCCTGTTCACGGGTCCAGATACCCTGACGTTCGGCAAAGAGTCCATAAAACGCACTCACACGCCAGTTTGCCGCGCAATGCACATGGATGGTTTTGCCGCGGTTCGCATCCATCGCCTTCTCGAACGCGTCAAAGTCAGCGCGTGTCGGCGCCGACCACTCGACCGGAATGTAGGTGTAGGTCAGCCCTTGCCCCGTGACGATCGATGCCTCATCCGGCACCGCGTATTCGTTGTTGTCCGGCAACAAGTTGATCACCACATCGTAACCTTCAGCCTTCAATGCCGAGAGCCGTTTGTCGCCGACTACACCTGACGTTGTGACCTTCGCATCGATTCGCTTGAAGTTGAAACTGGTCTCTATACCCATTTGCGCATCCCGTTCAGCCGCTGCCTTATGGTCGGCAGTTTGTTGTGATTCCGAGGCGTACACAATTGCGGACACCAGCGCGGTACACGCCAGCACGGCAACGACCAACGCAGCGCGAACGACCACAACCCTCACCTGAAGAGCTGTGCGAACCTCTCGAGTTCACCGGGAATATCTTCGCCGGCAGGCTGGTAGGCGATTTCGGAGACACCGGCCTGAACGTAACTATCGATTCGCGAACGCCACTGATCGGCCGTGAGCGCGAGTTTCTGTGCGGCAAGCACCTCGCCGGTGACGAAGGGGCGATCCCGGTCATTGACCGCAATCAGGTGCCGATCGTGCAACGCCAGGTGTCGCTCCCTGGCCGGCACATCGGCGTAGACGGCGGCCCACGCTCGACCACCGGGCAGATTGTCGAGCGCATCGAACTCGGTTGCCCAGTGCAGTCCCACGGACGCTGCATGGCCGGCTGCAGCAATGGCACGGGCCGATCCTGGCGATTCGCCCGGCAACAACACCGTACCCATGGCAAGCAGCACGCTGCGCGAGAAGCCGGGTAAGGGCACCGAGCCGAAAGCCCCCTCGCCCATCTCATGTGCCACCTGCATACCTTTGGGTCCCGCCGCAGCGATGATCACGGGAACGTCCATCGGCCGGGACGCGCCGAACCCAACTGGGTGCATCATCATGATGGGTGCGCCCTCCCATTCGACCTGCTCACCCCTCAACAGCGCCTTAATGCAACCCACGTACTCACCCACATAACGCCATGAGAGCGGCCGCTGGCCGAGCGTCAGCCGCCCTGTAAACCCCGAACCAATGGCAACACTGACCCGACCTTCCCCTGCCAGGTCGACCAACGTCGCAATGGCTGCGGCATTGGTCATGGGATGACGCAGGCTGGGTACCAGCACTGCGGGACCGAGCCCAATTCGGGAAGTCCGTTCAGCTGACCGGCAGAGTTGCACCCATACATCTGGATACAACGCCGGCGAGTCGTAGAACCACGCCCGAGTGAACCCGAGTTCTTCCGCAATCCGGGCGTGTTCATGGCTCTGGCTCGAAGTCGCAAACGCACAGGACATCACCGGCATCACCATTTTCTCTCCCTCCCGCTATCAGAGCCGTAATCAGATCATTCGCCCGATCACTTCAGCACCAATCGCAGTCGCGCGCCACCCAGCTCACTGTTTTCAATAGCGAGCGAACCTTCGTAGAGCTGAACCAGATCCGCAACAACAGAGAGCCCGATCCCCTGCCCCGTCTGCATCTCATCGGCACGAATGCCGCGATGCAGAACTTCTTCACGCAGGTGCGAAGGGATTCCCGGACCGTCATCATCGATCACGGTTTCCACGCCGCCACTGACTTTAAGCGCGGTGATGCGGATCCGGCTGCGGGTGTACTTGAACGCGTTTTCCAGCAAGTTGCCGAAAATTTCCATCAGGTCACCTTCATCACCGCGCGCGCGAAGGTCGCGCTCGACGTTCAGCGCAACGTCGATGTTGCGCTCCACATAGGCGGTCCTCAGCGCTCGAACGAGGCGCTCCACAAGCACAGCCAGTTCCACTGTGCCGCCCACGATAACCGGTCCTCGCACAGAGGCTCTGGAGAGCTGGTGATGCACAGTGCTTTCCATCCGCGCCAGTTGTTCGCGCAGCAGTTCAGATGGGGAACCGTTGGCTTCGTTGATCGCATTGCGGACCACAGCCAGTGGGGTTTTGAGGCTGTGAGCAAGGTCTTCGAGGGCATTGCGATAACGCGTTCGCGACCGCCGTTCGTGTTCAACGAAACGATCGAGGTTGCCTGCCAGTCCCGAGAGTTCCGGCGGATAGCTCCGGCTCAATATTTCCCGGTCGCCCGCTTCAAGTTCCCGAACTTCTTCAGCCATTTGCCGGAGCGGTGTCAAACCCCAACGCAACGCAATCAACTGCGCACCCACGAACAACAACAGCACTGCGCCAAGGCCAAACCAGAGGTTCTGCCGGAAACGGCTGATAGAGCGTACGAACTCGGTCTGCTCTGTCGCCACAGTGAAGGTCAGTACGGCGCCGTCATCCGCCCCCCAGCTCACGGCATAACTGAGGTAGTAGAACGGTGGCTTCGAGTCATCCACTTCCGTGAACAGGAATTCGCCCGGGTCCATGGCGAGGACATGCTCCGGAAAGGGCACGTCGGTGGTCAGCGCGGAAGGTGAGCGCCATCCCGCAACCCGCTCCCGCATGAGCACATTGGCATAGAGGCCACTTTCCGGCTGGTTCAGCCGCGGCTCTGGCAAATCGGAAGAGAGGCCGAGCCTCGTGCCGTCAAAATCGACCACACCCATGAGGGAATAGGTAACCAGCCGCAGCTGCTGTTCAGCACCTGCAACCACACTGGCCTGAAAGGAACGGTCGAGGATGTAACCGGCAAGGGAGAGACAGGATCCAAGTACGAGCGTTGTGGTGAACAGCAGCCGGGTCTGGATGCCCGCCTTCACCCGTCACTTTCCGAAAGGAAACGATAACCCTGCCCACGAACGGTGCGGATCGGATTGACCGGATCGAGCTTCTTGCGCAGCCGCCCCACAAAAACCTCGATGACGTTGCTGTCGCGGTCGAAGTCCTGTTCGTAGAGGTGGTCCGTCAGTTCTGTCTTGCTCACCACCCGGTCCGGGTTGAGCATCAGGTACTCAAGCACCTTGTACTCATACGCCGTGAGCTCGACCGCATCACTGCCGACGCGCACTTCCTTTTTGGCGGTATCGAGTTTGAGATCACCGTGTTCGAGCACAGGCGAGGAATAACCCGCAGCACGCCGGATCAGCGCATTGAGCCGCGCCAGCAGTTCTTCCATCTGAAAGGGTTTGGTGAGGTAGTCATCGGCGCCGGCTTCAAGGCCTTTGACCTTGTCCTGCCAGTTGCCACGCGCCGTGAGGATGAGCACCGGCATGTTGCGCTCGGCACCGCGCAGTTTGCGGATCAGGCTCATGCCGTCGAGGCGGGGCAACCCCAGATCGATGACCGCGGCGTCATAGTCGAACTCCTCGCCGAAATAGAGTCCTTCTTCCCCGTCCTTGGCGGCATCCACCACGAACCCTGCCGACCGCAGGGCGGAAGCGAGTTGCGCCGCGAGGGCCGACTCGTCTTCAACGATCAGAACGCGCACGGTCTTTACTCGCTTTGTGTGCGGCCTTTTTCATCGACGAACCAGGTTTGTACGAGCCGCTCGTCAACGAGTACCCGTACCTGGTAGCCGACTTCCGCTCCCTTGCTGGCGGGGCTTGCCGAAAGCACGCGCCCTCCGGTCTTGTGACGAACGATGGCAGTCGCGGTTTCGAGCGTGACGCCGGGCGATGGCTGAACGAGGTAATTTTGGGTGGCGGCCGGCTTGTATTCGGCCGCTGCAGCCGGCAGAGCGATGAACGCCAGGACCGTAATGAGACCAGCCAGCACCACTTTCGCCACGCGCTGGATGAGGGTCATTCTTGTTCCCTCCAGAGACTGGCGCACCGGATTCTGGTTATGCATGCGCATCTTGTGGCCCTCCCGAAAAGGCCCGGTATTTTTCTGCCTGCGGCGCGATTCTAACCCCAAAGATGGGCCGCGAGCAGCGGCAAGTTTCCCATATCAAATCCGGTCTGTAAC